>Ga0136617_10004514_pt1 | contig 12464 bp, 13 predicted proteins | sample AntDrymUQ3222106_2_FD_129672 | JGI IMG/M metagenome (GOLD analysis project Ga0136617, IMG submission 129672) | Polar desert sand microbial communities from Dry Valleys, Antarctica - metaG UQ322 (21.06) | ecosystem: Environmental > Terrestrial > Soil > Desert | place: Antarctica: Dry Valley...
CGCCAAACAAACTTCAGTCGTGGTCAGCTGGGCCAGGCAGCGTCGGCTCGGTGACATTCTGCAGTCCAGGAGCACATCGCCACCCCAGACCGTCGGAACCGACCGCAATGATCAGAACATGACGGCAGCCTGACGCCCACCCGGCCACCGCCGCCACCGGCATTCCGGAGCCAGCGTCGCGGCCAAGATCTTGGACCGGTACACGGTCCGCGGCCGACCAGACCGCTCCTCGTCGGCCCACGCGGCTGCCGCATTCTGGCGCCACCCATAGTGTCGAACTACTTTAGACGCGCCGCACTAGGCTCGAGAATGCGATCGCCCGTGGACTGCCCCGCCGAGATCAGCGAGCTTCGAAGCTCTCCGCGCCTTCGAAGGAAACGTCCTCGCGTTCGACGCGCTCGACCCGGGCGTGCGGCGGCCCGTGCTCGCACCAGGCCACCAGCGCGTCGACGGCCTGGTCGGTGCCTTCGAACCAGCCTTCGACGGTGCCGCTCGACGTGTTGCGTACCCAGCCGGTGACGCCGCTCGCCTGCGCCTCTTGACGGCAGCTGTCGCGGAAGAAGACTCCCTGCACATCGCCATGCACCACAACCCTGACCGCAGACATACCCCGACGATACCGAGAGCACGACGGGCCCCGTGCTCTCGGTATCTGGTCGCGTCAGCCGCCTTCCTGATCTCGGTGATGGCCGCGCGAGCTTCGCCTTGTCGTTTCGCTGACCCGTCACGGCATCGGCGGCGCAGTCACCAGCCCCAGGTGCCGGGCTCGCCCTTGAACGGACCCACCACGCGCGACGTCACCCAGCCGCCGTAGAAGCCACCAGCCTGGGGTTGCACCATCTCCCCGTCGACACGGCACGCGTTCATGCCTGCTGGGTAGACCGCCACGTGTTCGACGAGCCGGGTGAATGACGGCGTCGGGCTCGGGTAGTACCAACCGGCACGCTCCACCACGCGATCGCCACCGAGCACGTCGACGTACGACGCCTCGCCCTTCCACTCGCAGAACGAGCCGCCGTCCGCTGGCCGCAGGGCACCCTCGACGAAGTCGGCCATCGGCAGGTAGTACGTCGGCGGGTGGCTGGTCTCGAGGACCCGCAGTGACCGGATCGTCGTACAGATGACGACACCGCCGAGTTCGATCTCGACGCGTTCGTCGGACGGCTCCAGCCGAGGTGGACGCGGGTAGTCCCACACGGACTCCTGGCCGGGACCCGGCTTGTCTGCTCTCGTCCTGCTCATGGTGCTAGTGCACCTCGCCTGCCAAAGACGGCCGCCACGCCGCCTATCGCCCCGCGACGTACGCGTGCCCGTACCTTCGGACGTATGCCCGCGGTCTGCACCCGCGAGCTGACGTTTGCTGGCGGGCAGGTCACCAAGACCTACCGCCAGTGGTGGCGCGGCGAGCCTCGGCGAGAGTGGGACGCCCTCGTGCTCTTGCAGCACTACGCGCCGGGACTGGCCCCGGCTACAGCGGTACGTCGGCCGCAACCCGCAGGGCTATGGCAACTGTGACCGACTGGCTGCGCTCGTCCGCACCGGACGAACTCGTCACCGACCTCGCGGAGCACATCTCCATGTGGTCGACGGACGCGGTCAACCTCGAGTCGTTCCTGGCGCGCCTCGATCTCGGGCCTGGATCACACGCGAGGTTCGAGTCCGCCCGTCGCCTGTGGGCGTCGTTCTGGTTGCTCATGCTGCTGCCCGACGGGCTGGCCCACGGGCGTAACCCACCGGGCACGCTCGAGCGGCAGGCTGAGCGCGTGCTGACTCGCTACCGATGGACTAAGTGCCGCGTGCCGGACTCCAGGGAGCGATCAGGTCCGTAGCGCGAGCGGTCAACGCCTTCTGCAGCATCGGGCCGAAGCTGATCCGCCCGACGCCGAGTGCGGCCAGGGCCGCCAGATCCTCGACGTCCGGCCGTGCCAACGCGTTCAGAGGCAAGGGCAGCGCAGTGGTCAGGCGTCCCCAGGTCGTGTCGTCATGCAGACCTACCGGGTAGAGCGCATCCGCTCCGGCATCGGCCGTTGCCTGTAGGCGCTCGATGGCTCGGTCGACGCGGTCGTCCTCCGGCCCGATCTGGTTGAGCAAGATGTCGGTCCGGGCGTTGACGACGACGTGTACGCCAGCCTCTTCCGCCGCCGCGCGTAGCCCACCGACGTACTCCGCGTGCTCCTGTGTCGACCTGAGCCGCCCACCCTCACTGTGCACTGTGTCCTCGACGTTCAGCCCGACCGCGCCGGCGCCGAGCAGTCCCTCGATCAAACGTCCCGGTGGTTGTCCGTATCCGGACTCCAAGTCGGCCGACACCGGCAGGTCGACTGCGCGGGTCACGACCGCCACCTGCGCGAGCATCTCGTCCAGGGACAGGTCCTCGTTGTCACCGCGGCCGAGCGCGCTGGCGGCCGGATGACTGCCGACCGTTAGCGCCGCAAAGCCAGCCTCGGCGGCGAGCGTCGCGGACCAGGCATCCCACACGGTCGGGACGACGACCGGTTGGCCGGGTCGGTGCAGCCGGAGCAACTCGGTCGCGTGGTCGGACAGGCTCATGGGCAAAGCCTAGGCTCCTGGGACACGGCGCCGAGGTTCAGTTCAAGGAGTAGAACCGCCACATGTCGTGCTCGACCGGCAGCACGTCGACCGAGGCAAACCCCGCCTCCTGCGCGTAGGCCTCGAGCACCGGTCGACGCATCACGGTCCCGGTCGCGGCCGAGGGCGAGGTGGCCATCGAGTCGGGCAGGCAGACCAAGATGCTGAAGCCGTACATCAACCGCTCGACGTCGTCGGCATCGGCGGCGAACTCGTCAGCCACCCGCTCGTCGACCACGAGCGCGCAACCACCCGGTACGACCATCGACCGCATCGACCGGAGCACGCCCACCGGGTCTGGCATGTCGTGGATGCACTCGATCGCCATGACCAGGTCGTACGCCCCCACACCTGCGACCTCGGCGACATCACCCGCGACCACGCTCACCCGGTCGGCCACGCCGGCGCCCTCGACGACGTCACGGGCCATCGCGATCGTGGCCGGATCGATGTCGAAGGCGTCGACCCGAACCGACGGGTACGCCTCGGCCAGCGCCACCGACGCCCACCCAGCGCCTGCGCCGACATCGGCAACCCGGACGGACTCCCCCGCCGTCAGCCGCTCATGCAGGCGCGGGAAGGCGGCCGGAATCCACTCCTGGGCGAGCGCGGCGCGCACCGGGGCGGCGTTCAGCTCCGCCTGCGACTCGCGCATGTCGGCGCCGTACGCCTCCCACCCGAGGCCACCGCCACTACGTGCTGCCGAGACGATGCCCTGCCAGACGGCCCCGGCGGCGGCGACCTGACGGGTCAGTGGCGCCATTGCCGCAAGCCCACCTGGCGTCGCCAACACCTCGCACGTTGCGGGATCGAGCCCGTACCGTCGTACCTCCGACGGGACCGACGCGTCGTCGACGTGCACGATGCCGCTGATCGTCTGTTGTTCCAGCCACTCGCGCGCGTACCGCGGTGAGCTGTTGGTCGTGTGCGCCAGCTCGTCGGCCGTGCGCGGACCGGACGCCAGCGCGGTGTAGTAGCCCAGCCGATCCCCGATCGCGATTGCCAAGACGTCGATCGCCCCCAGCACGTTGCCGAACACGCGCTCGACGACCTCGTCGACTGTCCGCTCTCGCATGTCACCCTCCCAAGACATCGGCGTTGTGATCTCTCGCGCACGCTGTCGTACCGAGCCGTCCGGCGTCAACGCGATTGCCGCGTGCGACGATGAAGAATGTGAGTTCAGGGTGGTCGCCGTGCCTGTCGTGACGGCCGAGACCGTCGTCGACGTGTCGCCGCTGGTGGCGTTCGCGGTGTCCCAGACCACGGGCGAGGTCCGGCTCGGGTGGGACCCGTTCATCCGCCGCCAGCACCTCATGGACGGCGCGACGACTCCCGGCAAGGGCGTGCGGACGTTCACCCACTCGCGCCATGGCTTCACCATGGTCAGCCGCTACGTGTCGTATGTGCCCGGCAGCAACGTCGGCATGACGATGGAACGCGGGCCGTGGTTCTTCGACGTGTTCGGTGGCGGTTGGCGATTCACCGCGACCGACGGCGGCACCCGAGCCGTGTGGAAGTACACCTTCAGCGTCAAGCCGGGCTGGCTGCGGCCGGTCGCGGACCCGATCGGGCGCTGGCTACTCGGCCGGGACATCCGTCGACGTATCGACGCCTTTGCCGTGGCCTGCCGCGATCCTGCCGTCCTGTCGGCCGTCACGCCTGTCGACGAAACGTCAACGTCGCAAGGGGATACGGACGCGTGAACGACGTCGACCTCCCGGGTCTGCACGTGCGGAACTGGACCGACCGCGCCTGGGTGAACGACGCGATCCGGACGGTCGAGGCCGACACCAACCGATCCGCCGACACCCACCTGCACGTGTTCCCGCTGCCCCCGTCGTGGGGCATCGACCTCTACCTCAAGGACGAGTCGGTGCACCCCACCGGCAGCCTCAAGCACCGACTGGCACGGTCGCTGTTCCTGTATGCCCTGTGCAACGGCTGGATCGACCGAGACACCCCCGTCATCGAGGCGAGCTCTGGGTCGGCGGCGGTGTCGGAGGCGTACTTCGCGCGGCTGCTCGAGTTGCCGTTCCTCGCCGTGATGCCACGGAGCACGTCTGCCGAGAAGATCGACCTGATCCACTTCCATGGCGGGCGTTGCCACTTCGTCGACGAGCCCGACACCATTTATGCGGAGGCGCGTCGGCTCGCCGCAGAGCTCGGCGGGCACTTCATGGACCAGTTCACCTTCGCCGAGCGAGCCACCGACTGGCGCGGCAACAACAACATCGCGGAGTCGATCTTCGGACAGCTCGCGCACGAGCGTCATCCGATCCCGCGGTGGGTCGTGCTCGGCGCCGGCACCGGGGGTACGTCGGCGACGATCGGCCGCTACGTGCGCTACCAACGCCATGACACGCAGCTGTTGGTCGTCGATCCGGAGCACTCGGCATTCCTCGACGGCTGGTGCAACGCCGACGCTGACGCCACCGATACGGGCTCGCGGATCGAAGGGATCGGGCGGCCTCGCGTCGAACCGTCGTTCCTGCCGACCGTCATCGACGCGATGATGCGCGTCCCCGACGCGGCTTCGATTGCGGCGATGCGCTGGTGCACAGAGCTCACCGGCCGCTCGGTCGGAGGGTCCACCGGCACCGCGCTGTGGGCGGTCGTGCACGTGGTAGCCGCCATGCGTGCCCGCGGTCAGACCGGCAGCATCGTGACGCTGATCTGCGACGGTGGCGAACGATACGTCGGCACCTACGCCGACGACGCCTGGGTGGCGCAGCAAGGGATGGACCTGGCTCCGTACTCTGCGGCGTTGAAGACCTTCCTTGCCACCGGCACCATGCCGACGACCTCCGCCTGACCACAGTGCGGGTGCATACGCGCAGGGCTGTCCCGACGAGGGTGGTCCACACTGGGTCCGTGCTCCCCCAGGTCCAGGCGCTGCGCTACGTCACGCCGCTACGTGAAGGCGGTTCACTGCCCGGCATCGTGGAGGCAGATGACCTCGGCACGTACGTCGTGAAGTTCCGCGGTGCCGGTCAGGGTCCGAAGGTGCTCGTCGCCGAGGTGATCGCCACCGAGCTGGCCCGTGCGCTGGGGCTGCTCGTGCCGCGGCTCGTCGTGGTCGACGTCGCGGCGCCGATCGCGTCGTACGAGGCCGACGAGGAGGTGCAGGACCTGCTGACTGCAAGCATCGGGCTGAACCTCGGTGTCGACTTCCTGCCCGGAGCATTCGGGGTCGACGCACAGCTGACGCCCGACCCCGCGCTCGCCGCATCCATCCTGTGGTTCGACGCGCTGGTCGCCAACGTCGACCGCACCTGGCGTAACCCGAACCTGCTCGTCTGGCATCGGCGGCTGTGGTGCATCGACCACGGCGCCAGCTTGTACTTCCATCATGCGTGGAGCGACCGGCCAGGCTCGCTGCTCGGTGACGCGACTCGCTTCGCCCGGCAGACCTACGACGTCTCACAGCACGTCTTGTCGGCGTACGCCGACGGGGTGGCCGAGGCAGACGCACGTTTGCGGGCGCTGGTCACAGCCGAGCTGATCGTCGACCTCGTCGCGTCGGTGCCAGACATCTGGATGGCGGCCGCCGGAGCAGGCGATGCCGTGGCGGCCCGCACGTCGTACGTCGAGCACCTGACGGCGAGGGTGGCGCACGCCGAGGCCTGGCTACCGAGGACGGAAGCGGCATGACCGGAACGCCTGCAGGCGGCAGGGCGCAGCCGGTCGGCTACCAGTACGTCGTCGTGCGCTGCGTCCCTCGCGCGGACCGAGAGGAGTTCGTCAACGTCGGCGTGGTGCTCTACTGCCAGGCCAGAGACGTCCTCGCGTGCGCGTTCAGCGTCGACCCGGCCCGGCTGACAGCGTTGGCGCCCGATCTGGACCAAGACGCGGTGACCGCCTCCCTCGCCGCCTTCGACAACGTGTGCCGAGGTGCGGGTGTGGCGGGGCTGGCTGCCGAGGCGCCGCTCGGGCAGCGGTTCGGCTACCTTGCCGCGCCCCGCAGCACCGTGGTGCAGCCGGGCCCGATCCACGGTGGCGTCACCGACGATCCCCACAGCGAGCTGTCCCGGCTGCTCGTGCGACTGGTTCCTGGCCACACGCACCGGGAGCCTGGGCATCGCGACGCTCGCACGTCGTCTGGGAGTCGTCCGATGGATGCCGGTACCTGGGATCGTCGCTACCAGGACGTCGAACTCGTCTGGGGCCTGGAGCCGAACCAGTTCGTGCGGGCGCAGTGCCAGTCGCTCCCGGTCGGAGTGGCCGTCGATCTCGCGTGCGGCGAGGGCCGCAACGCCTTGTGGCTGGCGACCCTCGGTTGGCAGGTGCTCGGGCTCGACTTCTCGGTTGCGGCCATCGAGCGGGCACGCGCCCTGACCGCCGCCCAGCCCGAAGGCGTGCAGCGCCGCCTCACCTGGCGGGTCGACGACGTCACCGCCACGACCCTGCACCCCTCGTCGGTTGACCTGGCCCTGCTCAGCTACGTCCACCTGCTCCCGGATGAGCGTCACGCGCTCGTGACCGCCGCCGCCCGGATGGTGCGACCTTCCGGCCACCTGCTGCTGGTCGGCCACGACCGGCGAAACCTGCACGAGGGCGTGTCGGGGCCGCAGGACGAGTCGCTGCTGTACGAGCCGTTGGAGGTGGCCCGTCAGATCGTCGCGGTGCCTGGTATGTCGATCGACCTGGCCCGCACCGTCGAGCGGCACACCGACGCTGGGACGGCACTCGACACGTTGGTTCGGGCCCGCCGGCTCACGGACTGACCGACCTGTCAGACGTGAACGGCGCCAGGACGTGCTCAGCTTCTGACAGGCCGGGCGCGGAAGGCGCGCCAGCCGATTCGGATCAACGGGATCTGCACCGGCAACCGGGCCACCGCCACCGCCTTCACCAACGCAGCCCGACGCGGGTCGGCCGCGGCCCGCTCCCCGGAGTAGCGCCGGAACAGGTCCACGGTCATCTGGACGTTCGCCGGGAGGACCGCGGCCAGCAGCCCCGCACTCGCGAGGCCGGCTATCGGCCGACTGCGTGGGTGCAGCAGGCCAGCCGCACACACCAACTCGGCCGCCCCGCTGACGTACACCAGCTCCGTCTTGCGCGGCAGCGCACGCGGCACAATCTGCACGAACGGTCTCGGGCGGACGAAGTGCAGCACCCCGCTAGTCGCGAACAACGCCGCCAGGCCAACCACCGACTTGTCAGAAGTGGAGCACGCCCTGGCGCGTCGTAGGTCTGACAAGTCGGTCAGGCCTTCTCGACCGAGATGTCGAGGATGCTCACCGGCTGGGCCGGCGCCCCGTCGGCAGCTCCGCCCTCCACGCCTGCCGCCGCGATCGACGTGAGCAGGTCTAGGCCTTCGGTTACCTTGCCGAAGATCGAGTACCCGCCTCCCTCGACGGGCAGCATCGTCTCCTTGAAAACGATGAAGAACTGGCTGCCGTTGCTGTTCGGGTCCTGCGTCCTCGCCATCGCCAAGGTACCGGTCGGGTAGGTGCCGTCCTTCGGAGCGTTCTCGATGCCGTAGCCATAGCCAGGGCTGCCGCTTCCGGTGCCGGTGGGGTCGCCACACTGCAGCACGAAGATGTTCTGCGTGGTCAGCCGATGGCAGGGACTGTCGTCGTAGTAGCCCTCCTCGCTGAGGAACAAGAACGAGGCGACCGTCTGCGGAGCGAGCTTGCCGTCGAGCCCGAGCACGATGTCGCCGCAAGTGGTGGCCACGGTGGCGATCCAGGTCGCGGACTCGGCGCGAGCAGGATCGGGTGGGGCGTCGAACGACTGTGGGCTCTGCGGTGGTGCGGGCGGCTGCTCGCAGCCCTCGACCAGCGGCTCGGGCTCTTCGGGTTCGGCTCCGGTGGCCTCGGTCGGGGTTGCGCTCTCCTGCGACGCGGTCCCCGTCGCGGAGTCGTCGTCATCGCTGCGGTTGAGGAAGAACGCAATGGCGGCAACGGCGACGACGCACACCAGCACCATGGCAACCACCACGATCTGTGTGGACCGGGGCGTGGACTTGCCGGAGGCAGCCGGGTTGTTCGGGCGCTTGGTGTTCGACATGGCATCACCTTATGCAGGGGGCGGCGCGTGACCCGAGGGCCCAGCGGCTCAGAGGGTGCGAGTGTCGCCGCCGCGGCGCGGGTCTGCACCCGGACCCGTACGGTCGATGGCTGCGACACCGCCGAAGTACGAGTCGAGGGCCGGCCACGACACGACCTCGTCGTCGGCGCGGAGGGCCGCCACGACCTCGGGCGCGAGGCCGGGCTCGGCGTGGACCCGGCCGGGGACGGGGTTGAAGCGCGGCGCGACGATCGCCTCGTGTATCGGCATGCCCCGGTGGATGACGTTGACCAGGACCTGAGTCAGCGCTGACCTGATCCTGCTGCCACCAGCGGCACCGGCGACCAGGAGGGCCCCACCGTCGCGACGGACGATCAGCGGCGACATCATCGAGCCCATCCGTTCTCCTGGGCGCAGGGCCTCGCGGAGAAGCTCCCCCTCGCCCAGCATCGAGTTCAGGTGGATGCCGTACCCCGGAAGCCAGACTCCCGACGATAGGCCCATGCTGGTCGTGGCGGCGCACAGGTTCCCGTCCTGGTCACTGGCCGCGACGCTCGTGGTGTCGCCACGTCGTGGTACCGCTCGCAGCACCGCCACCATCCGGCGGGCCAGCTCGGCGTTGTCGTCGCAGAGCTCGAGCGCGCCGATCGTGCCGAGCAGATCGTCCAGATCGTCCCCACGTGCCAGGACCTCGACACCGTCGAGCACGCTCGCGCGGGGCGCGCTCTCGGCGATTCGGTACGCCCGCAGGTCGGCCTCGGTCAGGTCACCGCGGTCGCCGATCGTTCCCACCATGGTCTCGGCGATCCGCCCGCTGTAGAACGCTTGGGCTCCTTCGTCACGCAGCAGCGTCATGGCCGCGTCCAGTCCCGGATGCTGCAGCAGAGACCCGGCCGGCAGGCTGGCCCCGTCGCGGCCGTACACCTCGATGCCGGTGCCGATCAGCATCGCGGGCGCGATGGTCGACAGCACCTTGGCGTGCATCGGCGCCAGCAGTACTCCGTGCTCGGCATGGTGCACGGCCGGCGACACCACGTCGGCCCACGGCAGGCGTCCCCAACGCTCATGTAGGCCCGCCACCCCAGCGGGGATCCCGGGCACCGCCACGGTCGAGGGGCCGACGGCGTACGGCACTATCTGTCCGCCGAAGTCGATGGGGATCTCGACAGCAGGGGCTCGTCGCGTTCCTCCGAGTCCCGGTACCGCAACGAAGAAGTCCAGACAGCTGACGGTGCCGGTAGTCGCCTCGTAGTACGTCGCGAACCCGCCGCCGCCGAGACCGGTGAACACCGTCTCCGCGACGCAGGAGGCCAAGATCATCCCGACTGCCGAGTCGGCTGCGCTCCCCCCCTCGGCGAGCAGACGCGCGCCGACGTCCGCGGTGACCGGATTACCGGCAGCGACACAGACCGGGAGACGCTCGGCGGGCGGGTGCTGCCCAGCCGTCATCCGGCCCCCGTGTACGTGCCTGGGACCTGCTGCCCCTTGCCAAGCACCGTGATGCCCTCGTCGGTGACGGTGAAGCCGAGCTTGCGGTCGGCGTCGGAGTCGACCCCGATGGTGCACCCGTCGGGGATCGTGACGTTCTTGTCGACGATCGTGTTGACGAGCCGCGCGCCCCGGCCGATCTTGACGTTGTCCATGACCACGCTGCTCTCGACCTCGGCACCGTCGGCGACGTAGATGTTCGACCCGAGAACCGACTTCGTGATGGTCGCTCCCGACACGACCGAACCGCCACACACGATGGCGTCGTCCGCGGATGCCGATTCGACGAACTTCGCGCCCGGCAGCTGCGGATGAGATGTGAAGATCGGCCACTGGCTGTTGTAGAGGTTGAACGTCGGCTCGACCGAGACCAGGTCGAGATGCGCCTCGTGGTACGACGCCAGCGTCCCCACGTCACGCCAGTAGTCACGGTCCCGGTCGTACGAGCCCGGAACGTCGTTGCGCTTGAAGTCGTAGACGGCCGCAGCACCCTCGTCGACCATCATCGGGATGATGTCGCCCCCCATGTCGTGGCGAGAGTCACCATCGTTCGCGTCACGCTCGAGCGCGTCGACGAGGGCGTCGGCGGAGAAGACGTAGTTGCCCATCGACGCAAACGTCTCGTCCGGGCTGTCGACCAGCCCGGGCGGGTCGGCGGGCTTCTCGAGGAAGTCGCTGATCATGGTGCCGCCGCTGTCGGTGGCGATGACGCCGAACTGGTCCGCGTCCTTGCGGGGAACGCGGATTCCCGCGACCGTCACGCCGGCCCCGGACTCGACATGGGCGTCGACCATCTGGGACGCGTCCATCCGGTACACGTGGTCGGCGCCGAACACGACGATGATGTCGGGCAACTCGTCGACGATCAGGTTCATCGACTGGTAGATGGCGTCGGCACTGCCGAGGAACCACTGCTTGCCGAGCCGCTGCTGCGCCGGAACCGGCGTCACGTAGTTGCCGAGCAACGTCGACATCCGCCAGGTGAACGAGATGTGCCGGTCCAGCGAGTGCGACTTGTACTGCGTGAGCACGCACAACCGAAGGAAGCCAGCGTTGACGAGGTTCGACAGCGCGAAGTCGATCAGCCGGTAGCTGCCCCCGAACGGCACCGCCGGTTTCGCCCGGTCTAGCGTCAGCGGCATCAGCCGTTTGCCCTCACCCCCAGCGAGCACGATTCCGAGAACTTTGGGCTTCGCCATGGCACGACCCTATCGAGGTGGGCGATGCGACGCACCGCTGCAGGCTCGTCGCGGACAAGCACTCGTGTCCGCATGTCATCGACTGCCCAGCCGCTCAGATTCGGACACGTCTGGGACTAGGGTCTCGTCATGCGCGTCGGTCTGCTCACCCGCGAGTTCCCGCCGGACGTGTACGGCGGTGCCGGCGTCCACGTCGACTATCTGTCCCGGCACCTGCGCGAGCGCGTCGATCTGTCGGTGCTGTGCATGGGTGACGAGCGCACGGAGGCAACGGCGTTCGCCGAGCACGACCCTCGCTTCCCGGGTGCGAATGCCACCCTCCACGTGCTGTCCACCGACATCGCCATGGCGGCGGGGTGTGAGGGCCTCGACCTCGTGCACTCGCACACCTGGTACGCCAACATGGCCGGCCATCTCGCGAAACTCCTGTACGACGTCCCGCACGTGGTAAGTGCCCACTCCCTCGAACCCCAACGCCCGTGGAAGGCCGAGCAGCTCGGCGGCGGCTACCGGGTGTCGTCCTGGGCCGAACGCACCTCCTACCTGACCGCTGACGCCGTGGTGGCGGTCAGCAAGGGCATGGCGGCCGACGTGCTGGCGGCGTACCCGGAGATCGACAAGCGCAAAGTGCACGTCATCTACAACGGCATCGATGCCGACTTCTACCGGCCGGACCCGGCGACCGACGTCATCGCGTCCCTGGGAATCGACCCGACGCGTCCGTACGTCACATTCGTCGGACGCATCACCCGCCAGAAGGGCGTGCCCCACCTGCTGCGCGCGGGCTTGAAGTTCGACCTTGGCGTCCAGGTGCTGCTGCTGGCGGGCGCGGCCGACACCCCGGAGCTGAAGGCCGAGACCGATCAGGCCATCACGGCACTGCAGCAGTCGCGCGAGGGCGTCGTCGTGGTGAACGAGATGCTGCCGCGCGAGTCGGTACGGCAGGTCCTCACCCACGCGCTGGCCTTCTTGTGCCCGTCGGTCTACGAGCCGCTGGGGATCGTCAACCTGGAGGCGATGGCGTGCGAGACCGCGGTCGTCGCCAGTGCGGTCGGCGGAATCCCCGAGGTGGTCGTCGACGGTGAGACCGGCCTCCTGGTCCCGTACACCCCCGACGACGTGGACGCCTTCGAGCGCGGGCTCGCGGCGGCGGTGAACACCCTCGCCGCCGCGCCC
>Ga0136617_10004515_pt1 | contig 12464 bp, 10 predicted proteins | sample AntDrymUQ3222106_2_FD_129672 | JGI IMG/M metagenome (GOLD analysis project Ga0136617, IMG submission 129672) | Polar desert sand microbial communities from Dry Valleys, Antarctica - metaG UQ322 (21.06) | ecosystem: Environmental > Terrestrial > Soil > Desert | place: Antarctica: Dry Valley...
ATGGTCATGTTCCCCATCAACTGCACAAGCACCTACCTCTGAGCTATCGTCAAAGGTCAGTACACCAAACACTTTTTGCACCATAGCCAATTTGGATGCAACATCAAATAGATGTTGGAAAAAACCTATAAAGGCTTTATATGAATTGACTGAATTAAAGAAGGTACCCAAAATATGAATACATTACCAAACTAAACCATTTTCCGCTTGTATAAACACAAAAGAAAAATCAAAGGATATCAAAAGAGATGAATGGTTTTAAGCGCATTTTTGTTATTTTATGTGGTGATGTGTCTTTACAATTGATAATGGATAAAGTTGAATACTAGAACAATACCAATTACAATAGTTTATTAGCATTTGGCCTAGTAATATGCTATAATTGAAAGACGCTCTGACTGATGGGGAAAAAGGTTTCTCTAAAATTCTGCTGGCTATAGATGGGTCAAAAGCCTCAATGGATGCTGCAGAAGATGCGATTGAGATTGCCAAGAATAACAAATCTCAATTGATTGTCATTCATGTTATTGATTTTTACAAATATCCCTATTTGTTGTCTTCAACTGTTTTGGCTCCAACATTTGGTTCTCAAAGATTTGATGAGGATAAAAAGAAAGCAGGTGAATGGTTGAAAACTATAAAAGAAAAATTCATTCAAAGTAATGGTATTGGCAATGCTGATGTAAATATTGATAATAGTTTTAAAACCGAGGTTATCGAAGGTAAAGCATGTGTTGCAGCAACCATAGTGGACTATGCTGAAACAAAAAATGTCGACTTGATTGTAATAGGTAGCAGAGGGGTAACAGGTTTTAAAAAGATGTTGGTTGGTAGTGTGACTTCAGATGTTGTTAAATATGCGCATTGCTCGGTATTGGTGATAAGGTAGCAGTACGGAGTCATTTGCCTTTTGATTAGGGTAATTGTATTTTATGTTACTATATAATGCCTTCTGATGTTTATTATGGATAAAATTGTATTATATGGCGGGTTACCTTAATAGGATAGGGGTCTCTAATGCTTTAAAGATTATTTCAAAACCCAACAGGCTTTTCACTGATTGGTTTGTTTATAAATTGCTATTGAAATTTATGGGTGAATAAGTTTGCGAATTATCGTTTGTCGCCATATTTCTGTGGTGGTTGATTGCGCTATTCTTTGTTGCAGCAGCTGATATAGCAAGTTTTTTTGGTTGTGTATTTTATCTATATGTGTTTCGTTAATGTGTGATTATAAGTTAAAGCATTTTTTTAGTTAAAATAGATGTTGTTGGGTATGTGATGGCAAATTATATCTTGAAGCCTCTTGAGAATCATTATTTTAATAATCTTGGTTAATGTTTTGACAAAATAACATGAATTGCCAAAACTCAGTTTTATGGTGGTGGGGAATTCTCTTCTTCTTTCTCGCTTAAGTCACTATCACTTAATGATCTATCCATATCATAATTGTTGTCACTATCGTCCAAATTTTCTTCCCGATGTATCTTTTCTATTGCTTTATCTTGATTTGGGATATCTTCTGCACTCATTACCTAAGATGTATAAAACAAAGTATAAAACATTGTATTTGGTTATTTTGAAATTATGTATTGACTATTAAAGTATATTATATAATATCTCTTGATGAGTCAAGACAGTTGTATTTTCATTGCATTTCATTTAATCAAAGGTAAAAAGCGGTATGTTTAGTGAGAAATTTAGTTTAAGAAAGACTTTTGCAGAAAGTTATAATCCTTTGTGTGTTGGAAATCCTGGCCCTCCAAAATTATATGGAACACGTAAAGTTTCTCAATTGACAGGGGACTTGGACCCTGAAACAAACAAAAAGACCTTAAACCAAACAGCAACAAAATTCAGTGTATACGGAACAGATTTGGGAGTTTCATTTCCTTATGGTGGTAAGCTTTATTTTCTTTTTGGTGATACTACAAGAAGGGGACCATCGGAAGGACTTCCCAAATCAGCTATGCCCGGAGCCCCATACAATGAAGATGTTACTGATTATGATGCTATAGCATATACGGCAAGTGATCGTGCATATGATGGAATCTCTCTTGTGTTTAACTCAAGCCCCCCACTTGTTGATGATATTTCTCAGCTTACCGCTGAGCATCCCATTGAAGGTATTACTATAGGTGATAACATGTATGTGTTTTTTACTACTGATTTGAACCCAAATAGGAGAATTCTGCCACGGCGATCAGTTTTGACAAAATCTACTGATGGGGGATATAAATTTGGAAATTCGCTCTATACTTTGTCCACCGATAAATTCATCCATATTTCAGCGCAAATAATTGATAGTGACAAAATTCATGGATTGCCAAAAACTAGTGGCAAAGGCCTGCTTTTATGGGGAACGGGAAAGTATCGTCAAAGTGATATTTATCTTGCCTATATGCCTTTAGACGAAATTGAAAACCTATCCTCAATTAGTTACTTCGCGGGTTTTAACAAAGATTCGGGTAAGCCGTTATGGCAATCTGATGAATCCCTGGCTAGGCCTTTGTTTTCGGCTAGTTGTATTGGCGAATTATCAATTAGGTGGAATTATTATCTTGGTAAATGGATTTTGCTTTACAACTGTGACTTATGCAATACAAACGGCATTGTTGTTCGCTTAGCGGATGATCCATGGGGGCCTTGGACCGCTACAAAGATTGTATTTGATCCTGCTGACGGCTATGGACTTTTTGTACACCAACCAGGTCAAGACAACCTTGTTGATGAGGAAAGAGACGATAAAACTAATCCTTTTGATTTAGGGTATGGATATGGTCCCTATCAAATGGCTCCATATGCTACAGGTGTGAAGGGGCGTTATACAAAAATATACTTTACATTGTCTACTTGGAACCCTTATCAGGTAATACAAATGTCTGCAATTATTCTCAGTGAAGAGGAAGAAAAAAATCCTTTGGTCTACGCTTCAGATGTAAACGATAGAAACGATAGAAAGTATGCCTATGTTTCTGTATTCATAGCGCATCTTGCAAATACAAAAAAAATCAAGTTCCATAATCCTTTTGGTAATAACCCATTTATTGCAGATCATATAGAATGGGCGCAATTTCACACGCATTTGGAATTACGAAATGAATTGAAAAAGAAAATGAATCAATTAATTACTAGCCTTGCTGCCGATATAGACAAAGCTGATGTTTTTACTGCGATTGCTTCTGCCATTGTCAGATTAGGGTATGATTATAGTTTATTCAATAATGTTGTAAATGCTGAGATATATAGAAGATGGGCATTAGATGCTGTCCACACAGGAAATAAGGCCTTGTTAACCGAAGAAATAAACTTAAGAATAGATTCGGAGCGATTTTTGCCCGATCACGATCATCTTTGCTATGCGTATAGCTCTGAAGATTCAAATGAATTCAAATATGCCAGAATAAGTCTTTTGGAAGCACAGCTTGCAGGATCTGTTGATATGAAATGGGATTTACAGCATCAAGGGGCATTAGATTGCAATTCCCATATAGCATGGGCCAGGTTTAGGCACATAGAAGAGTTGCGGAGAGACCTTGTTTCCAAATTTAAACAGATGGTTCTAAAATTCAGATCTCCTGATGAAATTGCTAATGCCTATGAGAAGATAAGCAATGCAATAATGGATCTTTCAGATAAAACAATTGATTATAAAACAGATTCCAATAATAACAACCAATGGATAGTATCAATGATAAATGCCAATGAAAAAGATGTTGTTATAATGGAGATGTCTAAACATATCAATAAGGATAGCTTTCTTATGCCGCTTCCCACTAATAATATTTCTTTATGAATATTTAATGTGGTCTATTTCTTATTTGTTTACAACTTAATGGATATTATAATGTTGACTATTACACGGTCCAACAAATAATCAATAAGAGGTTAGTTTATTGGATAATAGTAATATTTTGTGTATTAGAGTTTTATAAACTTTATAAACAAAACGAAAAGTAAATTCAATACGACACACAATTGATAATATGGAATATGATTTTTCAAATAAAGTTATTGTAATAATTGGGGGGACCGGCGCGTTAGGAAGGGTTTTGACAAAATCTTTTTTAAATTACCATTCTAAAACAATATTCATCACATATAGATCGGAAAAAGAGATGCAGGAATTAAAAACAGAACTGGATATTTTATTAGAGCAACCCCTAAAGACATCAACAACAATAGAATACATAAAAGTAGATGTAACGAATGATAAAGAAACAAAGAGATTGATTTCAAATATTGTTAAAAGGCATGGTCAAATTCATATAGTAGTTAGTGTAGTTGGAGCCTATATTGGAGGTAAAAACGTTACTCAGTTAGATGAGTCAGAATGGGATAAAATGATTAACATTAACCTAAAATCCGCATTTTTAATCAGCAAACATGTTATTCCCGCAATGGTATCAAATAATTATGGAAAATTAGTTTATATTTCTTCTAGAACCGGTTTAAGATCCGATGGGTATGATTCCGCCTATGCCGCATCAAAGTCGGGTTTGATTAGGTTTGTAGAGTCAGCATCACAAGAAGTAAAGAAATCAAATATTAATATTAATTGTGTATTGCCAACAATACTGGATACAGAGCCCAATAGAAAAGAAATGCCTAATGCAGATTTCTCTAAATGGGTAAAGCTAGATGATTTATCTAAAGTGATATTGTTTCTTTGCTCGGATGATTCTAAAATAATAAATGGAGCTTCAATACCTGCATACGGTTTACTGTAAATAAAACTAATATATTTTTTATCAATGTGGAACAACTATTGTGTGCTATAAATAAAGAAATGCCTTTGCCATTGTTTGGATTCCATATTATTTGAGCTTATTTATATCAATAAAAAATTTTTGTTTGCCTATTTAAAAAATTATTTCTTTTAATGGCATGATGAATATGTTGTTGTCACCTTATTCTCTATGCTCCATAATGATCATCTCTATTTCGATTTTTTTTATTTTCTTTTAGAATATTTATTTCTCTTATTATTTCCTCAACATACTCTTTAATTCCGTCTTGATTGTCTGAATCAATGTCCCTATATTTTGAATTAATAATTTGATAATCATCAGGAATATTTTGCATTTTTTCTTCTAATTCATCAAGCAATTTTCTAATAGACGTAATAATGCTCTCCATCTGTTTAGATATTCACATCATAATTAAAAAGGTTACGCAGTGTATTAATGCGTATAGTTTACTCATAATGGTTGCTTTTTAATAGTTCCATATGACCATGATTTGATAGTTACGTTTTTTTATCAAATATTATTGGGATTTTCCATAATCTTTAATAATGGAACATGGAATTATTGGTATACGACATCCAGAGTTTTATATGGGATTTAGAGATGCGTCCTGAATAATTGAATGAATTTTTTTGATGACGCCAAAAGAATTTTAATTAGTTATTTTCTGATGGATAGTCTACTATATGTTTATTAATCTTTATTAAAGTTCTGTCATTTTTCTTGACCTTTATTTTTTATTTGACTAGTTTTTATGTTGTTAAACGAAATCACCCTGCTTAATTTTGACATAATAATGGAGTGGATGATGTTTACTGTTGAATTTACATTATCAATAAATATAAAACATATCAGATATTTTTATATTCCATGATAATGTGTGTGTTATTAATAGCCAATAAAATGACAAATAACGCATTATCAGGAAATAAAATAGGTGGTTTTTATCCAATTCTTAATGTGATTTATGTTGTGATGATTTGTTTATCTCACCCGCTGATCGCACTTTTTTTGCCGTTGTCTCAAAATACGTTTTTCTTGAGACATAGTTTGAAACAATAGTTTGTATTTTGTCTCTTAATCTGTCATCTTTACTTCATAATCACGAAATTATATTCAAATATACTATTCTGCCAGCAATACCTTTGACTATAATTGCATTTTTATCTATCAATCCCTATCTTTGGGTAACATCAACAGTTCATCATTTCTATATAGAGCTATTTGCCGTGGTATTTGGTGTGGTTTTATCGTTTTATTATATTTCGCGCGCTCGCACACTAAATGATATTTTTAGTCTTTTCATAGGAATAGGGTTTCTTGTGAGTGCCATGATTGATCTTCTACATGTTGTAATTTCATACATTGCAATAAACGATCCTATGTTTATCAAATATTTTATTCCACAAACTTGGTTTGCAGGAAGAATATTTCTAAGCACACTGTTGGCAATCGCAATAATAAAATATTCTAATTTGTCAAAAGGGGAAGGCGAACTATACCAATCAGAAGACGAGCAAATCGAACAAAAAAAGGCGAACAAAAAATTGCAAAAGAGAATACTGTTTTATTTAATTCTTGTCTCCTCGTTTTCCATTGGCATTGCGTTAGCTTCGCTTTTCTTAATTTTGCCTGCAAGTGTAATAGATGATTACTCTTTGCATAGGCCTTATGAAATTCCCCCTCTTATATTATTTTCAGCTGCCTTATTCTTTTTTTATAAGAAGCAGTTGTACAAAAGAAAGGATCTATTCTATAAAGGATTAGTTGGATATCTCACATTGGATATATTTTCTCAAATAATAATGTCATACTCTGCATCGTCTTTTGATACTGCGCACAATATTGCACATGTACTCAAGGATGCAGCATATTTTGTAAATATTGTGGCTCTCGCTGTATCTAGTCTGCAATATAATATTGAATTAAAAAAAAGCAATGAGCACATACGGGTACAAAATGAAAAATTGAAAGAATCAGGAAAAATGCAAAAGGAGTTTATAAATGTGGCCGCTCATGAATTGCGAACACCTATCCAACCCATAATAGGATTATCAGATATGCTAGTTTCTTCCAATGACATAGGTTCGGATAATCGAAAAATGGCTGAAGTGATTTATAGAAATGCAAAAAAATTACAACGTCTTGCTGAAGATATTTTGGATGTATCAAAAATAGAGAGTAACACCCTGAACCTAAAGGAAGAAAAGTTTACTATGGAAGATGTAGTATCAAGTGTCATTTCCGATTTTGAAAATGGCGGAATAAAAGGAACAGGGGAATTGTTTCCTACAGTAAAAATAGTTTACAAAGCCAAGGAACAAATCCCTAATTATGGGCCAATTATTGTAAAAGCTGACAAAACCCGGATCAGCCAAGTATTGTCGAATCTTTTGAGTAATGCAAACAAATCCAGTATCGGTAGGGAAGAAGAGGGCATTAAATTTGTTTATGTATATCTAAAAAGAATAGAAGAAAACAAAGGTAACGTGCAATATCAAAAACGCGATCAACACCACATAAAGAAAAGATTTGTTATTATTGGTGTTCAGGATCAAGGCTCTGGTATAAATACAGAATTACGGAAAAAACTGTTTGAAAAATTTGCTACAGGCTCTTATGGTGGTACTGGTTTAGGGCTTTTTATATCAAAGAATATTGTTGAGTCACATGGAGGTAAGTTATGGTTTGAGGATAATAAAGATGGAAAAGGAGTTACCTTTTACTTTACCCTCCCGGTATTTGACGAAAAACCTTTGGAATCATTTGATGAGTTCCATGTCAAAAAGGAGCAAAAGAATAGTTCATCAAATAAAAACATCATATCAAAGTTTATTCATCCAGTTTATTCAAATTATAGCGATATTAAAAAGATACTATTAGTAGATGATGATCTTGACATTAATATAACACTAAAAAAAGTTTTGGAAGAAAAAGGGTATATTGTTAGTGCATTTAGCAATCCATTAAACGCACTAAAAGAATATAAAAAAAATATATATAATATAATAATTCTTGATATTAAAATGCCACATATGAGTGGATTTGAGCTTTATGGGGAAATAAGAAAAATCGATAACAAAGTGAAAGTTTGTTTTCTCACTGCTGGCGAGGTTAATTTAGAGGATCATCGTGAAATTATAACCAAAAATTTGTTTCTTCGAAAACCTATTGAAAATGATGCGTTACTAGATGCAATCGAAAATATTAGAAATCGATAAGTTTTCATTGACTGTTCATTAATCGGATCAAACAGCAATGATTTTGAGATTAACATAAGGCCAATAATAGGTAAAAATATTATTCCAATAAAAAAAGATTAAGAAATGTCTATTGTGATAAAAAAATTAGTCAATCATAGTTTATTTAATAATTTCATTACCATGATTATATTATTACAAGCAGCAGTATTGGTGTTAGAAACAATTTCTGAATTAAAAAACTATATTCCACTTTTTAACTTGATCAACGCCTTTGTTTTATCCATTTTTATAATTGAAGCTTCAATAAAGATATTTTCATCATATCCCCATATTTCAAAATATTTCAGAGATGGTTGGAATGTTTTGGATTTTTCTATAATAATCCTCTCACTTTTACCTCTTTCTGGAGGTTATACTACTGTAGCCCGATTGATTAGACTTTTAAGAGTTGTACGTTTGACAAATCGATATAAGGAGATGTCAATTGTAGTAATGACAATTATCAAATCTTTGCCAAGTATGGTAAATGTTCTACTACTTTTATCTCTAATATTCTTTATCTATAGTATTGCGGGCTATAACTTATTTAGTGATGTTGATGCAGATCATTGGGGCACGCTACCAAAATCCATGTTAACATTATTTCAAATATTAACCTTAGAAGGATGGGTGGAAATAATGTCTTCTGCAACTAATGCCAATCCATTATATGAAATTTATTTCATAAGTTTTATCATGATTGGAACGTTTATTGTAATTAATATATTTGTTGCAGTAATTGTAAAGAAATCAGAGGATGTATATAAACAAATAGAAAATACATTTACAACTCCCGTAACACAAAAAGAGATATTGTCAGAAATAAAAGAGATCAAAAAAAAAATTGAAGATTTAGAATCAAAGCTAAAGACATAGTTAATCTAAACAGGATTAGGAAAAGTATATTTTTATTGCATGTTACGGTTATTAGAAATCTAATTCTAATATTGAGTTGTACCGGGAAAACCTATTTTTTATTTGGAATATGGTAATAACCTTGACAATAACTATGACTAGGAATAGTAAATGGTGGAGAGTTATTTGGCGATTATTATTACGTTTACTTTTTTTTAGTGTGTAAATTAATTATGAGAATTACTAAACAATCAAGGATTGTGATTTGCAGTTGAGTATGATTTTTATCGTTGATAAATTGACACCTTATTTTATTGTATAAAACAGGTTAAGAGTAAGAAACTAATTAAAAGCAAAAAGTAAAATGAATAATTTAGTCAAATATCTTCTAATAAAGTCGCGCTTGATAAATTATTGTTCTGTCATAACCAAAAGCTATGTTACATTTACATTAATCGTTTGATTTATATCGTATTCGCCAGTTCTTTGCACTGTTATTTTAATCTCCCAATTGCCGTCTTGGCTTATGAAGCTACCTGTCGATGCATATTTTCCTGCTTCTATCTTATCCATTGTATCAACAATGGGGCCTAAATTTTTAGCAGGATTGCTAAATTCTAAATACACATCCTTGATATTTTCAACCGCAGTACCATTCACAGATGAAGCTTGAATGGTGAAGGTGTTTTGGCCCACCTTAGACGGTGATATTACAAAATTTAAGACAACGTTATCTGCTGTAACATTTTTGGAATACAGAGAAGAATCATTTGTGGCAGTTTGCTGTTGATTTTGATTTTGGCCGCTCTCAGAGTACGAAAATACATAGGAGCCTTTGGTAATATGACCATCAGCTTTTGATAAAACTAACCAATTTACTGTGTAAATTCCTGGTGTTACTTTGGATTTATCAAGCGAGATAGAAAGAGATTTACTTGAGTCTAACACTTTTAAATCATTATTATCTATCCTTTCATTATTTGAGTCAATAACTCTTAGGCTACTTGCTCTTGGTTCGGGACTCTCGGTAAATGTGATGGTTACATTATCAGGAAGTAATTGTGTTGAATTCATGATTTGATTTGGTTCGGGGTTATAGGTGATAGGACTTGCATGCCCATAGACAGCTACAAATGATAAATTCATGGAAATAAAATAAAATATGGCAAAAAAGATAACAGCAATTGTTAAATTCATAGTATTATTTGCAATTGTATTGTAATAACCATTATTGTACAACTATCGAATTTCCTATTAAATTCATACTAATACGTCATAGCAAAGTTAACTGCTTTTTGTATCAGAATCATCATCATCATTAGATGGTGATGATGGTGATGGTTGTTGTTGTTGTTGTTGTTGTTGTTGTTTTTTAGATTTGTTTTTTAATCTTTGTGCAATTTTCCATCCGTATTTTATAATATATGGGGAAAGAAAAGTGGTAATGATGGTCATAGTCCCAACCATGGGCAACACTATGGAACTGGTTGCACCGGTATCACTTCCGCCCTTTGCTACAACTAGTGCCAATTCTCCCCCGGAGGATGATAAACCAATAGCGGTCCGAACAGAAGTTATTTTGTCTATACGCTGAGCTCTCGCTGAAAGAAATACTGTGATAAATTTTGCACCTATGGATACAGCAATCAATACTAATGCGGGAACTATAAACAGGGGCATCAGTTTAAAGTCCATTAAAGCTCCAACCGATACAAAGAACATGGCTGCAAAAATATCTTTCACAGGAGTAGCCAATACACTTGTGACTGAATGAGATTTAGATTCAGCTATAAGAACTCCAGCAAAAAATGCACCAGCAGCAACAGATATCCCCAGCTGGAAAGAGACGAATGCAAGAGCAAAAGATACCCCAACTGCTGCAACAATTAATACATCATGATGATTAGTCCTTGCAATAACATCAATTAACCTAGGTATGGTTTTTGAGCCTATCACCAAAACGCCCACGATAAATGCAATTGTTATTCCAATAGATATCATAATTTCATTTATAGAGATGTTACCACTTGTTCCAGAGGATTGAAAAATGGCTAGTAACGATATGACAATAATATCTTCAATTATCGCAGTCCCCAAAATTAACTGGGCAGATTCATCTTTCATCATATGCAATTCAGACAATACTCTCATTACTATAACAGTGCTTGTTACTGAAATTGCCAAAGCTAAAAACAGACTGTCATAAAAACCAAGTCCTAACGCCTGTGCGGTCAAAAAGCCCACCATTAAAGTTCCAAAAGCCTCACTAACCGCAATAATTGTGGCTTTTTTTCCTATTCTCTTTAGTTTTTGTATGGGAAACTCCATTCCAACAGTGAAAAGCAACAGTATTACTCCAAGTTCCGCAAACAGATTGAGAACCTCGTCGTTATGAATCAAACTAAACGGTGGGGTATGGGGTCCTATTATGACTCCCGCAATTATGAATCCTATCACAATTGGTTGCCTTAATCTATAGAAAATTAACGTCATTGCCGACGCTATAATCATTATAACAGCTAAATCTTGTAGTATTTGCTCAATAGGCACAGCCACAGGGAAAATGATGTACAACCCAATTATATATCATAAGATTAAATACCTTTTTTTACAATAAAACTGGTTATTTTTAGAGAGTTGTAGTCATAAAAATACTATATATATTAATATCGACACGGATATTGCATTAACATTTGATATCCACAAGCCGTTAATATAAAAAAAGGTGTCCTTAAGATTTAACTTGTTTCCCAAAGTGATACCATAAAAATTCTAATAATATGATAAAAATAATATACTTTTTGTAATATGCTGCTTTTATAAATAAAAATTGCTCCAAAAAAGAGGTTAATCTCCAATAAAAAGTAAATGTGTAAATCCTAAATATTGAGCACTTTGCAAATATATTTCCTACTACGACTTTTAGTTGCCATAATAAAATTTCCCAATTCTTTTGTCCATGGAGTTTTTATTTTAAGATGACTTTATATTTTCCGTGACTTTTCTTACTCTTTTTTTTCTACCAATCCTGCTGCCATTTCTACGGCATAAACATTATCATACTTAATTCCGTCTTCCAGGTTATTTTGAACTGCTTCAAATACATCATTGATTCTATTTCCCATTGATGGAGACTTTCTGTTTATGTGACTCTTTATCTCATCCTTGGTTGCTGGAAATTGTAATCCCTCAAGTAGATTTGCCATTTTAGATGCAACATCTCTATTGGTTACTTCATTTACGGGAGGCTCCCCAGTAAGATCTCCAACTCTTTCTGTTGTAGAGCCAATTCCTGATTGGGTTGGATCGGTATAGTTTCGATCATCTGATACATAAGACATATCTGTCTATTTCCAACTCTTGAGATTTATATTATTCTAATAAGTATATTCAAAGCCCAAGTAATTCCTATTCCATAAATCAAAGGATCTTAACTTGCAGATGTTTTACTACAATCAAAATTATAAAAAGGTATAGAAATAGTAATTTCATTTCATACGATTATGTTGTAAATCAATCTCATTGTATCCAATCTCTTATTAATAAAAAAAAACAACATGTTTAATGAATTTGTTATTACTATTTTTATACGTCTTTATCAAATTTTAATGAATCAAAAC
>Ga0136617_10004516_pt1 | contig 12463 bp, 11 predicted proteins | sample AntDrymUQ3222106_2_FD_129672 | JGI IMG/M metagenome (GOLD analysis project Ga0136617, IMG submission 129672) | Polar desert sand microbial communities from Dry Valleys, Antarctica - metaG UQ322 (21.06) | ecosystem: Environmental > Terrestrial > Soil > Desert | place: Antarctica: Dry Valley...
GTCTCCGTGAATCGGGGGAGGACGTGGTGGCCGACGAAGATCATGGCCCCGGTGATCCCCGTCGTGCGTTGGCGTCGGGGGCGCTTCACCGAGCGAATGACCACGGCGGCGACCCGTTCGGGCGAAATCGCCGGCGGGATAGCTCGGATGGGGCGCCCTGAGCGGTTCACAGCGCGGGCGAACATCGGGGTGTCGATCGGACCGGGCAACACCGCACACACCTTGATCGGGGACCGGCGCCAGGTCGACTGGTGCAGGCTGAGCGTCAGTCCTCGCACCGCGAACTTGCTCATGGCGTAGGTGGGCACGACGGGGTTCGGGACCAGACCGAGTAGTGAGGAAATGTTGATCAGCACCCCGGCGTTGTGGAAGCGGAAGTGGGCCATGGCCGCGCGCGAGGCCAACGTCGTGCCGAGCACGTTCGTTGCGACCAGCTGCGTGATGTCGTCGACCGACTGGCGGTGAAGCTCCCCGACGACCAGGTTGGCGGCAGCATTGATCCAGGTGTCGATCCCACCGAAGCGGGCGACGGCCGCGTCGACGATGCGGTCGACGTCATCGGCAACGGCGATATCGGCAACCACGCCGAGCGCGTCGCGGCCGAGTTGGCGACACTCCTCGACCACGAGCTCCACTTCGTCGCGGTCTCGCGCGGCCACCACGAGATGGGCGCCGCTGGCCGCGAGTGACAGCGCAGTGGCCCGGCCGACGCCGCTCGTGGCCCCGACCACCACGACAACGGAGTTATCGACGCTGCGGTTGGTCACGTTCCGCCGATCGAACGACCGCGCCGCACCGAACGGGCGACCCGCCCGGTCGCGTGCGCCACCCGTTGGGCAGGGTGGTGAAGTAGCGCCGCCCGAGCGGCGTTGGCGCCACACGCACCGTGGACCGCGCCGCCCGGATGGGCTGATGACGACGCCAGGTAGAGGTCCTTGATCGGCGTCTCCGCTCGGGCGAAGCCAGTCAGCGGTCGGAACACGAGTTGCTGATGGAGTTGGGCCGTGCCGCCACTGATGTCGCCCCCGACGAGGTTGGAGTCGAGGCGTTGAAGGTCGAGCGGGCTCATGACGTGGCGGGCCAGGATTCGAGACGTGAAACCGGGGGCGTGGTGTTCGATGCGCTGCTCGATGCGCTCCGTGAACGCATCGAGGTCCGACTGATTCCACTCGCCAGTGATGCCGTCCGGGCCGGCGTCGCCCCTGGGGTGCTGCGGCACGTGCGTATACGCCCACATCGATTCGGTTCCGGGCGGCGATCTCGTGGGGTCCGACGTCGTCATCTGTCCGATCAGCAGGAACGGCTGGGCAGGAATCTGGCTCATCGCGAGTTGCGCCGAGGTCCACGTGAGCTCGTCGAGGCTGTCAGCGATGTGCACCGTGCCGGCATCAGCGACTTCGGGATCGGACCAGGGGGCTGGTTGGGACAGGGCCCAATCAATCTTGAACGTCGATGCAGCCCGTTGGAACCGGGCCATGCGATGTACGTATCGCGACGGCAGGTGATCCACGCCCACCATTCGTTGCATGAGTGACGTCAGGTCACAGTCGGCAATCACGATTCGGCAACCGACCCGAAGGCCACCCGCCGTGATGACGCCGGTGACTCGGCCCGCCGACACCTCGACGCGCTCGACTCGTTGGCCGCACCGGAGCTCGACGCCCGCCTGGGTGGCTCTGGCCGCCATGGCCGCAATGATCGCACCGGCGCCGCCGACCGGTACCGGAAAACCGTGCTGTTGGCCGAGGCTCACCAGCATCCATCCGAACAAGGCGCTCCCGGACATGTCCGGGGTGAGATCGGCGTGCAAGGCGTTGCCGGCAAACAACAGTGCAGCCGACTCGCCGTCGAACTCCTCCTCCATCATTCGCCGCACCGACAGCAGCGACAGCCGCGCCAGATCGAGGGTCCCGGAGATGCCGGCCGCGGCGAGGAGCCGAGCGGCGTTCCGCACGGGCGGAAACGGCCGCAGGAGCGAACCCATGAGCGGTTCGGAGACGTCGCACCAGCGCTGGAAGAGACGCCGAAACCGGTCGCCGTCGCCGCGCGCAGAACGGTCCATCGATGCCGCCGTGCGATCGATGTCACGACTCAGCACGGCGGCCGGCCGGGCATCGCGCGGGTGGGCGAGCACGGTTGGTGCGTGCGTCCACTCCAGCCCGCTGTCAGCAAGGTGCAGGTCGGCGATGACGGGAGACGCGATCGTCATCGGATAGAAGGCGCTGAACAAGTCGTTGCGGAATCCTGGCGCAGTCACCTCGGCCGTGCGGACGGCACCACCTGGTTCGTCGTTGGCTTCGAGGACGAGCACCGATCGCCCGGCGTCGGCGAGGATGTTCGCCGCGACGAGACCGTTCGGCCCCGCCCCGATGACGACGACATCGGGGTTCATCGCGGCACGAGCGGATCGTGTCCGGCAGCTGCCCGGTCGCGGCGACTCACGGCTGCTCGGGCGGATTCGCCGTCACGTGGCTACTGGTCGTCATCGTCTCGGGCCCGCCGCTACGTGCCGGCGGTGTAGGCGACCCGGTAGATGATGCCGTTGGTGTCCTCAGAAATGAGCAGCGAGCCGTCCTCCATCATGACGATACCGGCGACGCGGCCGAAGTGGCCGGCGCCCTCGTCGATCAGCCAACCGCTGACGAACGGTTCGGCCGAGACGGGTTGGCCATTGTCGTCGTAGTCGGTGCGGACCACCTCGTACCCTGAGGCCGGATCACGGTTCCACGATCCGCGGAACGTCACGAAGGCGTCGCCGCGCATGTCCTCGGGAAACATGTCGCCGGTGTAGAAGATCTGCTGGATTGGTGAGGCGTGGGCCGTGTACGTCAACGCCGGCGCCAACGTGTTGGCGCAGTACTGCGCGAAGGTGGCGCCGGGCGAGACGTACGGGCCGTACATGTCCGCTTGCTGTTCACCGAAACAGTACGGCCAGCCGTAGTTGCCGTCCTGGACGATCAGGTTGAGCTCGTCGGGCGGCTGGTCGTCGCCGCGGAAGTCCGAACCCATGTCCCAACCCCACAGCTCGTCGGTCTCGGGATGCCAGACGAAGCCGTTGGTGTTGCGCAGGCCGCTGGCGAAGGTCTGTCGACCGGTGCCATCGAGGTTGGCACGGATGATGGTCGCGTTCTCCCGGCTCGTCTCGATGCACACGTTGCACGAACTGCCCAGCGACACGTAGAGCAGTCCATCAGGTCCGATGCCGATGGTGCGCCGGAAGTGCTGGTCCCCGTCGGGCAGATTGTCGAGGATGATCTCGATGCCCGTGAACTCGCCGTTCTCGGCAACATCGCCAGCCCATACCGCCTTCTCACCGGCCAAATACACGCGGCCGTCGTGGAAGACAATGCCGTGCACGGAGGGCAGGCCAGCCGCGGCCGGGAAGGACTCGTCGGCCTGCCCGTCGCCGTCGGTGTCGCGCAGGCCGAGCACGCTGTTGCCCGCCGGCTCGGTCACATAGAGGGTGCCATCGGCTCCGAACGCCATCGAGCGCGGGTTGTCCAGCCCCTGGGCGAACACGGTGACCTCGAAGCCGTCGGGCACTGAGAGCTGGGCGAGCAGCTCGGCGCTGAACGGGACCTGTTCGGGCGTGAGGACGTTGCCCTCCACCGTCAGCACCTCGGGCGCCGGGGGTACCGGCGGGGGAGACGTCGGTGGGGCGATCACGCCGCACACGATCCGGCCGCCGCTGGCGCCGGTCGGTTGGGATTCGAGGTCATCCGGGTTCTCGTGAATCACGATCGCGCTGCCATCGGTGTCGACGACTGATCGCGGTCCCTCCGACAACGTGAACCGGGCCGTTGCCGCGTCCAGCAACCCGGACCCGTCGGCACCGACGGTGAGGTTCCCGAAGTCGCCCGCGTGCGCCGTCGAGTCCGCGCCGTCCGGACCGGTTTCGGTCGGTGCCGGTGGGCCGTGATGCATGCCGCCGGTGGGGTTGTAGTGCGGGCCGGCCGTCGTGAACGGCTGTTCCCCGGCCGGGTCGCACACGCCCACCGAGTGGACGTGGATGCCGTGGTCACCTTCCGGTAGACCTTCGACGGACAGCGACACGGTCACGGTGCCGCCTTCGACTTCCGTGAACGAGGCGACCCCCACCTCGACGCCGTCGACGTTCACGAGTGCTACCTCGATCGGTGGCGAGCCGGTCGCCGGAGACACCGCCTCCCGGCGGCCGCAGACAGGCCCCCGGCGGCGCCACCGCCGACGACGACCACCGCCAGCGCGCCGAGCGAGACGGAACGGAGCGAGAAGCGGTTCATGATGACGGCCTTTCAACCGGGGACCGGGGAGGGATTGCTCCCGGAGGACTCAGCGAAGCAACCGGCCCGGCGACTCGCTCGTGCTTGAGGCTCGGCTGGCTGTACCCACCCCCGGCCCGTTCGAAACGCGACCGGAACGGTCGATCGGGTTTCCGCGACCCGGCGGCCGGGTACCACGTGTTCACCGCGATCCAGACGGAGACTCGTGATGTCCGATTTAACGCCCACATCGAGCCAGGCCGTCGTCACTGACCGGCCGGACCCCGCCGAGTGCCGACGTCTGCTGGCGACCTACCTTCGCGACCACCGGGCCGCCGGCGGAGCCGGCCTCGCCCTCACCCGCCGGTGCCGCCGATCCAATGACGGCACGGCGTTGGGGCGGACACTGGCCGAGATCGAGAACGAACTAATCGAGGATCTCCGCACGTTGACCGGGACGATGGAGCGGCTGGGCGTCACCGAGGCGTGGTTCAAACAGTTCGTCACCCGCGGCGCCGAATTGATCGGTCGCTTGAAGAGCAACGGCCGGATATGGCGGTACTCACCGTCCAGCCGGGTGCTGGAGCTGGAGGGCTTGATGGCCGGTATCGTCGCCCGTCGCGGCCTGTGGGTGTCGATGCGGACCGTGACCCCGCCCCAACCCGGCATCGACGAGGCGACCCTCGACCGCCTGATCGAGCGGGCCACCTCGCAGATCGACCGGCTGGCCCCCGAGCATCAACACGCGGCATCGGTCGCCATCGGCGCCGCCCCCTTCCGGTAACCGTGCTCGGTTACGGCGTCGACCAACCGCCAAAGTAACCGGCGAGGTCGACGTCGATGCCCAGGCGGTGGACCCCGGCGTCCGCAGCGCTTCGTTGCTCGCATCCGAAGAGCCGGGCCATGCTGTCTGCCTCGTCGAGGCCGTGGGTGACGGCGCGCCGCACGCGGGCGCGGGCACGGGTGCTCGTGGCCGTCGCCACGACACCGGCACCGTCGTTGATCGTGACCACGCCTGGGCCCCCTGGCCGCACCGCGGCGATGGTGGACCGCAGACCGTCGGCGGTCCACCACACCGGGCTGCGCACGTCGACGGTGGTGCGGGCCCGCAGCACTGCTTCGGCGTCGGGCGGCTGGAGAAGCACCCGCGGATCGTTGGCCACATGGCGGGTAACTGCCGGCGCGGTATCGGCCGGCAGGTGCACGTGCATGTCGGGGACGGCCGCCAGCAGGCAGTGCACCATGGCGACCATTTGGCCGTCGGTGACCCGCGGTAGACCGGCGATCACGGCGATGGTGTCGGGGTAGCGCTGCATGAGGCCCGGGCCCCGCGTCGACGGTTCGGAGATGGCCCCGGCCAGCCACATTGATTCGCGGTTCTTGACCTCCGCCCGCCCGTCGCGCGCCGACCAATCGGGTTCGTCGTGCCAGGCGACCGCGTCGGCATCGTGCACCAGTACCGCGCCGTTGTTGAACGCCCGCGACGCGAACTCCCAGTCGTCGCCGCCGTACTCGGTGCGCGTGGCGTCGAAACCACCGACGTCTTCGTAGAGCGACCGATGGCAGGCCATCACGGCCGAGATGACGAAGCGGAAGGACCGGTCGTCGACGTCGAGTAGGTTGCCGGTCTCGACATAGCCGTCGGCGAGCCACCCCGGATCGGGTCGACGCGGCGGCTTCGGCCCGCTGCCGTCCAGCCAGTCGACGGTGGCGGCCGGAGTCCACCCAGTGAGGTCGACGTGGCCGCGGCGACCGACCACGAGCGCGTCGACGTTGGCCTCGGGCCAGGCCGCCAAGCGGCTGATGGTAGGCGGTTCGGGCAGCGTGTCGCTGTCCAGGAACACCAACAGTTCGGCGTCGGTGGCGTCGACGCCGAGGTTGCGGGCGGCCCCCGGCCGGCAGCCCTGATCCGGCTGGTGGAGGATGCGGGTCGGGAGCGCGAAACCGGGCGGCGGCTCCGGTGGCGAGTCCCGCGAGCCGTCGTCCACCACGACGAGCTCGCAGCACAACGGATCGAGCCGGGCAGCGGCCACGGCGGCGTACATTCGCGACAGTGACTCCGGTTGCTCGAAGTAGGGCACGACGACGGCCACCGGCGAGTGGATCGGGTGGCCGAACGCCGGGCGGATGAGGTCCCAGCGGTTGTGGGGCACCGGTTCCCCACGGCGAGCCGGCGTGGTCACGACCGTCCGGCCAGTTCGGCGTACAGCCGCCGGTGACCGCGGCCGACGGCGGTGGGCGAGTACCCAGACGGGATGTCGCCGGCGTGCCAGGTGGTATCCGGATCGGCCAGCGCGGTGCAGATGGCGTCGGCAAGCCGGCCGCTCGCGGCCGGGTCGTACCGCGTCATCAGCCCCGGTGCGGCCCGCGAAATCTCCCGTGTGTAGTCGTTGGCGGCGACGAGCGGTCGCCGTCCTGCCCCGATCCAGGTGGCAAGCGACGCCGACGACGACATCGTCCGCGCCGGGACCACCGGAACGTCCACCTGACGCAGCGCCGCGACCAGTTGGACATCGTCGAGACTGCCGGTGACGACGAGACGCCGCCCCCGGCGGTCGGCCAACTGCTCGAGGTCGCCGGCCAGGTCGGCGTGGCCCTCGCTCGGGCGCCCGAGCGCCAGGACGGTGACGTCCGCGGGCAGGGCGGCGCTGGCCTCGATGACGTCGTCGTGACCCTTGCCCGGGTAGATGAAGCCGAGCACCGCAACCGTGCGACCGGCCGCCACGGGGAAGAATCCGAGGCCGCCAGCAGCGACAGGCGCGTCCGCGGCCTCGCCGATCGGCAGCGGGATCACCCGGATTTCAGCACCGACGCCGATGGCCCGTAGCCGCTCGCGTTCGTGGGCGCTGGCCACCACCACGACGTCGGCGCGGGCAGCGACCTGCCGGTAGGCGTGGACTCTCAGTGACGAATGGCTGGTGCCATCGACCACCGGGATGTCGTGCATGCTGACCACGACGCAGCGCTCCAATCCACCGACCACGCCGATCAGGTGCACGAGGTTGGCAGCGGCACTGGTGGCGTCGGTCCCGAAGAGGCGATCGGTGTAATGCAGATGACAGACCCGGACGCGGTCGGGCAACGTCACGAGATCCCCCAACGCGACCGAGCGACGGCGCATCATGCCGACGTCGGCCGCGACGGCGACGGTGACCGCATGACGGACGACCCCGTGATGGTCGGGACCCACCACCAGGCTGATGGTGTCGATCCGGCTCGATGAGCTCATCACCCCGCCACCAGATCGAGACGGTCCCCGGCGGGATCGAAGATCACCCATCCCGATTCGTGGAGCTCCTGCAGCCACCCCGCCATCGGCCAGCTCCCCCACCGACCGTGGAACCGCCGGGCGTTGGCCACCATTTCGGCGACCCGAGATTCGTCCCGACGGGTCGGCTCGTGCCACTGATGGTAGGCGGTGCCGCCTGCGAACCAGGCCAGCGCCGTGCCGGCGCGCCGGGCGCGTAACGCAAAATCAGTGTCCTCGGCGCCGTATCCGCGGTAGCCGGCGTCGAAGCCCCCGAGTGCGCCCCACGTGGTTCGGGAACAGCCGAACGCCAGCGACCAGAACAGTTCGTGGTCGTCGCCGACCCGTACGGAGGTCCCGAGCGGCGGCACCCGGGCGGGGTGGGCGTCGCTGAGTCGGTCAAGGGTCGCCCAGTCCGGGCCATCGCGAACACCTGGCCCGCCCGCCGCCCACCCCGCCCGGAGATAGCGAACGGGGCCGCAGGCCAACGTGCCGGGGTAGGCACCGAGCACCTCGACGTAGCGTTCGACGAGATCACCGGCCGCCAGGCAGTCGACGTCGAGGAAGATCAGGTTCTCGGCGTCGGTCTCGGCCGCGCCGGTGTTGCGGGCGGCGGCGAGCGGTAGACCGGTGCCATCGCCACGGTCCGCCATGGGGACCCAGCGGGCCGGGTCGACGACTGCGTCGGCGATGGGAAGCGAAGGATCCATGTCGACGACCACGATGTCGTCGGGCGGGCGGGACTGCTGGGTGAGATTGGCCAGAGTGCGCGTGAGGTGTTCACGACGGCCGGCCGCGATGATCACCACGGCCACCCGTCCCGACTGGCCGGCCGGCGCGTTCACGCGGCGTGCACCTCGTCGATGAGGTGTGCCGCCCGGGCGGCGCCGCGGCCATCGTGGTACGCCGACCAGCGGCTCACGTCCAACTCGCTCGCCGCGTCGACGGTCTCGGCCAGCTCGCCGGGAAGCGGCCAACGATCGAGAGTCAGGGCAAGCCCGGCGGCGGCCAAAGCGTCGGCGCGCACGTGTTGCTCGTCGAACGGCCGGGCCTCGGGCACGACCACGAGGCGAGCGCCAGCCGCCACGGTGTCGGCCACCGCCGCCCAGCCACCACCGGTGACGACGACGTCGGCCGCCACGAGCAGCGGGAACACCGGATCCCGAAAGCCGACGACCGCTACATCGGCCGCGCCGTCGAGCTCATCGGGGCGTCCGGCGGCACCAGGTGGGGCGTCTTCCGGAGATCCGACGATGACCACCTGCCATCCCGAGGGCGCCGCTGCGTCGCGCCAGCAGTCCACCGGCAACGACGTCTCGCCGCGACCGACCATGAGCACGACGAGGCGCCGACCTCGTGGTGGCCGACGGGGCGGCGCCGGCCGATTCACCTCGTCGAACCGGCTGAACGGTCCGGTGAACGTCCACCGGTCGTCGGGTGGGGCGTCGAGCGGTTCGAGCTCGGGGTGCTGGGGAACCCAGACGCGGTTGGCGGTGGCCAACCCGATGCGGTGGGCCTCGTCATCACGGTGGCCGCTTTGGCGCAGCGTGACCACGCGCAGGCCGAACAATCGGGCCAGCACGGTGACCTCCACCGAGACGTCGACGACGGCGGTCGTGCATCCGTACTGGGTGATCACCCCGGCGAGCGCCGTGGAGCGCGCGGCCACGGCTCGACCGGACGGTGCGTGGTGCCACGGCCCGACCGTCGGCGAGTACTCGTCCGGGACGTCGGACGGCAGCGCGACCACCGGCCGATCCAGCACCGAACGAGCCACCGCGCTGATTCCGGGCCCGGCGGCCACGACGACCGGCGCGTCGAGATGCGGGAGGACGGCGCGGGCCCGCTCGAGGTGACCGCGCCCATGGTCGTGCACGTACCAGACGACGGTGGCGGTCACGACCGCCCCCCGGCGACGTCCTCGTAGATCCGCCGGTGGATCGCCGCGCTCTCGTCGCGCTGGCGCCGCCGCTCGGCGCCGTCGACGCACCGCAACGGTGCGTCGAGCGCCCGCCGCACACTGCCGCCCAGATCATCGCGCTCCAGAGCGTGGGCTCCTTGGTCCCGGTAGCCACCGAAACGAGGGGCCAGCGCCGGGGTGCCGAGGTCGGTGGCGGCCTCGAGGAGACCGGAGTGAGTTCCCCAGCGGTACGCCAGCACGATGGCTCGCGCGGTGGCGATACGGTCCCACAACTCGTCGTCGCTGGGCCGCGGCCCCACTTGGACATCCGCGCCGAGAGCGGCCAGCCGGGCCATCGGCCGCCGGCCATCCGGTGCGGCGTCTGCACGCACGTGCACCGTGAGTCCACCGAAGGGTTGGGCCACGGCGGCCAGCTCGCCGAGCAATTCGAGATCGAGATTGGGGCGCAAGGAAGCGGCGTGCACATAGAGGCCGCGACGCGCCTGCGACGCGTTCGCAGTCTCGGGGGGGTGGTCGAGGCGGGCCAACGGAACCACGTGAGGATGAGAAACCACGGTCGCCAAGCGGGCGTGGTCTCGGCCGATCGCGGCCGCCGCCGCCGGCGTCAGCGTCAGGACCGCCGCCGCGGCGTCGGCCAGGACGCTGACCGAACGGTGGAACGGCGCTTGGTCGACGAGGTGCGGGTTGTCGAGGTCGTGGACGGTGTACACGAGGGCGATGCCGGCCCGGGCCAGGTCGCCCACCCACTGCGCCAGTTGATCGGGGCGGAGATGCTCGAAGCCGAAGTGCACGTGCACGACCGCGATGCCGGCCGCACGCATGGCCCCGACGTCCCACACCGACGGCGACTCCGCGGTCACGGTGGGGTGACCATCGGCGTGGCAATGGCGGACGTACGGGTGGTCGGGGGGCTGGTGGGCAACGCGCACCGTGCCGGCAGTCATGACCGCGACGCGATGAGCTCGGAGAACCACGCTTCGTAGCCGTCGACCATGACTGCGGCCGAGAACGTGGACACGGCGCGGCGCCGGCAGTCGGCGCGGTCGAGCCTTGACGCGCCAAGCATGGCGGCCGCCAGGGCCACCGGGTCGCCGGGGGCAGCCAACACGCCCGTCGCGTCGTCGACGATCTCGGGCAGGGCGCCACGGGCGAAGCCGGCGACCGGGGTACCGCACGAGAGGGCCTCGGCGACCACCAGACCGAAGGGCTCGTCCCACATGGGGGTCACCACGGCCACCGCTGACCGGCCGACGACGTCGGCCACTTGGGCCACCGAGCCGTGTCCGAGATACTCGATGTCGCCGCCGAGGCGCGGTTCGATGTGGGTCCGGAAGTACCCGCCGTCGTGGACGGGGCCGAGGAGCCGCAGGGGCAGGTCGGCGATGCGGGCCGCATCGATCGCCAGGTGGGGGGCCTTCTCGGGGACGAGACGACCCGTCCACACCGCCGCGTCTCCTCCCGGGCCGAGGGGCCACGCGTCGAGGTCGACGCCGTTCACGATGACCCGGTCGATCGAGATGTCTGGCCATTGGGCGGCGTTGCTGTGGGAGACGGACACGAGCGAGGCCGGGTTGCGTCGGCGGCCGGCCAGCCGGAGGGCAGACTCCAGCCACGGTGTCGGAGGGCTGTGCAGCGTGGCCGAGGCCGCGCAGCCGAGCAGCCCGGTGCACGAGAACGGCAGGTAGTGAACGGCGTTGATGTGCACCAGGTCGTGGCCCCCGTCGGCGATTCTGAGCATGGCGTCGAGGTAGCTGTGGTGTTCCGACACGACACTGTCGGGGGCCGCCGACACATCGAGCCGGGCCGTCGGCGACGGGGTGAACGACACCGGCAGCAGCCGCTCCAGCCGAAACCGGCCGCGACCAGCCGCGGCGTAGACGGTGACGGTGTTCCCACGCGCCACCAACTCCTCGGCCAGAACGTGAGTGTGCATCTCCATGCCACCGGCAAAGGGTTCGTTGATCGCGAAACGGGCAGTAGCGAGGATCGCCACATCCATGAGGTCTCCTTGGACGCTGCGGCCGGGGGGCCCCAGGGGGCTGTTGATTCCCCTCGGAGCCCGGGTGCAAACGTTGGTGGGAGAGGACCGAGCCGGTCATTCGCTCCCAGGCGCGCCGGGTCGGGGCGGCGGGCTCAGGCCCCGTCGTTGATGTCGCGGATGTGACGCAACAGCTCGGCCTCACCAGCACTGGCTTCGGGGCCGTAGCGGCAGACGAGCACACCGTTGGTACCGCACGCCGGGCACGTCAGCCCCAGCACCATCGACATGTCAGCCGGATCCGATGCCCCTTCCAACCGCCGCTTCGTCGCGACCACGAGTTGGTCGGCCTCGGTGACCGTCGAGCACGTGAGGCACGTCGCCGAGCCGGAGTCCTGGTCGAGCTCGAACTGCCCCGTGAAGCCGTTGTCGGCGAGGCCTTGAAGGACCTCGCTCAACGACGTATCGGACGGGAACGGGCTGGGCCGCTCCGAGGGTGGGTCGTCGCGTTCGTCGGTCATCGCGCTAGCGATACCCGACCGGGCGGGACCGCAAACGCCGCCGGGGCGACGCTTCAGGCAACGCGGGGGCCGCGCCTGATGCGCACCGGGCCGCTGGCACTCGTGACCGCGACGGGTTCACCGTCCTGGGTCACCTCCACGATGCCGGTGGCGGCGAGAGCGGCGGCCGCATCACGGACGATTGGCACCAGCGAGCGCCACTGGGGTCCGCCGATCACGCGCGCGACGTCGCTCGGGCAGATCGACGACTCGGCGCACCGCGCCCGCAGCAGGGCCATTGCCGCAGACATGACGCGTGCCCGCTGGCCGGTGGGTTGGGCGCTTCCCACCAGGGCTCGCCCCGTTCGCCGAGGGCAACCTTGGCGTCGTTGAGGCGTCGGCGAGCAGCCGTCTCGGCGCCTTCGTCGCTCGTCCGCATGGCGGCGCCCACGTCGCGGCGGGCCTGCATCAGCTCGGCCACGAGCTCACGGCGGAACGCCGGCGGGATGGATGGGTCGGCCGCCCGCCAGCGGCGACCGTCAACCAAGATGTACCGGCCGTCTGGCTCGGGCGCCA
>Ga0136617_10004517_pt1 | contig 12463 bp, 7 predicted proteins | sample AntDrymUQ3222106_2_FD_129672 | JGI IMG/M metagenome (GOLD analysis project Ga0136617, IMG submission 129672) | Polar desert sand microbial communities from Dry Valleys, Antarctica - metaG UQ322 (21.06) | ecosystem: Environmental > Terrestrial > Soil > Desert | place: Antarctica: Dry Valley...
GTTGAAAAGCGTCTGACTTTTTTCTCCCGCGCCTGACTCGAATGCCTGGTCGAAAATCGGAACGAGCAGCGCGGCGGTTGCCGTTTCAAAAAACGCAACGAGAACCATCGCCACAATCGCCAATATGAAGGTTGAAAGATGCGGGCGCAGGTATCTGAGAATTCTGATAAATTCGTTCATCTTGAGTCCGAAGAATTGAATATACTTTAGCAGACAGTCGAAAGTCCAAACTCGCGGCACAAAATTTGTGCCGTATGCTAACATTTACAACGTTAAAACCGCTTGCGGCATCTTTTCTAACGACAAATTATCCCGGAGAAAATTTATGAAAAATTTTAAGTCATTAAGTTTATTTGCAGTTTTTTCAATTTTGTTTTTATCGAGCATCAGCGTTTTTGCTCAAACGGATACGCCGCGCAGAACTCTGGCGGTAACTTATCCGGTTGACCAAACTGTGTTGCTGCAGTTTCGCGGCACGACGCGCTTTCCACGAATGAAGGGCGAAGCGAAAATCCAACGCACGAAAAAAAACGGCACCGAAGTCCAGCTTTCGGTTTCTAAAATGCCGCGTCCGTTTGAACTCGGCGCAGGTTACGCGACCTATGTCGTGTGGGCAATCTCGCCCGACGGACAGGTTGATAATCTCGGAGAAATCCGGCGGCGCGGCTTTTTCGATTTCGATTCAAAAATCTCCGTCACCACGCCGCTCCAAACCTTCGCGCTGATTATTACGGCTGAACCGCATTTTCTCGTGCGCCGACCGAGCCGCGCAATTATGCTGGAAAATCTGAATCCGTATTCGCAAAGCGGCAGGACATTGGCGACGAGCGCGGCAATCGAGTATTTCGGAAATTCGAGCGATTATTTCTCGGATGCCAGAACGCCGGAGATTGCCGAGCTTGATTATTCAAAAACTCCTTCGACCGTTTTGCAAGCAAAGCAAGCCGTTGCTTTAGCCAGATTTGCCGGAGCGCAGCGCGATGCGGTTGAAGAATTAGGGCAAGCGGAATCGCTTTTGCAGAATGCCGACAACGCCTGGAAAGCCGGACGCGCTGAAGAAGATGTGGATATTACGGCGCGCAAGGCGGTCAGCGCGGCGGTCAAAGCTGAAGATACGGCTCTGGTTCGCAAGCAAGCTCGCGAACAGCGCAACGCAAGAACCCGTCAGGATGCGGAAATACGCCAATCGGAAGAAAAAGTTTTAGACGCGCAAGGTCAAATCGCAGATGTGCGAGCGGAACTCGCCCGCGAAACGCGCGACCGCGAACTTGCCGAGCGCGATGCGGTGAATTATTCAAATCAGCTTAAAGAATTACGCAATGAAAACACCCGACTGAGCGAAGAACTCGGTCGGATCAGAGGTGAAGCGGAGAATGCAAAAATCAGACTCGCCACTGTCGAAAGCGAGAAACAGGTGATCCTCCAGCAAAAGGAACAATCCGACCGCTTGGCGCGTTTGCAATCGAATGAAACGATTTTGGTGCAGTCTTTACGCAAGTTCGGCGCGGTTGAAAAAAACGAGCGCGGAATTGTTTTAACTTTGCCCGAAAATTATTTCACAGGTATCAGAGTCAGCAGTTTTGCGCCGCTTGCCGAAACAAAAATCGGTTCATTGGGAGAAGTTTTATCAAGCACCGCCGATTACAAAATAATGGTTGAATCGCACACCGATAATAAAGGAACGACCGATGAACTTCAGACCTTAACACAGGAACGGGCACAGGCATTGGTGGATAAACTTGTCGGCTTGGGTGTTACGCAAAATCGTATCGAAGCCAAAGGTCTCGGCGCATCTTTGCCGGTGGCTTCAAACTCGACAAACATTAATCGAGGTAAAAACCGGCGCGTTCAGGTGATTTTAACTCCGAGCGTCGAGTAAATAATTCCGGGATAGAAGGTTCAATTTTTAATGTAAAAGGTTAGCTGTCTGGTTCTCAACACTTAAAGTAAAACTCGAAGTGGAAGGTGTTTGAAATATTAATCTTTAAGTATCAGAATTCTGTCAGGCGGAAGCCCGACCATACATTCTTCGCCGACATTCAGACCGACGAAACGCAGAACCAGGGCTTCGAGTTCCAAGCCGTTGGCATCGAGTCTTATCGAAGTCGTCGCGCCGTTAAAAGTGATACCGGCAATTTTCGCTTTTAAGAGATTATCTTCGGGAAACGACGCGCCGAACGAAATTGAAATATGTTCGGGACGAATGGCGAGCATCGTGTTTTGATGGATTGCGCCAAGCAGATTTTTTTCTACTTTATCAGTCAGAAGACGATGTTCGCCTTTGACGGTTTGAAATTCAAAAACGTCGGCATCGTTAGCCGAGATGCGCCGGACTTCAATCAGATTGTTGCTTCCCGTTGTCCGCGCAACTGCCGCTGAATTGGGCATTTCATAGACTTCACGCGGCGTTCCGCTCTGCACGATTTCGCCGTTGTGAAGTATGGCAACACGGTCGCAAATCGAAAAAACTTCATCATAATCGTTCGTCGCAAAAATAACCGCCAGATTTTTTTCCTTGGTCGTTTTTCGCAGCTTCTCGCAATTTTGCTCTCGCAAGTCCTTGTCCATAAAACAGAACTGGTTATCGAGCAAAAGCACCGCTCCGGCTTTTTGCAAAGCGTCTTCGAGAGCCAGAACCTGACCTTCGCCGTCGGCAAGCTCGGAAGATTTTTGATTTTTGAATATTGATTTCCAAAATGCGTCGTTTGTCAGTTGCGGAAAATGAAAGCCGCGCTCGGCGCAGTTTAACTTTGACAAATCCTGCGAATCAAAAATTATATTGCCGCTGTCGTGGGCTTCGACACCGGCAATCACGCGAATCGCGGTTGATTTTCCGACACCGACGATACCGAACAAACCGAGAATTTCGCCTTTCTTAACTTCGAGCGAAACGTCCTTCAATATCCAATTTTCACCGAATCTTTTTGAAAGATTTTTGATAACGAGCGACATTATTTTATATAAATATTTGAAACTTTAGAAAAAATTGCGCGTGCAAAGTTAAAGTATGCTTTTGTCATCCGAATAAGGCAAGTATAATAGACAACAGGCGGAGTGAAATTTGTATGACAAAAGAAAATTCGAGTATCAAGAGAAAATTGGTTCACGCGGGCGGCTGGCAAGTGGCAAAGCGCGTCGCCAAATCGGTTCCGTATGTCGGAACGGTGATGGCAATCGGTCTGGTCGGTTATGACATAAAGAGAAAAGGCGTTGTCAAAGGCGTGCTGAATGCCGGTTTAGATGCGATACCGTTTGTCGGAATGGGAAAAAATATCGTCGAATTTTTTGCCGGCGATTTGCTGCCCGATAAAAACGTCGGTAATCAAAAAAAGGTGTAAATTATGAAATCCGAATTATTCAGAATAAAACTTATTTTCGTGTTTGCAGTTTTGATTTGTCTTTTTGTTTCAATTTCCGAAACACAAGGACAGACTTCGAGGCGAAGAAACAACCGACCCAAACAGCCCGTAATTTCTCCGACTCCGGTGCAATCCTTTCCGGTGATTATAAGCCGCGCTGAAGATATTCCAAGCGAAAATCAGCCGGTCGTAACCGAAGTCGCACAGCCGCTGACGGAAACCGTCGACGATAAAATTGATGCTTCCGATAAGCGAATCAAAGAATTAACCACGCGGATAAAATCGCTCGAATCAACACAGAAAAACGAATACGACGAAAAGCAAAAACGTCTTCTTCTAAATCTCGATATTCTCTCGCGAACTGAACAACGTGCCGAATCGTTGAGAAAACAGCTTTTTGAAATAATCGAAAAAGAATCGACGGTCAAATCGCGGCTCGACCAACTCACATATGATTCGCGCTCCGAAAATATCGAACGCTCCGCCGCTCTAGCCGGTTCCTTGAGACCGGAGGAAATCCGCGACCAGCGAAAAAAATCTCTCGATGCCGAAAGGAAAAATTCAGACGCGCTCCTGACGCAGATTCAAAACAACCGCGCCGTTTTAGAACTGAGCGTGCAAAAGGCTGACCTGCTGGTTGAAAAAGTCCGCACCAAACTCGAAAAGGAAATTGACGACGCGCTGGCAACGGACGACAATCCAAAACTGTAAAAATTCATAGCCGCAAAAAGGCGCAAAAAACACAAAAAAGATAAAAATAATTTTGTGTTTTTTGCGCCTTTTTGCGGCTGAATTGTCTTTAAATTAATTCGACTTTGTTATTGTTTCGGTTTTATTTTTTTCTCCTCTTACTTTCCATGAGATGATGAAAAAAGTTACGCTTTCCTGTTTGAAAAAAACACGTCTGTTTCTAAAAAAAAATACTATTTTATACTCTTGATTCACATAATAATATTGCAGTTCTTGCTTTTTCTGTCGATAACCGTCATCAATTTATCCGAGTTCAACAAATAATCGTGCAAGCCAAAGCAACTTGTTTCGTTCTTCAAACTACCAAACCAGGTGTAAAGTTAAAACCCTGCGCTTTCAACCCGTGATAAAAGGAGATAAAAATGAGATTCAAGAATTGGACGAGTTATTTGTGTCTGTTGTTTTTTAGTTTTTCAGCATTTGTTTCGGCAAACGCGCAAGGCGTAATCGTGCCGATTATTTGCGACATTCGCCCGTGCCGCCCGATTCCGCGCCCGCGTCCGCTTCCGATTCCAAATTCTTTGCCCGTTAAATCAATCCGGCTCGATACAAAAATCAACGGGCAGGTGGCGACGACGCACGTCGAGCAGGTTTTTCGCAATGACACGCCTTACACATTGGAAGGAACTTATTTTTTTCCAATTCCTGAAACGGCGGCGATTGTCGAGTTTGCGATTTGGGAAAACGGGAAAAAATTGGTGGGCGAAGTTCGCACCCGCGAGGAAGCCAGGCGAATTTACGACGAAATTGTCAGACGGCAAAAAGACCCTGGTCTGCTTGAATACGCGGGCAAGGATTTGTTCCAGGCTTCGATTTTTCCGATTCCGCCCAATTCGGATAAAAAATTGGAAATGACCTATTCGCAGGTTTTGAAAGCCGAATCGGGAACAGTCGCGTATCGTTATCCGCTCGGCACCGGCAGAAATCTGTGGGCGCGGGCAAATCCGGCGATTGAAAATTCAAACCGAAACGTGCCGTCGCAAAAATTCGGCGCGATTTCCGGCAAAATCGAAATTGTCGGCAAAGAAGCGTTGCGAAACGTCTATTCGCCGTCGCATCAAATCGAAGTCAACAATAAAGGTGAAACGAGCGCGGCGGTTTCGTTTGAAACGAACAGCAGCGACAATGATTTTCAGCTTTTTTACGGACTATCGAACAATGATTTCGGAATGTCACTGCTGACTTACCGCGAAGCCGGAAAAGACGGTTATTTTCTCTTGCAGTTATCGCCGAAAGCCAACATTTCCGAGCGCGAACTACTCAGTAAAGATATTGTATTCGTGCTTGACACCTCAGGTTCGATGGCTGATGAAGGTAAAATGGAAAAAGCGCGTTCGGCATTATTATTCGGCATTCGAAACTTGCGCGACGAAGATAGATTTAACGTCATCAGTTTTGCGGGCGAAGAACATCTGATGGAAGCGAATTTGATACGCGCCGATGCGTCGGGCAGAAAACGCGGCGAAGAATTTGTCAAAAAATTTACGCCGACCGGCGGGACGAATATCAATGACGCTCTGCGAGCCGCGCTCCGGCAGTTTGATTCTTCCGACAAACCGAAAATGCTGGTGTTTATGACCGATGGTTTGCCGACAGTCGGCGAATCGAATGTCGAGAAAATTATCCACAACGCCAAGGAAATAAAAGTCGAAGATTTACGGCTTTTTACATTCGGTGTCGGCTACGATGTCAACACACGGCTGCTCGACAAACTCGCGGCGGAAAATTCCGGCGCGGCTGATTATGTCGAACCGAAGGAAGATTTGGAAATCAAAGTTTCAAATTTTTTCACGAAGGTTAATTCGCCGGTTTTGACCGATTTGGAAATGAATTTCGGCGCGGTACAAACCGAGTTTTTGTATCCGCGAAAATTTACCGATATTTTCAAAGGCACGCAATTGACTTTAATCGGACGTTATAAAAACGCGAGCGATATTGAAAATATAACGCTTCGTTTGAAAGGGAAAACCGGAAAACAAATCAAAACTTTCGATTATTCAAATCTCGATTTCCCGATGCGTGCCGAAAAAAACGATTTCCTGCCGCGCCTCTGGGCAACGCGCCGCGTCGGTTGGTTGATGGAACAAATTCGTTCAAACGGCGAGCAAAAAGAACTGCGCGACGAAGTTGTTGATTTGGGAACGCGCTACGGCATCGTTACTCCTTATACATCGTATCTGGCTATTGACGGAAGCGTAAAATCTGAAAATTCGTTAACTTCAAACGACTCGAGCAGTTTAAGCAATCAAATGAGTGTCGGAAGAAGAAACGCCAGAAGTGCGAATGATTCTAGAAATACTGTTCCGACTGTTACGGGAAAAGATGCCGTTCAAGCAAGTAAGAAGGCTCAATCACAGCAAGAAGTTGTAGGAGTTACGTCCGATGATGAAACAATCAGAATCGAAGGTAATTTGCAAAAAGTCGGTGCGAAAACATTTTACCTGGAAAACAATGTATGGATTGATGCGGAGTTTGAGGAAGAAGCGAAACTTCGAGAAATCAAAATCGTATTCGCAAGCAAGGAGTTTTTTGATTTGATTACCAAAGAAACCGCGCTCGCGCAATTTTTCGCGCTGGGCGAACAAGTCGTGGTTGTTTGGAAAGGCAATGTTTACCGGGTAACAAAGTAAATTACGAATTACGATTTACGATTTACGAGAAGATGATTTCTTTTAATTCGTAATTCGTAATTCGCCTTTTCGCCGGGTGACATTTGAGGGAATAAAGTTTATTTTATTCGTTCGTGTCACCTTAATTTTGGAGATGTTGTTGGAGGAAAGTGCCGTGCCTGTTTGGAAAAGAGTATTTTTATTTTCTTTTATAATGCTTTGCGCCGCGCCGTTTTCAAAAGCGCAAACCGCTTGGAAAACCGTCAAGAGCGGCGGCGCAAACGATTTGGTTTCCGTGTTTTTTACGTCAGCCGGACGCGGTTTTGTCGCAGGCGACAAAGGTTTTTTTAATTTTACAACCAACGGCGGAAAGAGTTGGGAAAAACAATTCGTTTATACGGACGAAGACATCAACGAAATATATTTTCGCAACAGTGAAAACGGTTACGTCGTGGCGGGGAAAAAAATGTTTCTGACCGATGACGGCGGACGAAGCTGGCGCGATATAAAAATTTATAAAGCAGGAGATTTCAAAAGTTTAACACCGCAATTTCTCAGCATTCGTTTCGCCGATAAAAAGCGTGGTCTGATTGTGGGCTCGTTGCTCAATAAAGATGAAGATGTAGTTGATTCGCTGGTGATGCGGACGGATGACGGCGGCGAAACCTGGAGGCGAATTCTCGCTCCGTCAAAAACGGAGTTGTATCATTTGGATTTCGCTGACAGCTCGCGCGGCTGGATTGTCGGCGACAAAGGATTGATTTTGGTAACTTACGACGGCGGCGCGAACTGGCAAATTCAACAATCAGGAACGGACAAGGCACTTTATAATATTGATTTCAGAGATTCCAGCGAAGGTTACGCGGTCGGTGGGAAAGGCACGATTTTGCGAACGACCAACGGCGGCGAAGTTTGGGAAACAGTAAAAACGAGTTTTCCTGCCACATTCTTGCGCGTGGATTTTACCGATGACAAAAACGGTTGGATTGTCGGCTACGGCGGAACCATTTTGCGTTCGTCCGACAAAGGCAGAACCTGGATAAAGCAGGACAGCGGAACAAAAGAAAATCTTTACGGACTTTTTATGACCAAAAAATACGGCTGGGCGGTCGGTGCCAAAGGGTTGATAATTCAATACGAAAGATAAATTACCGATTCTAAAGTTTCCTTCAAAAAAAATGTTACAAGGTTGTAATATTTCACTTCTATTTCCAAGTCATTTGTGTTAATTTACATAATCATTCCTTAATCAATTTCACATTTGTATAAGCATTTATTATCTAAATTAACGCTATAAGCGGAGGGAAAGAGATGAAATTCAGACCGATTTTGTTCATTTTTGCAGTTGTAGTTCTTTGTTCAGCTTTGGCTTTTGATGCTCTGGCACAAGGAACAACTTCACGCATAACCGGAACTGTTACGGACAGTTCGGGCGCGGAAGTCGAAGGTGCTACCGTTACTTTAATCGACCAAGGCACGCAAACGAGTTTAACGACTCAGACGAGTGCGGGCGGAGCTTACTCTTTTGATTTAATTCAACCCGGAACATACCAAGTTACCGTCGAAAGGCAAGGCTTTAAAAAGTTTGTTTCAAATAACAACAATGTCAATGTCAATCTGCCTGCAACTATCAATGTCGCGCTGGAGATTGGCGATGTTTCGGCGGTAGTCACGGTTGAAAGCGCGGTTAGCGAAGTTCAAACAAGCACTTCCGGTAATGTCGGGACGGTTATCGAACAAAGAGCGGTTGAAAGTTTGCCGATTGTCGGAACGCGCGGACGCAATCCGCTTGATTTGCTCAATTATCAGCCAGGTGTTGTTGTCGGTGCCAATGTCGGCGGCGGCGTTCACGTTCACGGCTCGCGTGACCGTTCATTTAATTTTACGCTCGACGGCGTTGACATCAACGATTCAACTGCCGGCGGTTCAAACTTTACGCCGCTTCGTCCTAATCCCGATTCGATTCAGGAATTTCAAATTACGACGAGCAACTTTACGGCTGAACTCGGACGCAGCAGCGGAGCGCAGGTTTCATTTATTACCCGCAGCGGAACAAACGATTTTCACGGAAATCTGTTTGAGTATTACCAAACTCCGGGTGCTAATGCTAATGAATACGGCAATAATTTTCTCGGAGTGCGGAGACCTCAATTTGTTCAGCATATTTTCGGCGGAAGTCTCGGCGGACCGCTTTTTAATCCGGGTTTTGGCGAAGGAACGTCGGGTTTTGACCTTTTGAAAGACAGAGCTTTTTTCTTTGTCAACGCGCAGATTCTTCGTGCTACCGAGTCTCGTCTGGCACTGCGAACCGTTTATACGCAAGCGGCGCGAAACGGTATTTTCCGCTATGTCCAGGGCGGCAGAAATGCGGCGGCAGGCACGCTTGTCTCGACTGCATTTCCAAACGGAGCAGCGGTTGATAATGCAGGCAATCCGACACTGCCTACTTGCAGCGCAACGGTTACGACGCGCTGTATTGCAACTTACGGTGTCGCCGGCAATCCGTCCGGGATTGGAATTGACCCGACTATTCTTGCCGTCATCAATTCGACTCCGCTGCCGAATGATTTTACACGCGGCGACGGGCTAAACACGGCGGGCTTTAACTTTCTTGCGCCGCAGACTGAAAAACAATACGATTTTGTTTCTAAATTCGATTTCAAAATCAACGACAATAATCAGTTTTACATTCGGTATGCACAGGGCGAACAAAATACGCTTGGCGATGCCGGCAACGGCGGGCTGCAACCTTTTCCCGGACTTCCCAACAATGTTGACACTTTCCGCACACCGAAAAATTTGGCTATCAATTACCGCGTCTCGCCGACAGCGAAGCTAACCAATGAATTTGTTTTCGGTTACAGCGCATTCGGTTTCAGTTTTGAAACACCGTCGCCAAACCCGAATGTTCCGTTTGTCTTGAATTTGACAACCGATACGGCAACTAATTTTAGTTATAACGCCAGAAGCGCGAGAACATTCCAATTTGTTGATAATTTAACTTTTGATTTGTCTCCGCATTTAATCAAAACCGGAGTTAATATCCGTTTCGGAAAACAATTCGACGACCGTTCATCGGTTTTCGGAACGAATATCGAGCCGGTTATTAACTTCAGCCGGTTAATTAATTCTAACTTTAATGCGTTTGGACTTCCGGCGGTTGCGTCAACGGCTAATCCGAATTTAATAAACACGAACGACTTTAATACTTTGCGAAGTCAAATTAACGATTATTTGGGAAGAGTAGGAAGCTATACGCAGGCGTTTGTATCTAATCCTGAAGGCACTGCATTTGAGCCAGCCGGAACTCGTTACAACTTTACCGCTTATTATCCGGAATATGATTTTTATATTCAGGACACCTGGCGTTTTCGTCAGAATTTGACATTCGACATCGGAGTCCGATACGAACCGAAACTTTCGCCGAGTTCTTCCGGCTTGCCGATTCTTCGCCCTAATCAATCGGTAACTTTGGATGACGAGCCGTCGAATACATTGAGATACGAGGAAGGTAAGTTGTTTAAGAATGATTTAAATAATTTTTCGCCGTCAATCGGTTTTGCTTATGACCCGTTCAAAAAAGGTAAAACTTCAATCAGAGCAAACTACCGGCTTGCATACGACCGTATTTCGTCTTTCGTATTTGCCTCGTCTATTTTCCAGAGTACGCCCGGAAACAATATTGCCTTCCCGACGAATAATGCTTTTGGAGAAGGCGGCGGATTGCTCAGAAACATTCAACCGATTGTCGCCACAAGCACGCCTAATCAATTGCGCCAGGCACCGCCTTTCGGAACCGGCACCTTGACGGTTATTGACCCTGATTTGGTATTTCCCGAAGTTCATCAGTGGTTTGGCGGCGTGCAGCATGAAATCGGTTTTAATTCCGTTCTGGAAGTCAACTATATCGGCAAACGCGGAACTCATCTGTTCGGCGGTTACGATGCAAATCAGGTGAATATCAATGCGAGAGACCCTAGATTTTCGGAAACTTTTCTGCAAGCCTTTAATACTGTCAGAGCAGGCGGTGACAGTCCGTTAATCAACCAACTGTTTTTAAACGATACACGCAGACTTACCACGCAAACAGGTTCGCAGTTTGTCAGAACTCAATTTGCATCAAATATCACAACCGGCTCGGTCGCTTCGATTGCGCTGGCTGCCGCGCTACGCTCCCAAGGCACTACATCACTGCTGGCACAAGGCGGATTTAGTCCGTTTTTATTCCAAAGATTTCCGCAATACGGAGTATTAAATGTGCTGGATAGCAACGATATTTCCAAATACCATGCTTTGGAAGTTATCTTGAAACGTCGAATTTCAAAAGGTGTCGGGTTTCAACTCAGCTACACGCTTGCCAAATCGGAAGACACGCGCTCTTTCGACCCGGTATTCACGACCGTCGGGCGCGGTGCCGGACAATCGGCTTCAAGCACGCCGTTTGATAACAATAATCGACGGTTGAATTACGCGCCGTCGGATTTTGACCGTCGCCATGCTTTGCAGGGAACTTATGTAGTGGAAATTCCTTTTGGCAGAGGAAGGGCTTTCGGTTCGGAGGTTCCGAAGGCGGTGGATTTAATTCTCGGCGGCTGGCAGCTTGCCGGAACTCTCAATCTTGCTTCGGGTCGTCCGTTCACCGTTTTTTCGGAGTCGAACACATTGAGCAATGCCGTCATAACACCGGCTAACTGCAATAATTGTTCGAGAAATATGGGAACCATCTTTCAACAGGCATTATCGAACGGAACGACTACGAATGCCTTTTTTACACCTGAACAACTCGCATTGTTTTCGAATCCGGCTCCCGGCGAGTTCAGTAATGTCGGAAGAAATTACTTTATCGGTCCGCGCCAGTTTCAAACCGATGCATCTCTTTCCAAGAAATTCAGATTTACCGAATCAATGAATTTCGAGTTAAGAGTTGATGCCAGAAATTTGACCAACACGCCGTCGTTCGGTTTTCCGGGAACTAGTTTTAATACGGGAACTTTTGGGCAAATCGGAGGCGGCGTAGTCAGCAATGCTCGAAGATTACAATTCTCGGGTAAGTTTAATTTCTGATACGCCCGGGATTAAATCTTAAAATCTCTGCGACTTCGTAATTACAAAGTCGCAGAGATTTTTTTTCTGACAAAGCAACTCGGCTTAAAAACCGGGCATCATTACTTACAGGCTATTAGTCGAGCCTGATTTATTTTTTGGAATTATCCAGCACGACTTTTAGTTTTTCTGATTCCTCCTGTTTCTTTTTACCCGCTGAGTATGCGACTCGGCGGGCTTTTTTATTTGTTTTGTTTCTGCAAATTCTTTCTTGCTGCGGCTGCAAGCTGTCCGGCTCGCGGCAGAGTTTCGACGGCTTTGGCAACCTGCGCGTCGTCTTCAATCAAAATCTGATTTGATGCCACGACTCCAAAAGCCGCCGTTATCAAGTTGTAACGCAGGCGTGTTCTGACGAAATCTTTTTCCGCTGAAATCTGCTGTCCGGTAAGTTTCCAATCCTTTTCGCTTGAAACATAATTTTTGAAAATAGAAAGCAGCTCGTCGGAAACGGGATAATCTACGGGGCGAATGCGCTGACCGTAATTGGTTAGACGCGCGACTTTATAATTTTCAAATCCTTTGATTCTGCCGCCGACCAGTTCGGCGGCGAAAAAGAAAAGCGGGTCTAATAAATTAATTTGTGTTTGGCTGAGTTGAGAATTTTTAACAATTACGTCGGGCGTGATGCCGTCGCCGCCAAAA
>Ga0136617_10004518_pt1 | contig 12460 bp, 15 predicted proteins | sample AntDrymUQ3222106_2_FD_129672 | JGI IMG/M metagenome (GOLD analysis project Ga0136617, IMG submission 129672) | Polar desert sand microbial communities from Dry Valleys, Antarctica - metaG UQ322 (21.06) | ecosystem: Environmental > Terrestrial > Soil > Desert | place: Antarctica: Dry Valley...
ATGAGCACCGCACTGCTCATCGCGGTGATCGTCGTCGCAGCGGCAGGCTGCCCCCTGCACATGTGGTGGCAGCAGCGGCGGGGTCGCCAGGCAGCGTGCTGCCCACCGAGCGGCAGGCGCTCAGGGCCCTCCGACCTCGAAGCGCTCCGCGCGCGCCAGCAAGAGCTGACTCGCCAGATCGCGCTCGCCCAGGAGCCGCCCCAAGCGGAATCGGACTCCCTGCCCGCAAGGTGAGGAAGAGGTCGTGGCCGAGCAGACTGCCGTCAATCATCCGATCTTCGCCCGCTTCTTCGAGCGCCTGAGCGAGAAGGAGGAGCGCCTCGGCCAGGCCGAGCATCGACGCCAGCTCCTCGCCGGTCTGTCGGGAGGCGTCATCGAGGTCGGCGCCGGGAACGGCCTGAACTTCAAGTCCTATCCCGCAGAGGTCACCCACGTTCTGGCGGTCGAGCCGGAGCCCTACCTGCGCGAGCGAGCCCGTGAAGCGGCCGCCGGGGCGCCGGTGCCGATCGAGGTGGTCGACGGCGTCGCGGATCGGCTCCCCGCGAGCGGCGCATCGTTCGACGTCGGCGTGGCCTCGCTCGTCCTCTGCAGCGTGCCCGATCAGGGGGCCGCAATCGCCGAGCTCTTCCGCGTGATCCGCCCGGGTGGCGAGCTGCGCTTCTACGAGCACGTCAGGGGTGACGGCGAACGCCTCGCCCGTTTCCAGGACGCCGCCACCTTCGTGTGGCCCACCTTCGCCGGCGGTTGCCACCCGAACCGCGACACCGCGGCCGCCATCGCGGCCGCGGGCTTCTCGATCGAGAGCTGTCGCCGCTTCCCCTTCCGGCCCTGCTTCTTCTGCGCCCCGGTGGCGCCGCGCATCCTCGGCGGCGCCCGCCGACCCCGAGATGCACGTGACCCGGCCGCAGGCCTGGGCGGCTGACCGAGGCGAGTGCATGCTGAACACGCCGCCGGGACTCGTCGGCCACGGACCCGTCTGTTACGTCGTCGGCGGCCGTGACCTGCCTTCGTCGCTCGCGGTCGCCGACAACACGCCACTCGAAGTGCACCTCTTCGAGACTGATCCCGCTCTGCGAGTGACGGCCTGGGGCGCCGCACAGACTCTCTACGCTCATTCCGGTCCGGCGAACGGCGCAGGCTTCCTCGGGGCCGCGATGAGCCGCCTTGGCCACACGCGAATCGACGTACTCGTGCTCGGACCTCGTGCGCCTGTGTCGAGTCTCATCGCCGAGGTGATCGATCAGGACTTACCTGTGCGCGCGATCTGCCTCGATCTCCTCGAGCCGCACAGCTCAGAGCAGTTCCTGCACACAACCGACCGGCTGGCGGGAGGCGGGTTCGCTCTCGTATACGATCACGTCGCCCCCGGGCGCACGCTGCTCACGTTCGTCCGTGCTCGTGGAACCTTGGTCAGTCATCCCGAGGTGCGCCGCCCCCGAGCCGCGGCAAGTTGGGCGGCTTCACCTCGAGCGGGCGATCGAAGGCGAAGTAGCGGTCCTCGATCCGGTTCTCGGGTGTGACCAGCGTCTGTCCGAGCACCCGGCCGGTGCGCAGGTCGACCTTCATCCGGTACCACAGCGGGTAGCCCCAGTCGAGCAGCGCGAGCTCGGCGACCCGCCGGCCCCGCGCCCGGTGCATCGCCACGAGCCGTGCTGTGGAGGCGAAGACCGTCCAGCGAAAGCCGTCGCGCACGCGGAAGTCCTCCTCGGCGCGAGCGAGCGCGCGCCAGCCGGTGGTCGGGTCCGGGCGGATCCAGCTGCGGGCGCCGATCACCACGGACTCGGCGCTGGCGGTCTCGTAAGCCATCCGGTCCGGTGAGTGGAAGCGGAACTCGACCCGCCCGCCCGTCCCTGTGACTCCAGCGCTCTGGACGGTCTCCACTTGGCGCAGCGTCTGGAGCCTGCGCATGGAGCGCTGAGCACGGCCCAGGATCTTCCTCGCGCGAGCGTCGCGGGCCGGGTCCCACGTGGCGGGAAGCCGAACGGTCCGCCGGTCACGATCGGCTCCGACGGCGAGCACGAGGGCCGGCCCGGCGCGGGGCACCGAGAAGCGCCAGCAGCCGGTTCCGCAAGACCGCTGGCTCGTCGCGCCGGTGATGGATGCGGGCACCGCCGCCGGTCGGCGCTTGCCGTCGATGACGCGCAGCGTGCCCGTCAGCTCCCCTCCACGTCGCCTCAGCCACGCCGCCGCCGTCAGGCGGCCGGCGGGTGCGGCCACCGATAGTTCGCCCGGCTGTGGACGGGCAAAGGGGCATGGATCGCATGCGCGAACCGTGGCCCGTGCCTCCGCCTCGCGCGCCTCCCGCGGTGCGACCGGGAAGCCCACCAGCAGTGCGGCTAGAGCCAGGATCGCGATCCCCACCGGAGTCTCGGAGGCGAGCAGACGGCGGTGCGTGCGCCGAGCTGCCGCGTCCGGCTCGACTCCCGGTCGCCTGGCCAGGATGGATGGCCTCAGCCGGAAGGCGTGCAGGTAGCTGAGGCCGGCCACGACGGCGACGAGCAGGATCTTGGCGGCCAGCAGCCGTCCGTAGCCGGACGCCCAGAGCTCCTCGAGGGCGCCCAGCTGCAGCACCGCGTTGAGCAGGCCGCTCACCGCCACGAGGAGGAACGCCGGCAGCGCCACCCGTCCGAAGCGCGCGAGGACGCCCTGGAGCACCATGCGACGAAGCTCGCGGCCTCCGGTCCGCAACGCGGGCAGCCACGTCCACGTCACCTGCGCGATCCCGCCGATCCAGACGGCAGCCGAGATCAGGTGAACCCAGTCGGTGGCGACCGCGAGGGGCGCCGACTCAACCCCGGCGGCATGCCCGCCCTGCGAGATCGCCACGAGCGCGACCGCCGCCAGGACGGCGGCAGCGGCGGGATGCCGCTTGGCAGTCGCCGCGGCGGCGAACGAGGCGCCCACGAGCACCAGACGAGAGACGCCGGCGTTACCGGAGAGCAGGAAGGCTTGAGCGTCGCCCCAGCCGGCGCCGGCGGCCTCGATCGTCTCGACCGTCGTCACCGCCACCGCTCCCAAGGCCGCCAGCCAGCCGGCGCGCACGGTCCGGCGAGTCGCACGGTCCGCGACGTCGCGGGCATCCGGAAGGCTTCCCTGGTGATCGCGTGGGATCAGCCAAGCCCCGACCGACGCGCCGCGACCGAGCAGCAGCGCGTTGAACAGGCCGCCGGCGAAGAAGAACAGCGCGGCGTAGAACAGCCACCGGATCGCCGCCCGGACCGGCCCCAGCCCATCGAGCGGACTCCCCTGCAGCGCGAGGGCGCCGCCCAGCGCCGCGGTTCCCACGCCGAACCCGACCGAGCCCTCGCGGATATGACCGTCGATCGTGGACACCGACCGCCACTCGAGTCGGTACGCACCCTGGCGCAGCCGCTGGTTCGGCCGCAGCTCGAGTCGGCGCGGCGCAGTGACGCTCGTCGTGGCCGGACCCGGCTCCCGCCGACCTCCACGAGCCGCAGGCTGGTGAGGCGCCCGTTGAGCGGCTCCGTGTACACCAGCGCGATCCGCGATGGTGGCTCGGCAAGTTGCGCACCCGGCGCGGGCGTCGTCTCGAGCAGAGAGGCGTGCGCACGCGCCTCCGGGGCAGCGGCGCCGAAGGCGGCGAGCGCACCGACGGCGAGAACGCACGCCGGCACGGCGTGGAGGCGGCGCCCGGCGCGGAGCATTGGTCAGTGCGGCCGGCTGACCGCAGCCTCGGGCCCGGGCGACCGGGTGATCGACGCGCTCCCACCCGAACCGTGGGCGCGATAGGCGACGGCAATGCCGATCACCACCAGCATGAGCGACCAGATCTGCGGCTGGGAGAGACCGAGCGCCACCTCGTCGTTGAGCCGGATGAACTCCACGAGGAACCGCGAGACCCCCATGAGAACGGCGAACAGCCCGAATAGGGTCAACGGCCGGTACCGCTTCCGGAGGCTCCACAGCAGCGCGGCCACACCGAAGGCGGCGAGCGCCTCGTACAACGGAGTCGGATGGACGCGGTCGGTCGTCGGCACCGTGCCCTCGGGGAAGCTCATCGCCCAGGGCAGATCCGAAGGAACCCCGTACGTTCCGTCGCCCGCCAGCAGACAGCCCAGCCTGCCGATGCCATAGGCAACCGCCAGCGGGATTGGTGCCATGCCCGCCACTGCCCCGAGCGAAAGGCCTCGACGTCGAGCGATCCAGGCGACGGCGGCGGCGCCGCCGATCACGCCTCCGAACCAGGTGAATCCCGTGCCGCCGAGATCGTGCGCGGTCAAGCTGCCGGCGTTCTCGGCGAGGTAGTAGAGCTTGGCCCCCGCGAAGCCGCCCACCACGCCGGCGAGGATCAGCGAGCACGCCAGCTCGGGATCGAGCCGCCGTCGGCGCAGCTCACGTGCGAGCAGGAGACCGGCGACGATGGCCGCCAACGCCTTGCTCAGCCCGTAGCTGGTGAACTCGAGTCCTCCGAGCTCGAAGAGGATGGGCTTCACAGGTTCTTCCCTCTCGGTGAGTGGACGCGCCGGCCGAAGCGGCGCAGGCGCAGCGAGTTCGAGACGACACTGACCGAGGAGAAGGCCATCGCGGCGCCGGCGATCACGGGATGCAGCAGGCCGACGGCCGCGAGGGGGATCGCGGCCACGTTGTAGCCGAACGCCCAGGCGAGGTTCTGGCGGATGATGCGCAGCGTGCGCCGGGACAGCGCGATGGCCGTGAAGACCCCTTCCACGTCGCCCGAGATGAGCGTGAGGTCGGAGGCCTCGATGGCGACGTCCGTGCCCGTGCCGATCGCAATGCCGAGATCGGCCTGCACGAGGGCGGGGGCGTCGTTGATCCCGTCTCCGACCATCGCGACCACCTCGCCCTGCTCCTGCAGACGGCGGACCTCGGTGACCTTGTCCTGGGGCAGGACCTCGGCGATCACACGGCCGATGCCGACCTCGGCGGCGATCGCCTCGGCCGTGCGGGCGTTGTCGCCGGTGATCATCACGACGTCGAGCCCCAGCCCACGGAGACCTGCGACCGCTTCGGGCGCCCCGTCCTTCAGTGTGTCGGCCACGGCCAGCAGGCCGCGGACGTCACCGTCCCACCCGGCGAACACGACGGTGCGCCCGAGCGCCTCCCAGGCCTCCGCCTGGGCCTCGAGTGAGGGGCTCAGCCGCAGGCTGCGATCGGCCATCAGCTCGCGGCGCCCGACGATCACCTCGCGCCCGCCGGCACGGGCCACGATCCCATGTCCCGGGACAGCCTCGAAGGACTCCACGTCGGACGCCGTGAGTTCTCGTCCTCGCGCGGCGGCCGCGATCGCGGCGGCGATCGGGTGCTCGGAGGACGCCTCGGCGGCCGCGGCCCAGCGCAGCAACTCGTCCGCGCTCTCCCCCGCGATGGTCTCGACGTCCACGAGGGACATCTGCCCGCGGGTCAGCGTGCCGGTCTTGTCGAACAGCACGGTCGTGACACGGCGCGAGCGCTCGAGCACCTCGCCGCCCTTGATCAACACGCCCAGCGCGGCGCCTCGCCCGGTTCCGACCAGCAGGGCCGTGGGCGTCGCCAGGCCGAGTGCGCACGGGCAGGCGATGATCAGGACGGCGACGGCCGCCAGGACGCCGCCCGTCGCGTCGCCCAGCGCCAGCCACCAGCCGAGGAACGCCGCCGCGGCGATGACGAGCACCACCGGGACGAAGATGGCCGAGATCCGGTCGACGAGCCGCTGCACGGGCGCCTTGCCCGACTGCGCCTGCTCGACGAGCCGGACGATCTGGGCAAGCGCCGTGTCACCGCCGACCGCCGTGGCCCGGACCGTGAGCGCCCCGTTGGCGTTCACCGTGGCGCCGGCGACCGGATCCCCAGGCTGCTTCTCGACCGGCAGCGACTCGCCGGTCAGCATCGACTCGTCGACGCTGGAGGCTCCCCCGACTACCTCGCCGTCGACGGGGATCTTCTCGCCGGGGCGAACGCGAAGCAGGTCGCCCACGGCTACCTGGTCGATGGGGACCATCCGCTCGCCGCCGTCCACGACGAGCCGGGCGTCCTTGGCGCCGAGCTCAAGCAGCCGCCGGATGGCGCTCGACGCGCGCGAACGCGCGCTGGACTCGAAGTAACGACCCGTGAGGATGAAGGCGACGATCAGCGCCGCCGTCTCGAAGTACAGATCGCCGCCTGCGAACAGCGCGACCGACGAGTACGCGAACGCCGTGAGCGTGCCCAGCGCGATCAGCGTGTCCATGTTGGCCGTGAGGCGCCGCGCCCGGGCGAGCCCGCTGGCGAGGATCGGCCAGCCAGCCCAGAACTGCACTGGGGCGGTGAGCCCCAGCGACAGCCAGCGCGCCCACCCGTCCTCCGCGAAGGCGTAGGCCAGGATCATGACGCCGAGCGCGAGCGGCCAAGCCGGCAGCACGCGGTGCAGCCACGCTCGGCGCTCGACCTCGTTGGCATCCTCGGCCTCGTCCTGACGGTCGGCGGGGACCGATGCCGCGTAGCCCAGGCCGTCCACGCTCTCGAGGAGCTCGTCGACGCTCACCGCCTGCGCGTCGAAGTCGACCGTCGCGCGGCTCGTGGCGAAGTTCACGCGCGCCTGCATGACACCTCCCTGGCGCCCGAGCGTGCGCTGGATCCGGCTGGCGCACGACGTGCAGTGCATGCCCTCGATCGCGAGCTCCGCACGCTGCGGCACGGCGACCTCGCCTCGCATCCCGTCCGGGTCACGATGGCCGAGTGCGGCGCCTGCCATCTATGCCACCTCCCCGAGGCCGCCGACCTCATAGCCCTCCGCCGCGATGGCCTCCGCGATCGCGGCCAACGGCGTGCGCACGTCGTGCTCGACCGTCACGACCTTCCCGCGGACGTCGGCCAGCGCCGCGCGGACGCCTGGGAGCGCACGGACGGCGGTCTCGACGGCGACCTTGCCACGGTCGCAGACCATGTCGGGCACCGCGAAGCGGCTACGGGTCATGACGGACACGTCGATCTCCTACGCGGCGGGTCGGGTGGTCGGAAGCGGCGCGCCCGGCAGGGAGCCGTGCTCGGTCACGAGCGCCAGCTCGGGTCCGGTCAGGGCCCCGTTGAACTTCAGCGTCTCGATCAGCTCGGCGATCGCCGCCGACCCACGGCCTTCGTGCACCGCATCCGAGAAGCAGGTCTCGAGGTGGTTGGTGAGCACCAGACGGTTGGCGCGCTCGAGCGACGACTGCAGCGCAGCGATCTGCTTCATGAGGTCGACGCAGTACTCCTCGGCCTCGACCATGCGGATGACACCATCGAGGTGCCCGCGCACGGTCTTGAGGCGATTGAGGACAGCACGCTTGTGGCCTCGTTCCATCGCCCGTCACCCACCCCGCATCTCGTGGCCGTGCCGTGCGCCGGCGCCGGCGTGTCCCATCTCGCCCATCGCTTCGTGCATCCTGCGCATCTCCGGGTCGCGCCTCATCCCGCGGTGCATCTCGCGCATCTCTGCTTCGCGCATCATCCGGCCGTGCATCGAGGCCATCTGGCCGTGAGTGCCGTTCATGTCGTGCTGCGCGCCGGTGCGCGGGCCGCCATCGCGGAGGTCGCCGTCATCGGTCCCTGCCAGCGCTATGCCGTATCCCGCCGAGCCGGCGAGCAGTCCGGCGGCCGCGATGCCGGCCAGTAGTGCCCTGAGTCGCATTGAGAATCCCTTCGATCGGAGAGCCGAGCACCCCACGGGGGGTGGGGTTGTGGGACTCAGCGTAGCGCACCAACGATGCGTGTAGTAGGTACAAGTTCAAGTTCAAGTTCATGAGACCGTCACATCCACTTCGTGATAGCCGGTGGCGCCGGCTGGATGAGGAGGCCGCCTGCGAGCGTCCTGGCGCGTGCCATCGCCGGCGATGGCACGGCAGGCGACGCGCTGGATCCCTCGCCGCTCCGGAAGCCACTCCAGCGCCCATCGCGTCCACGCGTGCGCCGCGATCGGCCGTCTCAGCCGAGCTGGGCGCCAGTTCGCGCCTCCATCCACGGACACCTCCACGCCCGAGATCCCGCTCGTCCCGGCCCAGGCTACGCCCGCGATCCACGTTCGCCGTCCCAGCGCTGCCTGCCGCGGGACGTCGACGCGCGATTGCGTCCTCACTTCGGCGACATCGGACCAGCCGCGCTCGGTCCAGTAGCTGCGGTGAGGAACGTCTACGAGGCGAACCTCCTCGATCCACTTGGCGTTCATCATCCCGTACCGGGCCGGGACACGGAGGCGACACGGGAAACCATGCTCTTGGCGAAGCAATTGCCCCTCATGCCCGATCGCCAGCAGTGCGCTCGACTCGAGCGCCCGTGCGAGCGGGACGGAGACGTCGTATCCGTCCGCGCAGCGAAGCACCACCTCCACCGACGTCGGACGGGGCTGCGACCGCCGCAGCACGTCGCCCAGACGCACGCCCGTCCAACGTGAGGAGCCCACCAGCGGGCCACCCACGGGATTGGACACAGGTGAGCACCGAGGCCTCCTCGACGAGCTCGAAGTCGCGCTGGAGAGCATCCAGCGTCAGGCTCAGCGGCTCGTCGACGAGCCCCGTGACCTCGAGCGTCCACTGGCCCACGTCGACAACGGGGTCCTCGATGTCGATGTCCACCACATAGTGGTCCGCCGGCGCCGTCAGCTCGGGCGAAAGCCCGGGAATCGCGGGGAACACCGCTCGAGACGGCAGCGCAAGTGGGCGGTCAGGCAGGACGAGCAACCCGGCGGCTTCCGGGCCTGCGCGCCCGAACAGGAACCGGCCGATCAGCTGCTGCCGACTACCAGCCCGCCGGCGCTCATGGCGAGAAGACCGAGCGCTCGGCGGCGCCTGGGGGTCGGCGGGCCCGGTCACCACCGCGCTCGTCGCCCACTCGAGCACGACGCCGTACAAGAGCGCCGCACCCACCACCGCGACCAGCGATACGACCAAGACGGGGCCGACGGGATCGAGCAGCACCGCAACGGCGCAAGAGGCTCCGAAGGAGACCGCCGCCCAGCGACTCCGCTCCCTCAGGCGACCGCGGACAAGCGCTGGAAGGAGCGCGCCGAGGACGAGGAAGGCGGCCACGATTCCGCCGGCCAGCAGCAGGATCGCGGTGTGTCCGAGACGCTCGATCGCCACGGTCGCGGCGTCTCCCGGTGCCAGGCGAACGATCCGCTCGGCCAGCGCAAGCGGAGGGAAGGCGACGGTCGGAGCGGCGCGGCTCATCGCCCACAGGAACGCGAGGGCCACCACGGCCGCCACGAATCCGGATGCGGCGCCCGGTGGTCCTACGCGGGCGGCATCGCCCCTCTCGGCTCGAGCACGGATCCCCAATCTACTATACTCGTCGTAGATCAGGTAGCCCCCGGCGCCTGTTGAACACGGAGGAACGTCGTGGAAAGTGTCCTTCTCACCGCCGCCCTGCTGGCCTGCCCGGTCGGCATGGGCCTGATGGTGTGGTTCATGGCTCGAGGACAGAAGAAGCCAGCGGCCGAGGACTCGCGGTCGGTCGCCGACCTGAGAGCCGAGCAGCAGCGCCTCGACACGGCGATCGCCGACGCCGAGGGCCGTCGAGGCGTCTAGCGGCGACCGCCCGATCCGGAGCGGAGTGCCGAGTCGAGCTCGTAGTACTCCTCGGAGCTGATCTCGCCGGACGCGAGGCGTCGCTCCAGCAGCGTTCGCGCATCGTCACCCTCTCGAAGCTTCGGCGGCCGCGCCGCCCGCACGCCGACGAAGACCGCGACGGCAACGCCCGCCAACAGGACGATCAGCAGCAACAGGCCCCACGGGCCCATCGCGTTCATCATGTCCATCACGTTCGCTCGCCTCCTTCGCATCTGCTACGCAGGATAGTAGTCGGCCTCAGCGCGTCTCGAGCTGCCGACCACCTTGTTGCGTGCCGCGAGGGCGTCCGGCCAAAGCGGCCGCCACACCCTCCTCGAGCTGCTGATCGGTCACCGTGCCGATCACATGGCCCACGACCATGCCATCGCGGCCGATGAAGAAGGTCTCGGGGATGCCCGTAACGCCCCAGGCGCGCGCCGCGTCGTTGGACGGGTCCCTCACGTTCGGAAAGTCCAGCTCGAGGCGGCGGAGGAAGTCGACGGCGTCCTCCTGGGCATCCTGCATGTTGAGCCCGAGGTACAAAACACCGCGCTCGCGCGCGCGGCGCCACCCACGCTCGAGGACCGGCGCCTCCTCCTGGCAGGGGACGCACCAGGAGGCCCAGAAGTTCAAGACGACGGGTGTCCCACGCAGTTCACGCAGCGTTACGCGCCCGTCCCGGGCGGCGGCGTCCCAGCGCCGGGCCAGCCCCCGTGGGAGACCACGCTCGAGGACTCGCAAGTCGAACGCCGGCGCGTGGACGGCCCGCCCGCTGAGAAGCGCGTCGTCAATAGTCCGATTGGGAGCCTGAGCCAGCACCCCGTAGATCAGCAGCGCGACGAACGAGCCCGCGGCCAGGAGCCCCACGCTCCGCACGATCACGCGCGCGGGGCGTCGCCTCGTCTTCTCACTTGCCAAGGACAGCTCGCAACGCCTGGCGCCCCATTCCCTGAACCGACGCGGGCGCGGCTATCGAGAGCAAAAAGCGGTGAAGCGGGCCTCGCGCCAAGTCAACGATGAGTGTAGTAGGTCAAGCTCGGAGCCTCTACCATGGGCGTCCGCGTGGCGCTTCGACTCACCCTCTCCGTCTCGATCCTGCTTGTCGCCCTTAGCCTCGGCGCGTGTGGCGACGAATCGTCGCCGGCCTCGGACGCGGCGCCGGTGCAGGCTCCCGAGGTCGGCCTGGAGCACATCCACGGGCTCGGCGTCGACAGCGGAGCCCTCTACATCGCGACCCACACCGGACTCTGGATGGCCCCCGAGGGCCAGCGCGAGCCGAAACGCGTCGGCGAGTCCCAGCAGGACGTGATGGGGTTCTCGATCGCCGCCGAGGACCGCTTCATCGGATCGGGCCACCCCGGACCCGACCAGAATCTCCCGCCAAGCCTCGGCCTGATCGAGTCCCGCGACGGCGGTCGCACCTGGACCAGCGTCTCGCTGCTCGGAGAGACCGACTTCCACGTCCTCGAGTCCGCCGGCCCGCGCGTCTACGGCTATGACGGCGCGCGTGGCCTGCTCGTCTCCTCCGATGGAGGCCGTGCGTGGGAGAGCCGCACGCCGCCCGCGGCCATGTTCAGCCTCGCCATCGACCCGCGGGACCCCGACCGCGTCGTCGCCGCCACGGAGGCGGGACTGTTCGCCTCGGCCGACGCCGGGCGGCGATGGCGACCGCTCTCCAACGAACTCGCCGGGCTGCTCGCGTGGCAGGACAGCGGAGGGCTCGTCCTCGTCGACGGCACGGGCGCGAGCCTGGTCAGCGACGACGCCGGCCGCACTTGGCGGCCGGCGGGGAACATCGGCGGACAGCCCGCGGCGTTCATCGCCCACGAACAGGACCTCTACGCCGCCCTGGGCGACGGCTCGGTCAAGCGCTCGAGCGACGCCGGACGCTCCTGGTCCCTCCGCGCCGCCGCAACGCCGTAGTACCGAGCCATCAGGCTCACGCCACGGCCCGAAGCGCAGGTGTCCGATGAGACTCAGGCCTTCAGACGCCATCCCCGTCGCAACAAGGTCACGGCGAGAGCGATGATGGCGGCCGCCGCTACCGCGGCGACTCCGAGCGCGGTCACCGTAGACGTTTCGTGCGCGCCGGTGTAACCGTGCCGCGTCGCATCGACGAGGTAGTAGATGGGGTCGAGTCGCGTGAGGGTCTGCCAGGGCTGGCCCAGGCGGTCGGGGGCATAGAAGACGCCGGCGACGAGTGCCAGCGGCGTGATGAGCACGCTGGCGATGAAGGAGTGCTGGTCGAAGCTATCGGCCCACATGCCGGTGATGACACCCAGCGCCGCGAAGATCAGCCCGGTCAGCACCAATGCGAAGAGCGTCAACCACGGCTGATCGACGCCGCCCGCGAAGGGCGCCGCCACGAGTGCGAGCACGAGCGCCGACAGCCAGCCGCGGAGCAGCCCCCCGCTCATGTAGCCCAAGAGCAACTGCCACGGCGGTATCGGACTGGTCAGAACATCTTCGATGTAGCCCTCGTTCTTGGCCTGGAAGAGGCTGGTGGAGTTGTTGGCGAAGGCTTGGCCTGCGACGGTCATCACGAGCAGGCCAGGCAGGATGAAGCGCAGATATTCGACGCCGACGATGGTGCGTAGCTGGCCACCGAGCGCCCCGCCGAAGATGGCGAGGAAGATGACGCCGGTCAGGACCGGTGGAAGGAGCGTCTGGGTCCAGAGGCTCATGACACGACGCATCTCGCGGCTGGCCAGAGCCCACGACCCACGGCGCTGAACCACGCGCAGTTCGCGGCGGTCAGCGGGCAGGGCGGTCGTCAACGCATCGCTTCGACATAGGCGTCTTCAAGCGCTGAGCCGCCGTAGCGCGCCACGAGTTGCTCGGTCGTCCCGTTTGCGATGATCTGGCCCTGGCGGATGAAGGCGAGCCGCTCGCACAGTGCCTCCGCTTCCTCCAGGTAATGCGTGGTCAGCAGCACGGTGGTC
>Ga0136617_10004519_pt1 | contig 12459 bp, 11 predicted proteins | sample AntDrymUQ3222106_2_FD_129672 | JGI IMG/M metagenome (GOLD analysis project Ga0136617, IMG submission 129672) | Polar desert sand microbial communities from Dry Valleys, Antarctica - metaG UQ322 (21.06) | ecosystem: Environmental > Terrestrial > Soil > Desert | place: Antarctica: Dry Valley...
ATCACGTTCCTGACGGATTTCGGCCTTCAGGACGACTTCGTGGGCACGTGCCACGGCGTGATCAAGCGGATCGCGCCCGACGCGCAGATCATCGACATTACGCACGGGATTCCGCTGGCCGCCGTGCTTCAGGGCGCGCTCGTGCTGGCGAACACCGTTCCGTACATGCCCGAGGGCGTCCACCTGGCCGTGGTTGACCCCGGCGTCGGGGGCCCTCGCCGGGCGCTTGCGCTTCGCGACGCGACCGGGCGCTTCTACGTCGGGCCCGACAATGGCTTGCTGATCCCGGCTGCCGACAAGCACGGCGGCATCGCTGAAGCACATGAGCTCGCCAGCCCGGAGTACGCGTTGCCCGTCGTCTCCCGGACGTTCCACGGCCGCGACCTGTTCGCGCCGGCGGCAGCGCACCTGGCGAGCGGCGTCCCGCTCGAGAGCCTCGGCCCTCCGATCGGCCCCGACGCTCTGGTTCGGCTCGACCTGCCGAGGCCCGAGCTGAATCCTCATCGGATCCGCGCCACCGTGCTCTACGTCGACACGTTCGGAAACGTCCAGCTCAACCTCACGCGCGAGCACCTCGACAAGGCGGGCATCGTCCCGGGCACCAAGGTCGAGCTCGCGATCGGGACGGATCGCTACTACGCGATCGCCACGCGCACGTTCGGAGATGCGCGCCCCGGCGACATCGTGCTTTACGAGGACGCCTACCAGAACGTTGCGATCGCGATCAACCGCGGCAGCGCGGGCGCGATGTTCGCCGTCACGCCGGGTCAAGAGCTGCGGATTCACCTGAACCCGAGTTGAGCCGGAGTCGGCACTGACCGGTCGACCCGATTGGTCTGCTTGAAACTGGGACCCGGCTTCGCCCGGCTCGTCACTCGGTTGGTCGTCGGCCGTCCGGGTCTCTGGCGATTATTTCGAGCGCCCCTGCGCCGAATGTTCGAGCGGCTTGCGCCGGCGTGGGACCGAGGTCGGGTACAGAACCACCTCGCCGGCTTCGAAGCAGGTCTCGCCGCGGTCGATGCCAAGCCGACGCGAGCGCTCGACCTCGGCAGCGGCACGGGTGACAGTGCGCTCGCGATCGCTCGCAGGTGGCCCGACGCGACGGTGGTCGGGGTCGATCTCGCCGGCGCGATGATCGACGAGGCGCGCAGGAAGCTTCCCGGCGAGCTCAGCGGACGAGTCCGCTTTGAGCGCGCGGACGCGGCCGCTCTGCCCTACCCGGACGGGGGCTTCGACCTGGTCGGACTCGCGAACATGATTCCTTTCTTCGACGAGCTCGCGCGCGTGCTGGCGCCAGGCGGGCACGTGGTCTTCGGGTTCTCGAGCGGTCAGCGAACGCCGATCTTCGTCTCACCGGAACGGTTGCGCGCCGAGCTCTGCCGTCGCGGGTTCGCGCACTTCGAGGAGCTCGATGTCGGGCGCGCTACCGCCTACGTCGCGCGCAAGTGCTCGCGCTAGACTTGCGCGCCGGGGCGAGGTAGCTCAGTCGGTAGAGCACACGGCTGAAAACCGTGGTGTCGCCGGTTCGATTCCGGCCCTCGCCACTTTTTCGAACGTTGCGCAAACCGCAGGCGTGACGACGCGGTACGTGGGGAGGATCTCCGCGCGGCAGCAAGCGCTGCCAGTTCTGCCGCCGTGGGCGCCTGTCCGGGCTCGTGCCGCGTCTCTTGCGCCAGTTCGGCTTCCTGAGCGCGGAGATCCTCCAGGCGGCCTTGGAGGCGCGACAGCCGCTCGTCGCAACGCTCCGGCGAGAGCTAGCTTGACAGGCATCCCGCGACTTACGGTGTCGCAATGCAAGATCTGACCAACCTCGTGAATAATCGTGGAGGCGCACGCGCGGGAAGCCAAACGCGACAATCGTGCGCCCGACGACCGTAGGCGTGAATGAGTTGGAGCGACTCAAGCGCTCGGGAGAAGCAGACACGTGAGAGTGATCCGTGACAGGCCGCGCAGTGTTGACGTCGACGAGTTCCTTGCTCGCCCTCTCTTCGCGCACCTAGCAACCGCATCCGAGGAAGGCCCACGCGAGTCGCCCGTGTGGTTCCTGTGGGAAGACCGCGCATTGTGGATCATCGGCTCGCGTGCGACCGACACCTTTCCGCACCGCATCGAGCGCGAGCCTCGCTGCGCGGTCGGTGTAGTCGACTTCGATCGCTCGATCGGCTTAGTCCAACATGTCGGCCTCCGAGGGCGGGCAACCGTTGAGCCGTTCGACGCCGAGCGTGCGCGTCGCCTACTCAGCCGCTACCTCGGCGACGACGAGAACGCCTGGGACGAGCGCTTCCGCGGAACGCTGGGCGATCCGGACAATGTTCTGATCCGGTTCGTCCCGCTGACCGTGGTTGCGCGTGATCAGTCGTATGAGCGTCGCTACGAGGGAATCAGCCGGTAGCGCAGTCGCCGGCCGATAACTCAAGCGCGTCACAACGACAAGACGGGAGCTCGCAGCTCGCTTTGCTCCAGTTGGTTTGCGCAATGTCTGGTTCTGCCCACTCGCCGACAACCGGTTCCGGCGGTGCGCGTCACGCTGGGTTTCTGACCTCGACTCCCGGGAGATCCGCAAAGCCGCCAGGATCGGCGGTCAGGACGATGCGATTTCGAGCCGCGGCTGTCGCCGCGATCAGGAGATCGTGGGCCCCCCTCAGGCGACCCGTTCGTCGCGTGTGCGCGAGCAGGCCGGCGTGGACGCGAGCGACCTCCAGGTCGTACTGCTCGACTGGAACGGTCGAGAGAATTCCTTCGACGAAGGTGGCACGGCCCCGCCGGTGCCTCGAATCGGCGAGCTCGACTCCAACCAGCAACTCGGCCGCGGTGATGGCGGCAACCGCGACGTCGTCCTCGTCGTCGATCAGACCCTCGACGGTGTCGCCCATGCGCTCGGCAGCGACAAGAATCGTCGTGTCGAGAATCAGCCGTTCCAGGAGCGATCCTCGACGCCCAGAAGAGCGCGCATCGCTTGGAGGTCTTGGGCCCAGCTCGCGTCGGGCGGATTCGCACGCAGGATCGCCTTCACGCTTTTCCCGTCAGCCCCTGCAGCGGGGCCGATGCGGGCGACGGGACGGCCTCGCCGCAGGACGACGAAGGTCTCGCCGCGATTCTCGACCGCATCGAGCAGCTCGGAGAATCTCCGAGCAGCGTCTGTTGCGGTCAAGCTCCGCACGACGACTCAGATTATCAGATTATTGTCGATCCAGGGTGCAGGCTCTAGCCTTGCGCCGGTGAGCGAACCCGACACAAAGCCGGTTGCCGTGATCGGCGCGGCGCTCGATCTCGGCCAGGGTCGTCGCGGCGTCGACATGGGCCCTTCAGCGATCCGGTACGCGGGCCTCGAATCGAGGCTCGAGCAGCTCGGTCGGGGCTGCATCGACTGGGGCAACGTCGGGACGGCCGTTCCCGAGGCCGTGTCGGTCGGCGACGAGCGGGTTCGATACTTGCCCGAGATCAAGGCGACGTGCGCCCACATCGCCGATCTCGTCAGCGATGCGCTCGACCAGGGACTCCTGCCGCTGGTGCTCGGAGGCGATCACACGGTCGCTCTCGGCACGCTCGGCGGCCTGGCGCGGAAACAGGGGCCGGGCGGCGTGCTCTGGATCGACGCGCACGGCGACCTGAACCGGCCGGGGACGTCTCCGACCGGCAACGTGCACGGGATGGTGCTGGCCGCCGCCCTCGGCCTGGCCGGGCCCCAGTTCGAGAGCGACGCGTGGTCGCTTCCGGCCGTCGAGTCGACGCGCGTCGCGCTCGTCGGCGTGCGCTCCCTCGACGACGGCGAGCGCGAGCTGCTGAGTCGCATCGACGCTCGCGTGTTCACGATGAGCGACATCGATCGGATCGGCGTCGAAAAGGCGATCCGGGCGTCGCTCGAGCACATTCGCGGCCCCGGCTTCGTGCATATCTCGCTCGACATGGACTCGATCGACCCGGACGTCGCCCCCGGCGTCGGGACGCCGGTGCGCGGCGGGCTTTCCTATCGGGAGGCGCATTTTGCGCTCGAGCTCGTTGCCGAGTCGGGCCTTGCGGGGTCGCTCGAGGTGGTCGAGGTCAACCCGATCCTCGACCGCGAGAACGACACCGCCAGGCTGGCGGTCGAGCTCGTCGCGAGCGCGCTCGGCGCGACGATTCTCTAGGCGCCGCTTGGGGTGCCTAGATTCAGGACGGGCGGGCTCTGCCCGTCTGCCCGTCGGAAAGGGACGCTGAGAACGGTGACGATTGTGTGCCTGTTCATCCTCCGGCAGTCGAGCCGGACATGTCCGGGGTCAGACCCCTGCCATGTCTGCGCGGGACAGGAAGCGCCTGATCGCCTCGGCAGTTTCCTCAAGGGCGTCCCACATCACGATGTGGCCGCCGGGAACGTCGACGACCTCGAGCTCGCCCGCGTACAGCTCGCGCGTCGAGGCGACGAGCGCCGGCGGGAGCACCTCGGTCTCGTCGCCGCGGACAATCAGCGCGGGCGCCCGAACCTGCTCGAGCGGCGGCCGCTTCGCCATCTCCCCGTAGGCCGCGACCACAGCGGCCCGGCTGTACCGATAGCGCCAACGTCCGTCGTCCCCCTGCTGGAGGTGCTCGGGCAGCTCGTCGTCGAGCACCGACCGCGCCGTGTGCGGGATCCCGCCGCCCGCGAGACGGGCGTCGACGGCCTCCGCCGGCGAGGCGAACGACTCGTCCGCTCGTACCTGTTCCGCGATCGCGAGGGCCCTCGGCGGCGGGACCCAGACCGCAGGGTCGAGGAGCACCAACCGGTGGACACGCTCCGGCTCGCCCGCGGCCAGCTCGAGCGCCAATCGGCCGCCGAAGCTATGGCCCATCCAATCGGCCCGCTCGATCCCGAGCGCAGCCGCAGTCTCGAGCAGATCGCCGACATGCGTGGCGAGATCCCAGGGCGGCTCCCACTCCGAGTATCCGTGGCCGCGCAGGTCGACCGCCACGATCCGCCGCTCCGGGAGTCGCTCGGCGAGGCGGCGGAAACGGAGAGAGTGGCTCGTGACGCCGTGCGCGCAGACGAGGGCAGGACCATCGGGCGTGCCCCACTCGACGACGTGCAGCCTCATTCCGCGGTCTCCTCGCCGCTGCCGGATGGCTCGTAGTAGGTCCGTCCCTTCAGCTCGTCGGGCAGATAGTCGGCCTCGAAACCCGCCGGGTCGTCGTGCGGGTACACGTAGCCCTGCCCGTGCCCGAGCTTGCGGCCGCCGTAGCTCGCGTCGCGGAGGGACTTCGGCGGCTTGACCGTGCCCAGCTCACGTACGTCCTTCGTCGCCGCGCCAAGCGCCTTGTAGCTCGCGTTCGACTTGGGCGCGCGCGCGAGGTAGATCGCTGCCTGCGCCAGGTTGAGCCGCGCCTCAGGGAGCCCGACGTGCTCGACGGCCTGCGCCGCGGCGACGGCGACGAGGAGCGCGCGCGGGTCGGCGTTACCGATGTCCTCAGAGGCGAGCACGACCATCCGGCGGGCGACGAAGCGCGCGTCCTCGCCGCCCTCAAGCATCGCGGCGAGGTAGTACACCGCCGCGTCCGGGTCGGAGCCGCGCATCGACTTGATGAACGCGGACGTGAAGTCGTAGTGGGCGTCTCCGCCCTTGTCATACAGGAGCGGTCGCTTGCGAGCCGCGTCCTCGACGTGAGCTTCCGAGACGGGCTCCCCCTCCGCCCGCGCTGTCTCCCAGGCGAGCTCGAGGATGTTCAACGCAGACCGCGCGTCGCCGCCCGCTCGTCGAGCGACCAGCTCGACCAGCTCGTCTGGCACGCTGGTCTCCAGTTGCGCGGCTCCCCGGCGGACGACCACAGCGAGGTCGTCGTCGGACAGCGGCTCCAGCTCGTACACCTGAGCGCGCGAGAGCAGCGCCGAGTTGACCTCGTAGTACGGGTTCTCGGTCGTCGCACCGAGTAACGTCACGAGGCCCTCCTCGACGGCGGGCAGGAGCGCATCCTGCTGCGCCTTGTTGAAGCGGTGGATCTCGTCGAGGAAGAGGATCGTCCGGACGCCGTTCGCACCGAGGCGCTCGCGAGCGCGGGCGAGCACGCTCCGGACGTCCGCGACCGAGGCTGATACGGCCGAGAGCTCCTCGAACTCTGCCCCGGTTGCCGCCGCGATGATCCGCGCGAGCGTCGTCTTCCCGCTCCCCGGCGGCCCGTAGAAGATCGACGACGGCACGCGGTCGTCCGCGATCGCGCGCCGAAGCGCAGATGGCTCTCCGACGATCTGCTGCTGTCCGACGAACTCGTCCAGCGTGGACGGCCGGAGCAACTGCGCAAGCGGGGCGAGCTGCGCTGCGCGCTTGGCCGCGGCGTCCGAGAAGAGGTCGCTCATACGGGAAGTATGCTCCGGCCATGGCGGTCGAGGACCAGCCGAAGCCCGCGCTCCCGGGCCACGGCGGGGGGGAAGACGGGGACTACTCCGAGCCGATCCTTCCGGGCACCGCGCCCAGCGATTACGAGCGCTATCTGCGCACCGACGATCTGCTCGCGCTGCAGAAGTCGCCCGACGAGCGCGTCCACCGCGACGAGCTCCTTTTTCAGACCGTCCACCAGTCCTCGGAGCTGTGGCTGAAGCTCGCCGCCGAGGAGGTCGAGACCGCGCTTGGGCATCTACGGGAGGGCGAGGTCGCGCCGGCGCTGCGCCTGCTGCGGCGCGCGACACTCTGCCTCCAGCTCGTGACAAGTCAGCTCGACATGCTCGAGCAGCTGTCGCCGTGGGAGTACCAGGAGATCCGGCGCGTGCTGGGTCACGGCAGCGGCTTCGACTCCCCGGGCTGGAACCAGGTCCGACGCTTCGCACCCGGGCTGATCCAGGCGTTCCACTCGCTCGTGCGGGAGCGAGGCCTCGACCTCGTCTCGGTCTACACGCAGGGGCGGGAGCACGAAGACCTGTATCAGCTCGCGGAGGCTCTGATCGAGCTCGACGAGCGCGCGACGACCTGGCGGATCCGCCACTACAAGGTCGTTGCGCGGATCATCGGCGATAGGGTGATCGGCACGCAGGGGACGCCGGTCGAGGTGCTCGGACGCCTGATCCACAAGAGCTTCTATCCCGAGCTCTGGGAGGTGCGGAACAAGCTGACTGCGCTCGCAAAGGAGAGTGACTGATGGCATTCGAAGAGCTGAAGCGAAAGCAGAGCGTGGTGTGGGGCTCGGCGCCGTACGAGCCGATCGTCGACATCACTGATGTGATCCACGAGCGGCTCGTCGAGGCGGAATCCCCGCGTCCGGGCGAGCGCTGGCTCGACGTCGCAACAGGGACGGGCGCGGTCGCGCGGCTGGCCGCTCGCGCCGGCGCCGACGTGACGGGGCTCGACCTCGCTCCCGCGCTTATCGACACGGCGCGCCGCCGCGCCGAAGAGCAGAGCCTCGACGTGCGCTTCGATGTCGGCGACGCGGAGAACCTGCCGTACGACGACGAGAGCTTCGACGTCGTCGTCTCGTCGATCGGGATCATGTTCGCCCCCGACCACGCCGCCGTCGCCCGGGAGCTATCCCGCGTGTGCAGACCGGGAGGTCGACTCGGTCTGGCCAATTGGACTCCCGACAGCGGCGTTGCCGACATGTTCAGAGTGATGGGCCCGTTCCAGCCTCCTTCCGTGGCCGGGGCGGGGAATCCGTTCGAGTGGGGGGACGAGCAGCACGTGCGCGAGCTGCTCGCCGACTCGTTCGAGCTCGAGTTGAGGCGGGAAGACGCGACACTCGAGATCGAGTCGGGCGAAGCGGCCTGGCAGCTCTTCGCCACTGCGTACGGGCCGACGAAGACGCTGTCCGACTCCCTCGACGAAGAGCGTCGAGAGGAGCTGCACCGGGAGTTCGTCGCTGTGTACGAGCGCCACCGCGTAAACGGCGGCGTCCGACAGCCTCGCGGCTTCCTGCTCGTGCACGGCACGCGGCGTTGACTGTCGTCGCTTCGCTTCGCCGAGAGGCGACGGAGCTCCTGCAGCACCTGATCCGGCTCGACACCGTCAACCCGCCCGGAAACGAGACGGCCGCCGCCGAGCTCCTGCGCGATTACCTCGCGGCGAACGGAGTCACGTGCGACCTGTTCGCGAAGGAGCCGGACCGCGCCAACCTCGTCGCCCGCATTCCCGGCCGCGGGCGCGGGCCGCGGCTTGCGCTCCTCTCCCACACCGACACCGTCCTGGCCGATCCTGCCGAGTGGCAGCTCGACCCGTGGTCTGCCGAGCTGCGCGACGAGGAGATCTGGGGCCGCGGCGCCCTCGACATGAAAGGAGAAGTAGCTGCGAGTGCAGTCGCGCTCGCGTCGCTCGCTCGTGAAGGTTTCCGACCGAACGGCGACCTGATCTTCATCGCGGCCGCCGACGAGGAAGTCGGCGTCGACGTCGGGCTCCAGTGGCTCGTGCGTGCCGAGCCCGACGCCGTGCGGGCGGAGTACTCCCTGAACGAGGGCGGCGGCGACCGCGTCGTCTTCGGCGACCGGCCGCTCTACCTCTGCTCGACGGCCGAGAAGATGAGCTCGCCCTTTCGCCTCCACGTCCACGGCCGCAGCGGCCACGCCTCGATGCCGGGAATCGCCGACAACGCGCTGATCCGAGCCGCAAAGCTGATCGAGCGGCTCGGCGCCTACGTGCCCGAGCGTCGGCACATTCCCGAGACCGAGGCCCTGCTCGAGGCGATTACCGGGTCGGTGCCGCCCGCCGACGAGGCGATCGCCCGCGCCGAGGAGGTGCATCCCCTTGCGCGCGCGCTGATCGAGCCGCTGCTCTCGCTGACGCTGTCTCCGACGATGATCTCGGCCTCGCAGAAGCGCAACGTCATTCCCGGCCGCTGCACCGTCACCGTCGACTGCCGTCTCCTGCCCGGGCAGACTCCCGCCGAGGCCGAGCGGATCATCCGTGGGCTGCTCGGCGAGAGCGGCTACGAGCTCGAGTGGGTGGAGGCCGTCGGCGGCACCCGCTCGCCGGCGGAATCGCCGCTGTGGGACGCCGTCGCATCGTTCGTCGCCGACTTCGAGCCCGATGCGCGGGTCGTCCCGATCGGGTGCTCGGGCTTCACCGACAGCCACTGGATGCGAGTTGCGTTCGGCACGGTCGCGTACGGCTTCTTTCCGATGCGGACGATGGATCCCGAGGTCGCGTCGCTGCTCGTGCACTCGGCCGACGAACGGATCCACGTCGAGGACCTCGAGCTCGGCGTCGACTTCTTCCGCCACGCCGCGCAGGCGATCGGCCGCCTGTCGGAGTGACCGCGGGTCAGCCGAGCGGCCAGCGCAGGATCGTCCTGGCGACGTCCGTCCACGTCCGGTGGAACGCCGGCCCCTCGGGGCCCGTGCCGAACGAGACCGTGTTCACGCCGGGCGCGTGGAAGTAGCCCGGCTCGCCCCACGCGCCCGGAAAGGCCATCCAGGAAGGACTCCGCGCGCTCACCGACACGAGCGTCGTCCGCGAGGCGAGCAGGGGGACTCCGTCGAGTGCGAAGTCGGTTGGGACGATGCCGTTGACGCGGAAGATCTCGTTCGCCGCCTGCGGGTAGCACCTCGGGTCGTGGCGGTACTGCCCGGGCGCGAAGTAGTTGGCATGTGAGCCGAGCGCGACGTAGACGATCGGGTGCGTGCGGGCCGAGGTCCGCACCTTCGTCCAGGCGCGCCGCCGGCCGCCGCAGTGCTGGCTGACAGCGAGCTGTACGGGCTGCTGTCTCTTCGAGAGGATCACGGCGACGAGCTCCCAGTCGCCTTCGTGCGAGCGCCAGATGAAGTCGGTGGGCGGATTGCGTGCGCTCCAGAAGTTGAACGCGTACAGGTACCAGTACTGAAGCACGATGCGGCTGGGCGTGGACACGAGGCGGGCGTAGACGGCGCCACCGGAATTTTCGAGGGCGGCGTAGCAGACGAGTGCGGAGAGGCCCGCATCCGCCGTGCAGCCGCGGAGATTCAGGCGCCAGCAGGGCGCGCCGGCGCCGCTGACGCAGCCCGCTGGATCTGCGGCCGGCAGCACCGATGCGGGCCCGCGTGGGAGCCAGCGCCCGTCGGCCGACCGCGCCTCGAGCTCCGAGGCGGCGAGAAACGGCTCGACCGCCGTTGGCCGAAACCGCTCGCCGGGCTCGAGCACGAGCGTCGGCTGGTAACGGATGAGGAGCTGTCGAGGCGTCAGCGCCGCTGAGGCAGAACCGGCAAGGAGAAGGGCGGCCAGGGTCGCGAGCGCGAAGCGGTGCATGCTGCACGCGCTAGCGTAGGCGCGTGCTCGAGGTGTGGCAACCGGACGGTGCCTTTGCGGTACTCGAGGAGTATCTGCGGGAGGCTGGCTTCTTCGAGGATGGCGCCGATCAGGTGGTCGCCGACGTGTACCTCGGGTACGCGCTTTCGCAGACCCTTCGCCGCGGCGCCCAGCCGCCTCCACCCGAGCCCTGTCCGCTCCCGCTCCTCGCCTGCCGGATTCGACCGCTCGGCGCTCGCCCGCGACCGGTTGGTGACTACACGATCGGTTCGTGGGAGCGCAGCTGGAGCGATGACGATTACGCCGGCGCGGTCGAGGCCGCACGTGACGCGATCGCTCGCGGAGACGTCTACCAGGTCAACCTCGTGCAGCATCTGTCGGCGCCTTTCACCGGCGATCCGGCTGTTCTCGCAGACCGGCTTGCCGTCCTCGCTCCACGTCACACCGACCCGTTGGCCGGCGACGGCTGGGCAATCGCGTCGGCGTCTCCCGAGCTCTTTCTCGCCCGCCGCGGCCGCAGGGTCTGGACGATGCCGATCAAGGGGACTCGACCACTCGGTGCCGGCGAGGAGCTCCAGGACGCCGTCAAGGACGCCGCCGAGCACGTGATGATCGTCGACCTGGAGCGGAACGATCTCTCTCGGGTCTGCGAGCCGGGCAGCATCCGCTGGCCCGAGCTGATGGCGGCCCGGGAGCTGGCCGGAGTGGTGCATCTCGTAAGCAAGGTCGAGGGCCGCCTGCGCGCCGACACGGGCCTCGCGGAGTTGCTGGCGGCAACGTTCCCCGGCGGCTCGGTCACGGGCGCACCGAAGATTGCCGCCGTCGACCACATCGCCGCGCTCGAGCCCGTCGGCCGGGGAGCGTCGATGGGCGCGCTCGGCCGCCTCTTCCCGAACGGCGACCTCGACCTGGCGCTGACGATTCGCACCTTCGCGGTCGCGGACGATCGGATTCACCTCTGGGTCGGCGGCGGAATCGTCTGGGACTCCGAGCCAGAGGCAGAGATCGAGGAGGCGTGGGTCAAGGCGCGGCCGCTGCTCGACGCGATCGGGGCGCCGTTCGAGGCCGGCCGACAACTGGCCAGCGTCACTCGATGACCGTGCTCGCCCTCGCGGTCGGCGGCCTCGGGGTTGTTGACCCGGCCGCGCCGGTTCTCCGCGCCGACGATGAAGGCGTTCTCCGGGGACGGGCCGTGTTCGAGACGCTGCGGGTGTATGGAGGCAGACCGTTCAGGCTGGTTGAGCATCTCAACCGGCTGGCGCGCTCGGCGTCGCGGATCGGCCTTCAACCCCCCTCGCGGGGCGAGTTCGAAGGGCTCGCGGCCGCGACCCTCGAGCACGCTGGTGAGCCGGACGCCGTCCTGCGGCTGCTCTGGACGGCGGGTCCGGAGGGTGGCGAGCCGGTCGCGCTCGCGCTCGTGAGCACGGTCCCCGACCACCTCGAGTCGCTGCGAGCACGCGGGATCAGGGTGGTCGCGCTCCTGGGCGCGCGCGCCGACTCACCGTGGCTGCTCGGCGGCGTGAAGTCGACGAGCTACGCCGCCAACATCGCGGCTGAGGCCGAAGCCAGGCGGCGAGGCGCGGACGATGCGGTGTTCGCGGACGCGGGCGGCGTGCTGCTCGAAGGCCCTGTGACAAACATCTGGTGGCGAGTGGGTGGCACGCTGTACACGCCGGCACTGGAGCTCGGCATCCTCGCCGGCGTGACGAGGGCAGTCGTGCTCGAGGAGGCCGCAGACGCCGACTTCGCCGTCGCGGAGGGCACCTACCGGCTGCCAGCGCTCGCTGCGGCCGACGAGGCGTTCACGTCGTCGTCCGTGCGGGAGATCCTTCCGGTCGTCTCAGTCGACGGAAACTCGGTCGGCGACGGCCGGCCCGGCACCGCAGCGCTGGCCCTGCAAGCTGCGCTCCGGCGGGTCGCCACCCAGCTCTAAGCAGAATGCGACTCCGAGTCGATAACCTGAAGGCGATGCCCGCGGACAAGATCAGGCTCGGCGGAATGGCGCTCCCGAACGGCGTGCTCGTGCACGGTCCCACGGCCTGGGCCTGCGCGATCCGGCTTCCGGACGGTCAGCTGAAGGTTGCTTCGGAACGAAAAGGCTTTCGTGCGGCCAGGGTCGGGAACCCGCTCCTTCGCGGCCCGGCCAAGCTACTCGAGGTGTTTGCGCTGCTCCCCGTCCTGCGACGGCGTCTGCCCGAGGCGAAGCTGCCGATGCAGGAGCCGCGGACGCTGGCCGCGATGGCGGGCGCGGCGCTCGTGGGAAAGCAGCTCCGCGTGGCCGCCGGCCGCACGCTCGCCGGCGCGGCTGCGGCGC
>Ga0136617_10004520_pt1 | contig 12459 bp, 12 predicted proteins | sample AntDrymUQ3222106_2_FD_129672 | JGI IMG/M metagenome (GOLD analysis project Ga0136617, IMG submission 129672) | Polar desert sand microbial communities from Dry Valleys, Antarctica - metaG UQ322 (21.06) | ecosystem: Environmental > Terrestrial > Soil > Desert | place: Antarctica: Dry Valley...
AAGGCGGCGGTGGCGGCCGGCAATCTTTTCCGGGGCTTGGCGCTGGTGCAGGAGCAGCTGGACCGGGCCGCCGACGCGCCGCCCCGGCAGCGGGCCCGGCTGCTCTACGCACTCACGAGCACCGCACTGATCCTGGACACCAACATCGACGTCCTGGCGCTGACCACGGAGGCCCTCCAGCTGCTCGCCGACGAGCCCCGGAGCCCGCTGATGGCGCACGTCCTCGGCGTGCACGCCCGCGCCAACTCCGACCGGCGCCGCGACGATGAGGCCGCGGAGTGGGCGGTCAAGGCCCAGGCGCTCGCCGCGGAGCTGCGCCTCCCTGACGTCCTGGCCGACGCGACCACCACGCTGGCCTATCTCGACGACCGGGCCACCGATCCCGAGTGGTCGCGGCAGATGCTGGAGGTCAGCATCGCCGAGGCCCGCGCCGGCGGCGAGGTGGCGGCGGAGCTGCGCGGGCTGTTCAACTTGGGCGGTCTCCACTACGAGCTGGGCCGGCTCGACGAGGCACGTGCCGTCTTCGAGGCGGGTGCCGAGCGGGCCCGCGGGATGGGCCGGCCGTGGGCGCCCTATGGCGTCGACGCGCACGCAATGGCCGGCCTCGTCGCCTATGTCGCGGGCGACTGGGACGGGGCACTGCGGCTGCTCGACGTGACGGGGGAGTCGCCACCGCCGGTGCCGGCGGCGGCGCTGGCCGCGGTCGGTCTGATGGTGGCCGCCGGACGGGGTGACCTGCGCGCTCTCGAGCGGTTGCCGCAGATCCGCGAGCAGTGGGAGCGCGACGGGATGATCGCGATCCTCGCCGGTGGGGCGACAATCGACCTCTACGGCGACCAGGGCGACGTGGCCGCCACCACGGCGGCCTACGACGACGTGGTGAAGACCGTGTGCGCGGTGTGGCAGCGCGACTCGTTCCAGGCCCAGATCCGGCTCGCCACGTTGATGCTGGGCCACCTGTGCGCCGAGGCGACCCGGGTGAGTGCGGCGGAGCGCACGGTGCTGGCGCGCCGGGGCGACGAGCTGGCAGAGGTCGCCCGGGTGGCCATGGGCATCACGCCGCGTGGACGCCGGCGGGGACCCGAGGGCGAGGCGTGGGTGGCCCGGGTCGCGGCCGAGCACGCCCGGCTGCGGTGGCTCGCCGATATCGACGCACCTTCCCAGGACGAGCTGGTGGCGGCGTGGGAGTCGGCTGTCACGGCGTTCGAGGCGTTTGGCCACGTCTTCGAGGTGGCGCGGTCGCGGGCGCGGCTCGCTTCCGTGCTGCGTGCGGTCGGCCGGCCCGACGAGGCCGCCACCGAGGCGGGGTTGGCGATGGAGACGGCCCGCCGGCTGGGTGCGCAGCCGCTGCTGTCCGAGCTGCGCACCTCGTTCCCGGCTGATCGGTCAGGTGGTGGGTCGCGCTTGGACGACGTGCTCACGCCGAGGGAGCACGAGGTGCTCAAGCTGGTCGCGCAGGGCCGCAGCAACCGCGACATTGGAGCCCAGCTGTTCATCAGCGGCAAGACGGTGAGCGTGCACGTGTCCAACATCCTCGCCAAGCTGGGTGCCGGCGGACGCACCGAAGCCGCAGCCGTGGCCCGTCGCCGAGGACTCCTCGACGAAGGCTGACCGTCAGACGTTGTTGGCTACCCGCGGGTTGGCGCCGGGACGGAGCCAGAGCACGATCCAGCGCATCTGCGAGGGTTCACCGACCTTCGTGCACGCCAGGGTCGGCGTCCACTTCTGACCCAGCGGCGAGGTGTGGTAGAAGATCCCGCTTCCCAGCCCGCGCACCGGTTTCGGGCCGACGCCGACCTTGAGCCGGGGGTTGTTGTAGCCCACCCAGAAGCCGTATCGCATCGAGGGCCGGTCGCCGTCGCGGCGCCACCGCTCCTCGATCCAGGTGTTGTAGAGGCGGTTGTCGTAGTTGGGCACGACCGAGGTCGGCAGCCGACGCTTCCAGGGCATCCGGGTGCCGGGGTTCGTCTTGGTCGTGGAGAACGTCACCGCGATCCGGTAGATCCCGCTCGGCGTACGTCCGTCGCCTTCTCGGCGTGTGCCTGGTGCCGCGAAGCCGCGTGGCCCGATCGAGGAGCGGAACACCGCCTTGATCCCGTCGGAGCGCCGGACGATCTGCCACCGGCCGTCGACCTTGTGCCACGCCTGCGTGACGGTGCAGTAGACCTTGCCGCACCAGCGGTTGGTGCGCACGGTGCGGACCACCTGGGTGGTGCCGTCGGGCACCTTGGCGGCGAAGCGGGGAGCCTGGTAGGTCGTCGGGGCGGCGGAAGCGTCGATCGACCCGAGACTCATCACGGAGAGCACCAGCGCGGCCGTGAGCCCCGCCATCACTGTGCGCCGCACCGGCCTGGTCATCTGCATCTGGGAGTTATCGGCAACGAGCGCTGGTCACTTCAGCCGCCAGGTGTGGCCTGCAGGTCCTCGCGCAGCGTCACCTTGGTCGCTCGGCAGGCGAACTCGTCGGGCCCGGGCGTCGTCCACTCGACGTCGACGACCTGGCCAGTGCGCAGCGTCTGTCCCGCATCGAGGTCCTCGACGACGGATGCCTCGACGTGGCAGCCGCCGGGCAGGTCGGGCAGGTCCACGACGCCCCAACCGTCGTCCGTCCATAGTCGGACCGTGCCGTTGGCGGTCCCGTTGCTCGTGCCGCTGTCTGCCATGGGGGAATGCTCGCAGAAGGGGCCGGACAGCCTGACGGTGTCCGGCCCTTCTGGCCCTCCTCGTCGGTCAGCGAGCGAGGGCCGTGTGTGCGGCCTGCAGCGACGCGATCGTGGGATCGATGTCGTACGACGCATCGTTGCCGCCCACTCGCCAGGCGATCACGGAGACCGTGTCGCCGTGCTGGACCGCTCCGGCCCACTCGAACCAGCCCTCTTCCAGCTCCGGGTCGTCCTTGTAGATGATCGAGCTGAACGCGGCCTGGCCTTCGTCGCCGACCTCGACGGCGACGCGCTCGCCGGGGCCGTAGAGCAGCTCGCCGCCGGCGGGGAGGCCGGCCTCGAGATCTGCCTTCTCGCTGGTGACGATGTCGTCGTAGGCCGCCTTGGCAGACGCCTCGTCGGCGAACGTCAGGACGACGTTGGCCGCCTCTCCGCCGGCCATCTCGAAGTTCCGGCGCACGGTGTCGGTCGCGCTGAGGTCGTCGCGGCCGAAACCGACGAACGACGCCTCGTCGCCCGCGACGGTCCACGACTGGACCTCGTTGACGCGCGGCATCTGGTTGGCGTCGAGCAGGGCGCCTGTCGCGTCTATGGCGGGCTCGACGGTCGACGGCCTTGCGGTTGCAGGCTTGGCGCCCGGTGGTGATTTGGAGCCGGACTTGGTGTCGGTGATGGTCACCGCGGTAGCGGTGTCGTCGTTCGCGAGCGCGAAGCCGGCGAGGGCTGCGGCGCCGACGACGGCGGACAGGCTGACGGCAGTGATGGTGCTGCGGATCGTGCTGCTCATGGCATTCACCTCTGTGGGGTGGCCCGGCGGACCGGGGTGCGCTCGGGCCTCTCCCGAGCGGCTACAGAGGTGATGAGTCGCGAGGAGGCGGTCCGGTTGCATGGCCGCGGGGACGGAGCCGTGTGCCGGGGAGGGCCGGCGCGGGCAGCGCCGGCCCGTCGTACGCGGTGACCTGCCCGAACCGCGTCGAAGCGCCGTCGACGGCGCGCATCCACTCGTCGCGCGCGGCGATCACCGCGTCGTGGCTGCGGCCGACGAAGTTCCACCACATCAGCAACTGCTCGTCGAACGGCTCGCCCAGCAGGAAGACGCGCGCGTCGTCGCTGCCCGACGCCGACACGTCGAGTCGGTCCCGGCCGCAGCCCAGGTAGCCCAGTGAGGACGACGGCAGCGGCTCGCCGTCGACGACTGCCCGCGGGACCTCGCGGGGGGCGAGCACCCGGCCAGTCGGCTCCGGGCTGACCGTGGCCAGCCCGCCCGTGGGCGTCTCCTCGGGCCAGCGCTCCAGTTTGCTCACGCAGTCGAGCGTACGACTGGACCCTTGCGTGCGTGGCGGAGGAACGCGAGGGAGGGCGCGACGAGCGCCAGTCCCAGCAGGATAAACACGATGGTCGACAGGGGGTCGCGAGGCACGGTCGACCCGAGCGCTGCGGCGAGACCGAGGAGATAGGACGCTCCGAGCCCGAGAATGACGGGTGCCGCCCGCTGCCCGGGGCGGAAGCATGCCCTTGCCAGGGCAACAACGCCGCCAAGAGAGATCACGACGGCGAGAGCGATGAGGGGGGACAGGTCCACGAAGAACTTCGCGGCCTCCCCCACGTCGCCGAAGCCGCCGTAGTGGTCCGTCTCGAAGAGGGAGGCACCGATGAACCCGACAGGCGCGGCGGCGAGAGCCATCACGACGATCGGCGGCAAGGCAAGTCGGAGGGGCCCGATCCCGGGCTTGACCGCATTGGTCTGCAGCTCGGCCGTCGAAACGCTCATCGGGCATCCCCTCGTTGAGCCTGCTCCCGGGCAGGACCGAGGCTACCCCCGGCGTGGTCATCTCAGGGCTGAAGGTCGAACCCCGCGCCGGTTGCGGCCTCGAACCGCTCCCGGTCCACCCGCTGCAGCCGCGACAGGACGTCCTGCCCCGGCGTCTGTACCTGGTCGACGTTCATCGAGACACCGGAGCCGTCGGGATAGACCAGCACGAGGAACTCGGCGCTGTCCGGGTAGCTCGCGTAGGTGTCCGTCGTCGCGTAGGAGCGCAGCTCGCCGGCCGGCAACGACCCCACGACCTGGCAGGTGTAGTCGCGCACTGGCGTGGGGGAGCACTCGCCGACCTCGGTGCGCATGGTGAGGAACGCGACGCCGCCGGGCGCGAAGTACTTGAGGTAGGCCTCGTGACCCTCCGGCGCGAACGCGGTCTCCGAGCGGACGGCGGTGGTCGTGAACGCGTCGCGCGTCCAGCCGTAGGGCGTCTCGGCGCTCGTCCCGTCGAACAGGACGAGCGGGAGGTCGGCGACCACCGCGTCCTCACGGGAGTCCGACACGACGTACAGGACCAATGAGCCCACCACGACGAGCGCGGCAAGCGCGCCGCCACCGCGCACGAGCACGGCCTGCGTGGGTGCAGTCGTCCCGCACCACAGGAACGCGAGCGACGGGGCGGCCAGGGCGGCCAGCGAGAGCAGGGACAGCACGGGCGGCGCCGCGTCCGGGAGGAACGTGGAGACGGCCATGGCCAGCGCGAGGGCGACGACAGGACCAACTAGGGCGAGTACGACGGGTGCAGCCCGGTGGCCGGGGAGGAAGAGCCTTCGGGCCGAGACGATCAGGCCGGCGATCGTGACCCCGAGTCCGACGATAAGGGCCACGAGTGCGCCGAGGAGCGCCCACCCGAGCGACTCGAAGCCCTCGGACTCTTTGCCTGCGCTCACCAGGGCGTAGGTCGCGAAGCCGAGGATGGTGGCGGTGACGGCGGCGATCGCGAAGACGAGCAGCGGCGTCAGGGCGAGGCGGACCGGCCCGACACCGGGTGCGGCGGCGGCAGCCTTCGTGCTGGACGTCGGCTCGCTGACCGTTGTCACCCCCATCTATCGGCACCTTCCTTCGTGGGATTGAAGCGTGCCGGAGCCACCGCTGCGCCGGACGACCCTTGAAAAGGATGACATACGTCTGTTTGTGACCTACTCTCGTCGTAATGGAGCGAAAGATGAGCAGGATTGCGAGGACGCGCACCGAACGGGCGAGCGGGCTGCCCGCGCCCCTCGCGCGCACGCCTTTCGGAGTTCTCCGCCCGTCCGACGCCGAGGTCGTCTACTCCCGCCCCCGGCAGGAGTTCCAGCGTCTCACTGAGCGCGGCGTGCTCCACAAGCTCTCGACCGGCTACTACGCGACCGTCCCGGCGCACTCGCACGACCGAACCTGGCGGCCCAGCCTGGAGGCGGCCGCCTACGGCATCGCCGCCGCGGACTACGGCGCGCAGGGAGCGGTCCTGATGGGGCTCAGCGCTGCCCGGCTGCACGGCGCCATCCCACGCGCGCTCGCGGTCGCTGTCGTCGCGATCGACCGGAACAGGCCGAATCTGACGCTGGCCGACCGGGACGCCACCGTGCTGTTCGTCCGTCGGGACACCGGCCGACTCGACGCCGAGCGGGTCAGCACCGACCTGGGCGCGGCTCTCGCCACGACCATTGAGCAGACGCTGCTGGACCTCGCGCACCGACCCGACCTCGGCGGCGTGACGAACGAGGCGCAGGCGGCGGTCCGGGCGCTGTGGCCGCGCGCCGACCACGACCAGCTCGAGCACATCGCGGCCGAACGGCGGCTGCGCACGGCGCTGCGACGTGCACGCAGCTGGGTGGGCGAGTAGCGGGTGCTCGAGCCGGCCGAAGCCGAGGCAGTCGCGGAACAGTTTGGCGTCACAGACGAGCAGGTGCGCCGCGACCATCTGCTGTCACATCTGCTGGCGGTGCTCTCCCAGCGACTCCCGGACGCAGTTGTGTTCTTCGGTGGGACCGCGCTGGCCCGCACACACCTGCCGGGCGGGCGGCTCAGCGAGGATCTGGACCTGTTGGCAGTGCCGCAACGCGCAAAGATTGTCGGCGACGTCGAGGCGGCGCTCGCGACCGGGATGCTCCGCGAGTACGGCCGGCTGACCTGGGACCCTCCGCTGTCTGCGGTGAAAGACACGGTCCCGGCGGTGCTACGCACCCACGATGGGCTGATCGTGCGGGTCCAGCTGCTCGGGCCTACCAGCCAGCCCGCCTGGCCGACCGAGCGCCGCCCGCTGCACCAGCGCTACAGCGACGCGCCACCCGCGCACCTCGCGGTGCCGGTCCTGCCGGCGTTCGCCGCGTCGAAGACCGCCGCCTGGCACGACCGGCACTACCCGCGAGACCTGTACGACTTGTGGGGCCTGTCCGCGCTGGGCGCACTCAATGCCGACGCGGCGGATCTGTTTGCCCGGCTAGGCCCGACCGGGCACCCGCCACGTCCGTGGATGTTCAGCGACCCGCCCACCGCCGCAGACTGGACGACCCAGCTCGGTGGACAGACCCGCATTGCCGTTGGGCCGGCCGAGGCGCTCGCCGTCGTGCGCAAGACATGGGCACTGGTCGACACCGGCGCATGAGAGAGCGCTGACGTCTCTGCTACCGCCGAGGACTCAGCCCTGGTGGCTCTGACCGAGGACTGTCGGACCCCGCAGGTAGCGTCCGGGTTGCCTGAACTCGGGCAGCCGTTGCGATCGACAGGGGGACGTGCGTGCAGCGAGTTGACGATGGAGTCCTCCTCAGCCCGACCGATCTGACCAAGCACCTCGCCTGTGATCACCTCACGACACTCGACCTGGCCGCAGGAGCCTCGTTGGTCGATCGGCCAGAGGTCGAGGACGAAGCGCTCGACCTGATCTTCAAGCTCGGCCTGGCCCACGAGGGTGCCTACCTGGAGAAGCTGCGCGCGGAAGGGCGCTCGATCGTCGAGATCCCGACCGGCGACTTCGACGTCGAGGGACGCCGGAAGGCTGAGCAGGCGACCCTGGACGCGATGCGCGCCGGCGCCGATGTCGTCTACCAGGGGACGTTCTTCGACGGCAGCTGGGGCGGCCAGGCCGATTTCCTGTTGCGCGTCGACGTGCCGTCCGACCTCGGTGGCTGGTCCTACGAGGTCGCCGACACCAAGCTCGCCCGACGGCTCAAGGTTCCGGCTCTGCTGCAGATGGCCGTCTACGCCGACCGTCTCGAGCATCTGCAGGGTGTCGCGCCCGAACGTCTGCACGTCGTCACCGGTGACGGATCAGAGCATCCTTGGCGGCTGGTCGACGTCGCCGCCTACGCGCGCCGGGTGAGAGCCCGGCTGCGCGGCTTCATCGACCAGCGGCCGGCCACGGCGCCCGTCCCGGTCACCCATTGCAGCCAGTGCCGTTGGCTCGACCACTGCACCGAGATCTGGGCGCGCGAGGACGACCTGTCGCTGGTCGCCGGCATGCGACGGGACCACCGGGAGGCGCTGCGCACGCACGGCATTCCGACCGTCGCCGCGCTGGCGAAGGTCACCCCCGACGACTTGCCCCACAGCATCGGCAGGGCGTCGCGGGAACGACTCGTCCAGCAAGCCACCGAGCAGATCCGCGAGCGAACGACCGGCCACCCGTCGTACCTCTTGCTCCCTCCCGCCGACCGCACCGGCCTGCTGCGGCTGCCGCCGCCCAGCGACGGCGACCTCTACCTCGACTTCGAGGGCGATCCCTACGCCGAGGGCGGTGAGGGCCGCGAATACCTCGCCGGCATCGGCGACCGGTTCGACACCTTCACCGCACTGTGGGCGCACGACTGCGCGGAGGAGCGGCAACTGACGGCTGACCTGGTCGACAGGCTGCTCGCGCGGTGGCGCGCCCACCCCGACATGCACATCTACCACTACGCGCCCTACGAGACGACGGCGCTCAAACGGCTCACGGCCCGCCACGGCGTCCGGGAGTCCGAGCTCGACGAGCTGCTGCGAGGCGAGCGGTTCATCGACCTCTACGCGGTCGTGCGCCAGGGCATGCGCATCAGCAAGGGTTCCTACTCCATCAAGAAGCTCGAGGCGTTCTATTGGAGCGCGGAGCGCAACAAGAACGCGGACGTCACCGACGCGATGGCGAGCGTCATCGCCTACGAGCGTTGGCTCGTACGACGCGACGCCGAGACGCTCGGGCAGATCGAGGCCTACAACCGTGACGACGTGCGCTCCAACCACGACCTGCACGGCTGGGTCGAGGAGCGCCGTGCGGAGCTGGAGGCCGTGCATGGGCCGCAACCGCGCCCGCACGAGGCGCCGCCCGAGCCGGACAAGCCCAGGAACCCGCTCGAGCTCGCCGAGATCGACCTGACCGAGCGACTGCAGGCCGCTGGTTTTGCGCTGCTCGGGGACCTCGTGCAGTGGCACCGCCGGGAGGGGCGACCGGCGTGGTGGGAGTACTTCCGGCTTGGAGATCTCGAAGAAGATGAGTACGTCGACGACGGAACCGCTCTGGGCCCGCTGTCAGCTCCCGAGCTCGTCGGCACGGAGAAGCGCAGCCGGCTGTGGCGCTACACGTTCGCGCCGCAGGACACCCGGGTGCGGGTCGGCAAGTATGCGCACGACGCCAAGGACCACGAGGCGGCGGGGAAGGTGGTCGAGCTCGACCCCGCCGGTGGGTTCATCATCGTCAAGCGGCAGGACGAGCCGAGGCTGTCGCGTGGATTCGGCCCGCCCGGACCGGTGGGCGACGAGGTGCTGCGTGGTGCCATCGCCTCGGCCGGCGAAGAGCTGTTGGCCGGGCGAGCAACGCTCGCGCAAGCGTTGTTGGAACGACGAGTGCCGGCCGACACCCGCGTCCGAGCAGGCGAGATCGCTGGTGACGCGGTGGTCCGCGTCGGCCGCACGTTGACGGGCACCGTGCTCGCCGTACAGGGACCGCCTGGCAGCGGAAAGACCTGGGCCGCTGCCGAGCTGGTCCGAGCGCTGCTGGACGACGGCAAGACGGTCGGCGTGACGGCGACCTCGCACGCGGTCATCGGTCATCTGCTGAAGGGGATCGGCCGCCCCGCGATGCAGAAGTGTGACGAGGATCAGCACTGCGGCGATGGCCTCGTGGTTCGGGCGACCGACAACGACTCGGTGGTGGTAGGTCTTGCCGATGGCAGCGTAAAGCTCGTCGGCGGAACGGCGTGGCTCTGGGCCCGCGACGAGATGGCCGGGGCGGTGGATGTCCTCGTCGTTGACGAGGCGGGCCAGTTCTCGCTGGCGAACGCCGTCGCGGTCGCCCGGGGTGCCCGGTCGATGGTCCTTCTCGGCGACCCGCAGCAGCTCGCCCAGCCGTCGCAGGCGCTGCACCCGGGTGGCGCCGGTGCCTCCGCCCTCGAGCATCTCCTCGCCGGGCACGACACGATCCCACCCGGCCGCGGCATCTTCCTGGACATGTCGAGGCGCATGCATCCGCTGATCACGGCGTTCGTCTCCGACCTGGCCTACGAGGGACGGCTGCGGTCCGAGCCCGGCCGTGAGCGTCAGGAGGTTCTCAGCGGTGGGGGAGTGGCCGGCAGCGGCGTGCGCGTCGTCCCCGTGTCGCACGTCGGTCGGTCCGCGAAGTCACCCGAAGAAGCCCAGGTCGTGCACGATCTGTGGCATTCGCTGCAGGGCGTCGACCACGTCGACAAGGACGGTGTCGTCTGCGCGATGGGCCCGCAGGACGTCCTGATCGTCGCTCCCTACAACAACCAGGTCGGCGAGATCGCCCGGCTCCTGCCCGATGCCCGCGTCGGCACGGTCGACAAGTTTCAGGGGCAGGAGGCAGCCGTCGTCATCTACTCGATGACCAGCTCCTCCGCCGAGGACGCCCCGCGCGGCGTCGATTTCCTCTACGACCTGCACCGCCTCAACGTGGCGGTCTCCCGAGCGCAGGCCCTGGCGGTGGTGGTGATGAACCCTGATCTCCTGGACGCACCCGTGCACACCCCCGAGCAGCTCCGGCGGGTCAACGCGCTATGCCGTCTCGCCGAGCACGCGGGAACGGCCTAGCCGCACTCGGCGACGCCCGCGAGCAACCGGTCCACGTCCTCGTCGTTCGTGTAGGGCGCCAGCCCCGCCCGCACCACGCCCGCGTCGCCGAGCCCCATCCACCGCGACGCCTCGATCGCGTAGAAGCTGCCCGCCGGCGCGTTCACCCCCCGCGATGCGAGGTGCTCATAGACCTCGCGTCCTTGCCGGCCGCGCACCGAGAACAAGGCAGTCGGCGTACGGCGAGCAGGCTTGCCGTGCAACGTCACACCGTCGATCGCGACGAGTCCGTCGCACAGCCGGGCGAACAGCGTCTTCTCGTAGTCCTCTACGGCGGTCATCGACGCGACGACCCTGGCCCGCGGTCGCCCTCACCGCACCGACGGTCCCCGCCGCGTCGACCCACGGCCGGATGTTGCCGTCGTGGTCGAGGTGGGTCACCACGACCTCGTCGCCCGTTGCAGCCGCGAAATTCGTCCTAGACGCGAAGGGTGCGCGTGTCTATGTTGCGAAGAGGTGCTTCAGTGCGAGGCGCCTCGGAGCCCTCCGGACCAATGCGAGTCAGAGGAGTTGGCCATGATCAAGACTGCACCGACGATCGGGTTCAGGCAGCGTGCCGGCCTGTTGGCCGCAAGCATCTGCGCGCTGTTGGTGGTCAACGTCGGCATGACGGCGTCACCGGCATCGGCGATCACCTACCGCTACCCGGTGAACCCCAACGATGCCTGCGCGTACATCTACGGAGGCGGTTCTTTCGCCGCCAGCTTCTACTGGTGGTCACCCGATGCCCTTTACTGCTACGGCCTCGGCTTCCCCATCGGCATGAGCTATGTCGGCCCGCTGGACCGGGACCGCATTTCACGGTACTGCAGGGCGCAATACGGCTACCGAGCCTACGCGGCAATTCACCCGGGTTGGTGGTTCCCGACACTTGCTTGGGACTGCGTCATCAGCCGGTAGGTGTTCTCGCTGGGTTCAGGGGGAGGTCGTTACGAGGTCGGCCGCCCCCTGGACGCAGCCACAGCAGCGCCCGACAAGTCGCTCAGGAAGCGCGCAGGTGCTCCTTGAGGAACGCGACTGTCCGCTGCATCGAGCGGGGCCACTGTGGCCCGAACGCGTGCGCTTCCCCGTCGTAGGTCACCAGCTGCGCGTCTGCCCCTGCGGCTTGCAACGCCTTCAGGGTCGCCCGCGACCAGCGAGGTGGGCAGGTGTCGTCGGCGGTCCCGTGGTGGATCAGCACCGGCTCGGTGACGCGGTCGAAGAACGGTCGTGGTGACGCTTCGCGCCAGAACTCGGGGTTGTCCTCCGGCGCGCCGTGGGCCCTGATGATCTGCTGCGCGATCGCGCCGTCCTGACGCGTGAACTGATTGAAGTTCTCCCCGGTCAGCGAGCTCACCGGTGCAAAGGCGACGGCCGCGTCGACCAGCCTGGGCGCAGCCACCAGGACGTTGTAGAGCACTCCGCCGCCGAGGGAGCGCCCGACCAGCCCGACCCGCTCACCGTCGAGATAGGGCAGCGGCGACTTCTTGATCGCGAGCACGGCGTTGATGACGTCCTCGGTGTAGCCCAGCCGCAGCTGCCGGTCGCTCTTCGGGTCGTTGTCCGACGCCGCGTGGTTGCGGTAGTCGGTGTGCAGCACGACGTACCCGCGCCGCGCCAGATAGTCCTGCTCGCGCATCATCCCGCGCCCGTTGGTGTAGATCGCCGGGTCGATGTAGCCATGCGCGAGCACGAGCGCGGGGAACGGGCCGTTGCCCTTGGGGACGTTGAGGATCCCGGAGATCGTCAGCTTTCCGCTCTTGTAGGTGACGAAATGCCTTGTGTACGACGATGCGCGGGCCAAGACGCGGCCGACGCGGAGCCCCCGCCCGTCGTACTCCTTGGCCATCAGTGCCCGAATCGACACCTCGTGCGGCGGGTCCGGTGTGGGAGTCGGAGTCGTGGTCGAAGGAGTCGCGCTGGAGGCGCTGGAGGCGCTGGAGACGCTGGAGCTCGGCGCGA
>Ga0136617_10004521_pt1 | contig 12456 bp, 14 predicted proteins | sample AntDrymUQ3222106_2_FD_129672 | JGI IMG/M metagenome (GOLD analysis project Ga0136617, IMG submission 129672) | Polar desert sand microbial communities from Dry Valleys, Antarctica - metaG UQ322 (21.06) | ecosystem: Environmental > Terrestrial > Soil > Desert | place: Antarctica: Dry Valley...
ACGAGCGAACCGTAGATAGCGAGCCCCGTCCCATCACCCAGGTTAATGATGTAGAGATAAATCTTCTGGGGCTTGAACTTCTTTAGCGGTTCGCCTCCCAAGTAAGCCTGGAGGTTGTGGAAGAGCACCGGACCCTGGCGGATAGCGAAGACTCCGAGCTTCTCCAGGTGTTCGCCGCGCAACGAGATCGCATCGCCCCCGCCGAAGATGCGCGGGTCACTTATGCTCTGTAAATAGCGGTTCACCCACAGACCACCGTCACCGCCGGTAGCGAGCCCCGATTCCCCAAATAGCTTCATCGGCCTTATCCCACAGCCAGGATCGCCATGTCGAAGCCTATACTCCGCCCGTCGTAGGTGTAGGCCACGCCCTCTTCTGTCCTGACGATCTCCGAGCCGAGCAGGACCTTTACCCCTCTGGAGCGTAGGTATTCGTGGATCTCTGTTTGCGCCCTACCCGGCGCGGAGCTGAGCAGGGCACCGCCTCAGTCGGCTATGGTTATGCACCCGTCTATCCCGTGCTCTTCGAAGGCTCTCTTCGCGTTGCATGCCACCTCGCACCCGGCCGCACCGCCACCGACGACGAGTACCTCTGGTTTGTAGTCTGGGCTGTTCCCTTCCGATTTCAGGAGCTTATCGCGCAGGCCGATCATGTTCTCGACCGGCTTTACCGGGACGGCGCGGTCAGCGGTCTGGAGACCATTTTCGGGGACTGTGCTGCCTACAGCTACCGACATCGCGTCGTAGCGGATCGAACCGCCGCTTTCGAGCAGTACCATATTATCTCTTTCCCGGATCCCCTTTACCCGGTCCTCTATGAAGTGGCCGCCGCCCTTCCCCACCAGATATCTGACGTCTATCCTGACCTCTTCGGGGCGGTAGGTTCGGTTTAAAGTTCCCGGGGCCATACCCGAGTAGTAGAGGAACCGGCCGGGGTTGACGAGCACCACGTCGAAGCCCTTTTTCGTAAGTTCCCGCGTACGCTGCAGCGAGTATAGCTGTGCGTGACCGCCGCCCGCGAAGACTACTGTAGACCTCTCCCCGCTCGCGGACAAACTCCCTTCTCCCCGATCACACCGCTGTCAAACGCTCACGCTTGCGATCCTTGATGTTAACATCCCTCTTGACGGTAACCCGTCACTTCGAGATCATCACCAGGGCTTGATTTGCAGGGCTTCCGGAGCACTTTGCTATACGGTAGCGTACGAGGATCCAGATACAGTCAGGGAGCGAGATGGGTGAACATTACAGGGAGCGTTTATCCGGGGAAGCTCTAGAGATGCTGGCCGAGCGGTTCAAGGTCTTCTCGGAGCCCATGCGTCTCAAGCTCGTCTACTCTCTGATGGATGGGGAGAAGAGCGTCTCGGAGCTCGTGCGGGAGACCGGGGGGATGCAGGCGAACGTCTCCAAGCACCTGGGGATGCTGCTCGACGCGGGCGTCGTCGGGCGCAGGAAGCAGGGGTTGCACGCCTACTACCGGGTAGCGGATGAGTCTATCTACGATCTCTGCGGCCTTGCGTGCGCTTCGATCCAGGACCGGCTGGCAGCGGACCTGGTTCGCTTCTCCTCATTGGCCGATCCGGAGGCAGGCCAGCCGAGGGAGGGACGCGGCTAGAGTTTTGGAGAGCTGTTTTGGCGCACGATTACCTTCTTAGCTCTCGCAGGTTATCCCACAGGACGTAGACGCCCAGGATCAGGACGCCCCCGACGACGATATCCCAGAAGAACCGGTAGAAGACGACGAGCGTGGCTACTACGGCGAGGCCTATGGCGGCGCTGGTCACCAGGTTGGTGAGCCGGCCTCGGAAGCCCGCCTCGACGAAGAGGAACAGGGCGATGCTTCCGGCCAGGGCGAAGTTCAAGTACGCTCCCCGTTCGTACACGGCCACGAGCACGAAGACTATAAGCATCAGGCCCACGCTGGCGGCGGCCCACGCTTCGGCGAGGCGGCTGGCGCGCAGCCTCGTCTCCGAGGCGGGCTGCTGGGCGCGCGTGATGTGGGCTCGGGGCGGTTCGCGTTCTCCGGTCCGCAGCCGCTTTGCGTAGCCCTCCAACGACTCCGAGAGGACGGCGTCGGCGGCCACCCGAGCCCGCAGCTGTTCTACCTCCGTGGAGAGGTCCTGTATCCGCTTGCGGTGGCCCTCGTACAGCGGGCGCAGGTGAGGCTGCCCGCGGGTGGCCGCCGCCTCCACGCCCAACCCTTTCAACTCGCGGCTCTTCTCCTCTACCTCGGCTTGCAGCGCGGCCCGCCGCGCGGCTATCTCCGTCTGTCGCTCCAGCACCGTGCGTAGCGCCTCGGACGGTGGGGGCGCCTTGTCCAGGCCGGCCCAGCCCACCGGGTCGTACCACGTCCGGGCAACACTCCCGTCGCGGTTGTACATCGGTCCGGCGGGGGCGTCCTCGCCCTCGAAAGGATCTCTGGTATACAGGCCCCATAAACCCCGGTAGTTACGCGCCCAACCCGGGACGGGGTTGTCGAGCAGTCTCGGAGTGTCCCACTCCTTCTCTCCACCCGGGCCGATAGTCAGACCGTCTCCGCGAGCGTAGTCCACGAAGGGGATGCGGAAGATTGCCGGCGTGCGGTTCTCCAGTCCGTTCTCCGATCCGTTCCCCGAAAGTGCATCGTCGCCCTCGTATTGGCCCAGCTTCCGCCGCCAGAACACGCGCGTGGCGCCGAGTAGCCTGGTAACGGGGGCGAGGAAGGAGACCTCCAGCTCGGTGAGGTATTCGCCCGCGGCGTACTGGTTGGAGTGGGAGCCGGCGCAGACGTGTACCATCGGATGCTCGCCTACTTTCTCAAGCTCGGGGTCGTCCCAGCGGCGCCTCAGGATGTCTCCCTCGTATTCGTGGGAGGAGTAGGCCGTCCACTGTGGCGCGAGATCCCCTGACGGGGACTCCGAGAGGTACACGAAGACCTTCTCCCAGTCGGCTTCGTGGTCGTTCGCCCCAAAGAACCCCGAGCGCCAGTCGTTGAATGCGTAGAGGAACCAGTACTGGAGGACTATCCAACCGTCTTGCTTTACGACCCGGCCGTGGTAGCGGTAATGTTCGTTTTCGGCCAGGATGCGAGAGTATGCGACGCGGCCGGCGGCCGCCGTGATCCCGGGCACCCGACCACGAGCAAGGAGGGTCAGAGAGAACAGAGTGTCCATAAATCGGGAGACGTAGCCGACCCGCGCCAACCGTCCCCGCCCGGCCCGGAAGGTATCCACCCGCGACTCCCGGGCGCGGCGCGCGTTCTCGCGGATCCGGTCCTTGAAGTCTTGTGGGTCGGTGAACCTTAGGTAACGCACGGCCCCGAACGCGTCGTGCCGCGGCTCGGCGAGTTGCTCCAGGGTAAGCTTCCCGTGCGGGACCAGGCAGACCGCATCGTCTCCAGGCCGCTGTACCCAAAGACTGCAGGCTTGCACGTATCTCTCGGCGTCCATGGGGAAGAATCGGTCTCCCTTTGTGTAGCGGGCGACCGGCTCGAAGCGCCGGAGCAGGGCCTCGTCGGCCTTAGAGTCCACGGGGCGTCTCCCGGGGCTCTCTCCGCCGCCTGACGTGGAATGCCGCTCGTACATCCGAGGAGTTCAGGTACAGGACCATCACTATGCAGTAGAGCATAACCGGATAAATAAAGTTCGGTTCTTCCGGCACGAGATCCTCCCACTCGGCGTAGAGCAGTAGGCAGGCCAGCAGGGTCAACGCCTGCACGATCATGGCCGTCAACCATCCCACCCGCAACATGAAAAGGAAGCCGAAAGCCGCCAGGAGTGCCAGGACCGCCGGCGGCCCAAGTAGCAAGACAATAGCCGCTGCCCGCCGGATCTCTTCGATCAACTCCGCTGAAAGCGAAGCCGCGGTCTCGGCCTGCTGCTGGACCTGTTGCCAGTCGACCTGGTAGACGTTGTAGGCGCTTATCCCTCCCAGCCCGGCCGCCTCCAGGACGAGCAACAACCCGTTGGCCCGTACCGGCCAGGAGCGCGTCCTCGTTAGCTTCGCCACATGCTCCCCCGCCAGGTTGCGGTCTGGTCATCGCTCAGAACAAGACGTCCCGCGAACCGGCCGCGGTCCGCTACGTACAGCCAATAGCGACGCTCATCTCCCACAATACGGGGATCATACATCATTGCAATACTGGGGTTCGCCCCATTCGGATGCTACCTGACCGTCGTGAACCGTCCACCTCACGAAAACCCGCGGGTTGCGGATGCGGGCGCCGGCTCTCCGGGCTTGCCGGTTGAGGCTCTCAACGAGGTCCGGGGCGCGCTCACCAGCGGCTTCTTCCGCCACGGTTTCGAGCACTTCCAGTCCGGCCTGACTGAACCAGCCTTTCTCGCGGGATGCCTTTGTTCCGCGTGTTCCCGTGTTCGGTGTCACGGACGAATCTTCGGTGGTGCATGATACGATAGCGTCGGTTTTTTGCAACGAACCATTTTACGGGAAGGGAGTGTGTGATCGTGAACGATGACTGGAGGCTCAAGCGGTATCTGGCCGAGGAGATGGTCGAGGAGTATGAGGAGGGCCGCATGTCGCGGCGGCGCATGATCTCCACGGTCGGCCGCATCCTCGGGGTGGCCGTCGTGAGCCCGGCCCTGCTATCGTCGCTCGGTTGCGCCAACCCGGAGGAGGCCAACGTCGAGGAGCGGAGGCGGCGCCCGTGCCCGAAAGCACCACCGAAGGCGTCACGGTCCAGCCCGAGGACCCGGATATCGAGGTGAGCGAAGTGGAAGTCCCGGGCGGGGAGGGCGCGATACGCGCTTACCAGGCCCGTCCCGTTGGCGAGGGGCCTTTCGCCGCGGTGATCCTGATCCATGAAAACCGCGGCCTCAGGGAGCATACCCGCGACGTGGCCCGGCGCTTCGCCAAGTTGGGCTACACGGGGCTTGCTGTGGACCTGCTCTCCCGCTCCGGCGGCTCCGAGCAATTCGCCGACGAAGCCGAAGCCACGACCGCCATCTCCGAGCTGGATCCCGGCAACGTAATCTCCGACCTCAAGTCCAGCGTAACGTGGCTGCAAGAGCAGCCCTACGCCCAGGAGGGCAGGATCGGTGCTATCGGGTGGTGCTGGGGCGGCGGACAGTCCTGGCGCCTGGCCACCGAAGAGCCGAGGATAAGCGCCATAGCCGCCTTCTACGGTCCCAACCCACCACTCGAAGCCGTGCCAAACATTCAGGCAGCCACGCTAGGCATCTACGGAGGAGAAGACGCACGCATCACCGACCAGGAACCCGAGTTGGAAGAAGCCCTCGCCGCCGCCGGAAAGACCTACGAAATGAAAGTCTTCGACGGAGCCAACCACGCCTTCTTCAACGACACGGGCGACCGCTTCGACCCGGAGGCCGCTGAACAAGCATGGTCCGACACCCAGAACTGGTTCAACCAATACCTGTAAAGTGCCTCCGCGGTAGCGGTGGCAAGCGCGTCGTCCGCGTGTGAGGCTAGAAGCCAGGCTCTCGAAGCCCGCGCAGGTCCGGCGTGAACCCCGCAGCTCGGGCTCGCCTGAGAGCGAGGACGCCCCGCCCAGCGGCTCGCCCGGCCTGGCCAGAGCACAAAAGAGCGGGGTCGCGGCCAAACGCCACGACCCCGCCAGTTCCGGAAGCTACTTACTCTCTAGTAGTTAGGAACGCTTGAGTCGATCTCCTCGCTCCAGGCGTTGATGCCGCCCTTGACGTTGTAGACGTTCTGGAAGCCCGCGTCCTGAAGTAGCTTCACGGCCCTCGCGCTGCGCCCGCCGGTCTTGCAGTGGACGGCGAAGTTCGCGTCCTGGTCCAACTCCACGAGACGCTGCGGCAACTCGGCGAGCGGGATAAGCCTCGCGCCAATGTTCGCTACCTCGTACTCGTGCGGCTCGCGCACGTCGAGGACGTTGACGCTCTCGCCGTTGTCGAGCTTCTGCTTGAGGTCCTGTACGCTGATCTCCGGGACCGCGTTCGCCGCTTCCTGGGCGTTTGCCTGCGGGATGCCGCAGAACTCCTGGTAGTCGATGAGCTCGGTAACGGTGGGGTTCTCGCCGCACACCGGGCAGTTCGGGTCCTTGCGCAGCTTCATCTGGCGGAAGCTCATCCCAAGTGCATCGTAGAGCAAGAGACGCCCGATGAGCGGATCACCGATGCCAAGTATGAGCTTGACGGTCTCTGTTGCCTGGATGGTGCCTATAGCGCCCGGGAGTATGCCAAGGACGCCGCCCTCTGCGCAGCTTGGTACGAGGCCCGGCGGCGGCGGCTCCGGGTAGAGGCAGCGGTAACAAGGGCCTTCCTTGGCGTAGAACACGCTCGCCTGTCCCTCAAAGCGGAAGATCGAACCGTACACGTTCGGCTTACCCAGCAGCACGCACGCATCGTTCACCAGATAACGCGTCGGGAAGTTATCCGTACCGTCCACGATGACGTCGTAGTCCTTGAAGATGTCCAGAGCGTTCTCGCTCGTCAACGCCTCCTCGTACGCCTCGACATGCACGTTCGGGTTCATGTCGGTTATGCGGTCGCGGGCGCTCTCTATCTTCGGACGCCCGACGTCGGATGTACCGTGGATGATCTGGCGCTGTAAGTTCGACTCGTCGACGACGTCGAAGTCTACGACCCCTAACGTCCCCACGCCCGCCGCCGCGAGGTACAGGGCCAGCGGGCTGCCCAGACCCCCGGTCCCGACGGTCAGGACTTTGGCCTGCTTCAACTTCTTCTGTCCGTCGAGGGCGACCTCTGGCATTATGAGATGCCGGCTGTAGCGTGCGATCTCCTCGTTCGAGAGCTCGACCGCGCCATTTGGTGACTGCACTAACGGCTGGCGTGTCTCCATCATATGAAACTCCTCTTGATAACTGCTGATAAAGGTTGCGGGTTCGTGCTGTCCGCTTCGATAGACGCGGCTAGGAAATTACCGACATCGCCCTTCGACTACGCCCTCGGCCGAGCCTCCGGCGATGGAGGGGATGATCGAGAGTTCGTCGCTCTCGGATACAGACGTCTCTGGACCGTCGAGGTAGCGGATGTCCTCGTCACCCTTGTACACGTTGACGAACGAGCGGAGCTTGCCGTCGCCAGTATACAGGTGTTGCTTGAGGTCCTGGTGTTCGTCGACGAGGTTCCCAAGGGCCTCGCCCGCGGTGCCGCCACCGACCTCTACCTCGGCGTTGCCGCCGGTGTACTGTCTCAACGGAGTGGGGATCTTGACCTTCGGCATATCGGCTCCTCTTCTTCGTTCCTACCCTACGATGGGCTCTTCGTTATAACCAGAGCGGTCGTCTTTCAGCACCCATGACCGCATGTCCTCGACGTTCTTCTTACCGACGGAGGCGATGACATACGACCAGCCGGGCCACGCGTGATCCCGGTCATACTCCGAGGGCTCCGCCGGATGATCCGGGTGGGAGTGGTATATCCCAAGGATCTCTATGTCCCGCTCCCCGGCCTGCTCCTCGAACTTCATGTACTCCAGGGGATCTATGAGGAAACGGCGCGAACGCTCCTCCTCGTGGATGTTCTCGGCCCGCCAGATATCCACCACGACCTTCATGCCCTCGGCTTTCATCCCAACCATCACCCCGGAACACTCCTCCGGATACGCCTCTCTGACGTGGTCGTGGATGTGTGACACGTCACCCGCCCCTATTTTGAGTGGCAACGCCTACTCCTCCCAGAAGCTCTCGGAGAGGTACTTATCCGCGCCGTCGCACAAGACCGTGACGATAACACCGGACTCCAACTCCCGCGCCACGCGCAACGACGTCGCTACGGCCGCCCCGGCGGAGATGCCCACCAGAATGCCCTCCTCGCGCGCCAACCGCTTGACCATGTCGTAGGCGTCCTCGGTCGGGGTGCCGAGGTTCCGGTCGGCGATGCTCGGGTCGTAGATCTCCGGGACGATGGCCGATCCCATGTGCTTCATGCCCTCGAGCCCGTGGAAGGGCGAGTCGGGCTCGAACGAGATGGCCTGTATGCCGGGGTTGTATTCCTTGAGCCGCGTGGCGGTCCCGACGAAGGTGCCGCTCGTCCCGAGGCCCGCGACGAAGTGCGTGACCTCGCCGTCGGTCTGCTCCCAGATCTCCGGTGCCGTCGACTCATAATGCGCCCTGGGGTTGGCCGGGTTCTTGTACTGATCCGGATAGAAGTACCTCTCCGGGTCTTCGGCGTACAACCGCCTCGCCTCCCGGATAGCCCCGTCGGAACCCTCGCCCGGATCGGTCAAAACGACCTCGACGCCGTGAGCGCGCAGTATCTTCTTGCGCTCCTCGCTGGCGTTCCTGGGCATGCACAACCTGACCTTGTAGCCTAAAGAAGCTCCGATCCAGGCGTAAGCTATCCCCGTGTTCCCGCTTGTAGCGTCGAGGATGGTCTTCTCGTGCGTGAGCTTCCCGCTCTTCTCACCGTCCTGGATCATCCACAGAGCCGGCCTGTCTTTTACCGAACCGCCAGGGTTGTACCACTCAGCCTTGCCAAGAATTCTCACGCCTGGAACCTCGTGCGACACACTCGACAACTCCAAAAGCGGCGTATTGCCTACGAGATCTACGGGCCGCAGCCCCACTTGGGTATTAATCCTAGTAATCATGTCGGGATTATTATACAAGCTCGGACCCCTTCGTCCAGTAAGATTCTGGAACGGAGAATGTCCGCCTAACGTATTAGCCGGAGGGCTCGAAATGAACCCTCCGGCTATGGTTGGTGCGTAAGACGAATTATAACCTTGTGCGAGGGCACACCGCTACTAGTTTGGGCGTATCTATGCCAAAGATTCCAGGATTTTTCCTAGAGGACGGCGGCGGCAGGTAAAGATGGGGGTGTCTAGTTCGGTGTAGGCGCTCGCCTCGCTCTCGCGGAGCTCCATCATCAGGTCCTGAAACTTCTCCGGGGTCTCGGCCTCGAAGGAGAGGATGAACTCGTAGTCGTCTATACCGAAGCAGTAAGCGGTGTTGTTCTTCACCGGGTAGTGCTTGCGGCCTATCTGCATGTGCTCGTTCATCATGCGCTGGCGTTCTTCGATGGGTAGCCGGTACCACTCGCGCGTCTTGACGAACGGGTAGACGAAGAGGTAGTCACCCTCACCGGGGATTATGTAGCGGCGGTTCTCCCATCCCGGGGTGTGCTCCCCGACGTAGATAGAGCGCCGCGACAGCCCGAAGTATGAGTAGGTGACGTTCAGGTACTTGCCAAACCCGCTCTTCAGCAGGGCGGCGGTCATCGCCTCAAAGGCTTCGAGGTCGTAGCCGATCTTCCATAGCATGAAGTCCGCGTCGGCGCGGAGACCCATCAATGAGAAAGACCGGAGCAGCATCCCACCCGAATGCTCCTCGACGGCTCGCAGGAACTCCTCCTTGCCCTTCTCGCGCTCCTCGTCCGACAACCTTCGCCACTCCGGGTCCAGCTTGAAGAAGGCGTAGTTTATGTACTGGGCTGGGAGCTTCTCCTCTTGCGCCAGTTGCTCCCTCGTCTGTGTCTCGGTCATTGGTCCTCCCTCCGGTCGGACGCTGTCAGCCATTAGCTTTCAGCGATCAGCTCTCTGCCGGTTACCCGGAACGCCTGCCGCTCGGAACTTACGCCTCCCAGGGCAAAACTATCCGCTTGCTGACGGTTGGTTACTGACGGCTGACTGCTTCTCAAGACCGAAGCCGTGATCGTAGAGTTCCTCGATGCGCGCCAGTTCCTCCAGGGTAAGATCCGGTGTCTCGGGGGCGGAGGCGAACTCGTCGATGTGCTTCTCGTCGTAGATGTTGGGCAGGGTCGAGGCGACTTCGGGCGCCGCGAGGATGAACTTCAGGGCCGCTTGGCCCAGGGTGCGTTCCCCGGATTCGGTGAGGAAGCTCAACTGCTCGACCTTTTTGAGGCCCTCTGTGAGCCATTCTTTGGGGCGGTGGCGGCGGTGGTCGTTCTGGGCGAAGGTGGTGTTCTCATCGTACTGGCCTTCGAGCATGCCGGAGGAGTGCGGGACGCGGACGAGGAGGTTCGTGTTAGTGTCGCGGGCCGCCTCGATCAGGGCTCGGCCCGGGTCTTGTTCGAGGAGGTTGTAGATCATCTGCACGCCCTCTATCCGGCGTTCGCGCATCGCCTTTACGCCTTCTTCGAGCCAGCCTATCTTCGGTCCGAGAGCCACGCCGTAGGCCCGGACCTTGCCTTCATCCTTGAATTGCTCCATGAGCCCGAAGAGCGCGTCGTCGTCGATAGCGTCTATCTTGGTGTTGTGGAGTTGCAGGAAGTCTATGTAGTCGGTGTCCAGCCTCTTCAGGCTCTGCTCCAGAGCGAAGCGGATGAAGTCTTCGGACCAGTCCTGAGGGCGTTCCTGCTGGCCGCGGCGGGCGGTGTGATTGTAGAAGTCGTAGCCGATCTTGGTGGAGATCACCACCTCGTCGCGCATGTGTCCCGAGGTGAAGCCGGCGTCGGCCAGAAGCGTCTCGCCCTTGCCAGAGCCGTAGGTGTCAGCCGTATCGAAGTAGTTGATGCCCCTCTCTTGCGCCAGCCTCAGGAGCCGCACTGACCGCTCGTCGACGACCTCGCCCCACCAGCCGGTGCTTACCGTCCACACCCCGAACCCAACTTCGGAGACTTTTATGCTCGTGTCGCCGAGCATCCGATATCTCATCTCTTTCCTCCCGCCACGAAACTCTTGCCCACAACGTCTACGAGTTTGCTTTATTTTATCCTTGCCAAAGCATCGGCACAGTGTAAGTTCTCCCAACGGCCGCGCGCGCTCGCGGTATGTGCGTGGCGTGCCTATACTCCATCGAATGAAAAGCAAGGCGGCATAAGGTGTTCGCTGTTTATGGCGCGGGGGAGAAGGGAGCGCGGTGGGCGGCTCGTGATGGGGCGCTTGTCGTGGTGGTCGATGCGTTCCGGGCGAGTACTACCATCGCCGTCCTCGTGAGGAAGGGAGCTCGCGTGATCCGCGTCGCTTCCATAGACGAGGCCGCCGCTTACGCCGGAGCGGATTACCGCATCGGGGAGCGCGGCAGTAAAAAGGTACGGGGCTTCGACTTCGGGAACTCCCCGACGGAGGTCGAGGCAGCGGAGTTGAAACCCGGCGCGACGGTCGTATTGAGCACCACGAACGGTACCCGTGTGATCGAGGCGGCTAGCGGCGCTCCCGCTATCCTGGCCGGCGCTTTCGTAAACGCCCACGCCGTCGCCGACGAGCTCGCAAGCAGTACCTACAACGTGGAGCGTGCCGCGGTGACCGGCTGCGGCTGGGAGGGCCGGCGGGCGTCGGAGGACGAGGCCGCCGCCGGCGCCATCCTTCACCACCTCCGGGAGAGAGGCTTCGACCTCGACGAGCGGGCGGAACGTGTCGTGGGGTTGTACCTCGAACGCTCCAGGAAATCCCTCCGCCTCAACAGTGCGGCCCGGCGTCTCGCGCTCCTCGGCTATGAGAGCGACCTCGATTTCTGTCTCGCCGAGAATACCGTGCAGGTCGTACCGCGGCTCGAAGGAGATGCCTTCGTTGGCTGACGATAGCCCTGGTGACAGGTGGAGTTTCTTGGCCATTTGGCCAAACGAGGATGTGGGATGAAGTCGGAATGTTCGCCGAAAATATCCTTGACAGGGGCGTGGCGTGCGATTACTCTGAAGTCGGGCATGGCGAAGCAAACGTTACTAAGTATTCGTCAAACCGCCCGGGAAAGGAGGTGTTGGTCAGATGACGATAACCATTACTCACGAGAGGGTAAAGGAAGTTACTCGCGAGGATGTGGATCGGGCCATTGACGTGATCGAGCGTCACCTCGAGAAGGAGGCTCGCACCCGCAACTTGCTCGACGAGCAGGCGATCATGCGTCCCAAGGACCTGTGCAAGCAGCAGGGCTTGGACATGGTAGCCGAGCTGCGCGGCATGGTCTAAACCACCGCACGGCGTCTAGCCCATGAAGGGGGATGCACAGTAAGCTCCCAAATGCCCCACCGGGTTACAGGGGCTGTCCATCCCCCTTCACGAGGCTAAAGAGGACCGGGTTCCCGGGCCTCTTTTTCTTGCCCGATCTTCGATTCCCTATCAGCCGGTCCCTGCCCCTTCTCGGGTGCTTCGCGAGGCGGCGGTGTTGGCGGGGGCTCTGCTTTACCACCCGCACCGGGCTCCGCGCCTGGCTGCGCCGGTGGTTCTACGCCTTGCTTAGGGGCCGCGCCGGGCTGCTGAGGAGAGACATCACCGCCGGGTTGCGCGGGTACTCCGGCCGGCTGCTGGGGTGCTTGCTGGCCAGCCCCCGGTGAGACCTGTTGCTCTCTCGAAGGGTCGCCGGAGGGCGAGACCTGTGTACCGGGAGTAGGGGAGCTTGCGAAGAAACTGCCGATGGAGGTTCGCGTACCTCTGGTTTCGCCGGAGGATGCGGTCTCTTGCTGGCAGTCTCTCCATACGAGGCAGGAGAGCGTCTCCCCGGCGGTAGCCTCGACACCCGTAACGGCGGCGAGGCCGATCAGAGTGGCCACCAGCCCGGCCAGGACACCCCCGAAGAGCACCCGGCGCCTTCCGGACGGGGTCATCTCCTTGAGGTATG
>Ga0136617_10004522_pt1 | contig 12454 bp, 12 predicted proteins | sample AntDrymUQ3222106_2_FD_129672 | JGI IMG/M metagenome (GOLD analysis project Ga0136617, IMG submission 129672) | Polar desert sand microbial communities from Dry Valleys, Antarctica - metaG UQ322 (21.06) | ecosystem: Environmental > Terrestrial > Soil > Desert | place: Antarctica: Dry Valley...
CCGGCACGCCACGCCGAACACACCCGATCACATCAGGCCACGCCACCGGCCCCACCTCACTCAACGTGACCGTGGCGAGCAGCCCCGGACAGAGGCCGAAACCACTCATCTCCCTGGCATTGGGGGTGGGGGAGGCGCTGTCGGGGGGCCGCTGCGGGGAGCGGGCGCCTTTTCAGGTGGTGTAGCTGTGGAAGCCTCTTCCGGTTTTTTTGCCCAGGAGGCCTGCGTCGACCATCCTCAGCAGCAGCGGCGGGGGCGCGTAGAGCGGCTCCTTGAACTCCGCATACATGGAATCAGCAATGGCCTTCGTGGTGTCCAGCCCGATGAGATCGGCCAGGGCAAGCGGGCCCAGTGGATGAGCGCAGCCGAGTACCATTCCGCGGTCGATATCAGCGGCTGAGGCGAGATGGGATTCGAGCATCCGGATCGCCGCGAGCAGATACGGAATCAGCAACCCGTTGACGATGAATCCGGCCCGATCCGACGCCCTGATCACCGTTTTGCCGAGCACGCCCGCGACGAACGCCTCGGCCCGACTCTCGGTGTCCGCGTCGGTGAGCAGCGAAGAGATGATCTCCACGAGTTTCAGCACCGGGACCGGGTTGAAGAAGTGGATGCCGACCACCTGCTGTGGCCGCTGGGTGGCCATGGCGATTCGCATGATCGGGATCGACGAGGTGTTCGACGCGAAGATCGCGTTCCGGCTCTCGACGACCTTGTCCAGGATGGCGAAGACATGGGTCTTGACCTGCTCGTTCTCCGCCACCGCCTCCAGCACGAGCTCGCGGTCGGCGAAATCGTCGAGGTCGACGGTGTAGGTGATGCGATCCAGGGCCGCCTCGCACTCGCGCTCGGTCAGCTTGCCTGACCGCAACCCACGCGAGAGCGACCGCTCGATCCGCACGCGCCCGGCTTCCGAGGCGGCGGCGTTCGCCTCGGCCACGATCACCCCTACGCCGGCCCGCGCACAGACCTCGGCGATCCCGGATCCCATCAGTCCCGACCCGACGACCCCTACCCGGCTGATCGGCGTCATGGTGACCTCCTTGGTGACACCGACCAGGTGTGTTCGGCACTCGACGATATGACCGTTGTGACCACAGCACAAGTGACCACAGCACAAGTGACCACAGCACAAGTGACCACAGCACAAGGAGGTGGTGCCCCATCGGGTGGATCAGCTCACGGTGATTCCGTGCGAGCGCATCAACAGCACCCCGAGCTCGCGGGCCGCGGCGGCCGCACCCGCGTCACCCTCGTGCGCAGCCATGCTCAAGCCCTTCATCAACACGTGCCACTGCCGCGCGAACAGCTCCGGATCGGCCACCCCGGCCGCCTCGGCCAACCCCCGGAGATACCCCCGGATCCGGGCCAGCGACGCCACGCTCGCCCGGCGCAACGGGTGCTCCTGGTCGCTGATCTCCAGCATCGTGGTCACGAACGCGCAATCCTCGAAATCCGGCTTGTCGAACCACTCCCCGAACAAGTCGAAGATCGCCAGCAGCCGATCCTGCGGAAACGCCCCACGGCGGCTGCTCTCGTGCTGGAGCCACCCGACGGTCCACAACTCCTCACGGCGCCGCAGGAAATCGAGGATGAGGTCGTCCTTCGACGAGAAGTTGCGGTAGAGCGGTACTCGGTTCGGCCGGGGTCTCATTCGGTGTGCGCCGGAAGCGGAGCTCGCTGCAGGCCGTATTCGGTCGACGGCCTCGCCAGACATTCGGCCGACCAGCAGGCTCGGGAACGCCGCGGGTAGCGGGCTCAGTCCCAGTCGTAGAAGCCCCGGCCTGCCTTGCGCCCGAGCTCACCGGCCGCCACCTTGGCGATCAGCAACTGCGGCGGGGCGAACCGGTCGCCGAACGCCGCTGTGAGGTGGCGGGCGATGTCGAGGCGGACGTCGAGGCCGACCAGGTCGGTCAACCGCAGCGGGCCCATCGGGTGCCGGTAACCCAGCTCCATGGCCTTATCGATGTCCCCGGCCGCGGCAACCCCGTCCTCCACCATGCGGATCGCCTCGAGGCCGAGCGTGACGCCAAGGCGGCTGGTGACAAATCCCGGGGTATCCCGGACGATGATGGTCTCCTTGCCCACCAGCTCGGCGGCAGCCCGAGCACGCTCGATCTGCTCGTCCGCGGTGCTCACCGTATGCACGATCTCGATCAGCGGCATGGACCACACCGGGTTGAAGAAGTGCAACCCCAGGAAACGGTCGGGGTGTGCCAGTGCCTCGCCGAGCGCGGTGATCGGCAGCCCGCTGGTGTTCGACGCCAGCAGCACCGGCTTGCGGCGCTCCGCGTCGGCGAGCACCTGGCGCTTGAGGTCGAGCCGTTCGGGCACCGACTCGACGATCAGGTCCAGGCCATGGTCCAGCGCCGCGACGAGCGCCGCGGTGCGCAGCAGGCCCGGCACCCGATCGGCGGCCTCCCGGTCGAGCTTGCCCCGCTCGGCCGCACCGGCGACCCGCGACAGGATTGCCCGGTAAGCGGCTGCTGCCTGCGTCGAATGCGGTTCGATCAGAGTGACCTCACATCCGGCGACCGCGAACACATAGGCGATGCCCGTGCCCATCGTGCCGCCACCGATCACACCGATCCGCTTCGGCGCGTTCGTCATCGACCTGGTGACGAGGGTGTGTTCGAGGCCATAAGCGCCGGTAGCGTCGGCGACGCGGCCCACCCGGTCAGCCGACATCTCAGCGGATCGGCGGAGGACTCGTGCAGCGCGACGACGGACCAGACGAAACCCACCGGCTTCCACAACACGGCGAACCCGAAGCGCTCAAGGCGACCCACCGCCTCGACCGCCCCACCAGCCAGGTCGTGGGCAGCCGGTACCGGCTGGACGAGCTGGTCGGGGCAGGCAACATGGCCAACATATACCGAGCTGTGGACCTGCAGCGCAACCACCCGGTCGTGGTGAAGCTCTTCCGGACCAGGTCACGCGAATCGGCCTCGAGATGGCGCAGATGCTCGCCTACGTTCACGAGCAAGGCGTGGTGCACGGCGACGTCAAGCCGTCGAACGTGCTGTTCGACGGTCAGGGTCGGGTCCGGCAGGTCAGTCGAGGTAGACCCCGATGCCGTTGCCCACCAGCCGAGGTGAGGAGTCGGACGGGTCGTTGACGACGGTGACGGCATTCGCTCCGGACCCGCGGTACACCAATGTCGACGAGCCGCCGCCGTCCAGATTGACGGCATCGTCGATGCCCATCTCCTGGAGGAGCGCGGACAGCTCCGCCAACGTCGCGCCGATGCTGTCATCCTGCCGGCCGTCCACGGTGACCAGGTACATCCGATGGCCGTCCGGGCTCACCCCGACCGCGCTGCGCGGCGCTCGGTAACGGTCGTCCAGGCGCTCGGTGGGGCCGCCGTCACGCAGGATCGGGCTCCCGCCGACGGCGAACTGGGGGACCGCACCGCTGGCCGGAACCAGCGCGTAGTCGACCTGTAGCTCCTGGCCGACCGAGAGCGATCGCAGGGATTCGGCCCCCTGATCCCGCCCGACCAGGACGATTTCGTCGTCGGGCACGGAACCGCGACCCGGGGGGCCGACAGCGGCCACAGCGCCGCTCCGCACCACGACCTCGACCCGATCGGCTGCGCACGGTGCGTTGCGGTCGGCGTCGGACCCGCACAGGGTCTTTCCGCGGTCGGCGTCGCCCCAATCGGCGTTGAAGATCCCGATACCCCCCTCGGGGACCGCGTGCTGGTTCAGTGCGACGACCGGTAGGTTTCCCTGCGGGCCACGGACCTCGGCCGTCAGCTGCAGGCGATCGACCCGACCGACCCGGTCGGCACCGACGGCGAAGACGTAGTCCATCTCGGCTCCCGCCACGGCGGGTGCCGCGCGGCGACCCTGCGGCACCGCGGCCTTGATCGACCGACCATCCTTGATAGCGGGCCCGGCGGCGGCGTTGGTGCGACCGATGTCGAAGAAATCGCCGTTGATGCCCGCGACGGCCCCCGAACGGTTCGCCATCCCGGCCACCGTGGCACGGCCAGCGACGGTACCGGAGCTGAGCAGATCGGTTCGGACCCCGGGCTGGGTGAGATCGACCTCCACGATATCGCCCATCACCTGGCCCGACTCAGCGGTCGTGGTGAATTCGCGATGGGAGACTCCGACCCCGACCGGCGCCGCCTCCGTCGCATCACCGAGGATCCGCTCGCGCTCCTGCAGCGGGTCTGGTGACGATGTGGGTGACTGCGCTGCCGCCGCGGGCGCGAATACCAGCGTGATCATCCCCGCCACGAGCAGCGCTGTCACCCTTCGCATACGAACCGGCTTTGAAGCTCGCATTCCCTGCCCCCACCTCGTGATCACCGAACAGACGAGCGGGATGAGATCACAGAGTGTGGCGCTGCGACAGCAGGCGCGCCGTACTGCATCACCTCGGGTTTCGCCACTTGACATTGACGCTGCGTCAACTTTTATCGTTGTTCTCCTCGGCGGAGAACGGGAGGTGATCGCGGTGGAGTGGTCGATCCAGGACATCGCACGCTCAGCCGGCACCACGAGCCGCACGCTGCGCCACTACGGCGACATCGGGCTGCTCACCCCCAGCCGGGTGGGGAGCAACGGGTACCGCTACTACGACCAGGACTGTCTGGTGCGCTTGCAACAGATCCTGCTGCTCCGCGAGCTCGGGCTCGGGCTACTCGCCATCGAGGAGGTGCTCCAGGGCCAGCGGGACACCGCTGCGGCACTGCAGACCCACCTCGAACTGCTCGAGCAGGAGCGCATGCGGATCGGGCGGCAAATCGAGTCCGTGCGCACGACACTGCGAAAAACGGAGAGAGGTGAACAACTCATGGCACAGGACATGTTCGACGGTTTCGATCACACCCAGTACGAGCAGGAGGTGACCGAACGCTGGGGCCGCGAGGCCTACGAGAAGAGCGACCGGTGGTGGCGCTCGCTCAGCGAAGCCGACAAGAAGGCGTTCATGCAGCAGCAGCACGACATCGCCGCCGACTTCGGCGCGGCGCACCTGGCGGGCAAGACGCCCGACAGCGACGAGGTGCAAGCCATCACGCACCGCCAGTTCGAGTGGCTGTCCCACACGACCGACCCGAGGAAGGGCTACTTCATCGGGTTGGGCGAGTTGTACGTCGCGGACCCGCGCTTCACGGCGAACTACGACCGCCACGGTGCAGGAACCGCGGCGTTCATCCGGGACGCGATGAAGGTCTACGCCGAGCGGAACCTGGACGACTGATCGTTGCGGTAACAGGTGGACGAGGCTGCCCGGCGTTACCGAGCAGGGCGGGGGGTGGTTTGCTGCGCCGTAGTCTGCTGCGGAGTTCATTGCAGCCCGTCCGCCAGCAACCGGACGGCCTGCATGCATCACCGCAGAGGATCCTTACCGCAGAGGGCCAGCAGCTTGCACACCGTCGCCCAGTTGCGCACAGTTCCGACCGAGTATCCACTTGGGGCGGCCGCGGCGCGGCTCAGCTGTGCGGCCAGCTCGCTGCGTCCGAGGCCGTCTGGCGTGTGCAGGAACAGGGTGCGCCCCACCACCTGAGCCTCGTCGCGGCTGCCCGTCGCTCTTGTCCGCTCCTCGGCGGCCACCAGGGCGGCGGCGCCGTCGAACCCCACCTCCCCGATCCCGAACACCGCGTGCAAGCACCTGGGGTTCGTCTCCTCGGGGTACGGATTGTCGGCGATCACCTGCGCCAGCTCCGCGCGGGAGATCACCACCACCTTGGGGCGGACGTCAAGGGTGTCGGCGATGGCTCGCTCCAGGGTGGCAGCCAGCGCCGTGGTCTCGACGTCCCCCCTGGTGAAGACCGCGTTGCCGCTCTGGATGTAGGTCGCAACCTCGGTGTGACCCAGGCGCACCATCAGTGCGCGCAGGTCTGCCATCGCGACCTTGTTACGACCGCCGACGTTGATCCCGCGCAGCAGTGCGACATGGGTGGGCACGACCGTATTTTGCATCACTTCACCTGATCCATTCGGTGCTGCCCGACGGATACTGTGGCGTGTCCTTTACTCGTCCGCCGTTCCTGCACGGCGACCTTGACGTCCTGCGCGTCCTGATCAACCGCCGGGCGGAGGCCAGCACGCCCGGCGCCCGCTTCGACGGACACCGCGTCGCGTTGGTCGTCGGCGGCGGTGGGATGCGGGGCGCCTACGTGGCCGGCATGCTGCACGCCCTGCACCGGGCCGGGCTACGTTCTGGCTTCGACGAGGTCTACGGCGCGTCGTCCGGGTCGTTCAGCGCCGCCGCCTTCCTGACCGGCTTGGCCGCCGAGTGCGCGGCGAGCTTCCCCGAGGATCTCGCCACGCGAGCATTCATCGACCTGCGCCGGCTCGGCACCCGCCGCCCCGTGGTGTCGCTGGACCATCTGGTGCACGAGGTGCTCGGGATCCGGAAACCGATGCAGTGGGAGGCGCTGTGCGAGGCGCCGGCGTCACTGAGGGTGGTCGCCACCAACACCGCCGACCTGGCCCCCCACGTCCTGACGCCGGTAACGGTGGCGGACTGGCAGCGCGCCCTCCGGGCCAGCGCGAGCATCCCGCTGCTCGCCGGCCCGGCGATCGAGATCGACGGCCGCCGCTGGGTCGACGGCTCGGTCGGTGAGCCGCTGGCCATAGCACGAGCGCTGCGCGGGGGCGCGACGCACGTGCTGGTGATGCTCTGCCGGGGCACCGACGACCTGCACCACGACGCCGACGCCGGCCTGTCGCTGTGGGCACGGCTGCTGAACCGGCTCGTACCCGGGCTGGGCACCGTGGCGCAGGGCTCCCGTCGATACGGGGCTGATCTGCGGCTGGTCACCGACGCCGCGCACCCCGACCGCGGGCCGGGCCACCTGCTCGCCATCGGACCCGCCCGCTCAGCCGGCGTCGGCGCGCTCTGCGTCGACCCCGACGCGGTGGGCGAAGCCGTCCGGATCGGCGACGAGTCGGCCATCGCGGCGATCGACGCCGTCACGCTGCTCGACCCGGATCACCACGACTAGCATCATCCTCCGCTCCCCGGTGTTCATCAGCCTCGCGCCGCACCTGCGGAGCCGATGCGAGTCGGCGGGCCACCGGGCTTCCCCATTGACCCGGTCCGACAACAGGATGTAACGCGGTGGCACCGACCGACGAACTATAACCATACAGCGAACGGATGCACTCAACCACCAGCTCGCGCGACCACCCACGTGGTGGGCTTCGCCTCTGGACCGACGCATATCAGCGCTTTTGGTCGAACTTCATGCGCTTGTTTCTCCATACGGCTTTACCTCATCGAGTTCCCCATCCTTCTACCAGATCAACCACCAACAGGAGATCACCATGCTCAAGAAAGCCGGAATCGTCGTCGCCATGACCACCGCCGGAATGCTGGCGCTGAGCCCATTCGCCTACGCCGACCAGGTCAATGTGAACAACCAGAGCAATTCGCAAAGCTCCAACCAGGGCAACGGCACCCTCAACGGCAACGTCGTCGGCAGTGGCAACAGTGTCCAGGTCTGCAACACCTCCGTCAGCGTCCCCGTGGTGATCGCCGTTCCCATCGGCGGAGCCGTCGTGGTAAACCAGAACAAGATCCAGGGCGGTGGAAACTGCTCAAGCACCGGTACAGCGGTCGGACAGAACACCCAGCAGAACGCGACGAACAAGAACAGGAACAGGAAGAATTGAGCTCCTCCAACCTGATCTGACCCGATTCCGCGAGTAGCGGATGAGTGGATCTTTACTTGGATTTGTTGATCTTTTGGAGTGGTTTCCGGGTTTGGGGCAGCCCGATGGCCCGAGTGTCGCCTCGGGTGGGCGGGTTCCGGGTGTTCGGGGCCGTTTGGCCTGGTCAGGACGTTGCTGGGAGTGCACGGATTCGGGTGAGGACCTGTTCGAGTAGGTGGTGTCCCGGTGGTAGGCGCAGGGTGAGTGCGCCGGCGTGGCGGATCAGCCGGGCGGGTACCCGGATCAGCCGGTGTCGCAGTGTGGCGATCATGGCTTGGCCGTCACGGACGCCGTGACCGAACAGTCCGCCGCCGGGTCCGGGGGTGGCGGTGAGCTGGTGCAACCAGCCGGCGATGCCGACCGCGAGCAGCGCCCCCCACATCCACGCCTTGTTGACCTGCGGATATCCCGACGGGAGGTGCCGCAGCGCCGCTCCGTGCTTGGCGTCGCGGAAGATGTTCTCGATCTGGGTGCGGTGGCGGTACCCATGCTCGACAGCGGCCGCTTGCTCACCGGTGGAGACGTCGAGGTTGGTCACGATGAACGAGTAACCGTACACCGCGTCGAGGTCGGCGAGCTCGGCGATCGGCAGCGCCCGCTGCTCGGGGTGCAGGGTGCGGCGCCGCCGCGACCGCGGGTCGGCACTGACCTGGGCAGGGGCCAGGCGGACCCGGCGGATCAGCAGCCGGGTCGCCGCGGGCCACCAGTCCGGGCACCAGTAGGCCACCGCGACCTGCGCACCGTCCATGTCGATCGCGTCGACCCAGTCGCCGTCGTGGAGCCCGTCGAGCAGCCGCCACAGCGGTGCGATGCGCAAGGCGGCCGATCGCGAACTCCACATCAGCGAACAACGCCGCGCGGGCGAGCTGCCCGGCGAAGTACCCGGCGTCCGCGCGCAGCCGGATCCGCCCGACCCGCGCCGCCGCGGGCAACGCGGCCAGTGCCCGGCGCAGCAGCTCGGGGGCGGGTGGGCGGGGGTCCTCGTTGCCGGCCATCAGGTCCGCGGCCAGCACCGTGGCGGTCTCGGCCCAGGTGGCCACGTGCGGTCGTCCGCAGCGTTGTCCCTGGTAGTTGTCGGCCACACCTCGTTTCTGGCGCCCGTAGACCTCGACGTCGGTGGTGTCGAGGTCGATCGTCACCTGATCGCACAGCGCCGCGGCCCGCTGCGGGGGCAGCGCGGCGAGCATCGCGGTGTGGATGTCACCGATCCCGGTCTCCACCGCGTGCCACTGCCCGTCGGTGAACCTGCGCGCCAGCCCGGCCGCGGTGGTGGAGCTCAACCCGGGCACCGGTGCGAGCACCTCCCCCGGCCACATCCGCGCGCCGGCGGTCCAGCCCGACGAGGAAGTCCTCCCCGCCCAGCTGCGCCGCCGCCATCCCGACCAGCAACTCCCCGCCGGTGAACCCGCGGTCGCGGGCCTTGATCGGTCCGATCGCGGAATCCAACAACTTGATCATATTCAGGCGGTCGACCAGCTCGGTCACCGCCACCATCCCCGACACCCCGGTCAGCGACGGGTCCGGCGCGCCGATCCGCACCGCCCGCCGCAACCGACGGATCTCACGTACCCTGTCCACCTGATAGGTGTCCTTCCCACTTTGATGATTGTGTCGTGGTAAACACCATCATCGCAGGTCAGATGGCACCTATCGCCATCTGCGGGGCCGTGTCACGCCACTAATCGCGGATTCGGGTCTGAGCGATGATGGCGCCGGGCATCCGCCCGGCGCCATCATGCGTGTCGCACATCCTGTGAGAGTCAGCCGACGCGGCGCATCATGCGCTGACGATGTTCGCACTGGTCAGGGCGAGCGGAATCCCCCATGCTCGACAGCGGCAGGGTCAGGCGCCCCTGACCACGAGGTTCGGCTAGGAGGAGCTGGTGGGTAGCTGTGTCCATCCGATGCGATCAGCAGGTGAGACGACGGCCCGGGCCGGTACCGGCCACGCCCCAGATCACCGTCGAGGTCGCCGCCGCATCGCCGAGGTGACAGGAGAGGCGCGACGAACGTCAGGCGACCCCGGAGGATGGATGTTCACGCTGGAAGTGCGCCGGTGAGCCGGGGTGGCGCCGCCGAGTCCCGCGCCGGAGTGGAGCTGACCAACCTCGACCGGCCCCTGTTCGACGGTGCGGACGCGACCAAACGGGACCTGGTGGACTACCTGGACGCCGTCCACGACCGCATCCTCCCCGAGCTTCAGGACCGTCCGCTGTCGGTGATCCGGGTGCGACCCGGCCAGCAGCCGTTCATGCAGAAGAACGTGCCGAAGTACGTCCCGGACTGGGTGCGGACCACGACCGTGTGGGCGGAGGCGTCCCGACGCGATGTGAACTACGCACTGTGCGACGACCGGCGCACGCTGCTGTGGTTTGCCAACCAGCGCGCTGTCGAGTACCACCCGACAGTGATTCGCCTGGGCGTCGAGCACCCCACGCACATGGTGCTCGACCTCGACCCGCCGGCCGGCAACGCGTTCGGGCACGTCGTCCGCGCAGCCCAGCTCGTCCGGCAGGCGTTGACCGACGCCGGCCTGGCGGGCGCGGTCAAGACCAGCGGGGCGAAGGGGTTGCACATTTTCGTGCCCCTCGATGACCGGGTGGGGATCGAGGACGCGGCGTCAGCCACCAGGGCCCTCGCCGCACGGGCCGAGCGGCTCGATCCCGGCGTCGCGACGACGGCGTACATCCGGGAGGACCGGGACGGCAAGGTGCTCGTGGACTCGACCCGCTCCGGCGGCGCGACCGTGGTGGCGGCCTACAGCCCGCGGGCCCGCCCCGGCGTACCGGTGTCCTTCCCTGTGACATGGGGCGAGCTCGACCGCGTGGTGCCGGCCGACTTCACCATCCATACGGCCGTTGCGCTGCTGGCGGACGGTGACCCGTGGCACGAGCGGATGCCCGAGCCGCAGCTGCTGCCCGCGGACCTGGTCGAGGAAGGCCGCGCCATCCCGATCGCCCGGGTACAGGCGATGCACGAGGGGAAGCGGCGCGCCCGCGCCCGGCGGCAGGAGCCGTCGGGCGGGCGTCAAGGGCGGCCCGGTGGATGAACCGCCTCGGGGCCCCACCCGGGCCGTACCCGCAGGTGACGGAACAGTCTGAACGCAACGCGCCCACTTCGTGGCTCGGCGACCCGTTGCTCGATGTCGCGGTCGCGACCGCCAAGGGCAGCAGTCTGCTCGTCGGCAGGAGCGGACCGGGGGCGGCGTTCGCGAAGCGACGCGCAAGCCGGAAACGACCAGCGCGACGCCGGCAGTCCAGGCAACCAGCACGTCCACGATGGTGGCGTCCATGTCGACCTACTCAGCCAGCGTGGGACCGGTAAGCGCGGACGAGCATACCGCCCCCACCACACATCCAAGGCGCTCGCCACGCGCTCACGCGACCTGTTGCCGCAGCTCAAAGCGGTGTTCATTGATACGAAATCAAGTTACATCTCGACGACCGCTGCGGAGCGTGAGATCCGGGAGCAGCGCCGCGTTAAGCGTTCCTGCTGGTCAAAATGATGAATAGATGATAAAATCGAACATGTGTTCGGGTATGAGTTCTCGACCGAGTCCCCCCAACCACGGCTGGTGACCGCACCGAGTGATGCCCCTACTCTGACCCGCGTGGGGACAGCGTGGGACGACGCAGAACGTGTGGCGCTGGTCGCACTGCTGCGCGCGCGTCCCGAAGGGCTGAATTGGCCACAGATCACCGCTGAGGTCGACCAGCGCGCGGGCGCTGTGGACCGAGCTGCACCCCGCAGACCTGTTCGATGACGGCGCCGATACACCGGCCCTGGTAGAGGCTCGAAGCGACATCGCCGAGTGGCGGGCCGCGGGCCGCGGGTTCCTGACCTTCCTGGACAACGACTACCCCGCCCAGCTTCGCGAGGTCCACGACCTACCGCCGGTGCTGTTCCACCGCGGGGCCCTCGCCCCCGGTGAGATCAGCATGTCGGTGGTCGGCTCGCGTGACGCGTCCCCGCGCGGACTGTCGGTCGCCCGTTCCATTGCAGCCGGGCTGGTCGATCACGGCATCACCGTGATCGCGGGACTCGCCAAGGGGATCGACTCCGCGGCACACGTCGCCGCGATGGAGGCCGGCGGACGCACAGTCGCTGTGCTCGGGACCGGGATCAATCACTGCTACCCAGCCGAGAACCGTGCACTTCAGAACCGCATTGCCGCCGAGGGCCTGGTGCTCTCGCAGTTCTGGCCGAACGCGCCGCCGACCAAGCACACGTTCCCGATGCGCAACACCGTCATGTCCGGCTACGGCTGCGCCACGATCGTCGTGGAGGCCGGCGAGCATAGCGGCGCCCGTATCCAGGCCAGGCGCGCTGTCGCCCACGGTCGCCCGGTCATCCTCAGCGACCTGGTCGTCAAGGCGAACAAGTGGCCCGCCGAGCTGATCGACCGGCCGGGCGTGTACGTCGCGGGTAGCACCGCCGAGGTCATGTCGATCGTGGAGAGCATCACCGCAGGCCCTGCCGAGATCGATGCGCTGTTCGCGGTGACAGCCGACGGATGATCCCGGGCGAGATCGCGGCACAGGCACGCGACCGCCTGTACGCCGAGGTCGGCGCGTTCTTCACCAACACGAACCGTGGTCCCGGCCGGTGCAGCGTTGCACCGCGCCGGCCCTGGGAAAACTGTGTGACCAGTGCACGCTCGACTTTCGCAGTTATGCGGCGGCTAGTGCCCAGGCGTGCTGGACCTCGAGGATTTCTTGGGTTGTGGCTGGTCGGGGGGCTTGTGGGAGAAATCGGGTGGTGATGAGCTGGCGGCGGAG
>Ga0136617_10004523_pt1 | contig 12452 bp, 14 predicted proteins | sample AntDrymUQ3222106_2_FD_129672 | JGI IMG/M metagenome (GOLD analysis project Ga0136617, IMG submission 129672) | Polar desert sand microbial communities from Dry Valleys, Antarctica - metaG UQ322 (21.06) | ecosystem: Environmental > Terrestrial > Soil > Desert | place: Antarctica: Dry Valley...
CATCAGGGTTGAGGAAAGACTGGGGGGCGTAGTTCGGGTCGGTCGACACCCTGAGGACTCCCGCCTCCTGGATGGCCGCCAACAGATCCTCACCGTCGCCACCCGCGCTGGGTGCGCCGTCGGTGGGTGCGCCGTCGGAGGGCAGCGCCGCGGAAGGAGCTGCTGACCCGCCGCCGCCGGGCACTGTGGTCGCACCAGTGCCGCCGCACGCGGCTGCCACCAGGAGTGTGCTGAAGAGGAGCGCCAGGCGTCCTCGATGTGACATGGGAACCTCCGTCATCGATAGGTCACTGGCAGCCAGCTTCTCCCCGCCGGCGCACAGGATCGTGCAGGTTGTAGCACGGTCCGGGCCGGGGCGCCAGTCCGAGAAGACGACGCCTCGTACACTGCCGCGCATGACCGAGTCCACGCGCCCGCCTCCCATGGCGCCGACGCCCCTCGCCCTCGCCTCCACGCTGCCCTCCTACCTGTACCTGGATACGGACGTCCTGGAGCGGGAGAAGGAGCGCGTCTTCGGGCGGACCTGGCAGTTGGTGGCACGCGGCGACGAGCTGGCTCGAGTCGGTGACTTCGTGCCCGCCACCATCCTGGACGAGCCCATCGTCATCACGCGCGGGCTGGACGGTGAGCTGCGTGGCTTCTACAACGTGTGCCGCCATCGCGCGGGTCAGGTCGCGCTCTCGCGCGGTAACCGCAAGAGTCTCCAGTGCCGCTACCACGGCTGGACTTACGGACTCGATGGCTGCCTGCGGGCAGCGCCCGAGATGGATGGCACGGAGGGCTTCCGCAAGGAGGACTTCGGCCTGCTGCCCATCCGCGTCGAGGCGTGGGGTCCCTTCGTCTTCGCCAACCTGGATGCTGGCGCCGCGCCGTTACTGGCGGTGATGGGCTCCATCCCGGCGGAGGTGGCCCGGGCCGGCTATGAGGTGACGGATATGCGCCTGGTCGAGCGTCGCGATTACGTCATAGAGTGCAACTGGAAGGTCTACGTCGACAACTACCTGGAGGGCTACCACCTGCCCATCGCCCACCCGGGACTGTTCAAGGAGGTCGACTACGACGCATACCAGGTCGAGACGTTCCGCTACTACTCCAAGCAACACGCACCCATCCGCGACTTGAAGCCGGGCGAGGAGCTGGGTCGGGACCGACGCTACATGCGCTCAGCCGACGGCGAGGAGGACGCGCTCTACTACTGGCTGTTCCCCAACACCATGTTCAACATCTACCAGGACAACATGAGCAGCAACGTCATCCTGCCCCTCAGCCACGACCGGACCCTGACCATCTTCGAGTGGTTCTTCGCCGAGCCGGGTACCGGCGCCGGGTGGGAGTCGATGCAGCAGACCATCGCCTTCTCGGATGAGATCCAGCAGGAGGACATCGTGTTGTGCGAGCAGGTCCAGCGGGGCCTCCGCTCCAAGGCCTATGACACCGGCCGCTTCAGCGCCAAGCGCGAGAACGGCGTTCACCACTTCCAGTCACTGGTCCGCGAGTTCCTGGGCGAGTAGCGGCCCCGCTTCGCGCCTTCGACGGCAGGATCACATCGCCGCGGGGCGCTCCCCCAGCATCTCCGCGATGCCCCAGGCCACGACGAGCAGTCCCGCACCGGCCACATAGAGTCCCGGCGCTCGGTCTGGCGCCCCGATGATGTTCTCCCCCACCAGCTGGAGTATGCGCATCACGAAGCCAGCCACTCCCAGGGCGGCCAGCAGCAGGTAGGTCGTGGCCCGATCCCAGCTCGATCGACCGTACCGCGACGCATAGGGCAGCACGAGCACGGCCAACAGCGCCACGGCCATGATGAATACCAATATCCCGGTGCCTTCGAAGCCATTGCCGCTGATGGGCGTGATGGAGGTGACCTCGCCACCCACCTTGAACCAGTCGAGCAGCATGGAGCTGAGGGTGATGATGGCGCCCAGACCGATCAGCAGACGGCCGCGCCCCAAGCCGCGGCGGGTCATGGTTGCTCGTAGACCTCCGGCTTGAGGACCCCGATAAAGGGCAGATTGCGGTAGAACTCGCCGTAGTCGAGGCCGTAGCCCACCACGAACCGATCGGGGACGGTGAAGCCGCGATAGTCGATATCGATCTCCACGAGGCGGCGGGCAGGCTTGTCGAGCAGCGCGCAGATGCGCAGCGTGCGCGGATTCTTGCCGCGTAGGTAGCGCAGCAGGTAGTTGAGGGTCAGCCCGGTATCGATGATGTCTTCCACGATAAGCACGTCCTTGCCATCGATGGACGAGCTCAGGTCCTTGAGGATGCGCACCAGACCAGAGGTCTCGGTGGCGGTGCCACCGTAGGAGCTCACCTCCATCAGGTCGATCTGGACAGGGATGGTCATCGCGCGCATCAGGTCGGCCATGAAAGGCAGAGCGCCCTTGAGCACGCTCACCAGCACCAGGTCGTGCTCGGCGTAGTCGGCGCTCAGCTGCGTCCCCAGCTCTCCGACCTTGACCTCGATCTGTTCACCGGTGATGAGCACTTCGCCTACATCGGCCACCAGGTCGGGCCGTCGTGTGTCGTTGATGCCGTGCCTCCTCTATCGCTGACCGGGAACTGCGCCCGTTCTTGCTCGAGCCGTCCGACCAACGGCCACCGCCGAAGGGATGCCGGGACTGGGTCGCGAGGCGCCGGCACTCCGATCGAGCGCGGCGATGGACGCTTCGGCGAGCGCCTGGCCCTCCACGCCGACCATCGAGGCGGCCACGTCGATGCGGCCATACTTCAACAGCAGCGCCCGGAAGTCTTTGCCATAGAGGAGCTTGACGCGCAGCATGGGGTACAGCTCTCGCAGCCGGCGGAGCTTGCGGTTCTTTCGGCGCACGAGGCTCTGCTTGAGGGTGGTCAGCTCCACGTACAAGTCGAGCTCGGGCAAGAAGAAGTCGGGCGCAAACGACTCGACGACGGCGCCAGCAAGGTTCCAGCGGATGGGGAATGCCCGGGGCTCGTACTCCCAGCGGACCTCGTAGTAGTCCAGGATCCGGGCCAACTCGGCTTCGCTGGCGTGCGCGAAGCGGGCGGCTTCGCTCACCTGCCCTCGGGCTCCGGGTCATCAGCGGACTGCGAGTCGCGGAAGAGCGATCGGAAGTCGCCATCGAAGCGGGCCAGGAAGCGTGACATGTCCAACAGGTCGTCGGCACCGATCGGCACGATCGGCGCGTCCGGCGCTCCCTCCGTGTCCGCCAGGGCCATCTCTAGATCGCCCGTCTCGGCGTGGGCATCATCTGACTCGTCGAGCTGGATGGTGACCACGGCCACGGCCTGTGCGCCACACGTCTCGCAGCCCATATCGACGAAGAACAGCTCCTCGCGCTGGGCCAGGATGCGGATCCGGCCGGCGCTGTAGGCACGCCCGCAGGCGGCGCAGCCGAACGAGGTCAACTGGGTCCTCAGCCAGTCGGCTCCATCCATCGAGAAGGAGTCTACCCGCCGCAGACACGGAGCGCGAAGGGCGCAGGGATATACTCCCGGTCGGTATCAGGCGACCCGTCCCGCGGGAACCGGACCGGCGGAATGGGAGGGCATGATGCCCGCGGATGAGGCACGGTCGGGGAGCGGCGGACGCGCCCAAGGCACGCGCGCCGCTGGTCGCGACTCAGCGGGCGCCACGGAGGCCGCCGCCGCAGGCAGCATGGCGGGTGGCGAGACACCGTCGGGCCGGACGCGCTCCGAACGCGGCCATTCGTACACCAAGGATCGGGCACAGCTCCTGCGCCGGCTTTCTCGCCTGGAGGGCCAGGTGCGTGGTGTAGCACGGATGATCGAGCGCGACGAATACTGCATCGACATCCTCCAGCAGACGTCGGCCCTGCGCGCGGCCCTGGATGCCATCTCGCTGATGGTCATGGAGGATCATGTGGCGGGCTGTCTGGCCACGGCCGTCAAGACCGGCGACGCGGAGGCCTATACGGAAGAGGTCATGGAGGTCGTACGGCGGAGCATGGGCCGTCCCGTCCGCGCCAGCCGCCCATCGTCGGACTGAGCCGGACGGTTATCCACGGATCCGCGCGCTGACTCGCACCTCGTGGATAAACCCCTTGACCGCACCTCCCGACCTCCCCGACAGTCCCGATCTGCACCACTTCGCCCTTGACCGGCGGAGCGCTCGAGTACGGTAACGTCCACCGTCCGGCGGCTCGGAGACATCCGGCCACGAGGACCAGCGGCGGACGGAAAACCGAAAGGTCGTGGTGGCAGACAGGTCTCGGCGTCGGGAGCGGGATGTGGCCCGCCGCGCGTCCCGTGATCCGATCGGCGGGTCGGGCGACGTGGACCCACCGCTCCCGATGCGAGCCCCGTTGCCCACCGATCACCACGCCCTGCCGCCGCTCGATCCGATCTTCGGTGCCACCTTGGAGGCTGACCTCACCGACCTGAGAGTGAGCCTCACGTCCGGCGTCCGCGCCGCCATCGAGGCGCAGGCCCGTCTCCTGCTTGCCTGGAGCGGCTCGGTCAACCTGTCAGCACACCGCACGCCGGAACGCATCGCACGCGAGCACGTCATCGACTCCCTCACCGCCCTGCCGCTGCTGGAGGGCACGGGCAGCCTGCTCGATCTGGGCAGCGGAGCCGGCTACCCAGGCCTGCCGCTGGCCGTGGCGGCGCCCATGCAGCGCGTCGCGCTGGTCGACTCGATCGGCAAGAAGGCACGCTTCCTGGCGGTCGCCTGGGCGGCTGCCCGGAGCGAGCTGGTCGACCATGGCCTGCCAGGGCCGGACGTGGCTGTCCTCGACGCGCGAGCGGAGGATCTGGCGCGTGACGATGCACACCGCGCTGGCTGGGATGTCGTGACGGCGCGGGCCGTGGCGCCCCTGGCGGACCTCGTGGAGATCTGCCTGCCGCTCCTGCGTCTGGGCGGCCAGCTGATCGCCTGGAAGCGCGACGATGGAGTCGGTTCGCTGGAGCGCGAGCTCGGCGCAGCGCGCCTCGCCCTGCGGATCTGCGGAGGCGCCGCGCCCAACGTCCATCGCGTGCCGTTGGCCGGCTTGGAGGACCACCGCCTCGTGGTCATCGCCAAGCAGCGCACCACGCCGGATGAGCTTCCCCGTCCGGTGGCCGAGCGCCGCCGCACGCTGCTACGCTGAGAGGGATGCGCGTCGCGGTCCTCTCGGACATCCACGGCAATCTGCCGGCTCTCGACGCGGTACTGGCCGCACTTGCCCCGTTCGATGAGGTCTGGGTGCTGGGGGACATCGTGGGCTACGGGCCGCAGCCCAATGAAGTGGTCGCGCGCCTCAAGCAGCTCCGCACCAAGGCCGTGCGGGGCAATCACGACGCCGCGGCCATCGGCGCGTTGAGCACCGAGGCCTTCAACGATGACGCGCGGACCGCCGTCGAGTGGACCGGCGGCGTACTGACGCCGGCCGCACAGCGCTGGCTGACTGGCCTCCCCGAGCGCAGTTCGACCGGCGATTTCACGCTCGTTCACGGCAGCCCGCGTGACCCGACCTGGGAGTATCTCGTCTCGAGCGCCCTGGCCAGCGCCAACATGCCGGCCTTCGCCACTCCCCACTGCCTGGTGGGCCATACCCATGTGCCCCTCGTCTTCCGCGACGACGCAGCGGGCATGCAGATGCTGGCGCCCGAGCGCGGCATCGCGCTGGAACTGGACGAGCGACGACTCATCCTCAATCCGGGCTCGGTGGGCCAGCCGCGCGACGGCGACCCACGCGCCTGCGGGATGCTCCTGGACACCAGCCACAAGACCGCGACCTGGCAGCGCATCCCGTACCCCATCGCGGAGGTCCAGGCCCGTATGCGCGCAGTCGAGCTGCCCCTCAGGCTCATCGAACGCCTCGCACACGGCTGGTAGGCCCGTGAGCGACGAGCGGCGCCCCGTCCGAGGTCGCAAGCCGGGCGACCGGCGCATGAGGATAGAGCGGCCACACGCGGAGTACTTCCGCTATACCGCCTCGGGCAGCCTTATGGCCAAGCCCAAGGCGCACGAGGATCGCCGGCCCCTCGGTCGGGCCATGGCGCGAGCCAGGCGTGTGCTCATCGGCCGGCCCCTGGCTACCGCCGAGGAGATCGGTGAGCGGCTTTCCAAGGCCAAGGCGCTGGCCATCTTCAGCTCCGACGCCATCTCTTCCAGTGCCTACGCGACGGAGGAGATCCTGCGCGTGCTGGTGCTCGGCGGCCTGGCCGCCCTGACCCTGAGCGTGCCCGTCAGCATCGGCATCGCCCTGCTCCTGACGATGGTGGCCATCAGCTACCGGCAGATCTGCATCGCGTATCCGAACGGCGGCGGTTCCTACTCCGTAGCCAAGGCCAATCTGGGTCGGATGGCCTCCCTGGTTGCCGCTTCCGCCCTGCTCATCGACTACACCCTCACGGTCGCGGTATCCATCTCATCAGCCTCTGAGCAGATCGCCTCGGCCTTTCCCGAGTTGCATGCCTGGAAGGTGCTTATCGGCGTGGTCGCCATCGCGCTGGTGACGCTGGGCAATCTGCGCGGCCTGCGCGAGTCGGGCAACATCTTCGCGCTGCCTACGTACCTGTTCATCGGCAGCGCCCTGCTGATGATCGGCATGGGCGTTTACCGCATCGTGGTCGAGGGTCAGCCTGCGGTGGCTCCCGCCATCGAGGATGTGGGTGGCACGCTGGAGGCGGTCGGTCTCCTGCTCGTGCTGCGCGCCTTCGCCTCCGGTTCGGTAGCCCTCACCGGCACGGAGGCCATCGCCACGGGCGTGCCCGCTTTCAAGCCACCCGAGCCTCGCAACGCGGCGACCACGCTCGTGGTGATGGCCGGCATGTTGGGCATCCTATTCGTGGGCATCACCTTCTTGGCCAGCCACTTCGGGGTGCTGCCCAACGAAGAGCAGACGGTGGTGGCCCAGGTCGCCGCCCAGATCTACGGGGCGGGGTCGGTGGCCTTTTACCTCTTCACCGCCTTCACGGCGCTGCTGCTCTTCCTGGCCGCCAATACCGCCTTTGCGGCCTTCCCGCGACTGGGTGCGGTGCTGGCCGAGGATGGCTTCTTCCCCCGTCAGTTCGCCTATCGGGGCGACCGCCTCGCGTTCACTACGGGCATCGTGCTGCTGGGCGTCGTGGCCGCGCTCCTGGTGGTGCTCTTCGGAGCCGACACGCACGCGCTCATCCCGCTCTATGCGGTGGGCGTCTTCATCGACTTCACCATCAGCCAGTCGGGCATGGTCCGACATTGGCTGAGCACGCGTGAGCGTGGTTGGCAGTACCGCCTGGCGATCAACGCCTCGGGCGCCATCCTGACCGGCGTGGTAGCCGTCGTGGTGACCACGGTCAAGGCGCCCACCTCGCTGGTGATCATCCTGCTCATCCCAGCCATCGCGGGGCTGATGCTATTCATCCGCCGGGAATACGACACGGTCAGCCGCGAGCTGGCAATGCGGCCGGAGCAGATCATCGGACCGCCCCAGCGACGCGAGCGCGTGGTGGTGCCCGTGCCCGGACTCTCGCGGGCTGTAGTCCAAGCCGTCAACTTCGGCCGTTCGCTGGCGGACGACGTACGCGCTGTTCACGTGAGTGCCGATCCAGACGAAGCTGCTGCCCTGCGCGAGAACTGGGAGCGCCAGCTGCCCGGCGTCCCGCTGGTCATCGTCGAGTCGCCCTACCGCTCGCTGGTGCTGCCCTTCCTGTCCTACCTCGACGTGATGATGCCGGCCGAGCCGGATCTGATCACCCTCATCGTGCTGCCCGAGTACGTGCCCCGCCACTGGTGGGACAGGATCCTCTATAACCAGACCACGAACCGCCTGCGCAGGGCACTCATCGGCAGGCCCGACACGGTCGTGGCGACCGTGCCGTACCGCCGCGAGGAAGAGATGGCCGGCGACCGACCTCCGCCCGTCGACCGCTAGTACTGGACCTCCGGCCGCGCCTCGCGGAGCCTCGATGGTACGCTTCCGCCGATGCCCCAGACCGCCCTTCCGCCGCTCTACTCGCGTGCTGTCCTGGGCCTCAACGGTGGCCCCACCGACGGACTGGTGGTACGCCTTGGTTGCGAGCTGGCCCGTGGTCGCGCGATGGAGCTCATCGCCCTCCACGTCATCGAGGTCGACTGGCGCCACGACCTGTCGGAGGATCTGGCCAGCAGCAACGCAACGGCATCGGCGGTGCTCGATCTGGCCGAGAACATCGCGGAGCAGAACAAGGTGACGCTGCGCACGGGACTCCTCCAGGCGCGCGAAGTGGGCGCTGCGCTGGTGGACGAGGCGGCCGAGCTGGCGGCGGACGTGATGATCGTGGGCCTGCCCTACCGGCAGCGCTTCGGCGGCGACTTCGCCATCGGCGATGTCATCCCCTACGTCTTCCAGAACGCATCCTGCACCGTGCTCGTGGCTCGGGAATCGGTCGGCGATGGCAGCGGACGCCGGGCCGATCGATCGGCCATCAGCTTCGGCCGAGCGTCGTGAACGAGAGGAGAAGCACCTAGATGCGAGCGTTCATCGCGGGCTGCGGCCGGACCGGCGCCGGGCTCGCCGAGCAGCTGGCAAGAGCCGGTCACGAGGTGACCATCATCGACACCAACTCGGAGGCCTTCAACCGTCTGGACCACGGATTCCCCGGCCGCGCGCTGCGCGCCGACGTGACTGACGAGGATCAACTGCGTCGCGCCGGCGCCCAGGGAGTCGACCTGTTCTTCGCCCTGACCGAAGGCGACAACCGGAACATCCTGGCCGCCCAGTCCGCCACGGAGAGCCTGGGCATCGAGCGGGTGGTGGCCAAGGTCAATGATCCCGTACGGGCCGAGGCCTACCGCGCGCTGGGCATCGCCACCCTCTGCCGCACGCGCATCCTGGCCGATGCCCTGGCGACTTGGAGCGGTCTGCCCCACGACCCCGGCGCCGAAGGGGTCGCCCCCGCCACGGGCCATCATCGCGAGCACGCCGACATGACGGCCGATGCGTCCCTCACTGTCGGGGGGCGCTGACCGTGTACGTGATCGTCGTGGGTGGCGGCAAGGTGGGCTACTACCTGACCAAGGAGCTGCTGGCTGCCGGCCATGAGCTGGTGCTGCTGGAGAAGGACGGTCGCCGCGCCAGGCAGATAGCCGACGAGGTGGGCAGCATCGTGCTGCAGCGCGACGGATGCGAGGGCAAGCACCTCGAGGAGGCCGGCGCCAAGCGGGCCGCCATCGTGGCCGCCGTTACCGGGGACGACGAGGACAACCTGGTCGTGTGCCAGATGGCCAAGCACCACTTCGACGTGCCGCGGACCATCGCGCGCGTCAACAACCCGCAAAACGAGTCGCTCTTCCGCCACCTTGGCGTGGACGACATCATCAGCCCCACGCGCATGGCCCTGGCAGCCATCGAGCAGGACATCCCGGTGCACGAGCTCCTCCATCTGGCGCAGCTGCCGGGTGGACGACTGGAACTCATCGAGGCACGGATCACGGAGGATTCCCCCGCCGCAGGCCGCCGAGCCGCGGACCTTTCTCTTCCTGAAGCGTGCTCCCTCTTCGCCATCATCCGGGACGGCAACGCGCAGGTCATCCGCTCCGACACGTCGCTGCAGGTGGGTGACACGGTGCTGGCCATCTCACGCACCGAGTCGGAGACCCAGCTGCACGACGCGCTCATCGGCGCTGCCGACGGCGCGGACGCCGACTGACCTCCGCCCCTCCGGTGCAGGCGCCCGCGCCCAGGGTCCTGACGCGCGCGCTCATGGCCTGGGGGATGGGCCACCTGACCCTGGGCGATCGACGGGGTTGGTCGCTGCTCTTGTTGCAGGTCGCCTGGCTCGTCACACTCATGGCATCCGCCCTGGCCTGGTTGGGCTCGGACCGCTGGCTGTTGGTCTTCGGGCTGGCCTCCGGCTATCTGGCCGTCTGGACGCTGCAAGCGGTCCACGCCTATCGTCGAGCGGTGCAGGCGGGAGCGCCGGCCAAGGGCGCCCCACGCATCCTGCTCATCGCGCCCATCTCCGTCGTGATCATCACGCTGATCTTCCTGATCGGCGGTCGGGTATCCACGCCTGGCGCCACCTTCGAGCGATACGTCCATGCCTGGACGGCGGGCGATGCCGCCACGGCCGCCTCGCTCTTTGCTGAGCCGGTCTCTGAGGACGAGCTGGTCCACGCCTGGCGCATCGACGGCGAACGCCTCGCCGCCCGCCTGGCGGACACGGTCGGCTCCGGCCCTTTGGGCACGACGCTCCCCGGATCCGAGCTTACGTTGGGGTCCATCCGCTTCGAGTACCCAGCCGATGCCTCCAGCGACCCGCTGCGCACCAATGTCGACCTGCTGATCGTGGAGGACGTGCGCATCCGCTCCACCGTGCTGGGCATCTTTCCGGCGACGGTGCAGGAGACGCGCGTCGTGGCGCGTGCCGGGCGCGCCACACTGCGGCGCGAAGCAGTGGGGCCCCCGCTGCCGCTCCTCCCAGCGGCGGGCGTGTGGCGCATCGAGCGCATCGAGATCGACTGAGCGACTCCCAGGAAATGTGCGCTTTCTGGCACCAAGAGGCTTGACAACGTCATTGTCAAGGTACTAGCCTGACGCAGTGACCACTCGAACCGCCGACCGCGACCGCATGGGGCGTGACCCCGGCCGGCCGGTCTATGTCATCAGCGTGGCCGCGGAGCTGGTGCGGGTACACCCCCGCACCCTCCGCATCTACGAGTACGAGGGACTGGTCTGTCCCGCTCGAACCCCATCCAACATCCGGCTCTACTCCGAGAACGATGTCCGGCGGGTCCTCTGGATCCGCCATCTGACCCAGAGGCTGGGCGTGAACCTTGCCGGGGTACGCGTCTTGTTCGCCCTCGAGGAACGCTTGGGCATGCGCATCCTCGAGACGCTCTACGCCGAACGTCCTATGGAGGACGAAGACGTGGAAGCTGACGCCGGAACCAAAGTAAAGACGAAGCCGACGGCCGCCGCTGCTGCGGAACCGGCGTGACCCCCGACCAAGGAGACCTCATGGCTGCCATCAAGACACCTCGCAAGCCGGCCGCGCCGAAGTCGACTCCCACCATCCAGCTGCTGCCGCTCGTGGCGCTGCGTGAGACGGTCATCTTCCCGGAGATGATCGTGCCCCTCCAGGTCGGCCGCGACAAGTCCGTCCAGGCGCTCAACCGCGCCGTGGCGGAGGAGACGCCCATCGCGCTGGTGACCCAGCGACAGGCCGATCGCGAGGACATCACGGACCCTTCGGAGCTGTACTCCGTGGGCACCCTGGCCAAGATCGCCCAGGTCGTCCAGTTGCCGGACGGCACCGTGCGCGCCATCGTGCAGGGCCAACAGCGCCTTCGCCTGCTGGGCTTCGAGTCGGTCGATCCCTACATCCGTGCGCGGGTGGAGCTGGTCGAGGATGAGAGCACCAGCGGCATCGAGGTCAAAGCCCTGGTCCGCAGCGTGCAAAGCCAGATCGAGCAGTACGTCCAGTCCGGTGCCCCGGTGCCGCCCGAGGCGGCCGTGGCTGCGCGCAACATCACCGAGCCGGGCCTGCTCGCTGACATGGTGGCCTACAGCCCGGACATGTCCACCGAGCAGCGTCAGGAGCTGCTCGAGACCATCGACGTGATGGAGCGGCTCAAGCTGGTGTCGGGCTTCCTGGCTCAGCAGATCGAGATCCTGGAGCTGAAGGGTCGCATCCAGTCCGAAGTCAAGTCGGAGATGGACAAGACCCAGCGCGAGTACATCCTGCGCGAGCAGCTCAAGGCCATCCAGCGCGAGCTGGGCGAGGATGACCCGCAGCAGGCGGAGATCAACGAGCTGCGCGACAAGGTCGAGCAGGTCGGCATGCCGGAGGAGATCAAGGCGCGGGCGATCAAGGAGATCGACCGCATGAGCCGCATCCCCTCGGCCTCTCCCGAGGTGGGCGTCATCCGCACCTACGTGGACTGGCTCGCGTCCCTCCCCTGGGACCTCTCCACGGACGACAACCTGGACATCCGCGAGGCGGCGCGCATCCTGGATGAGGATCATCACGGCCTGGAGAAGGTCAAGGAGCGCATCCTGGAGTACCTCTCCGTGCGCACCCTGGCGGACACCATCCGCAGCCCCATCCTGGCCTTCGTGGGGCCTCCCGGCGTAGGCAAGACCTCGCTGGGCAAGAGCGTGGCGCGTGCCATGAACCGCAAGTTCGTGCGCATGAGCCTGGGCGGCATCCACGACGAGGCGGAGATCCGCGGCCACCGCCGCACCTACATCGGCGCGCTGCCCGGACGGATCATCCAGAACATCAAGACGGCCGGTTCCAACAACCCCGTGTTCATGCTCGACGAGGTCGACAAGATCGGCATGGACTTCCGCGGCGATCCGAGCTCGGCGCTGCTGGAGGTGCTGGACCCGGAGCAGAACAACAGCTTCCAGGACAACTACCTCGAAGTGCCCTTCGACCTCTCCAAGGTGCTCTTCATCGCCACCGCCAACCTGCTCGACCCCATCCCCCCCGCCCTGCGCGACCGCATGGAGGTCATCCAGCTGCCCGGCTACACCCCGTCGGGGAAGACGGAGATCGGC
>Ga0136617_10004524_pt1 | contig 12449 bp, 16 predicted proteins | sample AntDrymUQ3222106_2_FD_129672 | JGI IMG/M metagenome (GOLD analysis project Ga0136617, IMG submission 129672) | Polar desert sand microbial communities from Dry Valleys, Antarctica - metaG UQ322 (21.06) | ecosystem: Environmental > Terrestrial > Soil > Desert | place: Antarctica: Dry Valley...
GCCAAACAGCGTTCCGAATTCAGCAATAATTACGACGCGAGCCTTCGCTGGACGCATAAACGATTCGATACGGAACTGACGGTTTTTCGTCTTGATTTGGAAGATACGATTACGAAACAGGCGCTGATTTTGCCGCCGGGCGCAGTCGGACAATTTTTGGGCGACCAGCCGATTACCAATCAATTACCGAACGGAGGTGTTTTCGTGCCACTTTCGACCGCGCCGGTTCTGGTTCGTTCTAATTTTACTTCGGCGAAAGTCTTCGGCGTTGAATACGAACTCGAAACGCACATCACACAGAATTTTCAATTTCGCGGAAATTTTACATACATTCGTGCCGAAGACAAAGATACAGGTTTGCCGCCGAACATCGAAGGCGGAACGCCGCCACCGACCGGATTTTTGAGTTTGAAATACGCGCCTGTCGGCAGAAGATTTTGGGTTGAAGGCTATACGACAATTGCCGACCGGCAATCGCGTCTGTCAACGCTTGATTTAAGCGACCGGCGCACGGGCGCACCGCGTTCGCGGACGCAAATTCAAAACTTTTTCCGCCGCGGTGCTTGCGTGAATGGCTTGACTACGCCCGGCACAACCGGCATCTGCGGTTCGGCGGGCGGCGTGCTGATTGCGACGGGCGAAACGCTCGCGCAGGTTCAAAACCGTTTGCTGCCCATCGGGGCAAATATTAACGGCGTGCGCGTTATTAATAACGACACTACAGTTCCGCTTTTCACGTCTTTGCCCTCGTATGCAATTTTCAATTTGCGCGGCGGATTTAACTTTGGCGAGAAATCCCAGCTATTCGTCGCGTTCGAGAATATCTTCGATAATTTTTATCGCAATCCGAGTTGGGGAATTGACGGGGCAGGCAGAAATCTGACGATACAATATCGTTATAAATTCTAAAGCATCTTTTCCCACAACAATTAAAAAGCACGAGTAAAAATTGCTCGTGCTTTTTCGCATTTCGGCTATCTGCAAAGGAAAGGCGTTGAATTTAATTTCGATTATCGCTTTTTAGAAATTTGTTCGGCAGATTGAAAACTCGGTTTAATCATATTCTTCGAGCAGAGCATTTTTCAGAAGCAACACGCCTTCTTTTATTTGTTTTTCATTGTATGAAGCATAACCGAGAATCAACCCGTTCGGCGGATGCGGATTAAAACTGTAAGCTGCAATCGGTGAAACCTTGAGATTATTCTGCGCCGCTTTTTCGGCAACCCCTTCGGCACAAATTCCGTCCGGCAGCCAGTCGATAAGGTGCATTCCGGCATCTGCTTTCGGAACTTCAAGAAGTCCTTCGAGTTGTTTTTTTGCTTCTCCGAGTAAAGTTTTCTGTCTTTCTTCATAGAGTTTTCGCATTCGGCGGAGATGGCGGGCGAAATGTCCTTCAGCAATAAATTCCTGAAATTCGCCGCTTAAAATCGCTTGTCGAATCGCTTCGTAAATCTAAAGATAAAGCGGAGCAGCGAATTTTTCATCGAGCATTATGAATGGAACGCTGTTTTTGAGCATAATTCTTCAATCATAAATCGGTCTGTATAAGTTCGTATAAATTGGCTATTGCAATAATGCCAATTCCGGTTAGGATAAGAATATCAAATTTAGGTTGCGAAACAAGAGACAACTTTTACAAACATTGCAGTCAGTTTATTGTTTTCGCGGATAATAATTAAAATATGGAACAACAATTGTTTGATTTGGCTGGCGACTTAAACATCATCGCCTCGAAGGATTCGTCGCCCGACGATTTCGATTTTTTTGTCGGTAAATGGAAAGTTCATAATAAAAAACTCAATGAGCGATTGAAAAATTGCGCGAAATGGACGGAGTTTGAGGCATTGAGCGAATGCCGTAAAATCCTCAACGGCTTCGGTAATACCGATTCTTTTCGCACCGAATTAGGCGGCGTGCCGTTTGAAGGAATGACTTTGCGGCTTTTTAATCCGCAGACGAAACTTTGGAGCATTTATTGGGCTGACAGCAATGTTGTCGTTTTAGATGTCCCGCAAATCGGCTCTTTTGAAAACAATGTCGGAAAGTTTTACGCGAGAGATGTTTTTGAAGGAAAGGAAATTATTGTGCAGTTTATTTGGGACGCGACAAACTCGAATGTTCCCGTTTGGAGCCAGGCGTTTTCCGCTGACAACGGAGAGACTTGGGAATGGAATTGGTATATGACTTTTCACCGGCAAAGCTAGAAAATTATGAACACGGAAGAAAATTTGAAAATCATCGAGCTACGCAATTATCTGATAAAACCTGATACGCGCGACAGGTTTATAGATTATTTTGAAAGTCATTTTATTGATTCGCAAAAAGAGTTGGGCGGTTATCCGCTCGGACAATTCACGGTTAAAAATGATGACGACAAATTTTTTTGGATTCGCGGGTTCAAGGATATGAAATCGAGAATCGTTTTCTTGCGTGCGTTTTATGAACAAGGATTGTCTTGGAAAAAGTTTGGTCCCGAAGCCAACGAAATGATGCTGGATTCGGACGATGTGTATCTGTTGCGACCGCTGAATGACAGGAAAGATTCGCAAGACTTATCTCAAACGGTTAGCAGTAGCGTGTTTGAAAAACTGAAAGCATTTGTCGTGATTAATTTTTATTTTTCTGAAGAAAATCACCTTTACAATTTAATAAATTTCTTTCAAACGGATTACGTTCCTTTTCTCAATTCTCTAAAAATCAACGATACGACGCTCTGGGGCAGCGAAATGGCGGAGAATGATTTTCCGCGTCTTCCCGTTATTCAAGATAGTAATCTTCTAGTCGCAATTTCGAGTTTTGAAAACGAATCCGAATATCAAACAAAATTGAAACAGATTAATCTCGCTAACGCCGAACTGAAAAAGCAAATGCAAAAGTTAATAAATGACAGAAGAAGTTTGATGCTTTACTCTACACGAAAATCTTTTACCGAAAATTCTATTTTGGAAAAGAACTTAAATCTAGAAGCAGGATTTACAAAATGAAAAAATCAGACATCAACCCGATGCCGCAGTATTTCGACCGATATATTAATTTGGCAGCTGATGTCGAACTATCAAAAGCATTTGACGACAGCATTCAGCAGTTAGACGAATTAGACAGAAATCTTTGGGCGAAAATTGACGGCAAAATTTACGCGCCCGACAAATGGACGATTAAAAATATCGTTCAGCACATCATTGATTTTGAAAGAATTTTAGCTTATCGCAGCTTGCTGTTTGCCAGACGTGAAGGTTCAATTCCGCAAAGCGTTGATGAAAATTTGCTTGCCGCAAATATGAATGCCGAAAGACGCGCGATTGACGAATTGATAAACGAATTAAAAATCGTCCGGGCTTCGACTAAAGCTATGTTTGAGAGTTTCGATGACGAAATGTTGCTTTATAAAGGCACGAACTGGAAATACGAAATTTCCGTTTTGGCAATGGGTTTTTCAATCGTCGGTCATCAGATTCATCATCTCAAAATTATCGAAGAGAAATATCATTCGCTGGTTTGATTAAAGCAGCGCGAAACAAAAGGAAGGTAAATCAATGAAAGAACAAAGCAAAAATCAATTTGTCCGCAGTCAGCAAATTGAATGGAAACCGTTGCCCGAACCCGGCGTTTCCGGCGTGTTTGTTAAGATTTTACAATTTGATTCGGAAACGCGAAGGTCGCCGACTTTCCTGCTGAAATTTGAAGCGGGGGCGACTTATCCGGCGCATAATCATCCGGGCGGCGAAGAAATCTACGTTATCGAAGGCGACATCCGGCTGGGCAAAGACCATTTATACACGGGCGATTATTTATACACCGCGCCGAACGGCAAACACGCAGTTCGGTCAGAAAACGGTTGCGTCGTGCTGGTCAAAACTCCGCAGGCGGTCGAAATTCTCAAGACTCGGAATTTATAAAAGGGACTATGAAACAAAAAGACTTTGTTCCAACCGAGCGAACGAAACTTAAACGATTGCCGAAACGCGGCAATTTTCAGCCGGAAACGATTTATCAAATGCTCGACGAAGCTTTTGTTTGTCACGTCGGTTTTATAATTGACGGACAACCGTTTGTCGTTCCGACGGCGTTTGCGCGGGTGGCGGATGATTTGTTGATTCACGGTTCGGCGGCGAGTCGAATGCTGCGGGCGATGTCGACGGAAATTGAAGTTTGCGTAACCGTCACGTTGATTGACGGCTTGGTTCTAGCGCGTTCGGCGTTTCATCATTCGATGAATTACCGTTCGGTGATGATTTTCGGAAAAGCGAAAGTTGTCAGTGACGAGCGGGAAAAGTTTGAAGCACTTCGCGCTTTTACCGAACATCTTGTTCCAAATCGCTGGTCGGAAATTCGTCCGCCGAATGAGAAAGAGTTGAAAGCGACGCTCGTTTTATCCATCTCTTTACAAGAAGCGTCGGCGAAAATCCGCACGGGAAATCCTATTGACAACGCGGAAGATTACGCAATGGACGTTTGGGCGGGCGTGATTCCTTTGAAATTAGCGGCGGGAAAACCGATTGATGATGAACAATTGAAAGCCGGAATTTCTGTTCCCGAATATGCTTTCGATTACGACCGACAAAAAGTTAGAAAATGATTTCAATCGCGCAAACCGACGAAGAAATTAAAAACTGTTACGCGGTGATGGCTGAATTACGCCCGCACGTTTCGCCGGATGAATTTCTTCCGCAAGTTAAAAGACAAATTAAAATCGCCGGTTATCAACTGGCTTTTTTGACTGACAAAGAAGTCAAAGCTGTCGCAGGATTCAGAATTTCCGAATGGTTGGCAGGCGGAAAATATCTCGAAATCGAAGACCTCGTTTCAAAAACCGATGAAAGGTCAAAAAGTTACGGCGGTTGAACTCTTCATTTAGCTTGCTTGGGCATAACTTCATATATTCTTCTTTGTCTAAAATTATTTTCATTTTATTTCACCTCGTAATTTATTAAATCTTTCAAACGATACTCGAAATCTATGTGTACATACGCCCTCCGTGAGCAATAAAGATGATAAAACAATTGGAGCGAGATTATTTATATAGATAAGTGCATAATCCGTCAAACACGGAATATAAGATTTTTTTGACACGATTAACCAAATCAGTGTATTATTCGCGGTATTATTTATCGAATTAATAGTTAGGCCGCCCTCAATACCATGCCCGACAAACACTATCTGCATCCACGATTAGTTGAGGTGTATGACTTCGATAGTCCCTGGTCAGTGGACAGAGATTTTTATTTCAACTTTGCAGGTGCGCCACCATTGACCATTCTCGACCTGGGTTGCGGCACAGGTATTCTCAGCCTCGCATATGCCAACGAAGGTCATCGCGTAACGGGCGTTGATCCGGCAGGCGAAATGCTCCGATGTGCGCGAGAGAAAGATAACAACCATTCCGTTGAGTGGATTCAGTGCGCGGCTCAAGACTTCCGGTCAGATAAGCGTTTTGATCTCATCATCATGACGGGTCATGCCTTCCAGGTTCTCTTGACCGATGCTGATATCCTGGCCACGCTCAACGTTATGCGGAAGCATTTAGCGCCAGCGGGACGGATCGTGTTCGAATCCAGGAATCCTGCGATTGACTGGACCAGGGACTGGAACTACCGCATTGCATTAGAGTGTCCGCATGGGCGAGTCGTCGAAACCAGGCGTCTCATTGAGAGGAGGGATGATCGACTGTCGTTCGAACTCGTATATGAACTCGAAGATGAGACGCTGGTGTCGGCGAGTGCGTTGCGTTTTCTCCGGTGTGACCGAGTTCTAGAATTGCTTTCGACCAGCGGTCTTCAGGTCGTGAAGTTATTGGGAGATTGGGACCATGCACCCTTTGACGAGGCTACTTCACGAGAGATGATCTTTATCGTGACAGAGGAGTCAACGGGTCAGAGGTAGCGGCATCGCCAGACCATTGAGTGCTAGTCATGAGCCGGGGATCACTAGCCCCAGCGCAGCGGCCTAACAACGGCATGCACCCGACCCGCAACAGCACGGCTCTCATCACCGAAGGCAGTAGCGGGCGGGTGATGCCGGGCGTTCGATGCTTTCGCTGTGATTCAAAATTGGATGCTTGCAATTTCGGAAGCACTCGAAGATGCTATAAGTATGAAACAAATTCCCGCGACGAAAAATCGTTGGCTCTTGATTGTTCCGGCAGCCGTTGCCGTCTTAATCGTCAACGTAGGAATTCACATCCTGTATATGGTGATATACAGCTATCTTCTCAATCCGGGACAGGATGCGGCGCATTATCAAGCACACGCGGAGTTGAGCGCACCGTATTCGAGCATCGTGGTCGGGATGCCGTTAATGTTTCTCGTCTGCCGTTGGGTAGGCGGCAAGTTCGCGGCACAGCTCAGCATTACTGCCGCGCTGTTTGTCTGGTTAGTATATTTTCTGATTGACATAACTGTTCTTGTGTTTGCGGGAGAAATTTTCAGGCTGCTATTGCTCTTTATTATTTCTTTTGTGACAAAACTCGCAGCAGCCTATCTTGGCGGACTCGCGGCTCGAAAGCAGGTTGACGAAGCGTAGGTGTTGTTATGTGGCTAATTCCTACGCCGCATCGAACAAGTCATTGGACGTGAGGGCGAAACAGATTCTCTTTAAAAACTTGTGCGGTCAATTTTACGTTGCGTGTGGCTGGTTTCGCCCCACGTCAACTCCGCCGTTCGATGCTTCGCGTTATTAGAAAACGGAATGCGCGTCCCTCCGTTTTAGTTGACACAAAGAGCTGAAACAAATATTTGCCTTTGGGTCGTGAATATTCCTCTGCTGTGGGCAGAAACCCCGCCTACACAGGCGGGTAATTTCACATGAGATTCCAACCCCAGTATTTTGTAGTTCAGACTGCCTCTGAAAAAGTAACTTGAGTTGTTCCGAATAAGCTTTTTTGGACGATTTCTTCTCCGCTCTTATTCCTTCAATCGGCTTTCTCAAGCATCAGACTTCAAACGACTCCGGTTGTCTGGAACTGAATTTCTCGTCTCGAAACGCTTTGGTTTTCAATTTATTCAAAACAGACTTGCGTAGCCAAATGACTTCGTGTATATTTGTAGTCAGGTGGCTACACAATGAACTTAAGACGAGACGTATTTCAAGCAATAGCAGACCCGACGAGAAGGGCGATACTTCTGTTGGTTGCTTCGCAATCTATGACGGCGGGCGCAATAGCCGCAAACTTTGACACAGCCAGACCGACCGTTTCAAAACACCTGCAAATACTCGCCGAGTGCGAATTGCTTGAACAAGAGCAAAACGGCAGAGAAATTTACTATCACTTAAACCCCGAAAAGATAAAAGAAATAGCCGACTTTATCGAACCGTTCCGCGAAATGTGGGACGACAGGTTTAATAAATTGGAATCTGTCATGAAAAAATACAAATCAAAAAAATAGAACGACGTGGAACGAAAAACAAAAATCAAGACGGAAGACGGCAAACAGGAATTAGTGATTACAAGGGAATTTGATTTGCCGTTGGAATTACTTTTTAGAGCGTATGTCGAGCCTGACATTGTTGAACAATGGATGGGAACGAAAGTGCTGAAACTTGAAAGCAAAAAGCACGGCGGTTGGCAATTTGAAACGACCGATTCTCAGGGAAACAAACACAGGTTCAACGGGGTCATCCACGAGTTTATCCCGAACCGGAAAATCACACGGACATTTGAAATGGAGGATACGTCTTTTGGTGTCCAGCTTGAGTTCTATGAATTTGAAAAACTCACTGACGATGCCAGCAAACTAAAGATTCATTCAATTTTTGAATCAGTCGCGCACAGAGACCAAATGCTTCGGCTACCCTTTGCGCGGGGGCTAAATATGGCACATAACCGATTGCAGGACATTGTAAGCAAATTAAAATAACCGATTGAAAGGAGAACAGGATGACAAACAGAAACAAAATAATTTATTGGGTTGCCACAGGTTTTTTGGCTTTTAGTATGTTGGCCCAAGGTTTTGCTCAAATATCTCATACAAACGGGTATGTTGATATGATAATTGTCCATTTAGGTTATCCGTTATATTTCCTGAACATCATTGGTGTCTGGAAAATACTTGGAGTCATAGCTATTTTAATTCCAGGATTCAAACCCCTTAAAGAATGGGCTTATGCAGGCTTTTTCTTTGTCATGTCGGGAGCGATATTTTCACATATCGCATCGGGTGATTCCGTGATTGATCTAGCTCCCGCGTCGGTATTGCTAATTCTGATTGCGGTCTCGTGGTATTTCAGACCTGCGGATAGAAAAATCATTTCAGTTTATCAATAAATGAACAGAATGAATCCTAAGGTTGATTTCTATTTTAAGAAAGCCGAAAAGTGGCAGGAAGAATTGGAGCAGTTGAGAACGCTCGTTCTTGACTGCGGGCTGACCGAAGAACTGAAGTGGGGTGTGCCTTGTTACACATTTCAGAAAAGCAACATAGTTTTAATACATGCATTTAATGAATACTGTGCGCTTTTGTTTGTCAAAGGCGCTTTGTTAAAGGATGCCAATGGCATTCTAATCCAACAAACGGAGAATACGCAGGCGACGCGCCAGATTCGGTTCACCGACGTTCGAGAAATAGTCGAGATGAAAGCCATCTTGAAAGCCTATGTTTATGAAGCCGTTGATATGGAAAAAGCCGGCTTGAAAGTTAATTTTAAAAAGACTACAGAATTCATAACTCCTGAAGAATTTCAAAATAAACTGGATGAAATTCCCGCCTTGAAAACCGCTTTTGATGAATTAACACCGGGACGGCAAAGAGCATACATTCTTTATTTTTCTGCCCCCAAACAATCCAAAACTCGGAAGGAAAGGGTTGAAAAATGTATGCGGCAAATTCTCATCGGAAAGGGATTAAATGATCAGTAATTCGATGAGAAAAATAAACTCGCGCGAAGGCAAACGGCGTAGTGAAAACCAACACGCATCGAACAAGTTATTGGACGCGAGCGCGAAACAGCTACTTTGTTATGAGCGTCGCTCATTAACCCTTAGCCTGCGTGTTGCTGGCTTCGCGCCGCGTCAACGCCGCCGTTCGGCGAATCACGACATCCGCCACTCGGTTATCTCGCTTGTCCCATCCTTGCAGTAAAAGGTCAGTTCCTTCCGTAATTTGCCCGAAGCCCATTTCCTTAAGGGCTTCGACAAGAAGCTCGCGGTTGGCGAACGCTTCCGATTCAAAAGCCAAATATTTTGACATTTTCAAATCTCCCGCATAAACAATTATTTGACTAAAAACTCATCAACGAATACTCGAAAAACACTCGTTTGTTTCCGTCGCATTCTGCCCGCCGCTTATTCTTTTTCTTTGGTTCAAGCCTTTTTCAATAAAAGAGAACGCTTCATAGCCCGCCGCTATTTCAAAAAATCAATTACGGATGTTGATGTTCAGATTACTTTTTTGGCAAAGACAAGCGAGGTCAAGTAAAGGGATTAATCATTCACCGGCAAGTAAAGTTAAAATAAAAAATCTGAAACCTTTTTATTTTTTCGGGAATTAATTATTTGTAAGATGATTTGAGAGCTTAAAGAATATGGCAGTTTCGACGCTTTATCACGTGAGTTCGGAAATAAAAAATCCCTCTGATTGCTCCGATGATTTGGTTGCCCGCGCAAAGGGCGGCGACCGCGAGGCGTTCGGTCTGATTTTCGACCAAAATTATCGTTTTATTTACAAATTCATTTACGCCATGCTTGGCGAGCAAAGTTTAGCGGAGGAACTGACGCAGGAAACTTTTTTAGGAGCTTATAAAAACATCCATTCGTTGTGGGACGAAGCGAAACTGCAAACGTGGCTCTGCGGCATAGCTAAAAATGTTGTTCTCAAGTCGCTGCGCTCGCATCGTCGGCGAATAAAGAAAAGTGACGATGAAATTGAATCGCTGAACGTGCCTGACGAAAAAAACCTGCCGCCCGACCGCCAATTTTTGAGTAAGGAATTGAAATTTCTGATTGACGCGGCTCTGGAAAAACTGGGCGAGGATAAGCGGCTCGTTTTTATTCTGAGGGAACTTCAGAATTTAAGTTACAAAGAAATTTCAGAGATTACCGGATACACGATTCCGAAACTGAAAACCGACTTGAACCGGGCGAAAGCCGAGATGCGAAATATGCTTAGCCACTTTCAGGAGGTAGAAAAATGAAGTGCGAAAAATACCTTGATTTAATTGACGAACTGGTTAAGGGCGAGCTTGACGAGGAAACCGCCGGAGAGGTAAATCTGCACATTTTCGCTTGCACGGAATGCGCGTCCGACTATGAAATTCTGGCACAGGAAAAAAAGATGTATGCCCGATATTTGTTTGAAATTAAGCCGCCCAACGATCTGCCGGTAAAATTTCGGGCGCAGCTAAATTCAGAAGCGGGCAATATCTCGCGCATTTCTTGGCTGCCGATGAGCGCGTTTGGGTGGAAGGCGAGTTTAGCCGGATTTCTTCGTCTGCATCCGGCTTCGGTTGGCGCAATTGCGCTGATTGTATTCGGAATCGGTTTCGGCTTATTGAGATTTATGCCGGTTGAAACGATGCGAACGGAAAAGGAAGTTGCCAAAACAGAACCAAGCAGCATTCAATTTCCGACAGCTAATCCAGTCGAAACTGATAAAGATGCTTCAACGGATTTAACTGCAAAAGCTATAAGCGGCGATTATGTCGCCTCTTCAAAAAGGATAATAAACCCGGACGTAAATAGATTTTCAGACGCGAAACGCGCTGCCGAGAAAAATCTTAAATCCGGCGCGATTAAGCCGACAAAAATAAAGAAACAAATAAATTCGGCGAACGAAAATGAGGATTTAGCAGCTGGTTCTCAACTGAGTAAAGAAGCGCAGACGCGAATATCGCAGTCACGGAATTTGGAAAAAGAAATCGCTAAGCAAATCGAAAAAATCGAGCTGTTGCTTCGCTCGTTTAGAAATGCGCGGACGGTGGATGGCGGCGAAGTCTTCGACATTTCATACGAAAAACAGCGAGCCAAAAAACTGCTCGAAATGAACGCTCAACTCAAGCGAATCGCCGAAAATTACGGAGCTTTATACGCGGAAGAAATACTCCTTCAGGTTGAACCTTATTTGCTGGAAATTTCCAACCTTGAAATTAATCCGTCGCTCAACAAAGTGCTGGACATCAAGGAGCGCGTGAAAAGTCAAAATCTCATTGCCAGCTTGCAGGCATATTACTGATGCAGACCGCGAGATTGTGCCGAAAAACTGAAAAACATTAGCAAATGATAAATTTTGTCGCCCGTTAATTTGTAAAAGAAAGAGAAATTATGAATGCCAAAAAAGAATCGTTCAAACAAATTAGTAAAACAGTCTTGAAAAAGGGCGCATTCCTTCTAATTATTATTGGCATTACTTCTCTGCCCAAAACAAACTTCGCTCTAACATCGAATCAAATTGTTTCCGCGAAGGAAATTAACATTCAAGATGAAGCCTTCGCCAAAAAATTTCGTGAAGGAAGAGATTTGATGGACAGCGAGGAATGGGCAAAGGCAGCCGAAAAATTTAAGGAAGCTATCTCCGGCTATCCGAATAATAAATCCGTTGATGCCGCGCTCTACTGGCTCGCTTTCTGTTATAAAAAACAAAAGAAATTCAAAGAGATGGAAATTATGCTTGACCGTCTTTTGAAAGAATTTCCCGCCTCGTCCTGGTCTGATGACGCAAGGGTAATGAAAAACGAGATACCGGGTCCTCCTATTCCCGTTACACCCGTTACTCCTGTTACTCCGCCTATTTCCGTTGCGTCGCCTGACAAATCACTTTCCGTTGACCGAGAAGATGAAATTAAAATCGCCGCTTTTAAGAGTTTGCTTTCCGCCGACCCGAAAAGAGCGATTCAAACTCTGGACGATGTTTTGACGCGCGATTCAAATGCCGGAGAAATTCTTAAACAATCTCTGCTGCGCGTGCTGCGGAGACCTTTTTTATTGGAAAATCAAGCGCGTGCAAGCTTATCCGCAAGCGGCGCGGGAAATCCACTCTTAGCGCAGCTTCGGGAAACTTTGATAAAAGGTTTTCAAGCCGATTCGAGCGATAAAATTCGGCAGGAAATTATTTACGTTCTGGCTGGGCTGGACAATGAGCAGTCTGTAAATTATCTCGCTGAGTTATACGCATCGGAAAATAATCCGGTGATTAAGAAGGCAATTATTAATTCATTCGGTAATGTTTATAACTTCATTTCAAGAAATTTTCTCGGCTTCGGCTATAAGGAAAACTCCAGTCGAAAAGTCGAGTTTGATAAATTGGCGGAAATCATCCGTTTGGAGAAAGATGTTGAGCTGCGCCGTCTGGCATTTTCCAGATTGCAGTCGGTCGGACTCTGGACAAAGACAAAAAGCAAAGTGGCGGATACTTTTATTCAACTCTACGATGCCGAGACCGACGAACAATTAAAAATATCCATCATCCACGCTCTCGGCGACGGCAAAGAAAATCAAGCCTTACAAAAGCTGTCGGAAATCA
>Ga0136617_10004525_pt1 | contig 12449 bp, 11 predicted proteins | sample AntDrymUQ3222106_2_FD_129672 | JGI IMG/M metagenome (GOLD analysis project Ga0136617, IMG submission 129672) | Polar desert sand microbial communities from Dry Valleys, Antarctica - metaG UQ322 (21.06) | ecosystem: Environmental > Terrestrial > Soil > Desert | place: Antarctica: Dry Valley...
CTCGAGGCCATCCGGATGATCGGCCTGGAATGCCGCTTCTACCAGGCATCCAGCTCCGAGATGTTCGGCGCGACGCCCCCGCCCCAGAACGAACTCACGCCGTTCTGGCCCCGTAGCCCCTACGGCGCAGCCAAGGTGTATGGGTACTGGATGGCCCGGAACTACCGCGAGGCCTACGGGATGTACGCAGTCAACGGCATCCTCTTCAACCACGAGTCGCCCCGTCGCGGTGAGACCTTCGTGACACGTAAGATCTCGCGGGCTGCGGCGAGGATCAAGGTCGGCCTCGACGAGGACCTCTACCTGGGCAATCTCGACGCTGTTCGCGACTGGGGTTACGCCAAGGAGTATGTCGAGGCGATGTGGCTGATGCTGCAAGCCGAGGAGCCCGCCGACTATGTGGTCGCCACCGGCACGGCCTACACGGTCAGGGACTTCGTGCAGATCGCCTTCGACCACGCCGGACTTGATTGGGAGAAGTACGTGAAGTTCGACGAGCGCTACCTGCGACCGTCCGAGGTCGACGCGTTGATCGGCGACGCCTCGAAGGTGGCCGAGATCCTCGGCTGGAAGTCAAAGACGCTGGTGCCGGATCTTGCGAGACTGATGGTAAACGCCGACTACGAGCTCGCGATGGCCGAGGTGAAGAGTCGTGAGTGATATTCAGCCACTCGACCGCAACTCATGTGTCTACATCGCCGGCCACAACGGCCTCGCCGGGTCGGCCATCTGGCGGGCCATGGAGGCCCACGGTTTCACCGATCTAGTCGGAGCACGATCGGCTGATGTTGACCTTCGCGATAGGGACGCCACCTTCGCCTACATGCAGAAGATTCAGCCCGACGCGGTAGTTCTCGCGGCGGCTCGGGTCGGAGGCATCGCGGCGAACGATACCTACCCCGCCGACTTTCTCTCGGAGAACCTGCGTATTCAGGTTAACGTCATGGATTCGGCGTTTGCAGCAAGTGTTGACCGGCTACTTTTCCTCGGTTCCTCATGTATCTACCCCAAGTTTGCGGAACAACCGATCAAGGAGTCAAGTCTTCTGACCGGCTCACTGGAACCCACTAACGACGCCTACGCAGTCGCTAAGATCGCCGGAATCTTCCAAGTAAAGGCGAGCCGGAAGCAATTCGGTGTGCACTGGATCTCGGCAATGCCGACTAATCTCTACGGACCAAACGATAATTTCGACCAGCAATCAGGCCACGTATTGCCGTCGCTCATTGCGAAATTTCACGACGCGATGGTAGAGCGAAGAGATACAGTGGCACTCTGGGGCTCCGGATCCCCCCGCCGCGAGTTCCTTCATGCTAACGATCTCGGCAATGCTGTTGTTACTATCCTTGACCGTTACGATGCACCCGAGCCCATAAACGTTGGCTTCGGTGATGACTTGAAAATTAGCGAACTGGCCGAAATTATCGCAGATGAGGTTGGGTTTAGGGGGCGAATCACCTACGATTCCGGTCAACCTAATGGGACACCGCGTAAGATGCTCGACAGCAGACAAATCCGATCGCTCGGATGGCGCCCCGCGATATCCTTGAAGGACGGTGTGCGAAGCACATATGAATGGTACGTGGAGTCGAAGACCGGGCCAAGTCGTGACTCTCGGTGACACGTCGCCTGGCCGCTCTTTGCGCGGCTTTACCGGAAGAAACTACGACAAAGGGCGGACGAAGGCCGTTCAGGCCGCTTGGTTTGCAGTTATGAACCTCATGTTCGTAAAATGGTGGTGCCCGGCTTCATTTCGGCCAGTAATCCTTCGCGTGTTTGGTGCGCGGGTTGGAGAACGCGTACTTATTCGTCACCGAGTCCGCATCCACTGGCCGTGGAAGCTGACGGTTGGCAACGATTGCTGGATCGGAGAAGACGCATGGCTTTTGAATCTTGAAACGATAACGATCGGATCCGATGTGTGCCTTTCGCAGGGAGTGCAATTAATCACGGGAAGTCACGACATGCGATCGGAAACTTTCGAATACGACAATTCTCCTATTAGCATTAAGAGTCATACTTGGATCGCTGCAGGCGCGATGGTTCTCCGAGGTTCGAACGTGGGCGAAGGCGTGACCATCAGTGCGCGCGTTGTCGTTCGTGGAAATGTTAGCGACAACACAGTGGTCCGCGCATGAAGATCATGCAAGTCGTCACGCTCGTCAGCGACAGCGGAGCATTTGGTGGGCCCCTACGAGTAGCACTCAACCAGACCAAGGAATTACGCGACCGAGGCCACCATGTCCAGCTGCTCGCTGGTTGGTGCGGCCGGGGGTCGCCACCAGCCGAGGTCGATAATGTCAGGCTTGAGGCCTTCAGCGCGTTTTCGATTGTGCCCTGGGCTGGATTTAGTGGACTGCACAGTAGTGGATTGCAAAGAGCAATTCGCCGAAACTTGAGGTCGACCGACGTGGTACACGTACATGCGGGCCGAGATCTGACTAGTCTACTTGCCCTATATGCTGTAATCCGCAACTCAGTGCCTACGCTTGTCCAAACCCACGGTATGATCGCAATTGACAAACGCATTAAGGCAAGGATAATTGACGCATTAGCAGTACGGTGCCTCGTTGGAGAGGCCAGGTTCAAGCTGGTGCTGACCGAGGACGAAGAAGCAGAACTATCGTCCGTGCTTCGTTCAAGGAGCGGTATCCGACGTCTTCGAAATGGCGTACCGCTCCCAGCGGCAATGGCTACAGAGTATAGTGAAGTAAACGTTCTATTCTGCGCCCGTCTTCAGGCGCGGAAGCGACCGATGGCTTTTGTACAAATGGCTGCCGACGTAAGTCGGATCTACCCGGAAGTAACTTTCTCGATCGTTGGTCCGGACGAGGGCTCCCTGGACGACGTAATTACTGAAATCAATCGTCTTGGGCTCTCGAGCCGCATCCGATACGAGGGTGCATTAACTTATGACGCGGTGCTCAAACGAATGCGAAAAGCAAGTATATACGTACTTCCTAGCGTGAACGAGCCTTTTCCCATGAGCCTATTGGAGGCATTGAGCCTCGGTCTAGCGTGTATTTGCACGGATAGCTGTGGCATTGCGCCAGTACTGCAGGAGCGCGGCGCGGCTCTAGTCACAGATGGCTCGAGGGGACAACTCACACAAGCGTGTATACGCCTCCTGGAGGATCCTGGCGTGCGGCGGAACCTAGGTGGAGCTGCTAGAAAGGCGGTAACAGAAGCATTCTCTATGAACGCGGTTGCAAATCGACTTGAGTCACTCTACCTCGAGGCATGTACTGACCGAGCTACGCTTCACGGCCGGTGATCAAGTGACCGAGCGAAAAGAGCGCAGATTCTTTGCTCAGGTTATTGTCCGCGTAGCGTCTCGCCGCGACACCCATCTGGCTAGCTTCATGGATATTGGCCCCAATCTTGACGATAGCATCAAGCAATGCCTCGGCCGCGTCGGGCGGAACGATCTGGCCGGCGCCGGAACGGCGAACCTCGCTAGCGGTGCCGCCTGCCGAGTGGGCTGCTGCAACAATGGGGCGACCCGCTCGAAAATACGACGTCAGCTTGCTGGGCAGACTCATATCGATCGAAGTCGATCGTTCGTTCACGAGCAACACGTCCGCCGCTTTCAAAATCTTCATATAGTCCTCCGAATTCGCAGGTGGAAGAAACTCAAGATTACTCACTGCCGCTCCCAGCGTCTGCAAGCAGTGACGTTGGCTGCCGTCACCCATCAAGACGAAGCGAACACGGACATCGCCCAACAGGGCGGCAAGGCGGGCGGCCTCAACGATATTTTCGAGACCTTGCTTCAGTCCCATGTTGCCACTGTGGAGCGCGACGATCTCACCATCCTTCCAGCCCAGTTCTGCGCGGTTATAATCTCGGTTAGAAGGCACATCCTTGACATGAGTCCAATTGGGCTGAATTGCGACAGCGGTCGGGTTGATCCCAAGCGATACGACGTACCGCTGGAATGCTTCGTTCAGTACGATTACTCTATCTGCTCTACGAAGCGTCCATCGTTCAACCAGCTTCGTGACTTTCGCAACCCTCCTGCCGCCTGTGATCCCGCTCTGAATAGCTCCGGGCGCCATAAGATCCTGAATCCACAGCACGAATCGAGCATTCTGTCGTTGAGCAAGATACGACGAATAGGCTGCGCTCAACAAGCTAGGGACGACAGCCAGCACCACTGCTGCCGGCGCGTTTCGCATATGGAGAGACAGATTAAGCGCGAAACTCGCTTCGTAGGCCCCTCGTTTCAAAGCTGTTTGCGAACTTGGAACAAAGTGGCGAAGGCGGTGGACGGGTACGCCATTGCAGATCTCGTTCGAGCTGAGGGTTCGGCGGAATTCAGCCGGAACAGTCCAGCTTGGATAGTGAGGTATTCCTGTCAAGACTTTGACGGTCGCCCCACACTCGGCAAGATACTCACATGCTTGGGTGGTATACGGCGCGATACCCGTATGCTCCGGTGTATAGTTAATCCCGACAACGAGTACGTGGGTTCCGTTGTAGTCTGTCCGGAGTATCTGATCCATGCGTCAAGCTTAGACTGCCTACGTGACAAGGTCAGCTCGAGGCACCATCTGCTCACTCTTGAGCTGGTCAGATCGCCCAGCTCGTCGAAGCGACCAGTTGACGGGTTGTGGGACAATCTGCGCTTGCAGACATCGATACGAAGGGTCAGGACCGTCTCGAGGTGGTTGGGCGGTAAGCAGGAGTCCTGTGCTATTTCTTTAGAGCTGGCAAGTCTTAGAGAGCAACTAAGTAGCGAGCGCCTCTTCTCGGTGCAAAATCGATATTGGGGAGTAACGAGATGCTAGCAATAAGGCAGAAAGTACCTGTCAAGTATCGAAAGCGTCTAAAAATATGGCGCGCAAGGATCGCCGAGGGACTCGGATTTAAGAGATACTCTTATCCTGCACTGAACAACCTTGATCGAAAGATGGACGAACTACTGCCGGATAGTGGAGTGTTCTTAGAGATCGGCGCCAACGACGGCTACACTCAGAGCAACACTTACTTTCTCGAGCGACTAAGAAATTGGGACGGTATTCTGATCGAACCTGTGCCCTGGTTGTATGAACTGTGCACGAAGACTCGCCCAAGATCAAGATGTTACAACTTTGCCTGCACCGCTCCCCGTCTTACCGGGCAGCCTATCGAGATGCTTGACCTTGACTTGACGTCTGTTTCGCTCGGACAGCAGGCACACGATAGCGAGGCAAGGCGGACTTTAGCAACTGGACGTATCGTATCAGTTGAGAGCGCGACCCTCTCGTCTCTTATAGATAGAAGCGGCTTTACTCACATTGATTACATGAGCGTCGACGTCGAGGGCGCAGAATTAACAATGTTGACGGGTCTCGATTTGGAGCGCCACACCCCAACATGGCTTCTTGTTGAAACTGCCAACTCAGCGGAGGTTGAGGATAGGTTAGCACCCTACATGAAGCTCTATGCTCAACTATCTCACCATGATTACTTGTTCTACTGCTCTCGCAGCCTGTCTGAGGTGTCGCGAAAAGTAGAACGGGTGCGACATGAGAAGTAGCATCTGGAGGCGATTCCGGTGGAACAACCAAGAGTCTCAATCACCCAGCCGTACGTTCCGAGATATCGATTGCCATTACTTGACAGGATCATCTCATCTCTAGCTGACAAGGACGTGCAAGCCAGGGTCTTCTACGCGTCTGATACGAATGCAGCGGGACGGGCTCGCGGGGACTCCGAAGCGCCTGCGTGGGCAGAGCAGGTTCAGGGATACTCAACTGCAACCACACTTGGTGTTGGTACCTATCGGCGTTTGCCCGATGGTTGGCGTCGACCTGATCTTCTGCTTACTGAGCTCGCTGCGGGCAACGGCAACGCGTGGGCTTCTAAATTTACTCGAAGGCCATACGTTTTAATCGGGCATGGGAAAGGTTACACGAACGAGGAATCGCAGGCAAGTATTCGCCTTGAGGCAGAAATTTGTAAAAGCGCCCGCCACGTCTTGACGTATGTGGAGAGCGGTCGACGTGAGGTAATCGCGAGAACTGGATTACCAACCCATCGCGTAAGTGCGTTCAGGAATTCGACTGATACGTATGAGTTATCTAGGCATGTCGCCGCAGTGACTACGCAAGAAGTAGATCAATTTCGTGCGGAAAAGCATATCTCACCAAAGGCGAGATGTGCTTTATTCATCGGCGCGCTGGAAGCGTACAAGCGAATTGACCTGCTGAGTGAAGCGGCTGAGATAGTTTTTAGGCAGGACCCAGAGGTGCATTTGATCGTAGGCGGAGATGGCCCTGAGCGAGCGGTTATAGAGCAGCTCTGCAGCAAATATGTGCGTCGCGTCACATGGCTTGGGCGAATTGAAACGGCCGACGTTGCGCTCGCGGGTCGCGTGTCAAGCTTCGTTGTCTGTCCTGGACGTGTGGGCTTGCTCGCGGTGGATTCTCTTGCGCTCGGCCTACCACTTCTAACTACTAACTATCGCTATCATGGTCCAGAAATTGAGTATTTGGCTAGTGATCGATCTCTGGTAGTTGTAGCCGAGGACGCTGATGAGTTGGCCGGCGCATGGCTTCAGATGAAGACGTCGGCTCGACGGCCGAGTATGAGGCCGCCCACGATTGGCGACGCAGCGTCTCACATCGCAGACGTGGTCCTGCGCCAGCTTGGGAGGGCATAGACGCCATGTCGTGATGGAGTGTGCTAGTCGCTTATAGACTGACCGAAAACCACCAGTTCAGGGGCCAGCGAATCAATGAAGGCAGTGTATGCAAGCAACGTAGGAATAATCGAACACGTATTGAGGGCAATGCGGAACTGCGGGTTTGATGTAACGGCAGTGGTCAGACCTGGAGGCCCGGCAATTCTGCCAAATGTATTACGCCACATGCCGTTCGGCCGCAACGTCGCAGGCTTTGCAGAACGAAGAATCGTGAAACCCGTGCCCGAGATTGCCTACGCATCGATTGGGCCTTCGGATTATCTCGTCGCGCTGATGGCCCGCAGTCCTCTTGGCCTTACACCAGTACACGCGCGTCTAGCAACAAAAGCGATGTCCAAGCGCGTTGCGAAGCATACGCCTGGCGCAGACATCTTTCAGTTTGTGCAAGGACTGGGCCACGCCGGACTCCGGCACGGGATGATTAAGTATGCAATTTGCGAATGTCGTACATTGCACTACAAGGAATTCGAGACGGATCTCGAAGTTTATAACGGATTCCCGTTCGAGCCAGCGCTGCATCCGACTCGAGACATAGCCGAAGAGGAGTACGAGCAGATCGATAGGATTGTTGTGTACTCCGAAGTAGCGGCTAACTCCTTCGTTCGCAGGGGAGTAAGTCGTTCCAAAATACATGTCGCGCCATTGTTCATCGCCGCTCCTAACGTTGTAAAGCCTATTCTCGGGAAGGAACGCGACCCGTATCACGTATTATTCGTCGGTCGGGGTGACGCGTTCAAAGGGCTTGATGTGGCGGTTGGAGCTGTTGAGCAGCTTGGTTCCCCTTTCCGTCTTAGTGTAGCCGGATCAGCCAGCAATCGAGTTCGCAATTGGTTGTCTGGCCGGGACGCGGTTTACTATGCTGGTGTCGTTGACCGAGCGTCACTGGACCGGCTGTATGGTGAAGCCTCGATCTTCGTGGCGCCGTCAATGGAGTCGTTTGGACTCGCCGCGCTGGAGGCTGCTGGGGCAGGTATGCTTGTTCTGTGCCGAGAGACAACTGGAATTCATGAGCATTTGTCGTCGAGCGCCACCACAGTAGTTGTCGGACGAAAGATTGACGATTGGGCGAGCGCGATCGAATGTCTCGCGACGGACGACTTAAGTACAGTCTTGGCCAAGAGGGAGTGTAATCAAAGAGCGGCTCGGGAGCTCGACCTGACGGAGTCGGTATCCAGCCTCGAACTACTCTATACTGAGATTCCGCTGTGAGACTGCACGTTGGGTCCGGGATAAGGAGGTTGCCGGCCGGGGTTGGCCCGGCACTAACAGCTCAGGTCTTTGTCGCTGCGAGCAATATGGCGGCGGGAATCGTTCTCGCCCGTGGGCTCTCGCTTCCAGACCGCGGTATTGCGGCGGTCGCGAGTGTAATGATCGCAGTTGCTGCAGTTATCGGTTGCTGTGGTGCCCCGGAACTGATGCTTAGAGTTGGGCGACAGCAAGCCCATTTTACTCGTAGCGGGCAAGTGACAGTTGCTGCGTGCGTCGTCTTGACCAGTTTAACGATGCCTCTTGTGCTTCGTGCACTAGGGAGCAGCGCACCTCTGTCGTCCGAGCTACTGCTATCGCTCGTATCGCTGCTGTCGGCGCTTAACGCAGTGGAGAACGCACGACTATTTAAGATGAGAGGCTTGGCTCAGTCAGTGGCAGTGCGACTAGCTTATAGCGTTCTTGTATCTGGTTCGCTCTGGATCTGGTACGCTCGCTCGGATAGCTTGTCTTTGGGCTATGTCTTCGCGACGTGGCTTAGTGCAGAGATTCTGGTCTTGTTGTTTCTGTTACTACTTCGTCGTCGACGGCTCTTGAGCTCTTCGGTGAGCGATGGGGTAGCTACTGAAGGGGCTGGTCGAGTGCGACGGGACGATTCGCGTGCCGAGCTGGATGCCCGTCTTCTACTACGTGATGGCTTAGCTCATTCATTGTCGCAACTCGGGACGGCGCTGGCGGATCGAGGTGCAGTTTTGCTTGTCGCCCCGATGGGTTTAGGTGGCGCGGCCTATGTTTCAGTAGCGCAAAGTGCCTCAGCGCCGATCTCGATGCCTGTTCAAGCGCTCACTAGTGCGATTCTGGCCGAATCGCACGCGGATCTGAAGAGTAGGAGGAACTCCAAAGCCGCATTATGGGCGACTGGCCTTGCTGCCGTGGTAGGGAGTGCAGCTATTCCGCTTGTCGCTCTTCCTCTGTACGGGGCCGCCTACTCAGAGCTTGCGTCATACTGGTGGCTTATAGTAGGTGTCGGTGTGTGCTCTGCTGTCTGGCGACTCAAGCATATACAGATGCGAGGAATGAAAGTTCCGTATCGAGCTTCTCTAAGCGATGCACTTGCTCTCGCAAGCGGCCTTCTTGGCGGTGTGGTCGTGCTTCAGTTCTCCCCCGGCTTTGTCAGTGCGTCGTTGCTCGTGCTTGGCGTGTACGCGACCTGCGGCGCCGCAAGCGCCTGGTTTCTTGAGTCTAGAACGCGGCGGCGGAGGTTGAGGGACGGGTCTTCAGCGTCCAGGACTGCTGTAGTATAATTATAAGGGAGGTGGACATGTCGGGAGATGGACTCAGCGGAACATTGGATGAGACGGCGACACGTCGACAGGTGTTGTGGGTACTTATTGTGGGGCTTGTCTCGTGGTTCATATTGTGGCGCCTGGTCCCGGCTGGCGTAAATGCCCAACTTGGACTTGTATTTGTTTCTTTGGTTACGTTAGTCGCCTTGGTCGTGGTGATAGATAGCCGCAACTGGTGGCGGTCCCCAGGTGTCTGGTTCGCGGTGGCAGCGGGCTTGATTTTCTTCGTTCGTCCGCTAGTTGATTTGATCGATGAAGAATCATCTTATCAGCTCAATCTCTACATTGGCGCCACGTATGAGCAGGCTCTCGAAATGGGGGCCCTTGGCATAATGTCCTTCACCATCGGTTATGCATGGTTGGGCCGCGGTTCGCGCCCGTTACATCATCCTCGTCGGATCGACGTAGATGAGAAGCGCTTTAACCGCGGCGCAATCTTAGTCGTGGTGGTGTCGGTACTTCTGACCAGTGTATTTGTTACCACGAGTGGTGGGCTAGGCGTTTTTCTCGGAGGTCGAACTGATCGTACGGCGGCTGCGCTGGAAGCGTCCAGCGGGTACCTGTATTCTGCCCCACAATGGATTTTTCCGATCGGTCTGTATTATATTGTAGCTAGCTACCGTGGCGGCACGAGGCTGCAGCGCGTTTTTGGGATTGCTCTTGTGGCAGGGTCGCAGGGACTAAGTATCTTGCTCGGTTCCAGAAGTTACTTCCTTATCGCAGCGCTGGCATGTACCTTGGCAGTCTTGATTAGTAGATCAGCTAGGCCGCGCCTCTTGGTCGCAGTTGGCCTGATCCCGCTTGTTGTTTACCTGGGAATTATCGTTCCGAGGCTGTATCGCACGAGTGACTCCTCGGAAGGCAGCGTTGCTGTGGCTTTGGACGCATCACTCAACGAGCTCGGTGGCTCGGATTGGTACAAGTTCCTGCAGTCCGATGATTTCGCGATGGCGCGAAATTTGGCGTTGGCATTACGAGTTGTGCCCGAGAAGACTGGTTTCGGGTTTGGTGAGACCTACCTGGCAGCTGCGGTGAGGCCATTACCGAGACAATTGTTCGCTGAGGACAAGCCGCCAGATGTCGATTCTATCATTAATGCGCGGGCTATATATCCCTACCGAAGCACCATTACCGGCTACTCATACAGCTATGTGAGTGAGCCGTTCTACAATTTCGGATATTTCGGGGTGATAGGATTCTCGGTCGGACTCGGTCTTGTCCTGCGCTCGCTTCGGAATGGGATTAGTGACTCACAGTCTAAGTCGGCTCAGTATATCGTTTACTACTCTGTAGTTGTCGCATCTCTACTCGTCTTTGTCAGAGGCAACCTTGGAACCGACTATCAACGTCTGCTGTTCTTTATTCTTCCGCTCTGGTTCGTTGTCTTGTACGGGAGAGCTGACGCGACCCGAGGTTTGTGAGGTGACGCTCAGCGTGCATTGTGCCGGCGGCCATAAACTAAGCACGATTATGCGTGAGGGCTCGTGAGTACACGGGTTTGGCGCTATGTCGTGGGGTTAGCTGTCGGAGCGCTGATCGGTCTTGGTTGTTCGATAGTTGTATCACTTGTAACATCTCCTGCTTTCTCCGCGACTGCCTTACTCGTTGTCTCTGGTTCGACAGGTCCGGTTTCGATTGATGCGAGTGGCCGGAGTACCGATCTTCAGTCGTCGTTGTTGGCGAGGCAGCGAGTGCGGACTTATGAAGAGCTCGTCTTCACTGATCGCGTGATGAAGCCGATTCGGGACAAGTACGGCTCTGAGTTTGACTCCTCTCGGGCTGAAGGCAAAGTTTATGTCTCAAGTGAACCGGGTGCGACAGTTATCCGGATTGAAGTATTGGATCGATCACCCGAGCGCGTAGTCGAGGTTGTTAACGAACTGGCGCGTTCGCTGGTGTCCGTCAGCAGCGAGTTGGAGCGACCAGTTGCTGTCGGTGATGAATCGCCGGCCGTGTCGCTCTCGGTGTTTTCGGCAGCTGGTCGTGCGTCTCCTTCTGAGACCGAGCATCCAATTCTTGATATAGCGTTGTCGGTGACGATTGGCGCCATATTAGGTTACTTGGCCCTCTCTCTGGCTGATCTCAATGAGGGGGCTGCTGTACGGAGTGGCCGAATAGCTAGCTCTCTTGCTGGCGGGCCGGATCTTGGCCATTTTCGATTGACGAGCAGTGGTGCGTGGCTTAGACCAAATTGGAACGGAGCAGTTACTGATTGGTCGTTAGAGCCATACCGAAAACTCGGAATCGCCATGAGGTTTGTTGATATCGTGGAACCATGTAAAATCATGGCTGTTGCCACGCCCGTTGAGAGAGGTGTTAGTAGCGTTATCATTGCGGACCTCGCTCTAGCCCTCACCCGATCAGGCTCGCGCGTGCTGGTTGTAGATGCAGACCTGAATGGATCAATTCTGACCGATTTACTGGGTGTATCCGATCAGCCGGGTTTGACTGCTGTACTTGCTGGTCAATGTACGGTAGAGGGTGCAGTTGTCTCAAGGCTGGGTGTTGACTTCTTGCCCGGGGGCCGCGTTCCTCCTAGTGCCGTCGAGCTGTTGGGTTCGCGCCGTATGGGCGCACTGCTTGAACTGCTTGCGAATGAGTATGATCGGGTGCTCGTTGCGTGCGGGGGGTTGTTGTACTCGACTGGTTCTGTAGCGGCTGCTTGGACTGATGGTGTCATGATTGTTTGTGCCTTTGGTGATGTACGGGCGCGGGATCTTCGGCTGACTGCGGCGCGTCTTGAGCTTGCATCTGTTAGGATTGCGGGTACTGTACTTGTCGAGTTTGAATCCTCGCCGCGCTCCATCTACAGCCTCATCAAATAGTTAGGTTCGTCTTCTTGTCGAAGCTCAACTTTCGTATACTGAAACTCTCATTATAAGCATTTGTGCTCGCCTTTTAATAGCCGCAGCGGATACTGGTCGATGTTGCGTAGCCGCGGTGATCTGCTTCTGTTATTGATCTTTAGATCCGTGTTCTCGGCGCGCCCGTTGCGCACCTGCTGTGCTCGCGGTAGGGACCGCCCTTGCGGGCGGCCCCCGCGCAGATCCCAGCGTGCGCTGCTAACGCACGGGGCTCCTGCCTCGGGCCTAGATCATTCACGCTGATCCACAATTTCATGATCGTCGAGTTCCGAGTCGTGATCGATGTGGATAGTGGTCTTGGGGGTGGCGGAGGTCCCGATGGTGCTCGGGTGGGCGCCGGTTTCC
>Ga0136617_10004526_pt1 | contig 12447 bp, 12 predicted proteins | sample AntDrymUQ3222106_2_FD_129672 | JGI IMG/M metagenome (GOLD analysis project Ga0136617, IMG submission 129672) | Polar desert sand microbial communities from Dry Valleys, Antarctica - metaG UQ322 (21.06) | ecosystem: Environmental > Terrestrial > Soil > Desert | place: Antarctica: Dry Valley...
ACAGATCGCCGGATGTCCACAGCGGCAGCTTGTGCTTACGTAACTGGTAGATACACACCACCACTGCCGCGATGAGGCCACCATAAAAAACACCGCCCGAACGCAGGAGCGTCGTGAACTCCTGCCAACTGCTCGTGAAGTGACGGAAATCAATGACGAACAGCAGCAGCTTCGCGCCGACGAGCGCGCTGATGATGATCCAGATCCCGAGATCCATGACCCGGTTCGGGTCGAGACCGCGTGCTTTCGCCCGCCTCAGCGCGAACTGCAGCCCGAGCAGGTAGGCGGCGGCCAGCAGAACGCCGTAGGTGTAAACCGGAAATCCGCCGATCTCAAACAGTATGGGATGCATGTCTTCGTCCGAGCCCGATCATATCGAGCAGCACAAGTGCCGCGCCGACATTGATGGCGGCGTCGGCGATGTTGAAGGCCCAGAAATGCGAGTACCCCCAGTAGACGTCCACGAAGTCGGTCACGTGACCGACGATCGCGCGATCCAGCAGGTTACCGAAGGCTCCACCGAGAATGAGGGCAAGCCCGAGCCGCGCCATGCGTTCGTGAAACCCGAGCTGCGTCCCGTAAGCGGCGATCGCTACCAGCGCAATCGATGCGACCGCGATCATCACCCAGGGCTTGTAGGGGAAGTCCACCGAATTCAGCAGCCCGAACGCGGCCCCTGTGTTCTGGACGTGGGTCAGGTCGAGAAAGCCGGGAATAATGGTGCGGCTGTCTCCGAGTGCGATCGACTGCCGCACGAGCACTTTCGTCAACTGGTCGAGGACGACGATAACGGCCATTACCCCGATCTCGAACGGACGCGCAAAGCCGCGCGGTGAACCAGCGGCCGGGGTTGCCGGCGGCGCAGGAGGGGCGTCGGGCGTTTCCGCGATGGGCGTCTCCGGCATCACGCCGCGGGCCTCAGGGCGTCCATACAGCGCTCGCACAGCCCTTCGGTCAATTGGTTCTTAGAGGTTGCCGGAACGATGCGCCAGCAGCGGGCGCATTTCTCCCCCGTCGCCTTGGTCACGATGACTTCGACTTCCGGGCCCTCGCCGTCCGCCGATTCAAAGTCGAGCTGCGACACGATGAACAGCATCGGCAGGTCGTTGCGGCAGGACTCGAGGAGCCCGGCCGCCGCGCCGCGTGCACGCAACACCACGTGTGCCCCGAGGGAGTTGCCGATCGTCTTTTCCTGCCGCGCCACTTCGAGCGCACGGTTCACCTCGTCGCGGATCGCGATGAGACGTTCCCAGCGGCGAACCAGGGGCGGATCCAACAGCTTCTCGACCGACTCGGCGGTGGGGAAGTGGGCGAGATGAACCGAAGCCTCGTCGCGTGTCCCGAGGTGCTTCCACATTTCCTCAGCGGTCACCGGCAGAATCGGGGCGAGCAGACGGGCCAGCCCGTCCGCCATGACGTACATCGCCGTCTGCGCCGAACGACGCTCCGCTGATGTCGCCGCAAACGTGTAGAGGCGATCCTTCGAGACGTCCGCGTAGAACGCCGAGAGATCCACCGTTGTCAACTGATTGAGACGCTGGAAGATCCCGGGAAAATCGTAGGCGTCGTAGGCCTTCAGCACGTCCCGGGCGACCTCCCCATACCGGGCGAGCGCGTAGCGGTCGACCTCCTCCATGGACTCCAGCGGGACCATGTCGGTCGCTGGATCGAAATCGTAGATATTTGCGAGCAGGTACCTGCAAGTGTTGCGGATCTTGCGGTACGCCTCCACCACGCGCTGGAGGATCTGTTTGCCGACGCGCAGCTCATCGCGAAAGTCGCTGCTGGCGACCCACAACCGCAACGTTTCCGCTCCGCTCTCCTTGATGACCTCCTGCGGCGCGATCGTGTTGCCGAGCGACTTGGACATCTTGCGCCCGTCGACATCGATCACGAAGCCGTGGGTGAGCACCGCTCGGTACGGCGGCCGTCCGCGCGTGCCCAGCCCGACCAGCAGCGAGCTTTGAAACCATCCGCGGTGCTGGTCGCTGCCTTCCAGGTAAATATCAGCCGGCCAGGTGAGCTCGTCGCGAAAGGGCAGCACGGCCTCGTGGCTCGCCCCCGAATCGAACCAGACGTCCAGGATGTCGCGCTCGCGTTCGAACGTCGTCCCGCCGCACCCCGGACAGGCAAGGCCCTCAGGAATGAACTCCTCGGTCGGCCGTTCGTACCACGCATCCGCACCGTATTCGTCGAACACCGACGCGGCATGAGCGACGAGCGACGAGGTCAGCAGGGCCTCGCCGCATGTGGCGCAGTCGATCGCCGGGATCGGGACTCCCCAGGCGCGCTGCCGCGAGATGCACCAATCCGGACGGTTGACGAGCATGTTGAAGATGCGATCGTGCCCCCAGGCGGGGATCCACGTCACATCACGATCGATGGCCTCGAGCGCGGCCTCGCGGAGGGTCTTGCCGCCGATGACCGGTTCGCCGTCCATGCGGATGAACCATTGCGACGTCGCGAGAAAAATCACCGGGTTGTGGCAGCGCCAGCAGTGGGGATACGAGTGCTGGAAGGTCTCCCTGTGCCACAACCGGCCGCGTTCCTTCAGCGCCTGCTCGATCTTCGGATTGGCGTCGAAGACCCGCTGACCGCCGAAAAGCTCCACCGTCTCGAGAAAATGTCCGCCGGGACCGACCGGTGCGTAGATGTCGATCCCGTACCTGATGCCCGTATTGAAGTCGTCGGACCCGTGACCAGGCGCCGTGTGGACCGCTCCGGTGCCGGCGTCCAGCGTCACGTAGTCGCCCAGAACACCAAGAGATTGACGGTCGTACAGCGGGTGCCGGAACCGCAGGCGTTCCAGCTGTTCTCCCTTGAAGCGCGCCAGCGGCGCACCGAAACTCTGGCCGGCAACCGCGGCCACCGCCGGAGCCAGGGCCTCGGCGACGATGATGGCGCGCCCGTCGACGTCGTAGGCCGCGTAATCGAACTCCGGGTGGAACGCGATCCCCATGTTGGACGGGATCGTCCAGGGGGTGGTCGTCCAGATCAGGACGCTGACGGTTCGGCCCCCCAACCCGGGCACGCGGGCAGCCAGCTCCCCGGCGTCCGCAGGGTCGAGCGGGAACTCGACGTAGATCGATGGCGACGTATGCTGCTCGTACTCCACCTCCGCCTCCGCCAGCGCCGTCCTGCAGTGGATGCACCAGTGGACCGGCTTCTTCCCCTTGTACACGAGCCCCTTGTCCACGAAGTGCCCGAGCGCGCGGACGATCGCCGCCTGGTATCTGAAATTCATCGTCAGATACGGATGTGCCCAGTCGCCGAAGATCCCGAGGCGCTGGAACTCGGACGTCATGACACCGATGAACCGCTCGGCGTATGCACGGCAGGCGCGCCGGAAGTCGGCCATGCTCATTTCCCGCTTTTTCGCGCCGAGCTCGCGGTCGACCTTCAGCTCGATCGGCAGCCCGTGACAGTCATAGCCCGGCACATACGGGGCATCGAACCCCGCCATGGTGCGGGATTTGACCACGAAGTCCTTCAGGATCTTGTTCAGGGCGGTGCCAAGGTGGATCTGCCCGTTCGCGTAGGGGGGGCCGTCGTGCAGAACGAACTTCGGGCGGCCGGCGCGCGCCTCACGAATGCGGTCGTACAGCCCCATCTCCTGCCACCGCGCGAGCGCCTGGGGCTCGGCGGTCTGCAGGTTGGCTTTCATCGGGAAATCCGTCCGAGGCAGATTGAGGGTGTCTTTCCAGTCGGCCATGCAAGAGATTCATTTTAGTCCAGCCCCTTCTGGAGGAGCCGTACAGAAAAACAACCGGCGCTCCGATGGAGCGCCGGTTGCCGAAGCCGCCGAGCGACCGAAGCGTTACCGCCGACGGCCGTTGCGCGTAATCTCGACCCGGAATTCCCCGGCGTTGTCTTCGAACCCGTCGTCGTTGATGCCGAGGAAGAGCTGTCCGCTCGCCGGCATCGTGAGGGTTGACTGATTGCCGATCGGGAACGGTGCACTGTTGCCAATGCGGCCGATCAGCGCGCCCGCGAAGGCCCGCGGCAGCGGCGCATTGGTCGCATAACGTCCGGACTTGGACCCGGCTGAACCCGCCACGTCAGCGGCGTCACCACTGAGCTGGACGTCCCCGGTGGTGTTGAAGTTGAGCACTTCTCCACGACGCACGGTAATTCCCGAGGGTGTCCATGCAGTGCGGCTCGACACGACGATGCCGCTGCCCGTTGCCGGGGTCAGGGCCGTGTTGGCGCCCGTCGTACCCGACACTGCCGCCGCGGCGGCGTCCGTGTGCGAAAGAACGATGCGCGCGACCTCATTCGATGACAGCATCCGATCGCCGCTGCCGGTCTTGAACGTCAGCTGGAGCGGCGACGTCCCGCCGATGTCGTACAGATTGCCGGTGATGGTCTCGCCATTGCGCAGCCAGATAACATGCTGGCCGCCACTGACCTTGGACCAGTCCGAGGCGCTCATCGTGCCGCCGGTGAAATCGATCACTGCGACGTCGTTCTGCGGGATGATGCGGTCCTGTCCGTTGACCTTGATCGTGAATCCGACACCGCCATGGTCGAGCAACTGCGCGCTGATGCGTTCGCCCGATCGCAGCGTCAGCGTCGCATTCTCCTGCGCCTGCAAGGCGCCCCCGTACGCTACCGCCGCGACGGCGAGCGCGAAGATCGTGCGTTTAAACATTGTTGAAATCCTCCTGAAACAAATCCAGTTCCCTGGAAAATACTCGAGCCAGTCTCGTCACTCCTCACAATGCAAGGGTGACGCCACACGTCCACGTCCTGCTGAGGTGGCGTGCTCGTGTTCGCAGAGGGCGAGTTTTTGGGCCAGTTTTGGCCCGAAAAAGGGCCAAAACGCCCCTTATATAATCGATGGATGCCCGCCCCGGGGACCGTCCGCTACCTACCTTCTGTCACCGAAGAGCACCTGGCGAACGGCCTCAGGGTGCTCGTGCAGGAGGTCCGCACGGCGCCTCTCGCGTCGGTCTGGTGCTGGTACAAGGTCGGCTCGGCGGACGAAGGCCGGGGGCTCACCGGCGTCTCGCACTGGGTCGAGCACATGAACTTCAAGGGCACGGTCAACATCCCCCGGGATCGGATGAAGGGAATCGTCGAGCGCTTCGGCGGTATGTGGAATGGGTATACGTGGATCGATCAGACCACATACGTGGAGACCGCCGCGGCGCAGGCACTCGACCAGATGCTGTTCATCGAATCCGAGCGGATGACCAACAGCGTGTTCGATCCTCACGAGTGCGAGTCCGAGCGGACGGTCATCATTTCCGAGCTGCAGGGAGGCGAGAACGATCCGGAGCAGCTCCTGGATACCGAGGCAACAGCGACCGCACTTCGCGTCCATCCCTATGGGCATCCGACGCTTGGCTGGCTGCAGGATCTGCAGTCGATGACCAGGGACGACCTTTATCAGCACTATCGCAGGTTCTATAACCCCGCTAACGCGACGCTGGTGGTCGTAGGCGACGTCGATACGGCAGACGTGCTGCGCCGAGCGGAACACCATTTCCGTGGGATCGCGCGGGGCGTCCCGAACGTTTCGGCGCGACCGGCTGAACCACCGCAGGCCGGTGAGCGCCGTGTTCATCTTGAACGGGAGGGGACCACCGCATATTTGAAGCTGGCGTATCCCGCGCCCGCGGTCGCCGAACCGGATTTCTTCCCGGCACTGGTTCTCGATGCCGTACTCACCGGCGCCAAGGGACTGAATCTCTGGTGCGCGTTTCGCGGCAACCCGCCTCAACGCCGCGCGCGCCTGTACGTCGCGCTCGTCGAGCGAGGCCTCGCGTCGGCCGTCTCGGGCGCCATTCTTCCCACGATCGACCCGTTCCTGTATTCGCTGACTTTCACGGTCACCGATGGTGTGCCTGTGGAAGCCGTGGAGGAGACCTCGCTGGCCGAAATCGAGCGCGTCCGAACGGAAGGCGTCAGCGTCGTCGAGGTACAGCGTGCGAAGCGCCAGTTGACCGCCCGCCTCGTGTTCGAAACCGACAGCGTGACGAACATCGCGCACCAGCTCGGTTATTTCGCGACGGTCGGCGGAGTGGGGCTGTTTTCCAGGCTGCAGACATGCATCGACGCCGTGACGGCAGACCAGGTCTCCGAGGTCGCTCGCCGGCGTCTGACCCCGACCCTCCGGACCGTGGGGTCGTTCCGCCCCTTCGACTCGCTCCGCTCGCTCAGGACCAGCCCCCTGGAGACGCGACGGTGAGCCGCGGGACGCTGAGTCGCGGACGGGCGCCCGTCCGCGACGCGCTCCCCAACGGCGTTGTGACTCTCGTTCAGGAAAACCGCACGACGCCCGCTGTGGCGATCAATGCGACATTCCGCGCCGGTTCGATCCTCGAACCGTTCGCGCTCCCTGGGCTCGCGTACCTCACCGGCCTCGTCATCGATCACGGGAGCTTGACGCGCCCGGCGGAGAAGATCGCCGAGGTCCTGGACGATCGCGGCGTCTCTTTGCGCGTTGGGGTCACGCGCCACACATTCAGCCTGGCCTGCACCTGCCTGGCCGACGATTTCGACGATGTGCTTGCGCTGGTCGGGGAGATCGCTCGAAGGCCCGTGTTTCCGGAAGTGGCGATCGAGAAGCGCCGTGCCGAAGCAATTACCAACGTCGGGCAGGATGCGGACAACCCGGCCGTCCGGGCCATCGAAGGTGTCCTCGACCTGCTGTACGGTCCAGAACACCCTTATGCACGGCCGGCGAAGGGAACGGTGGCGTCGCTCGAAGCGATGCATCGCGCGGACCTCGTCGCCTTCCATGCACGGCATCTCGTTCCGGCGGCCCTGCGCCTGGCGATTGTCGGGGACGTCGAGGCATGGCACGCGATCGATGCCGTCCCGAAGCATTTCAGCGGATGGCAGGGTCCGGATCCGGAACCTGATGTCGTCCCTCCACCACCGCCGGCGACGCGAAAAAGCCGCCGCGTAGAGATGCCCGGCAAGTCGCAGGCGGACATCGCCTATGGCTTCACCGCGATCAGGCGGCTCGACCCGAGGTACTACGCCTACTGGTTCATGAACACGATCCTCGGGCAGTTCGGGCTGGGAGGCCGCCTCGCCGAAAACATCCGGGAAGAGCAGGGGATGGCATATGACGCCTTCAGCTCGTTCGATGGGACCGTTGGCGAAGGCCCGCTGCTGATTCGCGCCGGCGTCGACCCGGTCAACGTCACCCGCGCGTTGGCAGCAATCGATCGGGAAGTCGACCGGATGCGCCGCGACGGGCCGACCCCGGTCGAAGTCGAGGAAACCCGCGCATCCCTGATCGGTTCCATCCCGCGGTTGCTGGAGACGAACGAGAGCATCGCCGAATTCCTGCAACTCTGCGAGCAGTTCGAACTCGGGCTCGATTACGACCGCCGGCTGCCGTCGCTGCTGCAGCAGGTGACGCTCGAAGAGGTCCGTGCGGCGGCGGCAGAATTGCTCGACATCAACCGGGCGTCCTTCGCGGTTGCAGGACCCTAAGAAACTACGAACTATGAATGATGAACTATGAACCGGGAATGCGGACTGTCAAGAGCTGTTCAGCGTTCAGCGTTCATAGTTGTAGCAATGCGGGGAGTTCGTGCAGTGAGCGGATGACGGGGATGTCGTCTGGGCAGGGGTCGGGCGTCCGGGCCCGGGCCACGAGGACGCCGCGCATTCCGATGCTGCGCGCACCTTCGATATCGTGCAGCAGGCTGTCGCCCACCATGACGGCCTGTGCGGGCGTCGCGCTCACCTGCTGGAGGGCCGCGTGAAAGATGCTGGGGTGCGGCTTCATGAACCCGTGTTCGTACGACGACAGCGCGACAGCGAAGAGACCGTCCAGGGAAAAATGCGACTGGAACGACGCGAGACACCGCTGGGTGTTCGAGATGAGGCCAATCTGGATGCCTGCCGCGTGGATCCTTCGAAGCACCTCCGGCACATCCTCATAGAGATCGAAGTGGTGACACGCCCCCCACTCTGAATAAATGTCGCGCGAGGCAGCCTCCACGCCCGGCCCTGAGCCCCCCATCCCGTCGATGATCCGGCTCGTGTAGCGGACGAAGAACTCCGGGTCGTAGATCTCGAGGGGTTCCTGGAGGAGCGCCGATGCCTCGGTCACCGCGCGCTCGAACGCGTCCACGTCGACCGTCACTCCGTACCGGTCACAGAAGTCGCGATAGCCCGTCCCCTGGAACATCGGTCCCGGGTGGATCAGCGTGAAGTCGACGTCGAAGAACACCGCCCGCGTTTCCGCCTTCATGGTTCAGCGTTCAGGAGATATTGCCCCCGCCGGGCGTTGCGCGCGAGGAAGAAATCAACGACGCGGTAGCCGCGGCCAAGATACGTCTGGAAAATCCGCCGCGTGGCCAGACGCCAGGCCAGCGCGAGGTCCGGTGCCTCGCGCTGCATGTCGCCGAAGCCGGTCGGAATCTCGACGAGCAGCCTGCGGTCGGTCAGAAACAGATTCCCCTCCGTCGGTTCGATCCAGGGTTCACCCGGTCGTGACGGGTTGGCCACCGGCGCATCCGCGATCGCCGCGTCTCTGATCACGGCGCTTCCGATCGAAGCAATCCGACGCTCGACATGTGGCTCGCGCAGCTTCCACTCGGCAACGAAGCGGTCCGTCGGTGTTCCTCGATGCAGTGGACTGCTCGACTCGCCGTAAATGTTCTCTTCGTACTCAGTGACGACGATCCCCAGCTTTGCAAAATTGAGGTGCGCGTTGGCCGCCTGAAGCGGATCGTAGGTCCATTCGATGAGATCGAGTCCCATGCCCAGCGTCGCATCCCGTTGCGCGAGCTTGAGTTTCGTTCCGAGACCGAGCGAGCGTGCCTCCGCCGTGATACCGAGCATGTGCGACCATTGCGAGGCGCGTCCATCCTTCAGCGCCGGTATCGAATACACGAACCCATTCATCTCGCCCACATCGTCGAACGACCCGAGCAGAACGCCGCCGCGCTTGATCGACACGATCAGCACCGGCGGCGGCACCACGTCTTCGGCGTCGGTATAGCCCCAGACAGTTTTTTCGAGCTCTGCGACCTTGCGGCAGTCCTCGAGCGAGGTGAGCGGACGGATGTTCATACGCTATCCGGGCGGCCAGCCGAAACTGCGTCCGCCGAGGACGTGCATGTGGATGTGGAAGACCGTCTGGCCGGCGGCCGCGTTGCAGTTGAAGATCGTCCTGTAGCCGCGCTCCGCGTGGCCCTGTTCTTTCGCGATGTTCCCCGCGACCCGCGTCATCTCCCCAAGCAGGGCATCGTCCTCTGCACTCAGGTCGTTGAGCGTGGCGATGTGACGCCTCGGGACGACCAGCACGTGCATTGGCGCCTGCGGATTCACGTCCTTGAAGGCGACGATTCGGTCGTCCTTGTGGACGAATGCGCCGGGGATTTCACCCGCGATGATTCGGCAGAAGAGGCAGTCGGGCATGTGTTTTCAGGGCAGCCCTGAGGGCTGGACTACGGGTGTCGGTGACTCATGACCGCTGTGCGGGGGATGCCTTGCAGATCCTCTCTGAGACGGACGACGGTCCAGCCGCTCTGCTCCGCCAGCCCCCGGACGTCATCGTCCTGGCCAAATCCGAATTCAACAACGAGGCGGCCCTCGGGAGCAAGGCATGCCCGGGCCTCAGGAAGAAGACGGCGGATGAGCGTGAGCCCGTCGACGCCTCCAAACAGGGCGCGATGCGGTTCGAACTCGAGGACCTCCGGCTGCATGGCCCTGGCGGCCTTCTCGGGAACGTACGGCGGATTGGAAACAATGAGGTCAAATGGCCCCGTCACGCCAGCCATGAGGTCAGTCTCGATGAACGTTATCCGATCCGCGACCTGGTGACGCGCCGCGTTCCTTCGCGCGACGGCCAGCGCTGCGCTCGAGCAGTCGGTCGCGGTCACACGGACAGCCGGAAGTGCATGGGCGATCGACACCGCGATGCAGCCGCTGCCAGTGCCTACATCCAGAACGGACCGGCAGGCTGACTCTCTCGAGAAGTCGATCGCTTCATCGACGATGAATTCGGTCTCCGGTCGTGGCATGAGCACGTCGGCGTTAACCTCGAAGTCGAGATCCCAGAACTCCCGATGGCCGATGATCTGCGCGACCGGCTCGCGTCGAACGCGCCGCGCAATCAGTTCGTCGAAGAGGGCGTCGAACCCGGGAGGCGCCGGATCACGGCCGTGCGTCAGGAGCGCGGCGCGATCCCACGACAGCGCGTGCCGGGCCAGCACTTCGGCGTCCAGCGCGGCGTCCTGCTCGCGGATGCCTGCGCCGACAAGTACGGCCCGCGCGCGCGCGATGCGGTCTGAGGGCCGGCTCATCTCAACGGGACGTCTCGGCCGCGGTGGCTTCCTTGAGCTTTTCGGATGTGAAGAAGGTGGTCGCGGCGTCGATCAGCTCGGTGAGGTCGCCGTCGAGCGCGTTGGTCAGCTGGTGCATCGTGTGGCCGATGCGATGATCGGTGATGCGGTTGTCGCGGAAGTTGTAGGTGCGGATCTTTTCCGACCGCTCACCCGTGCCGACCTGCGTACGCCGGTCCTTGGCGATCGCCTCCTGCTGCTTCTGCATCTCGAGCTCGTAGAGCCGGGAGCGGAGCACCTTCATCGCTTTCGCGCGGTTCTTGATCTGCGACTTCTCGTCCTGCTGCGAGACCACGAGACCGGTGGGGATGTGCGTGATGCGGACGGCGGAGTAGGTCGTGTTCACGCTCTGCCCGCCGGGGCCGCTGGAACAGAACGTATCGACCCGCAAGTCCTTTTCGGCCACCTGGATGTCGACTTCTTCCGCCTCCGGCAGGACGGCGACCGTCGCGGTGGACGTATGAATCCGTCCGCTGGCCTCCGTCTCCGGCACGCGCTGCACGCGATGCACGCCGCTCTCGTACTTGAGACGGCTGTATGCGTTCCGCCCTTCGATGAGCCCGACGACTTCCTTGATGCCCGAGCCGCTGTCGCTCATGTTGAGCACTTCGAGCTTCCAGCCCTGGCGCTCGGCGTAGCGGGAGTACATCCGGAACAGGTCCCCGGCGAACAAGGCCGCTTCATCGCCGCCGGTCCCGGCGCGAATTTCAAGGACGACGTTCTTCTGGTCGTTTGGATCCTTGGGGATCAACAGCAGCTTGATGTTTTCGAGCAGCGCGGCGCGGCGCCCTTCGAGCTGCTGCATCTCCTCCTGCGCGAGCTCGCGCATGTCCGGGTCTTTCAGCAGCTGCTCGGTTGCCGCGATCTGTCCGGCGACGTCCTTGTACTCGCGATACGCATCCACGAGCGGCTGGAGCTCGGAGGCCGCCTTCGAATGCGTACGGAACTTCGTCGAATCCGCCTGGACGGCGGGATCGGCCATCTCGCTCGTGAGCTGGTCATATCGCGATTCGACGGTAGCGAGTTTCTCGAACATCAAATAGCCGTCAGTAACCCCTAACCCCTAGCCCCCGACTTCTATCCCCCCGACACGGGCGGGAGGAAGGCCACTTCGTCGCCGTCCTTCAACGACGCGTTCATCTTCGAGTAATCGGCGTTGATCGCGCACGACACGCTGGCTGCATACGGTTCGATCTCGCGGGTGCGTGCGGCCAACGCCTGCCACGCGTCCCGTACGGTCGCCCCGTCCGGAAGCTCCAACGGCAACTCGCCGGCGTCCGCGATCTCGCGCAGGCGAGCAAAGAGACGAACGGTTACGAACATGCGCGCGCGAACGCCTCCTGGCGCGCGGCTTCGTCGCCGGGGTCCGCGGTCGCCCCCTCTATCCAGACCTCTCCGCCGTCGAAGTGCTCGTGCTTCCAGATCGGGGCGATCTGCTTGATCCGCTCGATCGCGTAGCGTGCCGCGCCGAACGCATCGGCGCGATGCGGCGATGCGGCGGCAATGACGACGCTCGATTCGCCGACAGCCACCCGCCCGGTCCGGTGGTGGATGGCGATGTGAGTCTCCGGCCAGCGTTCACGCGCCTCTTCCGCGATCTGTTCGAACGTCCGCAACGCGAGCGGCGCGTAGGCTTCGTAGTCGAGCCAGCGAACGCGGCGTCCGGCATTGGAGTCCCGAACGGTGCCGACGAAGGTTGCCACTGCGCCGCATGACGGACGCGCAACCGACGCTATCACCGCGTCGATCGCCAGCGGGTCATTGCTCACACGGAACAAATCGCGGCTCACGCGGAACAAATCGCGGCTCACGCGGAACAAATCGCGGCTCACGCAGGACAATTCGCGGCTCACGCAGGACAATTCGCCGCTGACGCCGAACGACTCGCGCACAAATTTCAGTATACCCCGCGCCAGAAATGGTCGAGCGGCCCATGCCCCTTGCCGATGCCCGGCGCGTTGCGGATAGCCCCCTCCACGTAGATGCGCGCTTCGCGGATGGCGTGAACGTCCGCCAGCCCGCGCGCCAGATTCGCCGCAATCGCCGCCGACAGCGTGCAGCCGGTACCGTGGGTGTGCTGGGTCTGAATCCGCGGTCCGGTGATCTCGACGGTGTTCTGACCGGTGCAGAT
>Ga0136617_10004528_pt1 | contig 12442 bp, 10 predicted proteins | sample AntDrymUQ3222106_2_FD_129672 | JGI IMG/M metagenome (GOLD analysis project Ga0136617, IMG submission 129672) | Polar desert sand microbial communities from Dry Valleys, Antarctica - metaG UQ322 (21.06) | ecosystem: Environmental > Terrestrial > Soil > Desert | place: Antarctica: Dry Valley...
GGTTGACCGCCGCCGTCCGCCTGGCCGAGGACGGCGCGCGCGTGCTCGTGCTGGCCAAAGGGATCGGCGCAACGCACCTGAGCGCGGGCACCATCGACGTGCTGGGGTATCAGTCGCTCCGGCGCGGGCCAGCCCGCGCCCTCACGCACGGCGAGTCGCTCCGGCGCGGGCCAGCCCGAGCCCTCACGCACGGCACCCCTGAACGGGTCGAGCGCCCCGCCGAGGCCATCAGCGCGCTCATCGACGCCCGGCCCGGGCATCCGTACGCGTACGTCGGCCCCGACGGCGTGGCCGCGGCCGTCGACTGGTTCAAGGCCCGTATGGCGGCCGGCCCGCTAGCCCCCTACGCCTACATCGGCGGCGTGGAGGAGAACCTGCTGCTTCCGACCGCGCTCGGAGTGGGACGGCCGTCGGCGGTGGTGCCGGAGACGATGGCCGGCGGCGACCTGCGTCGCGAGGCGCCGATCTGCATCGTCGGCTTTCGGGCGCTGAAGGACTTTCACCCGGCGCTCGCTGCCGACACGCTCAGTCGCGCGGGCGCGCCCGCACGAGCGGTCGAGCTCGACCTGGTGCCCGAGGGACGCGCCGACGTGAATTCGCTCGGCTTCGCGCGCGCCTTCGACGACCCCGCGTTCCGCGGCCAGGTGACGGGGCAGGTGGCCGGCCGGCTCGGGGCCGAGGAGCGCGTCGCGTTTCCGGCCGTGCTCGGCATCGTCGATCCGCACGCCGCGTGGAGCGAGCTCGAACACCGGCTGGGGCGCGCGGTGTTCGAGATTCCCACGCTTCCCCCGTCGGTCCCGGGCATGCGGGTCCACCAGTGCCTGCACGAGGCGCTGCGCAGGGCGGGCGGGCGTGTGATCCTCAACACTGTCGTCACCGGGGCCGAGCACAAAGCTGGGCGCGTCAGCGCGCTGCGCACCCGCGTGGGATTGCGCGAGGAGAGCCGCGGAGCCGACTGGGTGGTGCTGGCTACGGGAGGGTTTGCCTCCGGCGGGCTCGAGCTCGACTCGCGCTGGAGCGCGCGCGAGACCGCGCTGGACCTGCCGCTGGCCGGCGTGCCCGAGCCCGGCGCTGAGCGCTTTCGGCCGGGCTACTTCGACGAGCACCCGCTGGCCCGTGCCGGCGTGGCGGTGGACCCCGAGCTGAGGCCGGTCGACAGCGGGGGCGAGCGCCTTTACGAGAACGTCCTGGTGGCGGGGGCCACCCTGGCCGGGGCCGAGCCATGGCGCGAGAAGAGCGGCGACGGACTGAGCCTGTCCACCGGCTACCGCGCGGCGGAGCTTGTGCTGGCGGCCTCGAGTGTGGCCGGCGCTCGCGCCGGAGCCGTGGGGAGCTGATGGCTGCTCACGACGGACAGGACGTGCTCGGCGATCTCATGCGCGATTCACTCGACCACTGCGTCAAGTGCACGATTTGCGAGACGTACTGCCCGGTCTCGAACGTAACGCCGCTGTTTCCCGGGCCGAAGTACGCCGGGCCGCAGGCCGAGCGCTTTCGCATCCACGACGAGCCTTCGCCCGACGCCTCGCTCGACTACTGCTCGGGATGCGGGATCTGCACCCAGGTGTGCCCCCAGGGCGTCCACATCGCGGAGATCAACACGCAGGCCCGCGCGCATCTGAAGGCCACCCAGGGGGTCAAGCTGCGCGACCGGATCCTGGCCCGCCCGACCCTCGCGGGGCGGCTCGGGACGCCGGTGGCGCCGATCGCCAACTGGAGCCTGCGCAACCGGCTGCTGCGGATGGCGATCGAGAAGACGGTCGGGATTCACCACCGGGCGCCGATGCCGCGCTTCGCCGGCGCCACCTTCCAGCGCTGGGCGCGCCGCCACACGGCGCCGCCGGCGGCGAAGCGCCGCGTGGCTTTCTTTCACGGCTGCGGGACCAACTACTACGAGCCGCGGCTCGGAGAGATGACCGTCGCGCTGCTCGAGCACAATGGCCTCGCTGTCGAAGTGCCCAAGCAGGACTGCTGTGGGCTGCCGCTGCAGTCCAACGGGCTCTTCGACGACGCCCGTGACTACGTCGGCCGGCTGGCGGCCCGGCTTGCCCCCTACGCCCGCGAGGGCGTCGACATCGTCGCCACCTCGACGAGCTGCAGCCTGATGCTCAAGCGCGAGGCGCTCGAGATACTCGGCATGAGCGACGACCCGGACCTCCAGGCCGTGTCGGAGCGGACCTTCGACATCTGCGAGTACCTGCTTGCGATGCATGAGCGGGGCGAGCTGAAGACCGACTTCGCTCCGCTGGCGGGAACCGTCACCTACCACGCTCCCTGCCAGCAGCAGGGTCACGGGATCGGCAAGCCGGCGCTCGACCTGCTCGCCCTGGTCCCGGAGCTGCGCACGATCGAAACGGGAGCGTCCTGCTGCGGCGTGGCCGGCACCTACGGGCTCAAGCGTGAGAAGTACGACATCGCGATGAAGGTGGGCGCCGGCCTGTTCGCCGAGATCGCGGATGCCGCCCCGGACGGGGCGGTGTGCGACTCCGAGACCTGCCGCTGGCAGATCGAGCACGCGACCGGGGTGCGCGCCGTGCATCCGGTCGAGATGCTCCACCGGGCCTCGGGCCTGAGCTGAGCCCGCCGTGGTAGGCCTGGTCATCGTCTCCCACAGCGCGACGCTTGCCGCCGGCGTGATCGAGCTCGCCCGCGAGATGGGCGGCGGCGAGGTGGTCATCGAGGCGGCCGGCGGGATGGAAGGGGGCCAGATCGGCACGGACGCCGAGCGCGTGCGCGAAGCGGTCGAGCGGGCCCGCTCGACCGACGGCGTGCTCGTGCTCATGGATCTCGGCAGCGCAGTAATGAGCGCCGAGATGGCGACGGAGATGACCGATCCGGACGGCGGGCCGGTACTGCTCTCGCAGGCGCCGTTGGTAGAGGGCGCCGTGGCCGCGGCGGCGCTGGCGGGAGCCGGTGCGTCGCTGGAGGAGGTGGCGCGCGAGGCCCGCGGCGCGCTGCGGATGAAGACCGAGCAACTCGGGGACGAAGAGGCCGGGGGCGACGAAGCGCCGCCCACCGAGGCGGAGAATGGCTTCGCGATCGAGGCGCGCCTGCCGGTGCAGAGCCGGCTGGGCCTGCACGCGCGCCCCGCGGCTCGTTTCGTGGGCGCGATCGGGGGACTCGACGCCCGGGTCGAGGTCTCCAACGCGACCCGCGGCGGGGGCCCGGTGGACGGGGGCAGCCTCGTCGGCCTGGCGACCCTGGCCGTTGCCCAGGGTGACGAGATCCTCGTGCTCGCGCGCGGCCCGCAGGCCGCCGAGGCCCTGGACGCCCTGCGCGCACTCGCCGCCGAGAACTTCGGGGATCTGGTGGAGGACGAGCCGGCCCCGGCCGGAGCATCTGGCGCGCTGGAGCCCGAACGGGGGACCGGAGGCGACGAGGCCGAGGGCCCCGACCCCGGGACGCAGCTTCGCGGTGTGCCCGCCTCGCCGGGCATCGCAATCGGGCCCGCACGCCACCTGCGGCCTCGCGCGCTCGTGGTGGACGACAGTCCGCCCGGCACGCCGGCCGAAGAGCGTGCGCGCCTCGATGAGGCCCGGGCCGCCGCCCGGCAGGAGCTCGAGGAGGTGCGCGCCACGGTCACGTCCCGCGGCAGCCCCGAGGCGGCGGCCATCTTCAGCGCGCATGCCCTGCTGCTCGACGACGCCGCAATCACTGCACCGGCCCTGCGGCGCATCGAGGAGGGGGCGGGCGCGGCTCAGGCGTGGCAGGCTTCCGCCGCGGAGGCGGCGGCGGCCTTTCGCGCTCTTGACGACCCCTACATGCGCGAGCGGGCGGTGGACGTAGAGGACGCGTCCGGGCGGGTCCTCAGCCAGCTCGGGTGCACGCCCTCGGCGGCGGCGCTTGAGGGCCCCGGCATCGTCCTGGCGGACGAGCTCACACCAGGGGAGGCCGCGGGCCTCGATCCCGGGAACGCATGGGCGATCGCCACCGCTCGCGGCGGAGCCACGGCACACGCCGCGATTCTTGCCCGGGCGCTCGGAATCCCCGCGGTGGTGGGCCTGGGCGGTGGGCTCATGGGGATCCCGGAGGCCACTGAGCTGGTGCTCGACGGGGAAGCGGGCCTCGTCGAAGTCGATCCGGGCGACGAGGCGATAGCCGAGAGACGGGCCGAGCAGCAGGCTGCCGAGGCGCAGCGCCGAACCCTGCTGGCCCGCGCCTGCGAGCCGGGCGCCCTAGCTGACGGCCACCGCGTTGAGGTCTTCGCGAACATCGGCAGCGCGGCCGAGGCAGCCCGCGCCGTCGAGCTGGGTGCTGAGGGCGTCGGGCTGCTGCGGACCGAGTTCCTGTTCCTGGACCGCGCCGAGCCTCCGACCGAGGAGGAGCAGGTCGAGGTCCTGAGCGAGATCGCCCGCGCCCTGGAGGGCCGCCCCGTGGTGGTGCGCACGCTCGACGCGGGAGCCGACAAGCCCTTGCCGTTCCTGCGTCAAGAGCCGGAGGACAACCCGTTCCTCGGGCGCCGCGGCATCAGGCTCTCGCTGGCCGAGCCGGGGCTGCTGAGGACCCAGTTGCGCGCGATCCTGCGCGTGGCCCAGGAGCATCCGCTCAAGGTGATGTTCCCCATGGTGGCGACGCTGGAGGAGGTGCGGGCCGCGCGAGAGCTGCTCGCGGAGGCGCGCGACGCACTGGACAGCCGCGCCGAGCTCGAGGTGGGGGTCATGGTCGAGGTGCCTGCGCTGGCCTTACAGGCCGCGCAGTTTGCACCCGAGGTCGACTTCTTCTCGATCGGTACGAACGACCTCGCTCAGTACACCATGGCCGCCGAGCGGGGTAACGCGGCGCTCTCCGGCCTGCTCGAGGCCTCGCGGGCGCCGGTGCTGGCCCTGATCGCGGCGGTGACCGAGGCCGCCGGCGAGCACGGGCCCTGGGTCGGGGTCTGCGGCGAGCTGGCCGGCGAGCCCGAGGCCGCCGTGGTGCTTGCCGGGCTCGGGGTCCATGAACTAAGCATGGCGCCCGCGAGGATCCCGGCCGTCAAGGCTGCCCTGCGGGAGAGCGACATGGAGGCCGCTGCGGCGGCAGCCCGCCGCGCGCTGCCCCCGCGCGACCGGAGCGCCACCGCCCCGGACGGCGCGCGCTAGAGTCAGCGCGCTTCGTGGCAAACCCGATCGTGATCCGGAGCAGGATGCGCTCCGCCCGCTTGATAGCCGCGGGCAGTGCCATTCGGATCATCCTCACCCCGGTGGTGATGTGGCTGGTGCTCAACGCCGAGGGGGAGTCGGCCGAGCTCATCGCGGCAGGGCTGTTCTGTGGGGCCGCCGCCACCGATTGGGTCGACGGCCGGCTCGCGCGCCGCTGGGGCGTGACCAGCAAGCTCGGTTCCTTTCTCGACACCACGGCAGACAAGCTTCTCGTTTCGGGCGTGCTGATCGCGCTTCTCGCGGCCGGGCGGGCGTCGACCTGGATCGTTGCCCTCATCATCGGCCGCGAGCTGGTGATCATGGGGCTTCGCGGCATGATCGCCTCCGAGGGCGAGGTCATGGCACCCTCGATGCTCGGCAAGCTCAAGGCGAGCGTCCAGTTTCTCGCCATAGCGCTGGCGATACTTCGGCCCGGCGAGCCGATCGCGGGCCTGTTCCTCGACGAGTGGGTCATGCTCGCCGCCGCCGCCATCACAGTCGGGTCGGCGGTCGACTACCTCATGCGCGCCCTCCCCGAGGTCGTGCGCGAGGACCGTCGGCCATGACGCGCGTGTTCCTCACCGGGGGAAGCGGTCTTATCGGAGGAGCGCTCGCCACGCGCCTGGTCGAGCGCGGCGACGAGCTCGTCGCGCTGGCGCGCTCGGACGCCGCCGAGCGCCCTCTTGCCGCGCTTGGTGCGCGCGTGGTGCGCGGGGACACGCTCGACGAGGAGGCGATGGCGGCCGGCATGTCGGGCTGCGCTCTCGTCTACCACGTCGCCGGGATCAACACGCTGTGCCCCGAGGACCCGGCCACGCTGTTCCATGTCAACGTGCGCGGGGCCGAGGCGGCGGTGCGCGCTGCCGCCCGGGCCGAGGTACCGCGGGTGGTGCTCACCTCGTCGGCCGCGTCGCTCGGCGAATCCGAGGGCAGCGTGGGCAGCGAGGACTCAACGCATCGCGGCAGCTACCTCTCGGTCTACGAGCGCTCCAAGCACGAGGGCGAGCTCGCCGCCTTTGCGGCCGCCCGCAGCGCCGGTGTCGAGCTGGTGTCCATCAACCCCTCCTCGGTCCAAGGTCCGGGCCGGACGGGCGGCACGGGCCGGATCATGATCGCCTACCTCAACGGGCGTCTGCGGGCGTTCGTCGACACGAACATCAGCATCGTCGACATCGCCGACTGCGTGGAGGGCCACCTCCTCGGAGCCGAGCGCGGCGTGGCCGGCAAGCGCTACGTCCTCAACGGAGCGACGGTGAGCGCCCGCGAGGCACTCGACATCGTCGCGGAGCTGTCAGGCGTCCGCAACAAGGTGCGAATCCTTCCGCCCCCCGTGGCCAGGTCCGCCGGAGCGCTGATCGAAGCGGCTTTCAGCGTGCGCGGCAAGCAACCGCCTGTGTGCCGCGAGATGGTGCGCACACTCCTGCACGGTCACCGCTACGACGGGTCGCGGGCGGCGCGCGAGCTCGGACTGCGGTACACACCGGTGTCCGAGACGTTTCAGCGCACGATCGAATGGGCGGTGCAGGAGGGACTGGTGCAACGGCCGCTCCCGTTGCGCTGAATATCCCTGCGTCCGGCGGGTAAGAGTGGGCTATGGAAGAGTCAAGCCATCCGGCCAAGCCCGAGCAGAAGGACAGCTTTGAGAAGGGGCACGAGGAGAAGCCCGATTCCCCCGAGGAGAATCTCGATCCCGACTTCGCCCGCGGCGAGCGCAAGGGTGAGCCCGGCGAGCAGGGAACCTTCGCGGAGGGGGGCGAGACGCTGCCCGACTCGCCCGAAAAGCACGTAGAGCGCCGCTTCAGCGAGGGCATCGAGGAAAGCCCCACCAGCGAGTAGGGCTCGCGCCGCCTCCGAGCGGTATCGTCGCCCAGGTCCACGATCAAGGAGGAGCGGTGGCTGCACTCTGCCGTTCGTACGCCACGCACGGCGAGGCGCTGGAAACTGTTCATTCCCTGCTAGGCGCCGGCGTGCCCGGGGAGGGCGTGTTGGTCATCATGGGCGAGCAGGGGAGCAACGCCCATACGGAGGCGGTTGGTGAGTTCGCCGGTCCCACCGAGCCTGGCGCACCGGTTGGGGAATTCGCCGGCGCGCCTGTACCTCAGGGAACCCCGACCGGCGCCTTTGCCGGCGGCGCACAGCGCGGCGGGAGCTTTGGCGACGCCGAGCATGACACGGCCACCCGCTACCCGGAAGGCGTGGAGCGGATGCACGTAACGGGCCAACATCGCATCACGCGGCTTCTAAAAGACGCCGGTCTCGACCACGAGACCGTGAAGCGCGACGTCGACGCGCTTCACCAGGGGCTGGTACTCGTTCTGGTGGACGTAACCGACGACAACGTCGATCAGGTGGCGGGGCTGCTCGAGGGCTGAGCTACCTGGCGCAGCGTCTGCTCGACGAGGCGCTCCGCATCCGCGGCCGCGGCAGCAAGAACCGACGACTGACGCTCGAGCTGCCCGACGACCGGTGTGCCGGCCGGCGGGCGCACCCCCAGCACATGCGGCGGCCCGGCGCCGGCATCCAGTGAGCGCCGGGCGATGTCGTCGACCACGCGTTCGTAACTGGCCACCCGTTCGTGGTACAGGGTCACGAGCGCCGGGTTGAGCTTGCCCAGGTGGCGCGCGATCAGGCGGTCGGCGATCCGCGAGGCGCTCTTTCGCGGCACGCCGTGCGGACGCGTCTGCAGGGCCAGCACGTGGGTGGCGCCCGCGGCGAGGGCTTCGGTCACGGGGATCGCCGAGCCGATTCCCCCGTCGATGTAGCGCCGGCCGGCGATCTTCACCGGCGGGCCGCCGGCCCAGGGCATTCGACTCGAAGCCAGCAGGGCCTCCCAGAGCTCGGGCTTGGTGCGCATGCCGGAGAAATCAACCGTTTGCGCGGTCTCCACGCCGACGGCCACGCAGTGAAGGGCTATGGGGTTGCCAAGCACACGCTCGTGGCGTGCGGCGTCGAGGTCGGCGGAGGTGTAGCTGAGCGCGTAGTTGACGTCGATCACGGGCCCGCCGCGCAGCACACGCGCCGGATTGACGAAGGCGCGGGAGGCCAGCGCGCCGGAGTAGGTGGCCGCGCCGTGGCCCGCCACGCCGGCCAGCAGCGCGGCCCCGTTGATCGCGCCGGCCGAGGAACCGACCACCAGATCGAAGCAGCGGGTGAGCCCCAGCCGCTCCAGGGCGGCCGCCATGCCGGCCGACACCACCCCACGCATCCCGCCGCCCTCGATCACCAGTGCCACCCGGTGGAGGTCACGGCGCCCGCCCGGTGCCGACTCGCTCTCTTCCCGCGCGCGGAGAACATCCAAGACGGGATGGGAGGCGAGCGCGGGGGAGGGGTCGTTGTCCATGCGGTGCGTATGGTTAGCACGACATGGGCCGGATGAAGTGGTGGGGCTGGGGAGACGAAGGTGTCTCGTTCACGCACGAGGACAAGCCGGCCCTCGGTCCGTTCCTCCAGAAGCACATTGCGTTGAACGCCGCGCGCCCCAGCGCGCGACCCGTGCCCTTCGAGCGGCTGAGTATCCCCGATCCTTCCCTGCCCGCGGACATGCGCGACGCCTTGGAAGAGGCCGTGGGGAGGGGGCAGGTGTCGACCGACCCGCTCGATCGTGTCATCCACGCACGGGGCAAGAGCCTGCGCGATCTGGTGCGCACCCGCAGCGGCGACCTGGGCCGGCTTCCCGACGTGGTGGTGCGCCCCGCCGACGAGGAAGCAGTCATAGCTGTCCTTCAAGCCGCCGTCGACGCCGACGCGGTCGTCATCCCCTTCGGTGGGGGCACGAGCATCTCCGGCAGCCTCGAGGCCCCGCCGGCCGAGACGCGCACGGTCATCTCCGTCGATCTCGGCGCGATGGACCGCGTGCTGGCGATCGACGCCGACTCGCGACTCGCCCGGGTGCAGGCCGGCGTGCTCGGGCCGGCCTTCGAGAAGCAGCTCAACGCGCAGGGGTGGACCCTCGGCCACTTCCCCGACAGCTTCACCCACTCGACTCTTGGGGGTTGGGTGGCGACCCGCTCATCGGGAATGCAGTCCGACCTCTACGGCGACGTGGCCGACCTCACGCGAGCGGTGCGGGTAGCGACGCCGGCGGGGCTGCTGGCCACCCGCCCCGTGCCCAGCACATCGACGGGCCCGAGCGTCCGTGAGATGGTGCTGGGCAGCGAGGGTCGCCTCGGCATCATCACCGAGGCCACCGTGCACGTTCATCGCGTGCCCGAGCAACGCGCGATCCTGGGCTACCTCTTCCCGACCTGGGCCGACGGCCTGGCCGCGATGAACGCGATCGCGGCCGGCGAGGCGGCGCCCTCGGTCACGCGGGTGTCCGACGCCCCGGAGACACAGTTCTCGTTCGCCACGAAAGCAGGCAACTCGCTGGTCGATCGCCTTCAATCCAAGGCGCTGTCCACCTATCTGGAACGGCGGCGCGGCTTCGACCTCAACGCCATGTGCCTGTCGTTCATCGGGTACGAGGGCAGCAAGGATCACGTAGCCGCGCAGCGCAAGCGAGTCGGGCGCATCGTCAAGGACCGCGGGGGGCTGTGCATCGGCACCGGCCCCGGCGCCCTCTACGACCAGAAGAAGTTCGACACCCCCTACATCCGCGACTTCTTGCTCGACCGCGGCGCGCTGGCCGACGTGTCCGAGACCTCGGCGCCGTGGAGCGTTCTCCCCGGGCTGTACAACAACGTGACGGCCGCCGTGCGAGGCGCGTTCAGCGATCTCGACGTGAAGGGCTACATCATGTGCCACCTCTCGCACTCCTACCACTCGGGGGCGTGCCTGTACTTCACCTTTGCCTTCAAGCCGTCCGAGCGCAGCGCCCCGCTGGAGCAGTACGACGTGGTCAAGTCGGCGATCCAGCAGACCTTTATGGACTCGGGCGCCACGCTGTCTCACCACCACGCGGTCGGCACTGAGCACTCGCGCTGGCTCGAACAGGACATTTCGGCACCGGGCGTCGAGATGCTGCGCGCGCTGTTCGACGGGATCGACCCGGGGGCCAACCTGAACCCGGGGAAGATTGTTCCGGAGGCACGGATTGCGGGTAGGGTCTCCGACGCGTCCTAGTCATGCCCGTCGTCTCCCTCAGAGAGATCCTCGATCCCGCGTTCGAAGAGCGCTACGGAGTCGCGGCTTTCAACGTGGTCGACCAAGTGAGCCTGCAGGCCGTGATCGACGCCGCCACGGAACTCGAGTCGCCGCTGATCGTCCAGACATCGGTCAAGACGGTGAAGTCCATCGGCGCCAATGTGCTCTACGAGATGTTCCGCGCGATGGCCGACGAGGCGCCCATTCCGATAACTCTGCACCTCGACCACTGCCCGCAACGCGAATGGGCCACGAGGTGCCTCGAGACGGGCTGGAACTCCGTTCTCTTCGACGGCTCGCACCTCGACATCGAAGAGAACACGCGCCAGACGGCCGAGGTCGTCGAGGAGGCACGCGGGCACGGCGCTGATGTCGAGGGAGAGATCGAGAGCGTGTTGGGTGTCGAGGACGATGTCGGCTCCGACGAGGCGAGCGAAGTGCACCCGGTCGAAGTTTCGTTGAAGTTCATAGAGGACACCGGGGTCTACGCTTTCGCGCCCGCCATCGGGACGGCGCACGGGCTCTACGCGGGAAGCCCCGACCTCACGCCCGAGCGGGTGACCGAGATGGTCGAGCAGCGGGCGATTCCGATGGTGTTGCACGGCGGCACGGGGCTGGCGCCCGAGCAGTTCCAGGACCTCATCGCGCGCGGCTGCGCCAAGGTGAACATCTCGACCGCGCTGAAGATCGCCTTCGTCGACTCCTTTCGCGAGTACCTCGAAGCGAATCCAAGCAAGCACGACCCCCCGGCCGTCCTCGGGCACGTCGGCGAGGCCGTCAAGGCCATGGCCGTCGAGCACATGCGGATCTTCGGTTCGGCGGGGAAGGCCCGCACGGCGGTAGCAGGCTGATGCCGGCGCTGTTCTTCGACTGCGACGGGGTGCTCGCCGATACCGAGCGCTTCGGGCATCTCCCCGCCTTCAACGACACCTTCGAAGAGGAGGGGCTGCCGGTGCGCTGGTCGGTTGCGGACTACGGCGAGAAGCTCGCCATCGGCGGCGGCAAGGAGCGCATGGCTTCACTGCTCACCGACGACTTCGTGCGTGACAACGGCCTGCCCGCCGACCCCGAGGGCCAGCGCGAGCTGCTCGCCGGATGGCACCGGACGAAGACCGCGGCCTACAAGGCAAGGGTGCGCGCGGGAGAGTTGCCCGCCCGGCCGGGCGTGGCCCGTATCGTCGACGATGCGCTCCAGGCGGGCTGGCCCCTCGCCGTTGCCTCGACTTCGGCAGAGGAGTCGGTTCGCGCAACGCTCGAGCAGGCGGTGGGAGAGGACAAGGCGGCCCACTTCAGCGTGCTGGCCGGAGACGCGGTGCCCGCGAAGAAGCCCGACCCCGGGATTTACCTGCTCGCGCTCGAGCGCACCGGGGCGGACCCGAACCAGACCATCGTGATCGAGGACTCGCGCAACGGCCTGCGCGCGGCCGTGGCCGCGGGGCTGCGCTGCGTCGTCACGGTCAGCAGCTACACGGCGGACGAGGACTTTTCCGAGGCCGTGCTCGTGGTCTCGAGCCTCGGCGACCCGGGAGAGCCCGCGCAGATCATCGCCAACCGCAGCCCGGCCGATCCCGGCGACACCATCACCCTCGAAGACCTGCAGGCTTGCCTGGAGGTCCCTGCCCCTCAGGAGGTCATATGAGCGACGCCCCTCTGCGCGAAGCCGAGCAGCTGGTACGGACCATCGCCGACACGGCCCTGGAGAACGAGAAGTACTTCTCCGACCTCGACGCGGTGGTGGGCGACGGAGACTTCGGCTATTCCCTGGCCCGCGGCTTCGGGAAGCTGGTCGACGACTGGGACACCCTGGAGTACGACGACGTCTCGGGTCTGCTCAAGAAGACGGCGCTCGTGCTTTCGAGCCGTATCGGCGGGACGTCAGGGCCCATCTGGGGCACGGCGTTCCTGCGGGCGGGCACGGCGCTCAAGGACAGCCCCGCACCATCGGCCGAGGACGCCGTGGCGGCGCTGCGTGCGGCAATCGAGGGCATCATGCAGCGAGGCAGCGCGGAACTCGGCGACAAGACCCTGCTCGACGCCTTGATTCCTGCGACCGACCGGCTCGAGCAGGAATTCGCGGGCGGTGCGAGCGCTTCGGACGCCCTGGCCGCGGCCGCGGCAACCGCGCGCGAGAGCGCCGACGCCACGAAGACGATGCTCGCCAAGCGCGGGCGCGCCTCGTACGCGGGCGAGCGTAGCCAGGACTCCGTGGACGCCGGAGCGATGGCGATCGCGGTGCTGTTCGA
>Ga0136617_10004529_pt1 | contig 12441 bp, 13 predicted proteins | sample AntDrymUQ3222106_2_FD_129672 | JGI IMG/M metagenome (GOLD analysis project Ga0136617, IMG submission 129672) | Polar desert sand microbial communities from Dry Valleys, Antarctica - metaG UQ322 (21.06) | ecosystem: Environmental > Terrestrial > Soil > Desert | place: Antarctica: Dry Valley...
AGGGCGAGGTCGGTCGACGGATCGGCCCCGACGAGTACGGCCGGGAACTCGCGCTTGTCGGCCAGCCGCACGCGGATGCGCTCGGGTGACGAGACCAGGTGGTGGTTGGTGAGGATGTAGCCGTCGGGATCGACGATGAAGCCTGTCCCTTCCCCCCGGCGGACGCCGGTCGCGGGGCCGTCGGAATCCTCGACCGCCGCTCCCTGGGTGGCGGTGATGTGCACGACGGCCGGATTCACCCGCTCCACGACGTCGGCGAAGGAGGCGGGTCCGGTCCCGAAGCGGCCCGGGCCGGCGTAGGTGACGATCCCGCCTCCGCCCGCGACCAGCCCGACAACGCCGGCCACGAGTGCTACGAGACTGAACGAGAGGGCGAGGACGGAGCGTGGCATCACGACAAGTATATAAGCCGCGTCCGTCAGGGCCCCTGGTTCGCGGTCAGCAGCCCCGCGAACGCCTTTTCGGTGAGGCACTCGACCTCGAGCTCCAGCGCCTTGTCGTGCTTGGAGCCCGGGTCCTTTCCCACCACCACGAACGCGGTCTTCTTCGAAACCGAGGACGTGACGCGGCCCCCGCGCGCTTCGATCGCGGCCTTGGCCTGCTCTCGGGTCATGGTCTCCAGCGATCCGGTCAGGACGAACTGCTGCCCCTGGAAGGCGGCGGATGCGGCGTGGGCGGCGCCTTCTTCCTCGGTGCGAACGCCGGCTGCCCCGAGCCGCGCGACGAGCGAGCGATTCGCGTCCTGCGCGAACCAGTCGTGGACGGATTGCGCAACCGCGGGACCGATCTCGTACAGGTCGTCGATCTGGTCGACGGTCGCATTGCCAATGGCCTCCAGCGAGCGGAAGTGGCGGGCGAGCAGCATCGCCGCCCGCTCGCCGACGAACCGGATCCCAAGCCCGAACAGGAGGCGGCGGAGCTCGCGGTGCTTGCTGGCCTCGATCCCGGCCAGCAGCGCGCGGGCGCCCAGGGATTCTTCCTTCTTCGCCTTGGGCGCGAAGATCGGCTTCAGCTGGTCGAAGGTGAGCGAGTAGAGGTCGGCCACGTCCTTCACCAGGCCCCGCTCCAGCAGCTCGCGGACGATGACGTCGCCGAGGCCGTCGATGTCCATCGCGTGGCGACCGGCGAAATGCTTGAGGCTCTCCTCGACCTGCGCGGGGCAGGACGCGTTCGGGCAACGGCGGTCCACCTCCCCCTCCGGCTTCACCGCTTCCGTCCCGCAGACCGGACAGGTCGCGGGCGGCGTCCAGGCCTTCGTTTTCGGCGGTCGCCGGGCCTCGATCACCTTCACGACCTTGGGGATGACGTCTCCGCCCTTCTCGATCATCACCGTGTCCCCGACGCGGACGTCCTTGCGCGCGACTTCCTCTTCGTTGTGCAGGGTCGCGCGTCCGACGGTGCTGCCGGCCAGGGGCACGGGGTCGAGGATGGCGACGGGTGTCAGCCGCCCGGTCCGCCCGACGTAGACCTCTATGGCGCGGACGACGGTCGTGGCCTGTCGCGCCGCGTACTTGTAGGCGATCGCCCAGCGCGGGAACTTCGCCGTCGAGCCTAGCTCCTCCTGCAGGGCTACGGAGTCGAGCTTGACCACCACGCCGTCGATCTCGTACTCGAGCGCGTCGCGCCGGTCGAGCCATTCGGACGTGAAGTTCAGCACCTCGTCCAGTCCATGGCACAGGCGCGAGGAGGGGTTGGTCTTGAGGCCCCACGCGCGCAATTGCTGGAGCGCGTCCCACTGAGAGCGTGGCTTGCGCCGGTCCATGCCGGCGATCGAATACAGGAAGATGTCGAGCCCGCGGTCGGCAACGATGCGCGGGTCCTTGTTCTTCATCGTTCCCGCGGCTACGTTGCGCGGATTGGCGTACAGCTCCTCGCCCGCCTCTTCCCGCTCGCGATTGATGGCGGCGAACTGCGAGCGCGGGAGGAATACTTCGCCGCGGATTTCGAGGGGTCCCTTCGGGGCGCCGGAGAGCTTCAGGGGGACGGACCTGATCGCCCGTAGATTGGCGGTGACGTCGTCGCCGCGCGCGCCGTCGCCGCGCGTGACGCCGCGGACGAGCGCGCCGTCCTCGAAATGGAGCGCCATCGAGAGCCCGTCGATCTTCAGCTCCGCGACATAGTCGAAGGGGCCGGGGCCGAGCTGGCGTACGATCCGGCCCTCGAAATCGCGGAGCTCCTCCTCGCTGTAGGTGTTGTCGAGGCTGAGCATCGGGACGCGATGCGCCACCGAAGGGAAGTCCGACGACGGCTCGCCCCCGACGCGCCGGGTAGGGCTGTCCGCGCTGGCGAGATCGAGATGGGCCGCTTCGAGATCGACCAGCTCCCGGTAGAGCCGGTCGTACTCGGCGTCGCTGATCTCCGGCGCCGCCTCGACGTAGTACAGCCGCTCGTGCTTCCGGATCTCGTCGCGCAGGGCAACGATCCGCTTCTGGGCCTGCTTCGGGGTCACGACTGCGATCTTAGCGGCCGTGAGGGCGGGCGGGGTCATGGGGCGACGAGCAGCGAGCGAGCGGCTCCGCCGCGAGCGAGCGACAGGGGGGGTAGCGCAGCGCAGGGGGGTCCCGTCGTCCGGGTGACCCCCCTGAATAGCCTAATGGTCTCTGGCGAGGATGAAGTCGGGCAGGGCCTGGAGAGCCTCGCGGTACGGCGAGCGGTCGAAGCCCATCAAGTCCTGCCGGGCGGCGTCGGCATAACGCTCGGCGAGCGCCCGCGCTTCCTCGATCGCGCCATGCTCGCGCGCCAGCCGCAGCAGCTCGTCGCGGGAGACACGATCGAAGCCGCGATCGGCGAGCACCTTCGTTACCGCCGCCGCGCCCGGGCCCCCGGAGCGGCGGAGCAGGAAGATGACGGGCAGGGTCAGCTTCCCCTCGCGCAGGTCGTTGGCCACCGGCTTGCCCAGGACCTTCTCGTCGGCGGTGAAGTCCAGCAGGTCGTCGACCATCTGGAAGCAGATGCCGAGGTTCGACCCGTAGCTCGTGAGGGCCCGCAGCTTTTCCTCGCCGACCTCGCCGAGGAGGCCGCCGATGGACATGCAGGCGGAGAACAGGTCGGCCGTCTTCCTGCGGATGATGTCGATGTGCTGCGTCTCGCTCACCTCGAGGTCGGCGTTCCCCTCGATCTCCAGCAGCTCGCCCTCGATCATCCGCAGGGTCACGTCGGAGAGCAGGCGCAGGATGCGCAAATTGTCCTGGCTGAGCGCCATCGACATCGACTTCGTGTAGAGGAAGTCGCCCAGCAGCACGGTGATGTCGTTCCCCCAGCGGCTGTTCACGCTGCGGCGGCCCCGGCGGGTGATCGCCTCGTCGATGATGTCGTCGTGCAGCAGCGTCGCGGTGTGGATGAACTCCACCACCGACGCGAGCACGATCGCGCGCTCCCCGCGGAACCCGCACAGCCGGCAGGCGAGCAGGAGCAACGCGGGCCGGATGCGCTTGCCGCCCCCTTCGCGGATGTAGCGGCCGATCTCGCCCACGAGCCCGACATCGGACTGGAACTGCGCCTCGAACAGCTCCTCGACGCGGACGAGGTCGTCCTCGACCAGGGACACGATGTCCTTCAGGTCCGCAACGCTGCGCCCGCCGAGAGGATCCACTGCTGCCAAGCGATTACCGGCGGTTCGTGAACTGCATGTCGATGCCGAGGTCGGTGGACTTCAGGAGCTGCATCACCGACTGCAGGTCGTCCTTGCTCTTGCTGGTGACCCGGACCTGCTCGCCCTGGATCGAGGCCTGGACCTTCATCTTCGAGCCCTTGATGACCTTCACGATCTCGCGCGCCTTGTCCGACGGAATACCTTCCTGCAGTGTGACCGTCTGGCGCGCGGTCTGGCCCAGCGCCTTTTCGACGTCCCCGAAGGTCAGCGCCTTCAGGGGGACGTTCCTCTTGACCAGGCGCTCCTCGAGGACGTCGCGGACCGCCTTCATCTTCGAGTCGTCGCCGGAGGTGATCAGGATCTCCTTGCCTTGCAGCTCGACCAGGGAGTTCGAGCCCTTGAGATCGAAGCGGGTCGTGATCTCCTTCATCGACTGGGAGATCGCGTTCTTTACCTCCTGCATGTCGACTTCGCTCACGACGTCGAACGAGCTCTCGGCCAAAGTTACCTCTTGCCCCCGGTGATGCCCGCCCGCGTCGAGCTGGCGGATTCACCGCGAGTATGTCAAACCTCAGGCTATCGCGAAAGCGCGGCGGAAGTTGGCGAGGGCGGCCGCTCCGACGGCCTCCGGTGTCTCGCCGCGCAGGCGGGCAATCGTGCGCACGACCTCCACGACGAAGGCGGGCTCGTTGCGCTTGCCGCGGTGCGGCGGAGGAGCCAGGAACGGGCTGTCGGTCTCCACCAGCAGGCGATCCAGCGGCATCCTGGCCGCGACCTCCTGAATGACCTGCGAGCGTGGGAACGCGATGATCCCGGAGAAGGAGACGTAGAAGCCCAGGGCGATGGCGCGGTTCGCGAGGTCGTGCCCGCCTGTGAAGCAATGGATCACTCCCCGGGTGGCGCCTTCGTCCTCGAGCAGCGCCGCCGTCTCGTCGTCGGCCTCGCGGGTGTGGATGATGACGGGAAGCGACGCCTCGCGCGCCAGGCGGACCTGCGCGCGAAACGCCTCGCGCTGGACGTCACGCGGCGAGTGGTCGTAATGGAAGTCGAGGCCGATCTCGCCGATGGCGACGATTCGCTTCTCCGCGGCGAGGCCGCGCAGCTCGTCGTAGATGGCCGGCGTGGCCAGTCGCGCTTCGTGGGGATGGACGCCGGCGGAGACGGGCAGGCCCAGCTCCCCCGCCACCCGGAGCGCGCGCAGATGGCCCTGCTCCTCGTCGATGCCGCCGATCAGGAGCAGCCGCTCGACCCCGGCCGCCCGCGCGCGGTCGAGCACGGCCGCGCGGTCCGCGTCAAAGGCGGGCATGTCGATGTGGCAGTGGCTGTCGGCGACCCTGAGGGATGCGGCCGCGTCAGCCATCCGAGCCGGTTTCGGTTCCGGGAATGTCGAAGACGACTGCGCACGTCGAAACGCGATTGCAGACGAGTAGTCCCCGCCGCACGATCTTGACCGTCCGCTCGTCCGGCCGCGGGAAGGGCACCCTGGCCGCCTTGAGGCGGGGCAGAACGCGATCGAATGCGGGCTGGTGCTTCGGGGTGAGATTTCGTGCCCCTTCGATCCTCCCGTCCGCGGCGACGAGCACCAGCACTTCGGTCGTGAAGTCCTCCGTCGGAGCGCCGCTCAGGGTGACGGTGCGGAGCTTCATCAGGAGTTCCGCGCCGTCGATCGCTCCCGCCTTGCCCCGGGCGGCGGCCAGACGCTCGGCGAACTCGACGGGAGGCGTCGCCCAACCGGCCATGGTGGCCGCGGCCGACCACAACATCGCCGCTTCGCCGGGACGCCGCTGTTTCTCACGGAGCGCGCCCAGGAACCACGCCGCCTGCGGCAGGAATCCTCCCTGCCACGCGCTCACCAGGTAGCGCTCCGCCCTCGCCGTGTCGTTGATCGCCCTGGCGCTCGCGCCCACGAGTTGCCATGCCTCGAACAGGCGCGTGGCTCAGTAGAGATCGCCGATCCCGAAGCCCGCGGCGGTCAGCGCGGCCAGCCGTTCGGACAACTTCGGGAGCGCCTGCTCCGCGATTTCGCCGGCGGACTTCAGATCGCCGACGCTCTGAAGGCCCGATGCAAGGCGGATGGCCAGCCAATCGGGAGGATCCAACCCACGCCCTCGCTCGAAAGCGGCCAGCGCTTCCCTGGGCCTCCGTGCTCCCGCATGGGCCATGCCAAGCTCGACCCAGTTCTCCGCCTTTTTCGGTTCCAGGGAGGCCGCGCCCGCGTAGTAGCGGGCCGCGTCGTCGTAGCGCTGCTGATCCATGCGGATCTCGGCCAGCCGCTCATAACTCCAGGCCTTGAGCGGCGCGACTTCGATCTGCTTCAGGAGGTCCTTTTCCGCCTCGTCGGATCGCTCCATGTCCAGGAGCGTGTAGGCCCGCTCCGCGTACGCGGACTCATGGAAAGGGTCGACCTCGATCTGGCGGGTGAAGGCAGAAAGAGCGTCCTCGGGCCGCCCCGCGGACCGGAGAGCGCGTCCGAGATCGTTGAGACCACCCTCGACTTTCGAATCCGAGGCGACGGCCTTCTCGAGCGAGGCCACCGCCTTCGGGTAGTCCTTCCTCGCGAAGGCCGCCAGCCCTTCCTTTCGAAGCGCCGCCGCAGACAACGCCGGCGCGGAGCCGTCCCGGCTCGGCTGGATCCAGAAATCCTGCTCGCCGTCCTTGTCGACGGCCTGCCGGAACGACGCGTACATCGCCGATTCGTTCGCGGTGACGAACCGCTTCAGGATCAGGAGGCGACGGCGGGCCTTGAGAAGCGACCCCTCGACGGCGTACTCCGACCGGAGCTGCGCGAAAGGACGGTCCAGGGAAACCGAGACGGGCGCCCGGCCCGCGGCACCGCTCGGCAGCTCGATCTCGGCCCGGATGTCGAACTCGTCCAACGCGAGTTCGACGATCTTCTCGTCGCCCGCCGCCTTTTTTCGAGGGGCGGGCAGCCCGTAATCGGGCATGGGGAGCGACAGCGCCCATTCACTCTCCGCGGATCGGTCGGTCGGTGTTCGCTCCAGGTCGAACTCGACCCGGAATGGCTCCTTGATGTCCGAGGGGTCGCTGATGGAGACGTTGGTGATCGTGGCGTCCGTCCAGCCCCGGGCGAGCGTCTTCTTGACCAACTCGGCGTGTCGGTCCTGCGGCGTCATCCGATAACCGAGCCGCGTCTCGACTTCACCATCCGAGCGGAAGGTCCAGCGCACGTGCGCGCGAAGTGGACCGTCCGATTGGAGGGCGCCCTTCATCTGGACCTCGACCCGCTGAGGAAAAGGCGCGAGCTCCGGCGTTCGCACGAGGCGGCCCTTGCCCGTTCGATCGATCAGCAGCGCGGGTTTGTCGCGGAGTGCGGGCAGCAGGTAACCCGGCAAGGCGAGCTCGTTGGTGGCGTCGAGCCACAGCCAGTCCTTCGCGTCGGGCCCAAGCTGGGCCACGCCGATCATGTGGTCGAACTGCTGAGGCCCCGGGGCCCCGTCGCGGAGGGTCTTCCGTCCGGAGTGCACCAGCACCGGGCGGACGTCCAGTCCCACCGCGCTCGCCATCGCGGCGAGCAGGGCCAACTTGTCCTTGCAATCACCGTACTTGTTCGAAAGCACGTCCGACGCGGGGCGCGGCTGCATCCTCCCGACACCGAAGCTGACGTTGAGGTAGCGCACCCGCGTCGCGACAAAGGCGTGGAGCGCCTCGATCTTGTCTCGGGCGGAGACCCTGCCGGCAACGATCCGCGCGGCCTCGGCGCGGACGGCGGCATCGGGAGCGAGACGGTCCTTGGAGAGGTTCCACCACCACTGACCGACGTCCGCCCACGACCGGAAGTTGCTGAAGGCGACGTCGGGCCGCTGGAGCGCGTCGATCTCCGCTTCCGTGGGTCCCTCCGTTCCGAAGTCCGGCCGCTTCGGACGAACGCTCAAACGGCGGACGAGCCGATCAGGCGGGCCGGGCAGGACCTCCCAAGCCACGCCCAGGCTCTCGTTCAGCTCGACGGCGATTCCCGCCTCTCTCGGCAGGTCGAGCTCGTACTCCTGCAGAGGATCGCTGATCGTTCCCAGGAACTTCACCTCTCCGAAGATGCTTCCGGGGACGAGCGGCTTCTGTCGCAGCAGGATGCGGAAGGCGAGGTGATCCCCGGGCTCCAGCCCTGGGATGGTCAGCTTCCGGAAGCGGACGTCCGCAGCGATGGAGGATCCGCTCACCCCGAACGGGTTGACGTCTTCGACGAGCCGATCCGTGACGTCGATCCGCCTGCCGTCGGCCTTCTCGACCGTGACCTCGTCGAAGACGATTTCGCCGTGACCATCGACGTAGGGCATCGCGATCTGGCCGAACTGCGCGACCGCCGTCCCGTCACGGAGCAGGACTTTGGCTTCGTAAACGCGCTCGACCCGGCCATCGGCCTCGATGCGGTCGCGGTACCCCAGATGATCGAAGCGGACGTAGTCGCTCGCCGCAACGGCGCCGGGCGCTTGCGCGCCCGCCTGGCCGGCAACCGTCAGCGCGGCAGCGAGGAGAAGTAGGCCGTGGACTCTCAAACACTCCGATTATAGGCGTACACATCCCGCGACCTCGCCAACAAACCTGCCGGCGACAGGATCGCAGTGCACTGCAATGCATTACAATGGGATTCTGGAGGTGGACGATGCAGGACCAGGTGACCATTCGGCTTCCCGAGGATCTGAGCCAGGCCCTGAAAGCCGCTGCGCGTCGCATGCAACGAAAGAGCTCCGAGATCGTGCGCCTTGCGCTTCGTGAATACCTCGGGACATCGTACAGTTCCAGAACGCGCGCGGCCGACCGGGTGCGAGGGCTGATCGGCTCCCTGGAATCCGGAGCACCCGACCTGGCGGAGAAGCACCGCGCCTACATCATCGAGTCTCTCCGCCGTGGCCGATGAGCTTCTTCTCGACACGGGGGCACTCGTTTCCTTGCTCGATCGGAGCCAGAGACAGCACGCCGACTTCGCGAGATTCTTTGCCAAGTGGGACCACGCTGTCGTCAGCACCGAAGCCGTTCTGACCGAAGCGACGCACCTCCTGGGAAGGCTGGAGGGAGGGCGACAGGCGTGCGTGGATTTCTTCCTGTCGGGAGGTGCGCTGCTCGTTCCGGCAACCAGAGCCTCCCTCCGCCGCTCGCGAGACCTCGTGACCCAATACTCGGACTTGCCCATGGACTATGCGGACGCCACTCTCGTCGTTCTCGCGGAGGAGCTGGGCACAAATCTGGTCTTCACCACGGATCGCCGGGATTTTGGCGTCTACCGGGTCAGGGGCAGACGTCGCTTCGAGATCCTCCCCGGTTAGCGCCGTCCTTCAACCCTGCGCGTTCCGCCAACCTTGAAGACGATGCCTAACCCGTACGCGCCGACTCCCGTGGGAACGCCGGAGACGTTCGCGTTCCCCAGTCCCGCGGCCTCGCCCGCGCCGTAGCGCCAGCGCCGCGGATCAGCGCAGCTTCGAGCAGTCCACTTCTGCGCCTACGTAGCCGAGTGGCTGTCGGCGACGGCGAAAGGGTTGGCGGTCACTCAGTTGGCCTCGCACACGGTTCTACTCGTAGCCGGACCTGGTCACCTGCGGTCACCTGCGCGCGATGGCGAGGCGGAAAGGTCGAATCCTGCCGATCGCGCGATAGTCACGCTCGTTCTGGGTCACGACCGTGGCTCCGATCGAACGGGCGGACAGCGCAATGAGAACGTCGTTCGTGATCGAGCGGCTGCCGCCGATGGTGTACCCCGCCTCGACCTGAAGCCTCCCGAGCGTGTCGCCGGCCTCGGCAAACAGCGCGGCGGAGGGTGTCAGGATGCGTCCGGCCCTCTCGAACCCGGTCTCCAGCCGCTGCACGATCCGCCGGTCGCCCCTCGACAGGGCCCCTGCGCGCAGCTCCATCAGGACCACGGCGCTCAGATACTTGACCGCGTCCGGCCGAAAGACGACGTCCTCATGGCGCCCCCGGTTGATCCAGTCGATGTAGACGTTGGTGTCGATGACCAGCCGGCGCACGTCAGCGGAAGACCTTCTTGAGCTTCCCTTTCCCGCCCACGCTGCGCAACGTCGCGTCGACCTCGGCCTCGGTCACGACCAGGGTCAAGGCGCGATCGAGGGCCTCGGTATCGGTGCTGGCCTCGAGGATTGTCCTCGCGCGGTCCAGCTTGCCCTGGTCGATGCGAACGTGCTTGTGACGCAGGGCTGACGACGCCATATCTCCTCCTCCTGAGCTATGTACATGATACCAGAGATCATGTACATCGGTAAGATGCAGCAACCTCCAGCCGGCTCGTATGGACTTCCGTGACGGCAGGTGACAAGCTCGTCGGAGCCGTTCGACAGCAGGTTCGGATCTCGCCGTCATGACTCGCCTTGAATGCCGGGGCCGGCGTTCTGGTGGGCGGCTATCCTGCCTGTTCACTTTTGCACTGTCCAGCCCGTTCCCGGGACTAACATCGGGGGATGTTCTCCCTCGTGTACGTCAGTTCCGCCGTCACGCCCTTCTCCTCGTCCGACCTGGCCGCCCTGCTCACGAAATGCCACGAGAGAAATACCGCGACGGGGATCACGGGGATGCTGCTCTACAAGGACGGCAACTTCATGCAGGTACTCGAGGGGGAAGAGCCTGCGGTGCGAACGGTGTACGCCAGGATCGGCAAGGACCCACGGCATAGGGGGCTCATCACCCTCCTGGAAGGGCGCCAGGAGCGCCGCCAGTTCCCGGAGTGATCGATGGGCTTCCGGGACCTGAACTCGGCGGAGGTGCGCTCCCTCCCCGGCTACAGTGAATTCCTGAATACGCCGCTGACGGGGAAGGAGTTCGCAGCGGACCCCGCGCGCGCACAGAAACTCCTGCTGACGTTCAAGAAGAGCATGTAGCCCAGGGCTCCCGGTCAAACCAGTCGGTGGCTGAACCGGGCAGGAGTCCTTCTCATCCACACGCCCAAAAGCCTCGGAACGCGATAGGCTCGTCGGGAGGTCTGCATGAGCAAGATGCTGAAGTTCGTCGTCCTGGTCGTCGTTCTCCTCGCCGTGGCCTACGTCGCGGGGTTCTGGCCGCAGCGCGAGCGCGTGAGCGCGCTTTCGGCCGAGAACGCGGCCCTGCAGCAGCGCGTCGATGCCGCGGAGGCGAAGGTGCGAGGCGGCGTGCTGCTCGGCGAGCTGCTGACCTTCAAGGAAGTGGTCCAGGAGATGAACTACGGGCAGGCCCGCGCCCTCTCCTCTCCGTTCTTCGAGCATGTCGCCGCGGAAGCGGCGCGAACGACGGACACGGGTTTGAAGCAAGCGCTGGCCGCGATCCTCGCCCAGCGTGATGCGGTCACCGTTGCCCTCACCCAGGGCGACGCCGCCGCGCTCGGCCGTCTGCGCGAAGCGGAAGCGCGCCTACGCCAGGCCCTCGGTTATCAAGCACCTTCCGCGGGAGCGGCGGCCGCTCCCATCGCGCCGGCGTCGCCGGCGGTAGCCAATCCGTACGGCGCCGCCCCGGCTCCCGCAGGCCCGGGCTCCGCCAACCCGTACGCGCCGCCGGCGGCGACTCCCGACCCGATGACATTCCCGAGCCCGGTCGCGTCGCCTCTTTCGTGAACCCGCCGCTTCCGTAACCGCAGCCTTGGTTCCGCGCGCGGTCAGTCGAGCTTCGCGCAGTCGACACCGGCCGACAGATAGCCGAGCGCCTTGAGGTTCTCGCATTGCTCGCGCGTCATTTCCGCCTGCTCCGCCGCGGCGGCGGAGGGCCGGCGGGACAGGCTGGCGAGGGTCGCGTGCAACGCCTGACGGTGGAAGGCGGCCGCGATCGGCTGCACGCCGGCGACGTCCGTTTTCTCGCCGGGATCCGATGCGAGATCGTAGAGCCGCGCAGATCCCGTGCGCGTGTCGTACACGAGCTTGTGCGATCCGTCGACGCGAGCGTAGATTGGCCGGTCCCAGATCGTGCGGATAAGGACGGAAGCCTTGCCGGGAGCGCCCTCGATGACGGGCAGGAGGCTGCGGCCGGTAAAGGCGCGGTCCGATCCGCCCTGCCCGAGTACGCCGAACAGATCCGCGATGGTCGGCCCCAGGTCGAGCAGATCCGAAAGGGCCGCCACGCGGCGGGGAGCGACTCCGCTTGCCGCGGGGAATCGCACGATGAGAGGGACCCGCCCACTTTCCTCGAACAGCTGCACGTTGTGTCCGATCCAGGCGTGATCGAGCAGCGCCTCCCCATGGTCGGCGGCGATGATCACGATCGTCTTGTCCCACAGGCCGCGCGCTTCGAGGGCGCGCCGCAGCTCCCCCACCTCCCGATCCGCATAGGCAAGGTTGCCGTCGTACAGGCGGACGAGGTGGTCGGCCTCCGCAGGCGACAGGGTCCGGCGCCCCTGGTTGACGTCGACGATCCACGAATCGCCCGGCGGCCGCCGCGCCGCCTTGGGGATCGGCCCGTCGGGCCCGAAGCGTGTGTCGAACGGCGGCTCGGGGTCGTACGGCGAATGCGGCTCGCGGAAGTGCAGGTAGGCGAAGAACCGCCGTCCGGCGTTCGCGTCGAGCCAGGGCGGGATGACGGCTCGGAAAACGTCGCCGCGGCTGCCCACCGTGCGCCACACCTCGTGGAACTCGGAGAAGCCGCGGTCGAATCCGTTCAGCCCGCCGGCGACGGTGTTGGCGACGAACCCGGCGGTGTGGACGCCGCGCGCGGTCAGGAGCTCGGCCAGGGTCAGGCGATCCCTGGGCAGGCGGGCGGAGAACGATACGTCGCCATGGTGGCGGTCGGGCGGCTGCGACGTCCACACCGAGGACATGGCCCCCAGGGTGTAGACGGCGGGCGTGTAGACGCGCTCGAACACGACGCCTTCGCCGGCAATACGGTCGATCTCGGGCGTCGTCGCGCGCGCGTACCCGTAGGCGCCGAAA
>Ga0136617_10004530_pt1 | contig 12440 bp, 9 predicted proteins | sample AntDrymUQ3222106_2_FD_129672 | JGI IMG/M metagenome (GOLD analysis project Ga0136617, IMG submission 129672) | Polar desert sand microbial communities from Dry Valleys, Antarctica - metaG UQ322 (21.06) | ecosystem: Environmental > Terrestrial > Soil > Desert | place: Antarctica: Dry Valley...
AGGCCGCCCACCTGCAACGACACGCCTTCCACGGCGACTGGAACTACACCGTGACGGCCGCACCGGGCGAAGCCACGACACGCCCGAACCAGCAGAAGTAATTTATCTGTGAGCGCTTAGCGTCCTCATGGTACTGGCCCTGGCCCTGGCCCTGGCCCTGGCCCGGCCGGCGTGCCGTCCTGTACCTGGTGGTCGTGCTCGTGCTCGTGCTCGGGGTCACCGCCGGGTACGGCGAGGTCATCATGGGTGCACTCGCCACCGCGGTCGTGACCGTAGTGCTAACCGAGATCGTCCAAGCCAACCTGCGGGGCTGACCGCACAGCGCGTAACCCGGCGGGGGGTGTGGCGGCGCTCGCCACACCCCCGCTGATGCGAACCGAAGGAGGGAAGTCGCGGTGCGGAAGGACGAGCGGATCGCTCTCGGAGAGCTGGCGGACATCACGCCCGGCCCCTCGGGTTCGCTCCTCGACAAGCTCGGCGACGAGCCGGACGGCGTGCCCATCGTGACACCGTCGGCTATCACCGACCGCCACCAGGTCGACACCCGGAAGCTGCGTAGGCTGCCGTACGGGCAGGCAGCCCGCCTCGGACGCTTCACCCTTCGGCAGGACGACATTGTGCTCGTCCGCCAGGGAACGCTCGGCAGGCTGGCGCTGATCGGACGCACGTCGGACGGATGGCTCTACAGTTCGTCGTGCGCGCGGGTGCGCAGTTGCGACGACCGGGTGCTGCCCGAATACCTGTGGGTGTACCTCTCCTCGACCGTCGGCCAAGAGGAATTGGCCAGACGTGCGCTCCAGGGCACCGTCCAGTCGCTCAACGCCAAGATCCTGGGCAACGTCCCGGTCGTGCTTCCCCCGCTGGACCGCCAGCGCGCCGTCACCGCGATCGTCGCTGACCTCGACGAGCTCGCGTCGGTTCACCGGGACACCGCAGACCGCCTCGACGTCCTGAGGACCACGCTGCTCGATGACTTGTTGGGCGAGGAGTAGGGACATCATGGGCACTGCTGACATCGCCCAGCGGATTGTCCGAGCGGCAGACTCCATCCGGGGCGAATTGGACGTCGCGGCATACCTGCGTGTCCTATCGGCCACGCTCGTCCTCAAGTGGGCGTCCGGCCACCCCAACCGGCTGATAGTCCCTCCGCAGGCGCGATGGGATCGAGTGGTGGCGGCCCTGTCCCCCGCCGACGCCGTGGACGAGGCCATGACCGCGCTGGTGCTCAGCAACCCCGACGTCTTCGACGACTCGTTCCGGCGAGTCATTCACGACATCCGCTGGAGTGCAGCCGGCGCTCGGAAGCTAATCACCGCTGTCGACCAGACGCCGTTGGACGACGGGGGTGGCGGACCAGGTGACGCGGCGGGCCGAGTCTACGAGCAGGTCGTAACGGCGCTCGCCGACCTGCACCCTCACGGTGGGAGAAGCACGCCGCGCTCAGTCGGCCGCCTGATGGTCCAGCTCGCGGACCCACGAGCCGGCGACTCGGTCTACGACCCGTGCGCCGGCTCCGGCAGTCTGCTCACTGCGGCCGCGGCGTACATTGCGGACCGCACCGGGCACGTCAATGATCTCGATCTATTCGGACAGGACGTGAACCGGGATGAGTGCACGATGGCGCGGCTCAACCTAGTACTGCACGGGATCACCCACGCATGCGTGCTGCCCGGCGACGCAATCACCGATCCGCGCCACTTGACCGCGGACGGAGACATGAGGCGCTTCGACCGAGTGCTGGCCCATCCCCCGTTCGCAGTGCGACACGAGCCGGAGAGCGTGAGCTTTCCTCAGCAGACACGGTACGGATGGAGCCGAACGGCCGACTTGATGTTCGCCCAGCACGTCCTGGCGTCGCTCGCCCCCGACGGCGTGGGTGTCATGGTCGTCCCGAATGGCGTGTTGTTCCGAGGTGGAGCCGAGGGGTCTATCCGCCGAGGGATGATCGACGACGGCCGGATCGCGGCGGTGATTGCCATCGGGCGCTCTCTGCTCGCCGGCACCTCGGTGCCGGCCAGCTTGCTCGTGCTCCGCGGCGAGGGCGCGACCCGGGCCGGCGAGCGCGACGTGCTCTTCATCGACGCCGAGCACGAAGTAGTCGTGACGCGGTCGCGGACCCGCCTGGCTCCGCGCAACGTGGAGCGGATCGCGACCACCTTCCACGCACGCCGGCAGGTGCCTCGTTTCTCTCGGCTGGCGACGATCGAGGAGGTTGCCGCCAAGGGATACTCCCTGAGCGTCGGTAACTACGTCGACCCGCGACCCCCTGCTCGCGCGAGACCGAGCGTCAATGCAGTGCTCGAGGGCGGCGTGCCGGTCGACGAGGTCGAGGCACAGCGGGCCCGGTTCGTCGCGTTCGGAATCGAGGTGGCCGACCTGTTCGCGCCCGGCCGACCTGGTTACCTGAACTTCCCCGCGCACGGGTACGAGAGCGCGGCCGCGGCGATCCCGGCGCTCGCCGCACCGAGCGAGTCGGCCTTCGCGACCGCGGCCAGCGACTGGTTTGACGGGTTCCGGCAGGAGAGCGACGTCCTCACCGGCCGGCCACTCGCGGTCGCCCGCGAGCACGTCGCCGAGGAGTTCCACCGCGTGCTGAGGGCCGCAGCCGTCGTGGACGACGACCAGCTCACCGGCCTCTTCGTGGACTGGTGGGTGGCCAACCGCGAGGAGCTTGAGCAGCTGCGCAGGCCCGCAGGCGACCTCGGTGCGCTCGCACCAGGCGAGCGTGCCGCGGCCCTGGATCGGATCGGAGCCGACCTTGCCGCACGCGCTCGGGTGCTGGTCGCTCACCAGCGCGAGGAGCTGGTCGAGGTGTACCGGGCGTGGGGCGAGACGTACCGCGCGTCGCTGGCAGAGCTGGAGCGCCGCCGGGAGGCGGCGTCCGCGCGCCTGTCCGCGCAGCTGCGCGAGCTCGGTTACCCCGGAAAGCTTCTTGCCTGATCGGCACAGCAGCGACCACCCGGTTCGGCTCACCGCGGGCGTCAATCCGGTTCTCGACCGGGGTGGCAGCCGTCATGGCCACGGACGACGTACCCGTGGGACGCGCCGCGCCCGCGGCGAGGACGGCGCTGAATCGCCGAATACGAGCTTGTCGATACCGATCACCTCGGCGGCCAGCGCCAGCCACGCCTGGGCGTCCGCGCCCTTCCGGTCGTCGGTCCACATCAGCACGCCGGTCGGACCGCCGCCCGCGTCGTGCGGGCGGATACCGTTTTCGGCGTACCACTGCTTCTTCAGCTCCCACTTCCGGGCGTAGTCGGGTAGGTCGAGCATGCCGGCGTGCTCCCACAGCACCATGCGGCCATCCGCCATCGTGAAGGTGAAGTCGGGCAGAACCTCGCGGCCGTCCGCGCCGGTGAACGGTTGCTCGTACTGCCACTGCCCGGGCACGAGCTGGTCGAGCAGCCCCGCGATGATCACCTCGTTCTTCGAGGCCATGGGGACGCCGCTCGCGGAGACGTGGAGCAGCGCGCGGTCGTAGCGGCGGGCCTCCCCGCGCAGCTTCAACGAGACGGGTTCCGGCGGGGCGAACAGGTCGGTGAGCCGGCGTGCGGTCTCCGACCGCCAGGGCTGCGCGAGGTCACGGAGGTCCGCGAGGGTGCCCTCGTGGAGGATGACGACCTTCTCCTTCTGCCGGGTCAAGGCCGTGTACATCAGCTCGCGGGACACCGCCGCACGGGCAGGCAGCACGAGGAATGTGGTGCCGAACTCCGACCCCTGCGACTTGTGGACGGTCACCGCCCAGGCCAGCTCGAGCATGACGTCCTCGCCCTTCGTCGGCCAGTAGCTGTACTGATAGCCGGGCTGCGAGGAGAACTCCACCTTGAGCGCGAGCGAACGCTTCGGCCACTTCGCAGCCGGCACCACTCGGCCGATGCCCACTCCGATCTCGCCGTTGGCGACGTAGTCGAGCCCGCCGGTCTTCGGGTAAGCCTTGAGGCGCCGGTTGACGGTCTGCATGACCTTGTCACCGCGGACGATGAGTTCCGGACCGACGGGTGCGGCAATGTTCGACCGCGCGGTGCGTTGACCGTAGTGCGTGTCCGCCGTCCGGTACGTGCGCTTGATGTGCCGGTTGAGCTCGACGGTCCCGAACGTCCGTGACCGCGTCGGCGCCAGGATCTGCCAGCGCTCCGAGACCGCACCGGCGCCCTGTTCCCAGTTCACGTACTCGCCGTTCAGCGTGGCTCCGTAGGTGAGCGCGAAGGCCCGCTCCGGGTCGGGATGCCCGTCGAACGCGAGCTCCTCCTGCAAGGCGGCGGTCAACGCCTCCACGGCGGTGCGATCGCCCCACGGCTCGTAGCGCACGGTGGGCAGGTTCGGCGTGGTGGCGAGCTCGGCCCAAATCGCTTCGTCGCCCGCCCCTCGACCACCATCGCCGAAACAGGCCGCCAGCTCCAGGTCGTGGCGGGTGCCCTGGCTGCCGTCGGGCAGCTGGCGTCGGGGAACCTGCAGCTCCACGTAACCGGGCGCCGCCCGGACCCAGTCGTCGAAAGTGGCAGGACGCAGCTTGCGTACGAGATCGACGAAGGGCCGCCCGGCCCCGATCGGGGGGAGCTGCCGCGGGTCGCCGACGAGGATGAGGCGCCGCACGCCGACCAGTGCGTCGAGGGTGGCCGCCAGCATCTCCTCGGTGAGCATCGACGCCTCGTCAATCACCACGAGGCCGAAATTCTGCCGCGGGCGGGCGTCGCCCCACACGAGGTAACGGCCGGTGTCCCCGTCGTAGCGATCGGAGCGGGCGAGGTGGCTCGCCAGGGTCTTCGCCGGCAACCCCACCTTCGTCTCGAGCTGTACGCGCGCCTTACCGGTGGGAGCGAGCAGCAGCACGCCGCCGTCGGCGACCCCGGGAGTCTCGACGAGTGCTTTGAGCAGGGTCGTCTTGCCGGTGCCCGCCGGCCCGATGAGCACCGCCAACGGGGAGCCGTGGAGGAACGACAGGCCGGCGGCCTTCTCCGTGCGAGCCCGGTCCTCGGACTCGTCGAGCGCTCCGGGTGCTGTGTCGACGGACTGGTTGCGGGCCAGCGCATCGTCGAGCACAGTGCGGGCCCCGGTCAGGGTCCCGAGCGCGGCGCGACCCTCCTGATCGGCTACCCAGTACCGGATGACGTCGGCGGTGTCCGCGAAGCGGGAAAGCTTGTAGGCGGGGGACCGGTCGGCCAGCACGACGCTGGTCAACGGTGACCATTCAGGCCACTCGAGCAGCGAGTCGTGGTCGAGGTCGAGCCCGTTGAGGATCATCCCGCTGAGATCCACCGGCTGGCCCAGGTTGAACCCGTTGGCCAGTTCGACAGCTTCCCCGACGGGAACAACCGTGTCCCCCTCTGCGCATTGGCGTTCCAGGACCTCGGTCAGGAGCGCCTCGATGCGGCGCCGGTCGAGATGACCTTCCAACGGGTCGTGGTCGTCGACGGGCGGTCGCCACGCCACGTAGGACGGTGGGAAGAGCGCGTGGTCGATGGTGGCGAACGGAACGTGCTCTGCCATCCCGTAGGTGCAGGCCGCAGCGAGGTACAGGTTGTCGAGCAGGTGTTCCGGTTCCAGCTCGACCTCGGCCCGGCCCTCCAGGAGCATGCGGACCTGGCCGGGCCCGATGTCGAGGGCGGACAGCAGCTTCAGCACCGCCCGGTGCCCGGCGGGCAGCTTGGTCCAGATGCGCCCCACGGGACGCGGGAGGTGCGCGCCGAGCCCGGCGGGTGCCGCGACCGGGTCGGCGAAGATCGACTCGAGCAGCGGCCACGGATCGACCTCGCCGACATGGTCGGTCACCGCACGCGCGGCGAGGTGAGCGCTGTTCACGCCCAGCGTGGAGAGCGCAGCGGCCAGTCCCGGCACGGGACCGCGGGCCTGCCACAGCCGCTCGGTCTGCGCAGCGATCCAGTCGACGGCCGCGTCGGGGACGGTCACACCGAGTGCTCGAGCCCCGCGGGCGGCCCGCTCCAGCGCACCCAGCGCCTCGATCGCGGCGTCGTCGGTCAGGTGCTCTGTGACGTATGAGAACTCGATGTCGCGGCCCTCGGGCGCCCATGCGAGGGCACCGTCGATGTCGATGCCCTCGTCGAGCAGTGGAACGAGCTGCTGGTAGGGCAGCAGGACCCCGTCCGCCATGTCGGGCCGCAGGCTGTGCTCGACGACCGTCTCCCACATCGACGAGGAGAACGGAGGCCTTCCCGCCTGGTCGTACATCGGCGGCGGCGTCACACCCGTGATGCGTGCGGCGCCGACGAGGAGCCGGTCAGTGCGCTGCTCCTGGAGAGGGGAGTGCTTGAGGTACACGAACACCAGTGAGCTGCCGGGCAACAGGCTGTCGAAGAACGCGTCGATGATCGCCCGCTGGTTGTGGCCGTCCATCACCCAGGCGGCACCGTCGAAGCCGATCGCGCGGTCGACATGGTCCTCGGCAGCCGGGTCGAAGCCCGGCACGCACTGGATGCCGATCTCCTCCTTGAACGAGGCGCGGTTGAGCCAGCGGAACGGGATGGCCTCGAACGCGTAGCCGGGCATGGCGACAGCGGTGGGCAGCAGGTGATCCTTGAGCGCGCGGTTCCAGGCGTAGGGGTGGGTCTTCGTCACCGAGTACCCGAGTTGTGACATGAAAGTCGCCCGTTCACTCAGACAGGGCAACCGGTCCTGGTCGAGGGAGTCGATCCCCGCGCCAGCGTGGGCGACCTCGTAGGCATCGTCACGCCGCGGCCCCACATTGGACAGGAGGGTGCACGAGGAGTTGCCCAGCGGATCGTTGCAGATGAACTGGTCCCAGGGGCGATCCCGCCACGGCACGCGCATCGACAGGTGGTGGACACCGCTCATGGCGAAGGTCTATCACTTGCCGCGCGCAGCGACCGTCCGGGTCCAGCCACCTCAGGTGCGGCCGCTGCGCGGGTCGCGCGTCCCTCCGGGCGGTGCACATGCCCGGCGAGCGTCTGCTAGTCAGTTCACTAGTTCTCGGGCACAGATCAAAGCTCTACCTCCCGGACCGTTAATAAGATCATCGGATGCCTCGCCAACTATCCAACCCCACGACTCACCCATGGCTCACAACTATCTGAGACCCCATGGCCCTACCCCGGGCCGCCTCGAAGGATGAGAATCGGTCGATTTCTCTTCACAGCGCGAGTCGTGTGGCTAGTGCGCAAGTCCCCCCTCGGACACACTCGCTAGCCACACGCAAAGACAGTGTGGCTACACCCCCTTCATCCGCAGGTAGGTAGCGGACTTCGAGATCAAGTTCCCGGTACAGCCGCGCGAGCCGCTCCGGCTGCGCGCGCTCGATCACCGGACCGACGTCGCCCAACGCGTCGATCATCGCGTAGACCTCGGCCAGGTCCATGACCGGCGGCTGGTCAGGCGCCTGTGCCAGGTGCGCCCGGGCAGCATCCCGCTCCGCCCTGACCTGGTTGATCGCATCGACCACAGCGGACGGTTCGACACCTGCGAGAACGTGCTCTGATAGCCGCGCCGGTTGACCCGCACCGGCGGGGTGGCGAACTCGACCTGCCACCCCTCCTTGATCGCCCGGTTCATCGCCGGGATGCCCAGGTGCGCGAGCGCGGTCGCGATCCCGCCCGGCGTCACGATCACCGTCGCGTGCTCCCGCGACCCGCTCGGCGCCGCCCACGCCGGCACAGCCCCGCTCCGGCGGCCCACCTCCCAGAAACCGGCCAGCGCGGCCCACGGGGCCACGAAGACGACCGGGAGCCAGACCGCTCCGAGCAGCCACACGATCCACTTGATCAGATCAACCGCGCTGCGCAGTGGAGCGAGCAGCCAGGAGAAGTCCTCGTAGCCGATCGCCAGCACCGCGCCGAGCCCGAGCAGGAGCCCAGCCGCGGTCAGGATCGTGGCGATGACGGCTCGCACCACCGCGACCGGCACCGACAGCAGGTCCATCCGTCGCCGATGTCGGCGGTCGCGCGCCTGCTGAACTCCGAGCAGGGCGCCGTGACCCCCGACCCGGCGTCCTGCTCGGTCCCGCCGAGATGGATGGCGCTAATCTCATATAGGTGCCCTAGTCCACAAAAGGTCGCATCTGGTATCGGTCATCTTCGGCTGCCCGAAGGTCGGCCGACGCCCGCAGGAGCCTGCCCAGGTAGCGGTAGCACCCCTAGCCGCCATTGACCGCGACATCACCCTCTCCATCACCTACAGACCTGGGCAATACTGGACAAGATCACGAACGCACCGTCGACACGACCACAGAGCAGGGCGACGTCACCTGAAAGGTGACGCGCCGAGCGGGCCCATTTTCTCTATATCAGAGCCGAAATTCTTAACAATCCTACCAGTGATGCTGCGCATTGGACCGCCGAGGTCGCTGCTACCAGGACGCGGACCGCGTGGCGTCCACCGTCCGGCTGATCTTGTCGCACCCCCGCAGTACCCTTGACTGGTCCGGCGCCGGCGCCGGACGAGGGCGTCACGAACGAAGTCACGATTCCAGCTCAGTTCCTCGAGCTCCCGTCAGGTGGATCGGTGGTCTTGCAGTTCGCCCGGCTACCTGTACGGAGCTGGTGTAGGAGGACAAGATGGGCCTCGATGAGGCGTTTGATGAGTTCCAGAAGACGGTCGACGCCGACCGGGACCAGGTAGTCCTGGCCCGCGAGCGGCGCGACACGTTCAAGAAGGCGTTCGGGTCCGAGAGCGACGTCGCCGACGTCTTCGGCTCCGGGTCGCTTGCCCGCAGCACCCAGCTCAAGCCGGTGCACGACGTCGATCTGGTGATCGTCTACGACCACGACAAGCATCCCGACTGGGGCCAGCCGGGCGACTCGGCGGAGTCGGCCCTCGACTACGTCCGCGGCCGGGTCAACACGCTGCTCGGCGCCACGAACGGCAGCGTTGACACGTTGGTTCGCCTGGCCCGGTGGCGCAACCATGCCGTGAAGTGCTTCATCGACGACCCGGACGACCCGGACGCGTTCACCGTCGACGCGATGCCCGCGCTGCGGCAGCCTGACAACACCCTGCTCATTCCGGAGGCGCTCAGCGAGCGGTGGGTTACGGCTGATCCCGAGGACCTGATCCGCCGGGTCGCCAAGCACCAGTCGGACTGGGAGTACTTCCGGCCGATGGTGCGCGTGCTCAAGCAGTGGCGGAAGTCCGTCTCCGTCGAGGGGAAGATCAAATCCATGGTGATGGAGGTGCTGGCGCTGGAGTGCATGCCCCGCGACGGTAGCCGGACGGCGGCGCTGCGCGCGTTCTTCACCGCCGCTGCGGTGCGGGTCAACTCGGAGATCGCCGACCCGGCGGGGCACTGTGGAGCGATCCAGCCCGATCTGGATGCCGTCGGCCTGCGTACTGCGTTGGAGGAGGCGGCGGAGATCGCGACCCAGGCGTGCGCCGCGGCGGAGAACGGCGACACCGACGACGCGTTGCGAGCCTGGCAGGAGATCTTCGGCCAGGACTTCCCGGCCCCCGCGCCGACGAAGTCTTCCTACCTGGGCGGTACCGGTCCGGCGCTGATCACCCCTCGCCCGGTCAAGGACGCTCCGCAAGGCTGAGCGCTGATGACGCTGCACGAAGATGCCGCCCCGGTGACATGGTGGCAGTGCGAACCACGACGGCTCGCCCGCGACCAGGCCGAGATCGCCGACCGGTTCCCCGACCTCACCTGGCACGCGCCCGGGGCGGCTGGCTGGACCGGGCGATTGCCACAGTGGCCGTTCGTTCGCGATGAACCGTCTGGGCTGACCGAGCTAATCGGCACCGACGGGCTGCCGGTCTCGGTCGAGTACGGGCATGCCTACCCGATGGTGCCGCCCCGGATCTACCCGCTCGACCCGGAGCCCAGCATCCAGGAACGCACCGAACACACATGGCACGTCATGGGTGACGGCAGCCTCTGCCTGCTGCAGGACGCCGCCGCTTGGTCCGGCCGGGACTCGATCGTGGACCTGTTGCTGAAGGCGGCCGGGTGGCGAGTGGAGTATGCCCTGATGAAGGCCGGGATGATCGAGGCGATGACGCTGCGAGGCATCATCGATGACGATCAGCTCGATCATCTCGTCGTCGCGGCGGTCGAGGCCGGCGTCACTACCGCAGATGGGTCACCCGAGTCGGCCGGGGACGACGCACCGCTATGAACCGGTTGCTCATCCTCGTTCCCGGTAGTGCCGCCGACATGATCCGCGACAGCGGCGACTGGGGCAGCGTCACCATGAGAGTGTCCGACGTGGAGAGTGTCGGCTACGTGCGGGCGGTGTCGGTCAAGCAGGAGCCGCGGCTTCCTGTCACGCTCGAGCCCAAGACGCACTTCCTAAACTCCGGCGATGATCGCGGGGCCGGCTGGTGGTATCGCGCGAAGCCAGAATTGCACATGGCATGGGTATACCTCCAGCGACGTCAGGGCGCGCTGACGCTCGACGGGTTCGCCGACCTCGTACGCTCCGGGTTCAAGAGCCCGGGCGGCAGCTCGTATATCGCGATCACCTACGCCCCCGAAGTCGAGTCGGACTATCCAGACTCTGGGCTCCCTGACCTGGTCGCCTGGCAGGTGTCATCAGGCGGTGCCGTCCCGGTCGACATCGAGTGCGCACCTCCTACGCTGGGAAACGCCCAGCTGGCTGGTCATTGGCCAGTCGAGGCGCTGGCTGCGGCAACGGCTATGGTCATCGGTGTCGGCAGCATCGGCGGCGCCGTCGTACACGCCTTGGCCGGCTACGGCGTCGGTCGGTTGCTGCTAGTTGACCCGGATCGGCTGCGCTGGCACAACCTGGTCCGCCACGTCTGCGGTCCTGCGCACGTCGGCCAGATGAAGGTCTCCGCACTGCGCGACGACCTCCGCCTGCTACGTCCCGCCACGATCACCGAGGTCCATCCACTCGACGTCGTCGATGACGCGGACCGCGTCCGGCCGCTCCTGGGGCGAACGGACCTCGTCGTGTGCGCCGCGGACGGGGTCGATCCACGCCGGGTGGTCAGCCACCTGGCCCGGCGCGCCGGCGTCGAGGCGGTACTGGCCTGTGTGCTGGAAAACGGTGGCCTCGGCGAGGTGCTGCGCCTTCGTCCGTGGACGGACCGCGGATGCCTGGTCTGCCAGCGCCAAGCGCTCACGACCGCGGGCGGAATCAACCCAGAGCCCAACCTCGACGCAGACTATGGCACCGGCACGCGGCACCGACCGATGACCGCCATCGGCGCCGACCTGCATCTCGTCGGCCAACTCGCAGCCAAGGCCACGGTCGCGACCCTCCTGGAACGTGCCGGCCACCCCGACCAGCGCCTACCAGCAGACCATGCCCTCCTCGCGCTACGGCCCCAGCCGGACTGGGCACCGCCCTTCGACCTGCGCCGGGCCGGCGAACTCCGATGGCTGCCCGCGACGGCGCCGCTGCCCGGCTGCCCGACCTGTGAAACTGCATGACCTCGAACCCCAGCTACGTCCGACAGGTCCAGCTCTCGGAGTCGGCTGCAGCCGCGATCCACCGTGAAGCCGGCCGGTCACAAGACGGAAACGAGACCGGCGGCATCCTGCTCGGCCACCTGCGCTGTGACGGGACCGCCGAGATCCGAACGGCCGGCGCCCCAGGACCGGTGGCAGTCCGGCAGCCGACGTTCTTTCTGCGCGATCTCGATCACGCCCGGCGCCTCGCCGGGGAAGCGTTCGCCCGTGACGGCAGCGTCTGGATCGGCGAGTGGCACACTCACCCCACCGCCGCACCCGTGCCGAGTAACCGCGATCTGCACACCTACGCCGGGCTGCTCGCCGACCCCGATCTCGGTTTCGAGGCCGTCGTCGCGATCATCCTCACCACAACCGACCCCGCCTGGGTCCATCTGATTGCACGCGCGTGGATCTGCTACCCGAACCGCGCCGAAGCCGTACCCCTGCTCACCGCACCCAGCCGAGCAATCACCGAGTAGCCACCGACCTCTCTTCCCCGCGCCGGCTTTCCCCGGCCGCTCCCCGCACAGGACACTCCATGACCGAACCCCGACCAGCCGCTGGTCCACCCTCACGCAGCGGTGTGCGCCGCAGTGGCGACCGCTACCAGGACCTGATCACCTGGTCTGCGGCGATGCGGGTCATCCAGCAGGACAGCCCGTTCGATCAGCTGGAGATGGAGGTCAACGATGCCGGCAACGTCGACGACGTGATCCTCCGAGCACGTCACGGCCGACACCGCTACAGCCAGGTGAAGTGGACAACCCGCCCTGCCGAACAAGTCGACAACGAGTACCTGACCGCCACGCCCGCCAAAGGCAAGTCGCTCCTGCAGAAGTTCTACGCCAGTTGGACGCTGCTACGCCGCCGCGACGACAAGCCACCGATCATGGAGTTGGTTACCAACCGTACTCTCGATCGCGCCGACCCGCTGCTAAGCCTGGTCGACGGACGAAGCGACCTCCTCAACCCTGCGGCCAGGAACACGTCGGTGACCTCAGCAGCCGGGGGTCGAATCGACCAGTGGGCGCACCACCTCGGCTGCACCCGAGACGAC
>Ga0136617_10004531_pt1 | contig 12440 bp, 9 predicted proteins | sample AntDrymUQ3222106_2_FD_129672 | JGI IMG/M metagenome (GOLD analysis project Ga0136617, IMG submission 129672) | Polar desert sand microbial communities from Dry Valleys, Antarctica - metaG UQ322 (21.06) | ecosystem: Environmental > Terrestrial > Soil > Desert | place: Antarctica: Dry Valley...
CCGTCGCGGGTACGCGGCGGGCGACCTGGCTGGCGCGTGGTTCGCGCTGGCCTGCACCGACGATGCGGCCGTCAACGAGGCGGTCGCCGCCGACGCACAGCGGTGTCGGGTCTGGTGCGTACGCGCGGACTCCGCAGCCGCCGGGACGGCACGTACACCTGCAGTCGCCCGGTCGGGCGGGCTGACCGTCGCCGTCAACGCGGGCGGCGACCGCAACGGGGACCCGCGGCTTGCGGCGGCCGTCCGCGATGCCATCCTCCTGCTGCTTGACACCGCCGCGCTGCCAGTCCGGTCGCGCCGGCAACGCCATCCGCGGCCGCTGGGGCGGGTCGCGCTGGTCGGTGGCGGTCCCGGCGATGAGGGGCTGATCACGGTGTGCGGCCGGCGGCTGATCGCCGAGGCAGACGTCCTCGTCGTGGACAACCTGGCCCCTCGCTCCTTGCTGCGCACGCTCGACAGCGACGTGGAGATCGTCGAAGCGGGCAAGTCGCCGGGCCGGCAGACGCTGACCCAGGACGAGATCAACGCCGTGCTGGTGGACCGCGCCCGCGCCGGGCTCGCGGTCGTCCGCCTCAAGGGCGGTGATCCGTTCGTGTTCGGGCGCGGTGGTGAGGAGATGCTGGCCTGCGTCGACGCCGGGGTTCCGGTCGAGGTGGTCCCCGGGGTGTCGTCGGCTGTCGCCGGCCCGGCGTATGCGGGCATCCCGCTCACTCATCGAGGTGTTGCCGCCGACTTCGCCGTGGTCTCGGCACACATCGACCCTTCGCAGCCCGGGTCGACTGTCAACTGGCAGGCGCTGGCGGAGGGGCCGGCCACCCTCGTCGTGTTGATGGCCGTGGGCAAGCTGGCGGAGATGACCGGCGAATTGATCAAGTGCGGCCGTGCCGCGCAGACGCCGGTCGCCGTGGTGACCGATGCGACCCTGCCGACGCAGGCGGTGCTGGTCTCCACTTTGGAGCGGGTGGCACAGGACGCCCTAGCGGCTGGTGTCCGGCCGCCGTCGGTGGTGGTCATCGGCGAGGTGGTCCGGATCCGGGACCGGATGCGGGCGTGACGGCCGCCCGTCCGGCGCTACTCGCCGTCGCGCACGGGACACGTGACCCGAGGGACCTGGCGGCCCTGGCCAAGTTGATCGATCGGGTGCGCGGCCTGGCACCACGGCTGCGGGTCGAGTTGGCCTACGTCGACCATGCGGCGCCTTCGGTCTCCAGCGCGCTCGCCGGTCTGGCAGCGACGACGGCGCCCACCGCGGTCGTACCGCTGCTGCTGTCCGTCGGCGCGCACAGCAAGGGTGACATCCCGGGGGCGATCCAGCGGGCCAGGGCCGATCATCCCGGATGGATCGTCTCCTACGGGCGACCGTTGGGCCCGCACCCGCTGCTGGTCACCGCCCTCGACCGACTGCTGGCCGAAGCGGGAGCGCGACGCGGGACCGCCGTCGTGCTAGTGGCGGCCGGCTCGGCCGATCCGGACGCCAACGCTGACGTGGCGAAGATGGCGCGGTTGTTGTGGGAGTGGCGCGGCGGCGGCGGTCCGGTGGAAGCGGCGTACGCGGGGGCGACCACCCCCACCGTGCCGGAAGCCATTGCTCGGCTGCGCCGGCTAGGACACGACGACATCGCGGTCGCCCCGTACTTTCTGGCGCCGGGGCGCCTGCCGTCCGCGACCGAGCAACCAGGCGTCACCGTCGCCGGCGTCCTGGGCGACACCGATGAGGTGGCCCGGCTCCTGCTGGACCGCTACGCCGAGGCGGTTGCCGGCGATCTGCGGATGGGGTGCGACGTGTGCCGCTACCGGACGCCGTGGCCGGGTCGGGAGGCCGACGTGGGGGCACCGCAGCAGCCGCACCCGCACCCGGCGGACGACTGAGCGGGGCCCTCCTCAGCGACGGCCGGGCACGACTGCGAGAATCGCGGCGCTCGGCGGGCCAGTTTGCCGGGTTTGCCCGGCGACCATGCTCTAATGAACCGCACACAATTACATCGGTGTGATTCGCCGTTGTCGCACAGTTCGCGCGAAGGAGGGCAATGGACGCCGCAAGTAACCCGAGCGCTGATCCGGGCAGCGCGGGTATGGGCAGCGCGGGTATGGGTGCGGCCCAAGAGCAGGCCGACGGTGGGTTGTGCCGGCGCGACCGCGAGATCCTGGCCTTCGAGCGACAGTGGTGGAAGTACGCGGGGGCCAAGGAGCAGGCGATCCGCGACTTGTTCGACATGTCGGCCACCCGCTACTACCAGGTTCTCAATACCCTCATCGATCGGCCGGAGGCGTTGGTCGCCGATCCGATGCTCGTCAAGCGGCTGCGCCGTCTTCGATCCGCCCGACAGCGGCAGCGATCCGCCCGCCGGTTAGGTGTCGACCTCTGAACATTCCGCCCGACGGGCATCGCCCGCCCGCCTCCCAGCTACCCTTGCGCGCCCGCGCCGTCGGCGCGGGGTTCGCGCTGCTCCTGGTCAGCGCGGGTGTGGCAGCGCTCATCGCCGTGCGCGGGCAGCAGGCCGGGGGCGACGTGTCATCGACGGCAACGGCTGCTAGCCGGTCGCCGGCCGCGCCTTCTCCCACCGTGGCGTCTCCTACCCCGACTCCTGCCCCGCCCACGTCACCTTCGCCGTCGCCGTCCCTGTCTCCGCGGCCCACCCCGCCCGCCCGAGTAGGACCCCCACCCATCCAGCGTCCGCCGCTGACCGTCCTCAACAACTCCACGATCTCCGGCTTGGCCGCCGACTCTGCAGCGCGGTTTCGGGCGGCCGGCTGGACGATCGCCGACATCGGCAGCATCCGCGGCCGGTACCGGCACAGCACCGTCTACTACGGTCCCGGTCAGTTGGAAGCGGCCCGTGCTCTGGTGCGCCAGTTCCCCGCCGTCACCGTCATCGAGGCTCGTTCGCGCTATCCCAACCTGCCTGGTGACGGATTGACCGTCGTGGTGACGCGCGACTTCGCGTGACCCTGCCGACGCCAGGCACCCACGCCGGCCGCGCTGGCTTGGCCACCCTGCTGGGGGAGCCGCGTCGGGCTCTTGTGGCGGTTGACTTCGACGGCACCCTCGCGCCCATCGTCGAGCGTCCGGAGGACGCTCGACCACTACCCGCGACGCTGGGGGTGTTGCGCGGGGTGGCCCAGGCGTTCGGCCAGGTCGCCATCGTCACCGGCCGCCCGGCCGACTGGCTGGTCGACGTCGCCGGCCTCGGTGCCGTGCCGGGCCTGGTCATCGCCGGGCAGTACGGCCTGCAGCACTGGGCGGCCGGCGTGTTGCGTGAGGCTGAGCCGTCGGCCGGCCTGGCAGCTGTCCGAGTGGGGTTGCCGGGCCTGGTGGCCGGCCGGCAGGCCCGGATCGAAGACAAGGGCCTGTCGATCGTGGTCCACACGCGTGGCGCCGAGCATCCCGATGCGGAGCTGGCCGCGCTGGCCGCACCAATCCGGGGACTGGCCGCGCGGCACGGGTTGGAAGCTCATCCGGGCCGCCACGTCGTGGAAATTCGACCACCCGGGGCCGACAAGGGCGCCACGCTGACGGCGCTGATCGGACAGTTCGAGCCGAATGCTGTCCTGTTCATCGGCGATGACCTGGGTGATCTGCCGGCGTTCGCCGTCGTGGAGTCCGGGCGTGCCCGCGGTCGACCCGGGCTCACCGTGTGCAGTGCCTCCACCGAGGCCAGCCAGGTCGCTGCGCGAGCCGACCTGGTGGTCGACGGCCCGGCGGGTGTGGTCGACTTGCTGGCCGGGCTCGTCAGTGCTGCTGGCGGACAGCGGTGATGACTGCGGCGAATGCCGCGGAGGTGAATCGGCTGCGGCGGGAGATCGCCGAGTCGCGCCGCACCAATGAAGTCCTGACGGGGAGCCGGAGGGCATTCGGTGATGGGCGAATTTGCAGGGGCGGCCAGGTGACCACCATGGGTCGTGGCGGAGGGAACGGTTCGGCGGTCGGACCTGGCCTGCCTGGTCCGCCTCCGCAGGCATGGTCGTCTCGGGCCGAGATGATGCGGGCACGGGCGCAGGCTGTCGACGAGCTGGAGAAGGCAGCGTCGCACGACTGGCGGCGGCTGGCGGCCGGTGCCGTGTCCCTGGTGCTGGTGCTGGGCGGGGAGCTTGTCCTTCTGGCGATCGTCGAACCCGAGACCGGCTTGGAGTGGCAATCGGCGACGTTCGTGGTCGCCGCCGCCGCTGTTCTAGCACTGGCTGGAGGTGGGGTGCTTGGGGTCCGGACGTGGCAAAAGGGCCGGCGGATCGTCAGCGCCCTTGTGGCGTGGGAGGAGCTGACCGACCGGGTGGCGCCGGACGGCTCATATGTACCGTTCATGCTCCGCGAGGTCGAGGATGCCGAGTCCGACGACGAGCGGCGGCACATCTGGTGGCGGAGCTGGGTGTGGTTCCGCACCCGTCTGATCACCTTCCCCCGCATGGGCCGGATCGCGATAGGGACGCTCCTGCTCCTGTTCGGTGGCGGGGTAGCCGCCGCCGCTGTGGTCGAGGCGGTCCAGCAGGTAGAGCTGGCTTACCTGGACGTTGCGGTAATGACCCTCAGCTTGACCGCCGCTCTCTACGGTTGGTGCGTCTGGGGTGGTCAGTGGCGCTTCGGTATGGCGATGAACCGGCGGGAGTTCCGGATGCGCCGGCGGCTCCGCCGGGAACGGCGGGAACGGCGGGAGGCATGGGAGCGGAAGGTCGCAGGTGGGTAGCGCGAAAGTTTGTCGAGGCGGTCACAGTAGGAGAAAGACGGTGGCTTCCCTCAGATGACGCAACTGACGAGACCTGCTGCATGGATGGGCCACGTATGAAGGTGCGGCGGCTATGAAGGCCAGAGATATTCCAGGACTCTGACAGCACTTCGGCCTGCCCAGCGACTCCGTTGCCATCGGCGGTATCGGCTATGACAGATGGTGCATCGCCGAAGCGGAGAGCCAGATCTCGTCGCCAGGGAGGGGCGGTCTCAGGCAGTGATGGCAATTGAAGCCCACCTCGGCGGCCGCCGTGCTCGGCGCCGACTTCTCGCCGCCGCTGCTGGAGCGAGTGGCCACGTCGACATCTCTGAGCGCATCGAAGACAACAGTCGATCGTCGCCGCTTCGGGAGTCTCGACCTCCTGCCCAGAGCTATGTCGAGCGGTAGACGTCTGCGCGGTGAACGATCGCGGCGACCTTCACAGCGCGTGCGTCCTCGTCGATGTGGTAAATCACGCTGTACGTGCCTCGCCGTGCGCTGTGGCGGTCGCCCAGTGGTGGTTGCAACTGTTTCCCTACGCGGCGCGGGTTTGCCAGCAGCGGGCCGACGATGAATTCGTGAGCGGCGAATGCGACAGCCTCGGGAAGTGTCTCGGCGAGCTGACGGCGAGCGGTGGGTGAGATGAGCAGCCGGTAGCGGCTCTTGGGGCTCACGCAGACGTGCGGCGCCGACGCATGGCCTCGGCGAGTTCTGCCTCGGACTCGCCCTTGCCACGCGCGAACTCGGCATCGGCCTCTGCCAGGTGTCGCATCGTCTCCGAGTCGGACAGAACGGCGATCGTCTCTTCGAGCGATTCAAGATCCTCAACGGCCAGCAGCACGGCCGACGGCCGACCATGCACTGTGACCGTCACGCGCTCATGCTGGCCGTTGACTCGACCGACCAGCTCAGAGAGGTGAGACTTGACTTCGGCTAGGGGCAGGATCGACGCCATGGTCATAAGTATGACCATGAAGCCAGCGTATGCCAGACCGACTCCGGTATGAACGCCCGACGAAGTCGCCACAGCAAGTCAACCGGATCCTCGTTCCTCATCGATGAGCTTCTCGGGCTGCCGGCCACAACAGGTCACGGAGTCCCGACGCCCGCGCGATGGGACGCCCGACGGCGGCACGGATCGCCGCTTCGGTCCCGGCCAGGATCAGGCGGCTCTGCGCGCGAGTGGCGGCGGTGTAGAGCAGCTCCCTGGTGAGGATGCGGGAGGTGAGGTCGGGAAGCAGGACAGCAACCGTGTCGAACTGCGAGCCCTGGCTCTTGTGGATCGTCATGGCGTAGACGGTGTCCACAGCAGACAGCCGGTGCGGGCTGAACCGCACGACCTTTCCGCTGCGCTCGAATACGGCGGACACCCGGCCCTCGGCGCCGGCGACGACGACGCCGGTGTCACCGTTGTACAGGCGAAGGCCGTGATCGTTCTCGGTGACGAGCAGGGGCCGGCCGACGTACCAGGGCCCGCCCGAGGCGAAGTCTTCGATGCCGGCGGCGAGCCATCGCTCGATGTTGTCCGTCCAGGTGGCGACGCCACACGCCCCGCGCCGGTGGGCGCAGAGAAGCCGGAAGCTGCCGAGAGCCTCGATGGCCTTGCCGCCGTCACCGGCACGCGCGGACTCGGTCACGCGCCGGCCGGCGCTCACCGCTGCTTGGCGGACCGGCTCCAGCTCGACGATCGCACTCGGCGCGGCGATGTCGATCTCGATCCAGGTGAGGGCGTCCGATCCCCCCCGGAGGACGTCGATCACGGCGTCGGCGTCGTCCCGCCGGATCGCCCCAGCCAGGGCGGCGATTCCCGAGCTCTCGTGGAAGCGGTGCACCTTGCGCAGGATGACGATGCCGTCGCCAATCGTGGCCCCTGCCGGCGGCTCCGTCGATGGCACGTCCTGCCCCGTCGACTCGGCCAGCAGGGCTGCGACCGGCGCACGCATCAGCAACCGGTCCGATGCGGGACCTACGACGTCGCCCAACACGGCGCCGGCCTCGACCGAGGCGAGCTGTTGCGGGTCACCCACGAGGATCAGCCGGGCGCTGGCCCGCACCGACTCGACCAGCTTCGCCATCAGCGACAGCGAGACCATCGACGTCTCGTCGACGATGACCACGTCATGCGGCAGGCGGTTGCTGCGGTCGTGACGGAAGCGGCTGCGGCTGCCGGGTCGCCAGCCGAGCAACCGGTGCAGGGTCACCGCGTCCATGGCCTGCAGGCGGGAACGGATGCGGTCGCTCACGTCGAGTCTGCCGGCTTCGGCGTGGACTGACTCGGCCAAGCGAGCCGCGGCTTTGCCGGTGGGGGCGGCGAGCGCCACGATCGGTGGTGCCGGCGCACCGTCGGCCGAGGCCTGCTCCTCCAGCAGCGCGATAATCTTTGCCACGGTCGTCGTCTTCCCGGTGCCCGGACCGCCACCGACGACGGTGAACCGGCGCAGCACTGCCGTCACCGCCGCCAGGCGCTGGTAGTCCGGCGCGTCATCGCCCAGGAACAGCCGCCCCAGCCCGGCCGACAACTTCGCCATGTCCACCCCGGCGGCCATGTCTCGGGCGCGGGCACGCAGGTCGTCCGCCACGCGGCGTTCCTCCCGCCAGTAGCGGTCGAGGTAGAGCAGCGAGCCGACAAGTCGCAGCGGCCGGTCGCCGGCCGCATCTGACCCCGACCTCACCAACGGGCTGGCCGACACCAGGGCGATCCACGACTCGGGGTCGGGCCACGGCAGGGCCGGCAGGTCGACGGGGAAGTCCACGTCGACGGTCACGTTGTCGCGAATGGACCGAAGATCGGTGCACACATGTCCCAGCCGAGGGGCGCGCACCGCCAGCGCGGCCGCCAGCAAGACGTTCTCGTCGTGGACGGTGCCCAGCCGGCCGAGCCGCAGGGCGACGTGGACATCAGCCGCCGCCAGCACACCGGCGGTATTGAAGTCGCCCAGGACGCCGGCAGCGCGCCGCACCAACCGTACGTCGTACGGGTCGATCTCCACGAGCTCTTCCGGCCCGGCAACGCTCACGCCGCCGCACCTCCCCCGTCGAGCAGGTCGCTCAGTGCCTCCACCAGGGCCGCGGGTGGACGCCACGCGAACACCCCGCACGGCTGCCCGTCAACTCGGGGTGTCTGCGGCCCACTCATCCCCCGTACGAACAGATAGAGGACGCCGGCGAGGTTGACTTCGGGGCTGTAGCCGGGGAGCCGCCAGCGCAGGTAGCGGTGCAGCGCGACCGTGTAGAGCAGCGCCTGAAGCGGGTAGTGCGCGTGGTGCATCTCCTGGGCCAGCGCCTCGGGCCGGTAGTCCCAGGCGCTCGAGTGTGTCCCAAGGCCCAGCTTGTTGGTCTTGTAGTCGACGACGGCAAATCGCGGCACGCCGTCCCCCGAGCGCACCCGCAGCACCAGGTCGAGGCTCCCCGACAGATAGCCCCGCAGGTCGCGGCGCAACCTCGGGTCGCGTAGACGCTCGGCATATCCTGCCAGCACGTCACCGGCCGATAGGTGTTCGGCGAGCAGCATGCTGATCTGCTCGAGCGACAGCGTTGCGGTCGGCGCATCCCCGCCCACCAGCGGAAGCTCGAAGCCCAACTCGTCGATGCGGTCCACCGGGCCGATGTCGCGCAGGCGGACGTCGGATACCAGCGGTCCGAGCGGAGTGCCGATGGCGGCCCGCAGGCCGGCCGCGACCAGCGCCGGGTCGCCGATGTTGACCTGCCGGCTCGTCTGCTGCCGGCCGATGCAGGCAGCCAGGTCGGCGTCGAGATCGGCTGCGGTGAAGTCGACGCGCTCCAGAACCCCGTGGACGAATGTGCCCACCTCGGTGCCGGAAGGCATGCCGGCCAGCAGGCTGGGCGCCGACCGTAGCCCGTCAACGTCGGGGTCCGCGTCGACGGCCAGGCCAGGGACGCGCCGCCCGGTGCTGCCATCCTCGTCGGACAGCGCCGGCTCCTCGGCCTCGCTGCTCACGCGGGATTCGTACGTGCCGGCGGTTATCCCGCTGTAGGAGGTACGCCGCCAGAGCGGGTCGAGCCGGCGATCGAAGCGCCCCGCCTGTAGCTCGGTCGCCGCCGGCGGGTGGCCGACCCAGGTGACACCGTCTCCGCCGCAGGTCCGCTCGACGCTGATGCAGCCGGGCACCTCGGCGGTGAGCCGCGCCAACTCGGCTCGGACCTCCTCGTCCGCCGGCACACTCCCGCCCTTCGCGGCGACGTTGCCGGCCCCGTCGCGGGCGAACAGCAGCCGGGTGAGGGCGGAATTCCGGCTCTCCCACGAGCCCGCCCACCACACCACCGCCTGGTGCTTGGCCCGGGTCAAGGCGACGTAGGCCAGGCGGAGATCCTCGCCGCGCTCCTCGGCTTCGTAGATCTCCTGATGTCGCAGGTATCCGCCACCGCGATCGGACACGTCGAGCTTGCGGCGGTCGTCGTCGGCCGGATCGTGGAAGACGGCGGGCTCGCTTGGGGGGATCCAGCCCGGCTCCCACAGGTACGGGCAGTAGACGATCGGGAATTCCAGGCCCTTGCTGCGATAGATGGTGAGCACCTGCACGGCCTCGGCATCGGAATCCAGCCGGCGTGACCGGTCCTCGCTGTCGGTGTCGGTGTCGGCCTCCGCGATCCGCTGGCGCAGCCAGGTGGTCAGCGCGGTGATGCCCAACTGTTCGGAGATGGTGACCGCGTGCAGCAGCTGCCCGATGTGCCGCAGGTCGGTGAGCCGGCGCTCACCGTCCACACGCGACAGCACTCGGCCGGGGAGCCCCTCGGCCTGGGTGATCGTGTCGAACATGGCCGCGACGCCCCGCCGGCGCAGCACGCCGGTCCATCGGTGCAGTCTCTCGTGAACCTTCTCCCACGCGGCATCGTCGGCGCCGGCGACCCGTTCGGCCGTCCAGCCCAAAAAGGAGGTGAGCGTCGCGGCGTGGGCGGGGTTGGCGGCGGTGGGACGTTCGAGGGCTTCGAGCAGCCGCAGCCACTCGGTCGCCGCCGGGGTCGCGAAGACGCTGCCGCCGCCGTTGATCACGGCGGGGACTCCCACGGCGCCGAGTGCCTGCCGGACCAGCGTGGCCTCACGGTGCCGGCTGACGAGGATGGCGATGTCGCCGGGTCGTATCGCTGCCCGGCCGATCTCGGCTCCATCGGCGGAGCGCTCGATCAGCTCAGCCGTGGACGACAGCAGCCGCACGATGTCGCCGGCCAGGTCCATGGCGACGTGCTCACGGGCGCCGTTGACGGTCGCGTACCCCTTCGGCGTCAGGGGTACGAATCCGTCGTTGCGGTCCAGGATGCGGACGCGCAACGGGGTTGCGTCGGGGGCGCCGTCCACACGTGCCAATGTGTTGCCGGCGGCGGCCCGCACCGTGCGGTAGGCGATGCCTTCGTGTCCCAGCGTCGAGCCACCGAACACCGCGTCGTAGGCGTCGATCAGGCCCTGGTCGCTGCGCCAGTTGATGCTCAGCGTCGCCCGGGTCCGCGCATCCTCGGCCGCCTGGAGGTAGGCATAGACGTCGGCCCCCCGGAAGGCGTAGATCGCCTGCTTCGGATCGCCGATCAGGACGAGGGTGGAGTCGCCGCCGCCGCCGCCGCCGCCGAAGGCGCGTCGCATGATGTCCCACTGGACCGGGTCGGTGTCCTGGAACTCGTCGACGAGGGCGATCCGGTAGCGACTGCGCAGCCGTTCGCAGGCTGCCGGCCCGCGAGTGGGGTCGGCCAGCGTCTGGCGGAGCCGGGTGAGCAGGTCGTCGTAGGTGAGGATCCCCGCTCCGCGTTTGCGGCGCTCGACTTCGGCGCGCACGGCGGCGGCCAGGCGCACCCGCATCGCGGCGTCGCTCGCCGGCGCTGCGTCGTGCGGCTCGAGGACCGCGTCCGGGTTGTCGACCGCCTTGCGGCCGATGACCAGCGCCTGCGCTCGGGTGAACGGGGGCGCGTCCGGACCGGCGAAGAACTTGCGGACGTACAGGTCGTCGACCACCTCGGCGACCAGATCGCGGACGTCGTCGGAGAAGGTCAAGTCGAGCTCGACGTCACCGGCGACACCCAGCCCGCTCAGCACGTGCTGGCAGAACCCGTGCGTAGTCGCGATGGTGGCCGCGTCGAAATCGGCCAGCGCCCGGGCCAGCCGGCGCCGGCGCCGGCTCACCTCCTCCGGCGTGCCGTTCGCCAGCAGCCTGAGGACGTTGTCGTGCGCGGGCGCCGGCACCCCAGCGAGCGCCCTGGCGAGGCCGTGCTCCGCGGTGACGAGGCGGTCGCGGACCCGGTCGCGCAGCTCTCCGGTGGCCATCCGGGTGAAGGTGACCAGCAGTAGTTGATCGAGCGGGATGCCCTCGGCCACGTACCGGGCGGCCAGCGCGGCGATGGTGAAGGTCTTGCCGGTGCCGGCGCTGGCCTCGAGCACCGTGACCCCGGCGGGAAGCGGGCCGCAGACGTCGAACGGCGGGATGCTCGTCACCGGTCGACCGGTTGTCATCTCGCTCCGCGCCTCGCTTCGCTCGATGCTCACTCGACCAACTCCTCGCACGCCAGCAGCGGTTCCCACAGCCGGCGGGCGTACCGCCCGAACCGGGTGGCTTCGCCGGCTGCCCACTCCGGACCGTCTTCGTCGGCACGTGGGTTGGCCTGGAGCAGGTCGGAGTACGAGCAGCTGTCGCCCAGGACCAGGACGTGCTCGGGGTCCTTGTCCTCCTTCGGGAAATTCCAGTCGGAAGTCCAGGCCGCGCTCGCCGGCTTCGTGGGGTCCTTTCCGGCGGCCGCCGCCGCGGCGTAGGCGGCCGACGTCGCGCAGTACAACGGCAGCGGCTCACGCATGCCGTGGTCGTACAGGTCGATCAGCCGCGCGAGACAGCTCGATGCCTCGTCACGTCGTCGCTCCGGGGCTCCGTCGAAGGCGGCGAGGCGGGCCACCGTCACGGTCCCGCCGCGCGCCGCGGACCGCTTCCGGCCGACCGTCACGGCGGCGAACCCGGCCTCGGGACAGGCGGCGGTGAGGCACAGGAAGCGCACCCAGGCTGCGAGCCGATGCTTGGGCCCGACTCGGGAGTAGGTCACTGAGCGCAGCACGTTGTCGCCGACGACCGGCACCGTACCGACCAGCGTCCGGCCGTCGCCGAGTCTGATGTGGACGTCGATCGAGCGCGGCTCGCCGCAGGCTGGGGCCAGGTCGTGGACTGCCTTGACGAGGTGGTCCACAGTCGGGCAGACAGTGCGCAGGATCGGGTTGGCGAACGCGCCGGGTGGGAGGATGCCGCGGGCCTTCTCCGCTGCCAGGCAGGCCGCCGGGTCGGCGCCGCCGAGGCGGGCATCGAGGAGGCGCTGGCCGACGCCCCATCGCTGCAGGGGGTCGAGCTCGACCGGCAGGGACTCGTCAACATCCTCGAAGTAGTCAGCGAGGGTGACGCCGAGCCGGCGGCGGAGGAACGCCCTGACGGGATGCTGGACGAACTGCACCAGGCTCTCGACCTCGATGACGTCCGGCGCCGGCGGGGGCAGGGGGCCGGGCAGGAACGGTGGTCGGACGTGGCGCGGGCCGGCGTGGGCGCGAGCGCCGTCGAGTGCGACGGCGTCGAAGCTCCACGGGCGGTCGGCCAGCAGCGCGCCGACCGTGAAGTTGCGTACGTCGAAGGGCTGCAGCGGGTGCCGTACGACGACGTGATCGCGGACGGACTCGTCTTGTCCTAGCTGGACCGTGCGGTCGATCACGTCCAGCAGCTCGCCGAGCGGCACCGCCGGCGAGCGGGTCGCGTTGGTGCGTTCGTC
>Ga0136617_10004532_pt1 | contig 12439 bp, 9 predicted proteins | sample AntDrymUQ3222106_2_FD_129672 | JGI IMG/M metagenome (GOLD analysis project Ga0136617, IMG submission 129672) | Polar desert sand microbial communities from Dry Valleys, Antarctica - metaG UQ322 (21.06) | ecosystem: Environmental > Terrestrial > Soil > Desert | place: Antarctica: Dry Valley...
CGAACAAGATCACCCGCTCACCGTGCGGAGCCAGCAGCGTGCGAATCGCCGGATCGGCCGGGCCCGGGGCGAAAAGGTCGAGATCGACGCCATTACGTACGACGTGGAGCTTCCCGGCGGTCACTCCCTTGACGTCCCGAATGGTGGTGAGTTGCGTGTCGCTCGTCGGCGCGACGATGTTCGCCCAGCGGTAGGCGGCCCGCTCCAGCGCGAACATGACCCGCGGCGTCAACCGGCCCGAGAGCAATCCCAAGTCGATGGCCACGTCGGGCCACAGGTCGGCCACCAGCACGCCGAACCGTCGCCGGCGCACCAGACGATCGACGAGGGCGGGCACCACGGCAAACAACGGCGGTGACTCGACGAGGACGATGTCGGGCCGCTTGGTGCGCGCCATCGGCAGCAGCGCCAGCAGGGCGAACGACGTGTAGTTGAGCAGGCGGCTCCATCCGCTGCCGGTTGCGGCGTGCACCCACACCCGCCGAATGGTCACGCCGTCACGGCGCTCCGTGCGCAGGAGTCGGCCGCGGTAGCCCTCGAAAATGCGTCCGACCGGATAGTTCGGCATCGCCGTCACCACGTCGACCTGATGGCCCCGCTCGACGAGCACCTTGGCCATCGCCTTGAGACGCACCTGCGGCGCCCCGATCTCCGGTTCGTAGTACTGGGTGAGGATCTGGATTCTCATGCTCGAGGTCACCGTCGGCCGGGCGGACTGGAACGCTACCGACGGTCCGAACCGGTCGGCGATCGACCGGCCGCTTCGCTCCGCGCCGCCACCACGAGCACCGCGGCCGCCAGAGTCACGACGACGCCGGCGGCGATCCAGTCGGCGCCGCCGCCACCGTCATCACCACCGGTGCGGCTCGACCAACGCACGACACCGACGAGCGCGCACGCCGCCATGATCGCACCGACGAACGCGCTCACCGCCACGTGCGACCACCCGCCGGCCACCAGGCGCTGGTAGGCGTGCGACCGGTGCGGGGCCATGAGCGACTCACCCCGGCGCCTTCGCCGCACGATCGTCAACCCGGTGTCGACCAGGTAGTACGCCACCGGCCCCCCGGCCACCACGATCGAGTGGGTGTCCAGCATCGCCATGAACACGCACAGGGCCGACAGGGCGCCGATCAGATAGCTGCCGCTGTCGCCCATGAACACCGACGCCGATGGGACGTTGAACGGCAGGAATCCTATCCCGATCCCGGCCAGCACGGCGCCGGACACGGCCAGGGCGTCGAGGCCGGCGTCGTGACCGAGCCAGGCGAAATAGACACCGGCGACGACGGCGTATGTCCCCGAGATGCCGTTGATGCCGTCCATGAAGTTGACTGCATTCACCATGGCGGCGAACCACACTGCGCCGATCAGGCCCAGCCCGACCACGGCCAGCGGGTTCTCGTGGAACGCCGAGGCCATCGTGGCGCAGCCCACCGACCCCATCGCCAGCTGGGCGCCGAGACGCCAGCGCGCCGCCAGCCCGCGCAGATCCTCCAGCGCGCCGAGGAGTCCACCGGCGATGGTTGCCGCACCAACGGCCACACCCAGCCTCCCGTCCCACGAGCCGGCGATGGCGAACCCGGTGGCCGCCGACACCATGAACGCCAGCCCGCCGCCCCGCGGCGTTGGCGACCCGTGCGACGTCCGGTGGTCGGGGTGGTCGAGCAGGTCACGTCGACGCAGCTGGCGGGTCACCAAGGGCACCAACGTGGCCGTGGTCGCCGCCACGACCACGACGACAACCAGCGGATTGCTCATCGGTGCACCATGGTCTCGTGGCCGAGAAATGTGAGCCCAGGGTGCAGAAACCCGTACGGACCGCTCACCGCTCCGGGCTTCGCTCGCTCATTGGTCCGCCATGGTTTCGCGACCGATCTCCATCGATGAAACGGGTAGCGGACCAATGAGCGCAAGCGCTGCCGTTCTACTGGTTCGCTCGCTTCGCTCGCTCACGTGGCACGAGTGTAGGTAAGCGCTGGGGCCGGCTCGGGGCTCCCTAAGCTGGCGGCCTTGCCGGAGCACGAGTCCGCCCTCAGTCAGTTGCGTCAGACCATCGCCCGACTGCAGCCGATGGCGACGCCCCTGCGCGCCGCGTTCGACGTGCTCGGTTGGGTCGCGGCGGCCACGCTGGCGCTGTACCTCCGCTTCGACCTCGATCCGCCCGACACCGCCCTGAGCGGTTTGCGCAAGGTCGTGCCCCTGGTCGCCGGTTCCCAGCTGGTGCTCGGGTACGCGGTCGGCCTGTACCGGCGGCGCTGGCTCTACGGCAGCTACGACGAACTGTCGGCGCTGCTGATGACCGCCGCCACCACCACGGCCGGGCTGTTCCTGCTCAACCAGTACTACTTCGCGAGCCGTCCGATCCCCCAGAGCGTCGTTCTCGTCGGGGGGGTATTCGGGCTGGTGGGCATGGCCTCGATCCGCTACGTGTGGCGCCTCATCGTGGAGAAGGTCCGCCGGCCGGCCAGTCCCGAGGCGGAACGGATGATCGTGTACGGCGCCGGCGAGGACGGCTTGCGCGTCGTCGTGTCGCTGATGCGCGACAACGCCTCCAAGTTGATCCCCGTCGCCTTCCTCGACGACAGCCCGTCGCGCCAACGGCTGTCGGTGATGGGCGTCGCCGTGCGCGGCACCCGCCACGACCTGGCCAAGGTGGCCGAACGCACACAGGCCGGGGTGCTGCTGATCGCCGATTCCAAAGCAACCTCCGAGGTCGTCGGTGAACTCGTCGACCTGGCCGCCCCGCTCTCTCTGGTGGTCAAGGTGCTCCCGTCGGTCGAGAGCACCGTTCGCCAGTCCGGCCCGGCCGACATCCGCGACCTCACCGAGGCCGACCTGCTCGGCCGCCACCAGATCCATACCAACGTGGAGGCCATCGCCCATTACCTCAACGGACGCTGCGTGCTGGTGACGGGCGCCGGCGGCAGCATCGGCAGCGAGCTGTGCCGGCAGCTCAGCCGCTTCGAACCGGCTCGGCTGTACATGCTCGATCGGGATGAGAGCGCCCTTCATGCCGTCGAGTTGTCGATCCAGGGTCGCGCCCTGCTGGACGACGGATTGGCGGTCCTGTGCGACATTCGCGACGAGACGGCGCTGACCGAGCTGTTCCGCACGCTGCAACCCGACGTGGTGTTTCACGCGGCAGCGCTCAAACATCTCCCGCTGCTCGAACAGTTCCCGGAGGAGGCCTACAAGACGAATGTCGTCGGTACCCGCAACGTGCTGCGGGCATCGCACGTGGCCGGCGTCTCGGTGTTCGTCAACGTGTCCACCGACAAGGCAGCCAGCCCCATCAGCGTGCTCGGCTACTCCAAGCGGGCCGCCGAGCGGCTGACGTCGGCCCACGGTCTGGAGTCCACCACCGGGCGCTACCTCTCGGTGCGCTTCGGCAACGTGCTCGGCTCTCGCGGCAGCGTGCTGACGTCCTTCAAAGACCAAATCGCCCGCGGTGGCCCGGTGACCGTCACCCATCGAGACGTCACCCGCTTCTTCATGACGGTGCCCGAAGCGGTGCAGCTCGTCATCCAGGCCGGCGCCATCGGCCGCACCGGCGAGGTGCTCGTGCTGGACATGGGCAAGCCGGTGCGCATCTACGACGTCGCCCGGCGCCTGATCGCTCAGTCCGGCCGGCGCATCGACATCGAGATCACCGGCCTGCGCCACGGTGAGAAGTTGCACGAGGACCTCTTCGGCCCGACCGAGCGCGACGAACGCCCGTTCCATCCATTGATCTCCCACACCGCGGTGCCGCCGCTCGACCTGGCCGACGTGAGCACCGCACCGTCCGACGCCCGCACGTGGATGGTGGCGACCAGCGCCTCCACCTGAGGCGCCGTGGCCGGCACACCCGACCCGCGGACCGCGTCGTCGCGCATCGCGCGCTCGGGCGCTGCCCACCGTGGTCACACCGGACGACGCGCCGCCAGGAGGCTGTCGAGGGCGGTCTGGCAACGCGCCGTCCAGGTGTGTTCGGGCTGGGCCGCCACCACGGCGTCGCGCATCCGACCGACCTCGGTCGGGTCGGCCGCCAGGCGGGCGACGGTGGCGTGCAGATCGTCGAGGCCCGGCGCCCAACCGAGCTCGCGTGCCGAAATGTATTGGCCGGCTCTGTCGTGACTGGTCCCGAGCAGGGGGCGGCCGAAGCCAACCGACTCGAACAGCTTGATGGGCATCGCGAGTTCGCGATACGGATGAGGGTTGAACACGACGCACGACACGTCGCAGCCCTGGTACAGCGGCACCAAACCGGTGCCGTGTTCGTGTACCACCCGCACCCGGGGGCCGGCCATCGGCGCCACGAAACGGCTTTGGCGCTCGGGGCAACAGATCGTGAGGCTGGCCGTCTCGGTGGCCAGTACCGCCTCGACAAGCGTGCTGACGTCGTACACCGGGGGTTGCACCGACCCCACGTACAACAGCCGCAGCATGCCGGTGGGCTCCCAAGGGAGCGTCCGCGTGCCCGAACCTGGGGGCAACTCGACCACGCGATCGTCGCCACGCCATCCCGGCACGTGATCGGCCACAGCCCGGGACGGGACGAACAACCGGTCGAGGACGTGGCGCAGCGCCGCCGCCTCGAACCGGTAGGCGGCGAGGGCCGGCCAGCGCTTGGCCGCCGACGTCTGGTCGCGGAAGGGGGTGAACCGCCAGTACACGTCGCGGTAGAACATCCCGACACCGGCCCCCGCCGTGCGCAGCTGCCGAAAGAACACCATGTCGGCGACGGGGTGGGTCGGCAGGTGGTGTTCGTCGGCCAGCATGGTCGGCATCGTGGTGAACTCGCTGTAGACGGCGTCGAAGCGGTCGCCCCGGCGCACCGCCCGGGCCAAACGTCGCATCTCCCGAACCCGCCGCTCGGCGAACCCGTCGACGACGGTGACGTCAGCGCCCAACCGACGGAACCCCTCGAGCATCGCGGCCACCCGCACCTGACTGCCGACCTGCGGGGCGTCGGGCACCGGCCGCGGGTAGTGGAAGATCACGCGGGCCAAGGCGCCGCACCCTAGCCGTGGCCCCAACGCCGGCCGCAGGTTGGGTGAGCCGGGTCCGCCGATCGGCGCGTCGCCTTAATGGCCCCCGTTGATAGCACTTGTGCTACAATGCGCTGATGACGACCGTAGGACTTCGCGAACTTCGCCAGCACGCCTCGGACCTCGTTCGACGAGTAGAGAATGGCGAGGAGGTCGCGATCACTGTCGCGGGCCGGCTCGCGGCGCGCCTCGTTCCTGCCGAGCCCAAGCGATGGCAGCGGTGGGACGACATCGCCGACCTGTTCGTCGGCGGGGCTGACCCGGGGTGGTTGGGCGACAGGGACCTGATCGACCAGTCCGTTCTGAACCCGTGGGAGCGTCGTTGAGGTCAATTCTCGACACCAGCGTGTTGATCGCCACCGACGTACCCGCGTTGGAGGGGGAGCTGGCGATTAGCACCGCGTCCCTCGCCGAGCTGCATTTCGGCGTGCTCGTCACTGCCGAACCGGCCGTTCGTGCCGAACGTCTCAGGCGGCTCTCGGAGCTTCAGCGCAACTTCGACGCGCTGCCCGTCGACGACGACGTGGCGACCAGCTACGGCCAGCTGGCAGCGGCGGTTGTCTCCTGCGGGCGCCAGCCGCGATCCCGGGTCATGGATCTGCTGATCGCGGCGACCGCCCACGCCTGCTCGGCTCGGCTCTACACCCGCAACGCGGAGGACCTCGCCGGAATCGAGCACCTCATCGAGATCGTTGCGGTCTAGGGCGGAAGCGTCCGGCGAGACGGGTCAGCACACGTGCGTCGAACAGCGACAGCACGGGCACTCCGAGTTGGCGGGCGATGGCCACGAGATAGACCGCGCACGCCGTCGCGTAGGTGACGAGGGAGACCAGGGCCGGCCCGGTGACGGTGCTGGAGCGCAGGATAGCGAGCAGCGTGAGCGTGGAGACCACCAGCACCACCACCTCCAGCACCGCCACCAGTCCGGGGCGGTGGAGCGACCGCAGCACGTTGGCCAAGATCGCGTTGTACTCCAACAGTAGGCCAGCCGGGATGAGCACAAGCGCCGCGACGTACGCCCCGTCGAACGAGTCGCCGTAGCGCAGGTGCCACACCAGCACGGTCATCAGTCCCCCGATCACCACCAGCGCGAGGGTTGCCGCCAAGGCTGTGGTCACGACCTGGCGTACCCGCGTCGGAACCTCCTCGGCGGTGGCCTCTGATACATGGGGCATGGCCACTCCGGTGAACCCGCGCATCACCGGCAACGTGATGGCGCTCCAGCCGACGGCGGCGGAGTACAGGCCGAGATCGCGGTCGGGCACCCGGAACGACATGACGACCTGGTCGAGCTTGGCGTTGGCGACCCGGGGGATGGTGCTGGCCGCCGACAGCAGCCCGTAGCGAACGTACGTCGGCGGATCGGTGACCGGCTCGCGACCAGCGTCGGCGGTGCGGCGACGGACCACGACGACGAGGGCCAGCGTGATCAGGGCGGTCAGGCTCAGGTGGGTGTAGACGATGCGCCCGATCGAGGGACTCCCCACCACCCCGATGAACAACGCCACCGGCCACGACAGCCCGCGCAGGAACACGAACTCGTTCCAGCGCCCGAAGTCCCCGAACGAGCGGAGCGACTCGGCGCTGATCGACATCACGGCGGTGAGCGGGCACATCAGCAGATACACCCGCATGAGCGTGGCATCGCTCCCGCCCCCGACGATCGGCCACACGAGCAGTTGCCCGAGCGTGAACATGGCGACGGTGCCGTACACCGCCGGCCGTACCGACCAGCGCATCAACACGCGCAACGATCCTCGGCGGGCCGACCCGAAGTGGACGACCGCGAATGTCAATCCCACGCTGGAGAGATCGGCGAGCATTTGCGGGACCAGTTGAATGGCCGTGAGGCGGCCCCGGCCGGCCGGCCCCAGAATGTTGGCTGCCCACGGCGTCACCGCGAACACGATCAGCCCCAACGAGCCGTTGGTCAGCGTCGTCAGCAACCAGGCCCGGCCCAGACGGCGGCGAGCCGACACCGGCGGGGTCACCAGTACGCCGCTCTCGTCCGTCATCGGCCCCGCACTCTAGGGAGCCGAGGGTGGTCGCGGCTCGCCGCTACCATTGCCGCCGTGCCACGACGCGGTGACCAGGTCCTTCTCCGACGACGGCGGCGGTCGGCCGACGACATCTGGTCAGGCGGTCGCTCCCCCGGGATGCTGAGGAGCCAAGCCGACCGGCGAGGCGACCAAGCAGTACGGCCGCCGTGTCGGGACGGCGAAGCCTGCGGAGCCGGCCCGACAGAATCGTGCCGCAGCGAGTGGGCGGGCCTATCCGCTCGAGCCCTCACGCCGTGAACTACGACTCCCTCGTCGCCAGCATGTGGCGACTGGTCAAGCGTCGCTGGTACGTGTTCGTGGTCGCCCTGGTGTTCGGCGGCGTGCTCGCCCACCTGACATCGACCAGCACGTCCTACAACGTCGAACAGAACGTGCGGATCGGGTCGCTGGCCGATGCCAGCTTCCTGCTCGACGCCGGCGAGGGCGAGGGCGAGGTTCCCGACGTCGATGTCCTGCGCCTCGCCCAGCAGGCTCAACTCGATTTCGAGCAGAGCGAACTGGACGACACCGTCGCGGCCACCTACACGGCCAACTCGACCGCTCGAACCATCACTCTGCGCGTCAGCGGACCGACCGAGCAAGCCGCCGACGAGGCCCTCATCGAGCTCGACGGCCGCTTCACGTCGGTCGCCAACGGCGCCCTGCTGGCCCAGATCGGCGCCGGTATCGACAACGCCGAGGCCACCATCGAGTCCCTCGATGCCAATGCCGACGCCCTCATCGAACAGATCGGCGACTCCGACATCGATCAGACCACGCTGGCCGTGCTCGTCGGCGAGTTGAGCAGCGTACGCGGCGAAACAGCAGAAGCCCGCAACCGCCAACGCGGGCTGCAGTCCCTCAACGACTACGTGGAGAACAGTCTCGTCATCTTCGGCAGCAGCTCGGCCGACGAAGGGTCGCGGGGCCTCACCGGGTACGCGGCCGGCGTCCTGGGTGCCGGGGCTCTGGGCCTGCTGGCCGCGGCCGGGTGGGTGCTGAGCGACCGTCGCGTGCGCCGGTTGGTGCACCTCGAACGGGCGGCGCCCGGCACACCGGTACTTGGATTCGTCGATGCGTCGTCCGCCGACGCAGTGGATGAGTCGATCAAGGCGGCCGCGCGCTGCTTCGTCCACGACCACCAGCTCGACCGTTTGGTGGTGTTCGGGCTGCGCGGCGCCCGCACCGTCGAGGCCCTCGGCCGGGCGATCGAAATCGCGGTCGACGTTCCGGTCGAGGTCTCCACTGCGTCGTCGGCCGGTGTCGTCGCCGCCGAAGCCGGGGGCTCGGTCGGTTATGTCGGAATCGCCCGGTGGGGATCGACGACCGAGGATCAGGTCTCCACGGCTGTGGGCGACGTCGCTCGAGCCGGTGACGCGCCGATCAGCATCATCCTCGCCGATATCCCGGGACGCGAACGCGACTGGGTCGGCGCCGGCATCAGTACCACCCTCTGACTGGCCGGCGGACCGATGCCTTGGCGGCGGTCGAGCCACACCACGACGGCGACGGCGGCCACCAGGTCGAGCAGGCCGGGGGCAAACCCGAACACGGCCCGGCTGATGTCGGCGGACGTGAGCAGGGCGGTCTGAAACGCGGCGACCCCGGTGATCGCCGCCGCCGAACGGCGGGGCAACCGCTTGATCAAGCGGTCAACGACCACCAGGCCGAGGCCCAGCACCGCACTCCACACGATCACACCGTTGAGGCCGAAGTTCGCCCAGGCGACCCCGAAGAACGACCCGTTGGCGTTGCCGACCAGGCGCACGTCGCGCTGGTAGTACTCGCGGAAGATGTAGACGGATAGGTCGAATGTCTCACCCCCGGTCACCCGTGACACCTTGGGGATGGACGCGCCCCGCAAGTGCGGGGTACGGGCGGGGAACTCGATGAAGTAGTGCATCATCACGTCACCCGGCACGAAGAACACCCGCCGCCGCAGGCTGGCCAGGGTGTCGCCGAGCCCGCCGACGCCGGACCGTAGCCCGAACAGCACGGGGAAGGCCCCGACCGCTGCGATCCCGAGCACCAACGCTTTCACCGTGAGGTTGCGCCTCGCGCCGACGACGCTGGCGACGATGGCGACCAGCAGCACCTGGCCGATCACCAGCCGCTCGGTGGTCACCAGAGCGTAGAGCCCGGCCATACCCAGCGTGCCGACGGCCAACAGGATCGCGCGGTGCCGTCGGCGTCGGTGCTCGGGCGGGGTGGCGACGACGGCGGCGACCGTCCAGCCCACTGCGAACATGAGATACAGGTTGCGGACGCTCCCGACGGCGATGCGCAACGGCGCGTTCGCCAGCTTGGAAAGCGCCGCGTCGCGGGCCAGGGCCGCGTCGATGCTGGTCGTGCCCCGCACCAGGTCGACGATCGGGATGGTGCGCAGGGACGCGATCCACAGCGGAAACACCATGACGGCCGCGGCGACGATGGCCAACGGCAAGGCCTGCTCGGAGCGCGTCGGGGCGGGGGTCGCCGGCCGCTCCGGCAGCCGTAGCGCGACGCCCATCGTGAGCCCGACCATGGCCATCCCGAGGGTGAGGGCGAGCACCATGTCGCGGGGAACGAGATCGCCGTACCGCCGCACGATTGACGGCAGCGGCGTCAGGATGATCGTGGTGGTGGTGGCGAGAAAGATTCCGGGTAGGCGGAAGTTTCTGGTGGTGAACGCCTGCGGGTTGTTCAGCACCAGCACGACCAGCGCCGCTTCGACGAACGCCAGCGACGCCCATGGCCACGCCGGAACCCACTGGTCGGTGCGTAACGCCACCAACATGGCGTGGAGGTGGGAAACGATCGCCACCAGCAGGCTGAGGGTGACGACGCGCGGGATCGATCTCATACGATGCTTTCGTACAGCTCGACGAGTTGCCGAGCTACGACCGCAGGTCCGTGGTGGTCGCTCACGTAGCGGCGCGCTCGTTCGCCGATGTCGACCCGTCGCCGGGGGTCGGCGAGCAGAGCCACACAGGCGTCAGCCACGTCGCCCGTTCGGGGTGCGACCACGACCGGTACGCGAAGGGCGTACAGGTCTTCGCGCAGTGGCATCACCACCGGCCGGGCACAGGACATGGCTTCCAGCTCGGAGAGGCTCAAGATGCCCAGCCGTTGTTGGCCGACCACCACGTCGGCGCCGCGGATCACGTCGACCAACTCATCACGGGCGCGCGGCGCCAATAGCTCAACACCGACGGCGGCGGCTTCGGCGTCGAACGGGCCGCCGGAGATGGCCTGGACCCGAATGGAGGGATCGGCTGACCGGATCGCTGACGCCACCGCAACCAGCTGTTCAGCCCCCTTGATGGCCGTCAGCCGAGCGAACAGGAACACCACTGGACGACCCTCGCCCCGCACCGGCGCGACCCCAGCCGATGGATGCGCCTCGGCCCCCGGCGCGAAGCGCCCGACGTCGACTGGATTCGGCAGGTAACGGGCGCCCGGCGGTACGTGTTCGAGCAGGTCAGGCGTGGACACGAGCACGGCCGCAGCCCGACGGAGCGACCGAGCAACGAGGCGCCCGGCCGGGCTGGACCCGCGGAAGCGGGCGTCCGACCCGTGCACGTGGACCACCAGGGGTATGCCGCCGACGTCGATGAACGGGGCATAGCGGGCCCAGTGCAAGTGCACGACATCGGGACGGTTGGCCGCGAGCGCCGCCTTGACCCCGGCCCGGGTGGCGAGGGCCCGGCGGGGGAGATCCACCAACCGGGCCAGCTTCGACGACCTGGCCAATTCGGCCACCGGGGCCGGGACTGATTCCCACCTGTTCTCAGTGCCGAGAGCGGCCGCCAGGTCGGCCGCCACGTTGGCGATATCGCCAACTTGGAGCACCCGCGACCGGAGACGCGGCGGCGAAGTCACCGCACGGATGGTACGCGGCCCGATCCGGAAACCCCGGACCAGACGGTGCCTTCACCTGTCTCGATGCGAGCGCCCGAGCGCCGGCGAGGGAGCAGCCAACCACGGCCTGCGTGGCCGGGGAACGCAGCCTGACGCCTCGCTAGCGTGGCGCCGATGCCAGCCGCCGACCACCGACCGACCATGGCCGTCGTCGGCGCCAGCGGGTTCATCGGTCGGGCGATCGCCGAGCGGCTGACCGACAGCGGCATTCGGGTCATCACGGTGAGGGCGCCGCGGATCGCCGTCGCCCCCGGGACGGACCCGGGACCGGCCGCGTCCCAGTGGGCTGCGGCCCACGCCACTGAGTTCGCTCGCGTGATCGACGAACTGCATGGCGCGACGGCGGTGATCAACGCCGCCGGCCTGGCCACCGCCACTGCCGTCGAGTCGCCCGACCTGTGGGGCGCCGATGCCGTGCTCCCGGGCGTCGTCGGCCTGGCCTCCGTTGCGGCCTCCACGCCCCGGTTCGTCCACGTCAGCAGTGCGGCGGTGCAGGGCTCGCGAACCACCCTCGACGAACGACCGTACGACGGCTCGGCCCACTCGCCATACGCCCGGGCCAAGGGGGCCGGCGAGATCGCCGTTGCCGCCGTCACGACCGACACCGGCACCACTGCGGTGGTCTATCGCCCCCCGTCCGTCCTCGGGGCTGAACGCCCGATCGCCGGCCGGCTGGCCCGCGTGTTGAAGGCCGGCTGGTTGGTGGTGCCCGACGGTCAGGTCCCCTTGCCCGTGGCCCACGTCGACCACGTCGCACGGGCGGTCGAATGCCTCGCCGCCGCACCGGACCCGCCGCCGATCGTCACTCACCCGTGGGAAACCATGACGACGGCGTCGTTGGCGTCGGCGTTCGGACGCAACGACGCGATCCGCCGGCTACCCCAACCCTTGGCCTGGCCTGCTGTCCGCCTGGTCAGGCTGCTCGCCCGCGGCGGACCGTTGGCCGGCCACGCCCGTCGCATCGAGTTGCTCTGGGACGGTCAGCACCAGCAGTCGTCACTGCCTGGGCTCGGCTTCGCCCTGTCGAATCCCGGGGCGGCGTTTCGCCAGCTGGGTGATCAGCTGGACTGATCGCGGTTGCGCCACGTCCAGCAGCCCACCGCCGCGCCACACACCAACGCCCAGTTGTGAGAGTGGAACAGCACGAAGCTCTCGGTGATGTTGCCGACGAGGAGCGTCCCGACCGTGATCGCCAGCCACACGGTGGACGGGGTGTAGGACAGCCACAGGCGCCGGCTGACCCCGGCGATCGCCAGTACGACAATGGCGCCAAAGAGCAGCAGCCCGATGCGGCCCAGGCCCAGGTACACCTCCAGCAGGCTGTTGTGGGCGCTGCCGTACCGAATGATCGCGCCCGAGTTGGTGACGTTCCAATACGCCCAGTAACCCCACCCTCGCCACGGTCGTAGCCCGGCCACGCCGACGACCGTGTTCCAGATGCGGCGGCGACCACCGAACGTGTCGTCG
>Ga0136617_10004533_pt1 | contig 12439 bp, 10 predicted proteins | sample AntDrymUQ3222106_2_FD_129672 | JGI IMG/M metagenome (GOLD analysis project Ga0136617, IMG submission 129672) | Polar desert sand microbial communities from Dry Valleys, Antarctica - metaG UQ322 (21.06) | ecosystem: Environmental > Terrestrial > Soil > Desert | place: Antarctica: Dry Valley...
CTCGTCGCCGGCGATGGCGTCGTTCTCGTTGACGATCGGCACTGTGCCGAGCGCGAGGAGGCGGCTGAGGGTCCGTCGGGCGTGCAGGTACTGGCGCCGGTCGACGAAGTCGTGCGGGACGAGCAGCGCCTGAGCGGGCACGACGCCGTGGCGGGCGAACGCTGCCTGGTAGGCCGCCATCAACCGTGGCTGGCCGGCGGCAGCGAGCGCGTGCAGCGTGGAGACGTCCGTCGGCTGTGCGGCGAGCCCGAGCGCTGAGGCGCCGGCGGCGACCGCACCGGACGACACCACGACGACCTCGACGCCGTCGGCACGCACCGCCGCCACCTCGTCGCACAGCTTCTCGATCGCCGCCTCGTCGATCCGACCGTCGACGTCGGTGAGCGACGACGTGCCGATCTTGACGACGGCGCGCATCGCCTTCAGGACCGGTACTCGAAGCTGAAGTCACCGATCCACACCACGTCACCGTCGCCGACGCCGGCGCGCACGAGCAGCTTGTTGACGCCCAGCCGCTCGAGCCGGTGGTTGATGTACGCAGCCGCCTCCGGCTTGGTCACATCGTCGAGGGCGACGACGCGCTCGACGTCGCGGCCGGCGACGCGGAACTCGTGCTCACCGAGACGTTCGACGACCGCGCCGCTCGGGGTCGGGCGGAGCAGGACGACGCCGTCCCGCACCGGTCGGTCGCGCCTGGCCTCGTCGACCAGTCGAGCCATCGCCCCGACCAGCTCGGCAACGCCGTCACGGGTGACGGCGGAGATCACGAAGCGGTACACGCCGTCGGCCTCGAACCCCATCTCGTCCGGCGCGACGGCATCGGCCTTCGTGCCGACGACCAGCCGGGGTCGTTCGAGCAGCTCCGGGCGGTGGGCGCCGAGCTCGTGCAGCAGCACCCGCTCCTGCTCGTCGGGCGTGGTGCCGTCGAGCGAGACGAGATCGACGAGCAGGCACAGCACGAGTGCCCGCTCGACGTGGCGGAGGAACTGGTGGCCGAGGCCGCGTCCCTCGCTCGCCCCCTCGATGAGGCCGGGGATGTCGGCGACCACGATCTCGGTGGTGTCGTCGATGCGCACGACGCCGAGGTGCGGTTCGAGCGTGGTGAAGGGGTAGTCGGCGATCTTCGGCCTCGCCGCCGAGATCACGCTGATCAGCGTGCTCTTGCCGACGTTGGGGAAGCCGACGAGCGCGACATCCGCCATCAGCTGCAGCTCGAGCTTGAGCCAACGCTGCTCCCCGTGCTCGCCCTGCTCGGCGAAGTTCGGCGCGCGTCGGCGATTGCTCAGGAACTTGCCGTTGCCGCGACCACCCCGGCCACCGGCAGCGGCCATCCAGCGATCGCCGTGGTGGAGCAGCTCGGCGAGCAGCTCGCCGGTGTGCAGGTCGGTGACCACCGAGCCCTCTGGCACGGTGATCTCGGTGTCCTCGCCGCGCCGGCCGTGGAGGTCCTTCCCCTTGCCGTGGGTGCCGTTGCCGGCGCGTCGATGGGGGTGGTCTCGGAAGGCGAGCAGGGAGGCGACGTTGCGGTCGGCGACCAGCCAAACGTCACCGCCCTTGCCGCCGTCACCGCCGTTGGGCCCGCCCATCGCCTCGGGACCCTCCCGCCGGAACGCCACGCACCCGGCGCCCCCGTCCCCGGCGCGCACGTTGAGCTGGGACTCGTCGACGAACTGCGACACCCGTCGCACGCTACCCCGGCACCCAGAATCCGGTTCGGTGATGCACCCCTTCCGTATCCTCGAGGGGGTGAGTGACGAGGTGGTGCAGGAGCGGGCGGCGCGGTGGGCGTCGACGATGGCGGGGCACGAGGCCGTCGGCCGGGTCCGGCTCGCCCACGCCGATTCCGCAGCGACCGTCGGGAGCGGTGCCACCGTCGGGCGGGCAGCCCGAGAGGACCGTGAGGCGGTCACGATGGCGCCGTCGGCGACCCGCGCGGCAGGCGCCGGGCACCGAGCACGGGCGGAGGAGCCCGACGAGTGGCGCACCTGCTTCGAGCGCGACCGCGACCGGATCCTGCACGCTTCGGCGTTCCGCCGGCTGGCCGGCAAGACGCAGGTCTTTGTTTTCCCCGACGACCACCAGCGCACCCGCCTGACCCACGCCCTCGAGGTGGCCCAGGTGTCGACGTCGGTGGCCAGGGCGCTCGGTCTCAACGTGGCGCTCACCGAGGCGATCGCCCTCGGTCACGACTGCGGGCACGGCCCCGGCGGCCACGCCAGCGAGGACGCGCTGTCGCCGTACGTCGCCGGTGGGTACGACCACGCCGAGTGGGGTGCCGACGTCACGCTGAGCCCGCTCAACCTGTGCGCCGAGACGCTCGACGGGATCCGCAACCACTCGTGGAGCCGCCCGGCGCCGTCGACGCCGGAGGGCGAGGTGGTCTCATGGGCTGACCGCATCGCCTACGTCTGCCACGACTTCGAAGACGCTGTCGCCGCCGGCATCGTCTCGGCAGACGCCCTGCCCGACGCCGTCGCCGACCGGTGCGGGCGACGCCGACCCGATCAGCTCGACGCGTTCATCCGAGCGATGCTCGCTGCGGCAGCGACGTCCGGCCGGGTCGGGATGACCGACGGCGCCGCCGACGCGCTCGCCGAGTTCCGCCGGTTCAACTACGAGCACGTCTACCTCCGTCCGGCCAGCCGAGCCCAGGCCGAGGCGGTGATCGCCGTGCTGAGCGCCCTCGTCGAGCACTTCGCCGACCGGCCGCACCTCGTGCCCGACGCCGGTGCAGCGGTGGCAGCCGGCAGCGACGAGGCACTGCGCACCGCCGTCGCCTACGTCGCCGGGATGACCGACCGGTTCGCTTGTCGCCAGGCCGTCGCCCTGCTCGGATGGGACCCCGCCAAACTTCCCGTCGGCATCACCTGACGGCGGGTCCGCCGCCCTCCCCGGGACCGGCCACGAGCTCGCCGATCGCCCATGCGTCGTGACGTACCGTGCGGACGTGCGTCAGGGGCCGACGATGGCGATCGTCGTCACCGCGATCGGCGCGTGCGTCGCCTACGGGTACGCCGACCCGGCTCCGGACGAGACGGCCGACGCACCCGCTGCCGCGGTCCCACTCGACGGGCCGCCCGAGACCGTCGGCGGTGGCGGTTCGCGCCGGTTCACCCTGCTGGCGTCCGGGGACCTGCTCTCGCACACGTCGGTGCTCATGCAGGCCTCTGCGGATGCTGGCGGATCGGGGTACGAGTACGGCGCCATGCTCGAGGCCGTCCGCCCGATCATCGAGGGCGTCGACGTGGCGATCTGCCACCTCGAGACGCCGGTGGCCGCACCGGGGACCGAGGTCGACGGCGTCGTGCCGGTGTTCGGCGCGCCCCGCCAGATCGCCGGTGAGATCCGGGCAGCCGGGTACGACCGCTGCTCGCTGGCGTCGAACCACGCACTCGACCAGGGCGCTGCCGGGATCGACGCCACGCTCGCCGCGTTCGATCGAGCCGACCTGGGACATGCCGGGATGGGTCGCGACCTCGCCGAATCTGCGGCGACCGTCTTCCAGGTCAACGGCGTCGCCGTCGCCCACCTGTCGGCGAGCTCGTACTTCAACGGCTTCTCGCCACCCGCAGGTGAACCGTGGCGCGTCAACGAGATCGACGCCGAGCGCATCGTCGACGAGGCCCTCCAGGCGCGGGCGGATGGAGCCTCCGTGGTGGTCGTGTCACTGCACTGGGGGTCAGAGGGTGTGTCCGACGTGATCCCAGAGCAGCGTCAGGTGGCCGAGGCGCTGACGGCGAGCGGTGCCGTCGACCTGATCGTCGGGCACCACGCACACGTCGTCCAGCCGATCCAGAAGCTCAACGGACGGTGGGTCGTGTTCGGGATGGGGAACCAGTTGAGCGGGATGGGTGACTCGACGAACTGCTGCGGGGTGCGTGCGCTTGACGGGATGATGATCCGCACGGAGTTCGTCGAGCAGCCGGACGGCAAGTTCGCCGTCGCTCGGCCCGAGGCGATCCCGACCTACCTCGGCCGGTCGCCCTACCGCGTGGTCCCGGTCACCGCCGGCCTCGCCGATCCCGCCGTCGCCGCCCACGTCACGCGCGACGAGCTGACAGCTTCCCTCGACCGCACGAGCACGATCGTCGGCCAGTACATCCGACCCGACCAACGCTGAGTCTCGCCGAGCAACCTCCGGTTGCGAGGCGAAACAGCAACCTACGGTTGCGAGGGTGACACGTCGACGACCTTGCGACCCTTGCGCTCGGCGAACTTGACGCTGCCGTCGACGAGCGAGAACAGCGTGTCGTCGCCGCCGATGCCGACGTTCTTGCCGGGATGGAACTTGGTGCCGCGCTGGCGCACGATGATCGTGCCGGCGTGGATCTTGGTGCCGTCGAACACCTTGACGCCGAGCCGCTGAGCGTTCGAGTCGCGGCCATTGCGGGTCGAGCCGCCACCCTTGGTCTTCGACATGACAGCCTCCCTACGAGGTGGTGATCGAGGTGATCTCGACGACGGTGTAGCGCTGGCGGTGACCGAACCGGCGGCGCGACCTGGTGCGCCGCTTGTAGGTGAACCCGTTGATCTTCGGGCCCTTGGCGGTCCCGACGACCCTGCCGGTGACGGTGACGCCGTCGAGCTCGCCCGGCGTGGCGAGCACCGTGTCGCCGTCGACGAGCATCTTGGCCGGCAGGGTGATCTCGTCGCCCTCCGCGGCATCGATGAGATCGACCTCGACGCGCTGGCCCTCTGTCACCCTGTGCTGGGTGCTGCCAGCTCCGATCACTGCGTACATAGCGACCGACGATCGTAGCGCCGACCGATGAAGCAGCCACCGAACCCGGCGGCGTCGGCCAACCTCCGGTTGGCCGACGAAGTCAGTCCAGCAGTTGGTGATCGACGAGCACGCCGCGGCCTTCGCAGTCGGGGCACACGGTGGAGAACTCGGTGAGCAGGCCCTCGCCGATGCGCTTTCGCGTCATCTCGACCATCCCGAGCTCGGAGATGTCGAACACCTGCGAGCGGGTCTTGTCACGGGCCAGGGCGTTGCGGAACGTCTCGACGACCTTGGCCCGGTTGTCGCGGACCTCCATGTCGATGAAGTCGATGACGATGATGCCGCCGATGTCGCGCAACCGCAGCTGCTTGGCGATCTCCTCCGCCGCCTCCATGTTGTTGTGGAACACGGTCTGCTCGAGGCTCGACGACCCGACGTTCTTGCCCGTGTTCACGTCGATCACGGTCAGCGCCTCGGTGTGCTCGATGATCAGCGAGCCGCCCGACGGCAGCCACACCTTGCGATCGAGCGCCTTGTGCACCTGCTCGTGGACGCGGTACTGCTCGAACAGGCTGAGACCTTCGGCCGCGGCGTCGTAGTACTCGATGCGGTCGGCGAGCTCGGGGTTGAACGCGGCCACGTAGGCGCGCACGTCCTCGTGCAGCCGCCGGTCGTCGATGACCACGCCTCGGTATTCGGCGTTGAACTCCTCGCGGATGACCCGTACCGCCAGCTCCGGCTCGCGGTACAGCAGCGATGGTTGCTTCCCCTTCGCCGCCTTGGCGGCGATCTCCTCCCACTGGTCGAGCAGCAGGGTCATGTCGGCGCGCAACTCGTCCTCCGTGGCGTGCTCGGCGGCGGTCCGGACGATCAACCCGTGCTCGGCCGGCTTGACCCGGTCGAGGATGCTGCGCAGCCGCTTGTGGGTGTCGTCGGGGAGGCGCTTGGAGATCCCGTACGTCTTCGAGTTGGGGATCAGCACGACGTAGCGGCCGGGCAGCGACACCTCCTGGGTGAGCCGCGCCCCCTTGGCGCCGATCGGGTTCTTCGTCACCTGGCAGACGATCAGCTGACGGGCTCGCAGGATGTCTTCGATGCGCGGGGCATCGCCGCGCTCCTCGATGTCTTCGGCGTCGTACTGCACGTCGCCGCGGTACAGGACGGCGTTCTTCGGGGTGGCGATGTCGACGAACGCCGCCTCCATTCCCGGCAGCACGTTCTGGACCCGGCCGACGTAGATGTTGCCGTGGATCTGGCTGATGTCGTCGGCCGGGCGGCTGACGTAGTGCTCGATGAGGCTGCGTCCCTCGAGCACGGCGACCTGCGCCATCCCCGGGCGCACCTGCACGCACATCATGTGCCGTCCGACGGGGCGGCCGTTGCGCTCGCGACCGCGCCGCTGCTCGAGCATGTCGGTCTCGTCGGTGACGCGGCCGGCCCGCTTCGATGCCGGCGCGCTGGCGCCCCGTCCGCCGCGCTTGCGTCGGGCGCCGCCCGTCTCGCCGCCGCGACGGTCGGTCTTCGCCGCGCCCGTCGTGCCAGCGCCGCGCTTGCGGGCCGTGGCGGGCGGCGCGGCCGAGGGTGCCGGGCGGGTGTCACCGATCTGCGGCTTGCGCACGAGCGCCCGCTCGGCGGCCTCTGCGGACGGCCGCCCCTCGCGCATCGGCTCGGGGAGCTCGGGCTGGTCGGCGTCCTCTCGCTGTTCGGGCTGCTCGGGCCCGTCGCCGTCCGCTGCGTCAGCGGACGTTTCGCCGGCGGTCGATTCGGTGGTGCTGGCGGGCTTGCGCCGCCGCTGTCCGCCACGGGTGCCGCGGCGGCGTTTGCGGGCCGCGGCGTCGTCGGCCGCCGGCGCGTCGTCGGTGGCGTCAGCCGAGCCGGCGTCGACCGCCGGCGTCCCAGGCGTGAGGTGCTCCGTCGGGGCGTCCGCCCCGGGTGGCGTGCTGTCCATGCTGTTCCCTTTCGCTGCGCCCGTGCAGGGCGCGACCACGACGGCCGGCGCGACGGGAGACCGGGACGTCTCCCGGGCCGGTGGTGGGATCGGCGACCTCGTGTCGCTGCAGGTCCCGTCGTGTTCGATCCATTGGTGTGTCCTCGTCGCCGATGCGGCGAACGTCTCGCTCCGAGCGGCCGCCGGCCGCCGACTCGCACTTGGGTTGCCCGGCGAGTCGGTGCACCAGGTCGGGGACCGGTTCGATCCGCGCCCAGCATGCGCTCATGGCGATCCGAGCCTACCCGGCTCGACGCCGTCGTCAGCGTTCATCGCGGGTGTGCGGCGGGGGGTTCGGCAGGGGGGGGGGCAGAGGCCGTTGGCCGGAGCCCCCCGATCGCCGATCGGCCGGCTCTGCCTCGTCGACGAAACCCTTCAACGCATCCGACGCATGTGCACGCTCTGCACGAGCCCGAACATCGCGAAGTACGACACCAGGCTGGATCCGCCGTAGGAGATGAACGGCATCGGCAAGCCGGTCACCGGCAGGATGCCCAGCGTCATCCCCACGTTCTGGAACACCTGCCAGAGCAGCATCGTGAACGCGCCGGCGCACAGGTACGTGCCGAGCAGGTCCCGCGACAGGTGGGCGATGCGCCAGATCCGCACCAGGGCGACCACGAAGAGCAGCAGCAGCACCGCGCAGCCGACGAGCCCGAACTGCTCGCCGACGGCGGCGAACGGGAAGTCGGCCCACACCACCGGGATGTCGCGGCCGTTGGTCAGCGGGCCCTGCAGCCAACCCTTGCCGAAGACCCCGCCCGTGCCGACCGCCCGGACCGCGTTGCGCACCTGGAACACCAGGTCCTCGAACTCTGGGTTGTCCTCGTCGATGAACACCCGCAGGCGCTCGAGCTGGTACGTGTTGACGAGTCGGGCGACGAAGGCGGCGGCCAGCGTGATGAGCGACAGCACGCTGATGGCGAAGATGTAGCGGGCCTTTGCCCCGGCGACGAGGAGCACGCCCATGGCCATCGCCACGAGCACCGACGCCGTGCCGAGGTCCGGTTGGGCGATGGTGAGCACGGTCGGGAGCCCGACGATGATCAGCCCGCCAACGAACCGGGGATAGCTCACCTCGTCGCCGCGCTCGTCGGAGAGGTAGGAGCACAGGGCGACCAGCACGGTGAACTTGGCGATCTCGGCGGGCTGGAGCTGGATCGGACCGATGTCGAACCCCAGCTGGGTCCCGCCGCTGACCTGGCCGAGCACGGCGAGGACGGCGAGCACAGCCACCGTCGCCACGTAGAACAGCCGGGCCCGCTCCTTCCACCACTCGTAGTCGATCATCATGACGACGAGCATCACGACGACGGCAGCGAGCGCGAAGATCACCTGGCGGGTGACGAACAGGTACGAATCCGAGACCCGGGTGCGGGTGGCGGAGAACACGACGAAGCACCCGGCGACGGTCAGCAGCCCCTGCACGAGCAGCAGCACCCAGTCGACGTTGCGGACCGGATCGCCGGGGCTGGAGCGGATGTTGCCGAGCCCGGAGTCCGGCTTGCGTTGGAGCATCGACAGTGCCATTGCGGTTCAGTCCCTCGGCACGGTGCCGGGCGTCGAACTCCTTGCGCACTCGAGGCTGGTGTCGGGCTCGGGTCGGGCGACGTCGGCGCTCGTGAGGTCGAGCGGGTCGCTGACGACGACCGGCTCGGTCGGGATCACCCTCGACAGGGCGAGGTAGATGCACTTGACGATGGGCGCCGCCCCCGTCGAGCCTGCCCCCGCCTTCTCGAGGTAGGACGTCACTGTCCATGGCTGGGCCGGATCGAGGCTGAACGCCCCGAACGCCGACGAGTCGTTCCACGGGAAGCTCTTGAAGCCCTGCGCCGTCCCGGTCTTGCCAGCGACGCGGATCGCTGTCTCCGGGTAGTTGACGTCCCACAGCTCTTCGGCGGTCGTCGAGCGGTCGTTCACGCCCGGGCCGGTGACGTTCTGGCGCAGCCCCTCGATGATCGGCTGGCTGAGGTCCGGATCCATCGGCACGCGGCGAGCCTGCGCATCGATCGTCCTCAGTACGGTGGCGCGAGAGAGGTCGGCGTAGCCGGCATCCCCGTCGGGGACGCCGGGCTCGTACACGGTCTGGACGACGCGTGGTGTGAGCACTCGACCGCCGTTGATGATCGAGCCGTAGCCGACGGCGAGGTGCAGCGGCGTGCCCGCCATCAGCCCCTGGCCGATGGACGACAGGATGTTGTCGCCGACCTGCAGCCGGGGCACCTCCTCCTCGAAGCCGGGCGCGCCGGACTCGACGAGCTGCTCCTTGACGGCGTCCGTCGGCACCCGACCGCCCCACTCGAACGGCAGATCGATGCCGGTGTCCTCGCCGAAGCCGAACAGCCGGATCTGCTCCTGCATCAGCTCGCGATCGCGCAGGTAGAACTCCTCGCCGATGCGGTAGAAGAACGCGTCGCTCGACACGGCGAGCGCCTGCCGCAGGTTGACGGGGCCGTACACGCACGGCAGCCCGTCCTGGCAGGTGGCGTTGCGCAGCACGCAGCGGACGCCCGCTGCGCACACCTCCGGCTCGATCGAGCGGATCGTGTACGTGCCGGTGTCCTCGTAGTAGTCCTGGCTGCCGATCAGGCCCGTCGACAGCGCGGCGTAGGCGGTGAACGGCTTGAACGCCGAACCGAGGTTGTACTGGCCCTGGATGGCACGATTTGTCAGGACCGCCTCGTCGGGGTCCTCGGTCTGCGGGAACAGCTCCTGGAACTTGTCGCCGCTGATCTCGGCCTGCATCCACCGGTTGTCGAACGTCGGGTAGCTCGCCATCGCCACGACCTGGCCGTTGTCGTGGTTCATCACGACCACCGACCCCGCTGGCGCCTCGTACGGCACGATCGGGCCGGAGTTGGGGTCCATCGGACCCTTCTCACGGGTGTTCGGGTCTTCGACGATCGGGTTGCGGGTGGTGTAGGTCTGGCGGTTGCGCAGCTGGGTCTGCAGGATCTGCTCGGCGTACTGCTGCAGGTCGAGGTCGATCGACAGCTGGATGTCGTAGCCGTTGATCGGCGGCTCGACGCTGATCGTCCGCATGATCCGGTTGGCGGCATCGACCTCGTAGACGGCCTTGCCCCACTTGCCGTGGAGTTGCTGCTCCCACTCGAGCTCGATCCCGGCCTGCCCGACGATCTCGTTGCGCTCGTAGCCGCGATCGAGGTACGTCTCGAGCGTCTCCTCGGTGATCGCCCCGAGGTAGCCGAGCACGTGGCTCGCCAACGGCGCGTACGGATAGACGCGCCGCGTGTCCTCGATGATCGACAGCCCGGGAAAGTCCTCGACGCGCTCTTGGAGAGCAACGGCGACGGGCTCGTCGACGTCCTCCTTGATCGGCATCGGGAGGTAGCGGCTGTAACGCTCGCTGTCGTAGCGGGCTTCCATCTCCTCGACCGGCATCTCGAGCCAGCCCGACAGGCGGGAGAACAGCTCGGCGCGATCGGTCGAGCGGCTGATCACGTCCCAGTCGACGGCGACCGTGAGCATGCGGTCGTTCCCCGCGAGGATCCGACCGTCGGCGTCGAAGATCCGGCCACGCTGCGGAACGAGCGGCACGGTCTTGGTCTTCGTCTGGTCGACGCTGGCTTGCAGCGCCTCGGACTCGACGGTCTGCAGGAACCACAGCCGCGCACCCAGCGCGCCGAGCATCAACGTGGCGACTACGGCAAGCACGCCGAGCCGAGCCGCCCGCCGATCAGCTGCCATGAGAACAGTCTCGCGGGCTCAGCACGAAACGTGTCGCGCGCTCCTCACCAACATCACTCATTCCGCCGGCGCCTTCCATTCGACGCGCTTGATGCGCATGCACCACCGGCCGAGTGGCACGAAGGCGGGGCTGAGCACGGCGGCGCCGGCGGCGACGACGGGCACGATCGTGCGCAGGCGGGGGTCGAACGGGTCGATCTCACCGATGAACGTGCGCACGACCGGGATCGCCAGCTCGCCGACCCCGGCGCCGATGGCGGTGAACAACGCGGCGAGCCACCACTGCGGGTCGATGGTTATCGACCGTACGTACCCGGCCGTGAACCCGGCGAGGCCCATCGTGACCGACGACGAGCCGAGCGGCGTGCCCACGCCGAGGTCGAACAGCAGGCCGAGCACGAACCCGGCCAGCGCGCCTCGTTCCGATCCGGCGCCGGCACCGGCCGCCGCGGCAAGCGCGAGCACGACCTGGACCACGACGTCGGCCGGGCGCAGGTCGACGAACAGCGTGCGCTGCAGCGCGACGAGCATGATGCCGACAGGGATCAGCCGGAACAGCGGACCTTGGAGGAAGGCGGCGATCATCCGTCACCGGCCGCCGATGACTCGTCCGACTCGGGAACGGCCACCTCGGTGTTGGGCTGGTAGATCACCACGCGCACGAAGTACAGGCGGGCGACATCGGCGCCCAGGGCGATCTCGAGCAGCGGACCGTCCGAGCTGGAGCGGCGGATGACGTTCTCGACCTCACCGACGGGGATGCCGGGCGGTGCGAGGCTGAGGTCGCCGCCCGCCGTCACGACCACGTCCCCCTCGGTGACCAGGCCGACGGTGGGGTCGTCGGCGATCAGGCCGACCTGGGGCAGGTTCGCGCGGCCGCGGCCGGTCAGCTCCCCGGTCTCGCGCTCGCGCAGCTCCGGCACCGTCGTGGTGGTCGTCGTCGCATCGGTCGATCCGGGCGCGCTGGCTTGTGCCGACCCGTCGCTGCCGGGCGTCGCGCTCGACGGGGGCGCCGTCGTGGTCGTGGTCACCGGTGTCGTGGTGGTGGTGGTGGTGGTGGTGGTGGTCGCGGTCGCCGGCCCGCTGCCGGGCACGATCACCGGCGGCGGCAGCGGCACGGTGGTCGTCGGAGCGTTCGACGACCCCCGCCCCGGCGTCGTCGTCGACGGCGTCGTCGTGGTCGTGGTCGCCGGCGGTGCGAGGCCGAGCACCTTCACCTGCACCGTGTAGTCCTCGTCGGTGACGAGCATCACCCGGGCGCGGTCGCGGGAGACCTCGGTGATCTTGCCCACCAGCCCGGCCTCGTTGACGACCGCCATGCCGACGTCGATCCCATCGCGCCGACCCCGGTCGATCTCGATGACCTGGTCGAGGTTGGTCGGGCTGGCGCCGACGACTGTGGCAACGACGGACGGGATGTCGGCGAGGCTTGGCAGGTTGTCGAGCTCCAAGAGCTGCTGGTGCTCGGAGATGAACGCCAGGTTCGTGATCTCGGCGCCGCGCTGCGCATCGAGGGCCTGCTGCAGGCGGCGGTTCTCCTCCTCCAGTTCGTCGTAGTCACTGATGCCCTGCCACGCCTGGCGCACCGGCCGGGTGACGACCTCGGCGGCCGCCTCGACCGGCTCGAGCACCTCGGAGAAGCCTGACCGCGCGGCGTCGAACACCGCGTTGCCGCGCAGGTCGAGGGTGAGGAGCAGGACCGAGGTCAGCAGCAGCAGCGCGATCGCGCGGCGACGACCCGACGAGTACGACGCCACGACGCCAGTCGACTGAGCCGAACGCTCAGTCGTCGCCGCCCAAGGACATCAAGCCGCGCATGGCATCGATGTTCTCGAGCGCCCGGCCGGAGCCGATGACGACGCTGTAGAGCGGCTCGGGCGCGAGCCGGATCGGCATGCCGGTCTCGTGGGACAGCCGCTCGTCGAGGCCGCCGAGCAGCGCGCCGCCGCCGGTGATCGTGATGCCGTCCTCCATGATGTCGGCGGCGAGCTCGGGCGGCGTCTTGTCGAGCGTCGTCTTGA
>Ga0136617_10004534_pt1 | contig 12435 bp, 9 predicted proteins | sample AntDrymUQ3222106_2_FD_129672 | JGI IMG/M metagenome (GOLD analysis project Ga0136617, IMG submission 129672) | Polar desert sand microbial communities from Dry Valleys, Antarctica - metaG UQ322 (21.06) | ecosystem: Environmental > Terrestrial > Soil > Desert | place: Antarctica: Dry Valley...
GATCAGCGCGGTGTCGGAGCGGCCGAAGCTCTGCGCGGAGTATTCGCCGAGTGAGAGCTTGTCGAGCGCGCTCCTGACCCGGTTGAAATCGACGGGATGGCCGTAGGTCACTTCGATCACGGTGCCGCCGACGAAATCGACGCCCAGGTTAAGACCGCGGACCGCGAGAAAGATGACCGCCAACAGGAACGTGGCCGCGGAGATCACGTTGAACGTAAGCGCGTACCGCATGAACGGGATATCGCGCTGGATGCGGAAAAATTCCATCCGTTACCTTTTCATTGCGTGCGTTCTCGCGCCGACAGACTGTCCTCGCGTTAACGACTCGGGGAGCCCGCCTTCGCCGGGACCGCGGCGGCGCCAGCTGCGGTCGGCTTCCACACTTGCCCGATCGATATCCGCTCGAGCCTCTTGCGGCTGCCGTAGACAAGCGCGACCAGGCCGCGCGACACAAAGACTGCGGAGAACATCGAGGTCATGATACCCAGGCAATGCACGACTGCGAAACCGCGCACGGGACCCGAGCCGAACAGGAAGAGCGCGATGCCGGCGATCAGCGTCGTGATGTTCGAATCGAGAATCGTCCCCCACGCGCGTTCGTAACCCGCGGTAAGCGCTGCATGAGGCGTCGCGCCCCAGCGCAACTCTTCGCGAATGCGTTCGTTGATCAGCACGTTGGCATCGATTGCCATCCCCAAGGTCAATGCGATGGCGGCGATGCCCGGAAGCGTCAGCGTTGCTTGCAGTATCGACAGGATCGCGACCAGCAGAAGCAGATTCACCGCCAGCGCGATGGTCGAGATGACGCCCATCAGCAGGTAGTACGCGCACATGAAGATTGCCAACACGATGAAACCGTAGGTCACCGAATCGAAGCCCTTGTCGATGTTCTCGCGACCGAGCGATGGGCCGACGGTCCGTTCCTCGACGATTTCCATCGGCGCGGCGAGCGCGCCCGCGCGCATCAGCAGCGCGATGTCGTTGGTCTCCCGCGAACTCATCTGTCCGCTGATCTGGAATTTCGACCCCAGCTCATCGCGGATCTTCGGTGCGGTAATAAGCTCGGTCTTGTTCTTCTCGACGAGCAGTATCGCCATACCTTTGCCGATATTCTCACGCGAAATGTCGCGGACGATGCGGCCACCGGTGCCGTCGAGCGTGACGCTCACGATCGCTTCGTTCGTGCGGCTATCGAAGCCCGGCTGCGCATCGATCACCCGCTCGCCGGGGATGACGACCTGTTTGCGCACGAGGCTGGGAACGGCGTTGCGGTCGCGGTAGAGATCGCTGCCGAAGGGAACGTTCCCCGCTAGCGCGGCTTCCAACGCACCGGGCTCCTCGTTGACCATGCGAATTTCCAGCGACGCGGTGCGTCCCAGAATGTCTTTCGCGCGCGCAGTGTCCTGCACGCCGGGCAACTGCACGACGACCCGTTCGGCCCCCTGCTGCTGGATGATCGGCTCGGCGACCCCGAGTTCGTTGACGCGGTTACGAAGAATCTTGATGTTCTGTGCGACGGCGCCTTCCTGGATACGCTTTTGAGCTTCGGGCTTCAAGCTTGCGAGAAGCCGCAACTCGCCGCCCGCTTCGGTTTCGCGCACGGCGAGGTCCTGGTAGTTTTTCTCAATTGCGGCGCGCGCCTTGTTGCGTTCTGCCGGATCCTTGAAGCGCATGACGACGTTGCCGGCCTCGCGCGCGATGCCGCCGTACTGCACTTTTTCACTCCGGAGCAAAGACCGGATGTCGGTCGTATACCGATCACCGGCCTTTTCGAGCGCTGCCTTCATGTCGACCTGCAACAGGAAATGCACGCCGCCGCGCAGATCGAGACCGAGGTACATCGGCAAGGCGCCGATCGCTGCCAGCCATTGCGGCGACGACGACAAGAGATTCAGTGCGACGATGTAGTCGTCGCCGAGTTTCGTCTGCAACACATCCTTGGCTTTGAGCTGCGTATCCGGGTCGTCCAAGCGAACTTTGATTCCTGTCGTGTCGAGTGAGACGCCCCGGTAGTCGATGTTCGCGCTTTTCAGGGTGTTTTCCACAGTACCCAGCAACGTGTTGTCGATTTTAGCTTTGGTCGAGGAGACCTGCACGGCGGGTACTTCCGGAAAAAAATTGGGCACCGTATACACCAAGCCGACGAGCAGCGCGACGGCAATCACGATGTACTTCCAGAGGGAATAGCGGTTCATGGCAAGCGGCCTGGATCAGGATATTTCATGCAATGGCACTGAAAGCCTCGTTGCATGTGCCAAGCAAAAACTAAAGCGCCTTGATCGTGCCTTTAGGCAGCAATTGTGAAATCGACTGGCGCTGGACGCTGACCTCGATATTTGGCGCGATCTCGACCGACGCATACTGGTCTGTCAGCTTGGCGATCTTGCCGACTACGCCGCCGGCGGTGACCACTTCATCACCCTTTTGCAACGCACCGAGCATCGTACGCTGTTCCTTGGCGCGTTTTTGCTGCGGACGGATCAGCAGAAAGTAGAAAATGACGAAAATGCCGATCATCGGCAGAAATGTCATCAACTCGCCACTGGGCGAGGCCCCGGCGGCTTGGGCATAGGCAGAACTGATCAGCACGGAAATTTCCTCCAGGCGTCGCCCTGTCTGCGACGGATTCCAGCGATGCGCAACGTGCGACGTGCACCGAGCGTGCGACGGGGCGAGTTAACTCAATACTTTACCATGCTCGCGATCGTCTCGGAACTGCGCGACGCACGCTGCAAGTCGATCGGCGGCGATGGCGTCACGCAATTCCGCCATCAGGTGATGGTAGTAATGCAGGTTATGAATTGTCGCCAGCCGTGCGCCGAGGATTTCGTTGACGCGCTGCAAATGGTGCAGGTACGCGCGCGTAAAATTTTGGCATGCGTAACATGCGCAGGTGGCGTCGAGCGGCCGCGTGTCGGTCCTGAACCTGGCGTTGCGGATTCTCAAGTCGCCAAAACGGCTGAAAAGCCATCCGTTGCGCGCGTTGCGCGTCGGCAGCACGCAGTCGAACATGTCGACGCCTGCGCATACTCCCGCCACCAGGTCTTCGGGAGTGCCCACCCCCATCAGATACCGTGGCTGGTCGACCGGCATCTGCGGGGCGACGTGCGACAGTACGCGCAGCATCTCCTCCTTGGGCTCGCCAACCGAGAGCCCGCCAATTGCGTACCCGTCGAACCCGGTCTCGATCAAACAGCCCAACGAATGCGCGCGCAAGTCGTCGTACATCCCGCCCTGGACGATCCCGAACAGCGCGTTGCCACTGGAATGTGTGTTGAATTCGGCCCGTGAACGCGCGGCCCAACGCAGCGATAACTCCATCGAATCGCCGGCCTCTTGGTGCGTGGCCGGATAAGGCGTGCACTCGTCGAACACCATGGCGATGTCCGCGTTCAGCGTGCGTTGAATCTGCAGCGACAGTTCCGGCGTCAGAAAGAGTCTGTCGCCGTTGATGGGCGAGGCGAACGCCACGCCGTCCTCCCCCACTTTGCGCAGCGCACCCAGGCTCCACACTTGAAATCCGCCGGAGTCGGTGAGGATCGGACGAGTCCAGCCCATGAAACCATGCAAGCCTGCGTGCGCTTGCACAACATCGACACCCGGGCGCAGCCACAGATGGAACGTGTTGCCAAGCACGATCTGCGCGCCGTTCTTCACGAGCTCGTCGGGCGCCATTGCCTTGACCGTGCCGTACGTGCCGACCGGCATGAACGCCGGCGTATCGACGTTGCCGTGTGCGAGTTCCAGACGGCCGCGGCGGGCGGCACCCGACGTGGCCAGGACGGCAAAGCGCATGAGGTGCGGGCGCAGCCGCGCGTGTGCGGTCGCGGTTGCTAACGGCGGCGGCGCGCGACCGCGGCAACGCCGATAAGCAGGATGGTCAGCGTGAGCCCCCAGACATTCAGCGTCGGAATGGCAGTTGGATTGAGCTCGACGCCAGCGCCTCCGCTGGACACGACGCAACCCGCTGCGCCAAAATCGAAGGCATTGCGCCAGACTCGGTGGAAGTCGCCGCCAAACTCCATTCCGGCAACGCCGATGGTCGGGTAGCTGGGCGCGATGGCAACGTGAATGACGCACGCCGACGCCGTGATCCGATACGCGATGGCTGGGTCGGGCAGGCCGCGCGCATTGGGCTGTATCCATGATCCGACAACGATCGTCCCCGGCTTAGCCTGGTTGCCACCGGCAAAGCGGTCGCTGAAGAGCGACATGACCCCTGCGGTCAGCGGATGGGCGACCAGAGAAGCGACATTGAGGGTGCGAGCGACGTAAGGCGTGCCCTCGCCGTCGGTCGTGTTGGGGTCGATCGTTTCGAGCAGCCCCCAGCTATGCGGCGAGTTGACGGGCGGGCCATCGCTGCGGTCCTGCTCGTAGAACGTGCCGAGTACCACGGCACGGCCGGTATTCGCGAAGGCGGCGACGACGTTGCCGACGGTGGTCGCACCCGCATACGTGCCGTCCTCGAAGACGAGCAATACGTCGAATGAGCTCGTCAGCGACGCAAGCGATGGCACTCCCGCCAACGTGTCCACCGCGGTGAACGTATGCCCCGGAATCTGAGCGCCGAAATCGGTCGCCGTCTCGCTTGCGTGCAAGTTGGACAGGATGCCGACCCGCGCCGCGTGTGCGTCAGCAACCAGCATGGCGCACGCGAATATTGCGCCTGCCGTGGCGAAACGGAGCGGATATAGCTTCATGGAATGGCGGAAAAACGCATCTATGGAGAAAGCGAAGCGCGTTCCGCTAGATTCAGTCGAGATTGAGAGTAGCGATTTCCTCACGTCTTGACTAGTCACTCGCGGCGAGAAAGCGCTTTTGACCAGAGTTGATGTTGCGTTGCCGGACGAATACGCCCGTATGTCGCCATTACCCGACGATTCTTCTGTCTCGTTTCGGCGTCAGGTGTTAAGCCGACACGAGAGCGCGCTCCAACACCATCGCGTCCCCGTAACTGTAGAAGCGGTACCCCGTCGCGATCGCGTGCGCATAGGCGGCACGTACCGCGTCGTACCCCCCAAACGCGGCGGCGAGCATCAATAAAGTGGATTTCGGTAAATGGAAATTCGTGAGCAGCCGGTCGACGACGTGAAACCGATAGCCGGGCGTGACGAATAGCGTGGTTTCGCCGTCGCCGCTGCGGATGGCGCCGGCCGCGTCCACCGCTGATTCAAGCGCGCGCAACGCCGTGGTACCGACCGCGAGCACACGACCGCCGCGCGCGCGGGTTGCGGCGATCGCCCCGGCTGTCTCCCGGGGAATACGATAACGCTCGCTATGCATGCGGTGCTGTGTCAAGTCTGCGGTCGCAACCGGCAGGAAGGTACCGGCACCGATATGTAACGTGACGAATGCCTGCGCGACGCCTTGTGCGTGCAATGCCGTCATCAGCGCTACGTCAAAATGCAGACCCGCTGTGGGCGCCGCGACCGCGCCCGGTTCTCGGGCGTAGACGGTCTGATAGCGCGTTGCATCGGTGCCGCCGGGGTCGCGCTCGATATAAGGAGGCAGCGGGACTTCGCCGTGGCGTTCCAGCCAATCGTTAAGCGGCCTGTCAGCGAAGAAACGCAGCAAATAAAATCGCCCCTCGCGCGTCACCACGCGTGCGTGCGCGCTACCCGGCAGCAGCAAGGTCGCGCCCGGTTGCGGCGGGTGACTCGCGCTGAGCTGGACCCATGCTTCATCCGGCGCAACGATGCGTTCGACCAACAGCTCGACTTTACCGCCCGTGGTTTTTTGCGCGCGCACGCGGGCGTTGATCACCCGCGTATCGTTGCAGACGATGAGATCGCCCGCACGCACGAGCCGGGGGAGGTCGGTGAACGTGAGGTCGGCGAGGCGCTCGCCGTCGACGTGCAAGAGGCGGCTCTTCGTCCGCTCAGGCGCTGGCGCCTGCGCAATCAGCTCGCGCGGCAGATCGAAATCGAAGTCCGCGAGTGTGTAGCGCGCCGACGTGGCGAGCCGCGGAGGCGTAGCGTCTGCCATGAACGATGCGTCACACCGCCAGGAACGGGCGACGGCCGATTAGCGGTTTGGTGCCGGGAGGGGAAGTCGAATCCCCACGGTATCACTACCGGCGGATTTTGAGTCCGCTGCGTCTACCAGTTCCGCCATCCCGGCTTACAGACAGGTGCGCGCCGCACGACGCGCGTTCCCGCAAGCATTACATCTTGCATTGTCGCCGAAAACACGCGCACGCGCACGGCCAGGAAGCGTTGGTCGGCGAGTTGGCTCACTGAATCAGCAAGAGCGGCACCGGTAGGTGACAAACGCGTATTCGAACGCATCGGGCGGTGGGGCACGCCGCGCTTCGCGCGCAGATTCCCGCCAGTCGCCGCGATCAAACGCGGGAAAAAAGGTGTCGCCGCTGACGCGGAGGTCGATCTCCGTCAGATACATGAGGTCTGCGCGCGGCAGCGCGACCGCGAACAGCTCGGCGCCGCCGATGCAAAACGTCGGTGGCGGCAGCGCTACGCGCTGCAACGCATCATCGAATGACGCAGCGACGATGGCGCCGTCGGCGACATAACCATTCTGTCGCGTCACTACGATGTTCTGCCGGCGCGGCAACGCGCGTCCCAACGACTCCCACGTTTTGCGGCCCATGATCGTGGCATGACCGGTCGTCAACGAGCGAAAGCGTTTGAGATCATCGGAGAGATGCCAGGGCAGCGCATTGGCTCTCCCGATCACACCGTTGCTCGCCACCGCTGCGATCAGCGCCAGCTTAAGGTCAGGAGCAGCCAAAATGGGTGCGAGCGCTTCGGGGTCATGTCTCGTGCGCAACGAAGTTCGCGTTGAGAGGGGGAACATCAGTCGCGCGCGCCTCGCATGCGCTGTTGGCGCGCCTCATTGCGCGGGTGTATGGTGGAGCGGCGTCGCCCGAACTTCGCGCGATGTCATAATCCGGCCGATTATAACGGTGCCATTTTCGCGTGTACTACCCGCGTTCGTTCCTCAAGTTCATCCTCCTCTCCTTTTTGCTGGTGAGTCTGCCGTTGCTCTACGCGCTCGGCGAGCTCATTTTCTCGCTGGATCGCTTGTCCAAGCAGAGCCGCGAAGAGGTGCTGCAGGCGGCGTCAGCCGGGCGTTCGAGCCGACTTTTGTCGGAGCAGACGACGAGTCTGGAACGGCTCGCGCGCCAGCACCTTATTCTCGACGACTCTGCGCTGCTCGACGATTACGCGCGCATGCGGCAGGAGTTCCGGCAGACGATCCGGCAGCTCGCGCTGCTGCCGCTTGAACCCGCGCAACTCGCAGCGTTGGACCAGCTTAGCGACACCGAAGGCCGACTGCACAAACTTCTGGCAACCCGCCAACGAACGCCCGGCACCGTGGCGGAGCTGACCGATGGTTACGCGCAACTCGCGGAAATCGCGCAGGGAATGCTGAGCGCGACTTATCAGATGACGCAGCGGGCGATCGAGCGGCTGCAGGACACTGCGGCGCAGGGCCGCCAGAGTTGGCTGTACTTGGCGCTTGCCACCGTGGGTATCGCGCTCGCACTGGCCATCGTATTCGCCGTGTTGATCGCACGGCCGATCCGGCAGCTCGATTCCGCGATTCGGCAGATGGGGACCGCCGATTTCACGCACGCCATCGAGGTGAATGGGCCGCAGGATCTCCGCTACGTCGGACACCGCCTTGAATGGCTGCGCACCCGATTGCGCGACCTGGAAGAGCAGCAGAACCGATTTTTGCGGCACGTATCGCACGAGCTAAAAACGCCGCTTACCGCAGTACGCGAGGGAGCCGAGTTGCTGCGTGACAACGTCGGCGGGCGGCTCGCGCCGGAACAGCAGGAGATCGTGCGCATCGTGCGCGAGAACACGCTGTCGCTGCAAAAGTTGATCGAGGACTTGCTCACCTATCACCAGTCGCGCGCGATGGAGCCGGCCACCCTCGGCCCGGTGCAGCTCGCCGATGTCGTGGGCAGAGTCGTGCGTGAGCAAAAGCTTTCCGCGATCGCGCGAATGATCTCGTTTCGGCCGACGTTGCAACCGGCGATGGTCATCGGCGATGCCGAAAAGTTGCGTACGGTCATCGACAATCTGGTGTCCAACGCAATCAAGTATTCGCCGCGCTCGGCGTCGATCGAGCTCACGCTGACCGCTGCGGACGGCTGCGCCGTGCTGGACGTCGCCGATCATGGACCGGGAATTGTGCCGTCCGAGCGCGAGCGGATATTCGATTCGTTCTATACCGGCGCCGCCCCGGTGGAAGGCAAGGTGAAAGGGTCCGGGCTTGGCCTCGCCATCACGCGCGAGTACGCGCTCGCGCATGGCGGTCGCGTCGAGGCGCTTGATCGCGGCGACGGCGCGCGCGGCGCGCGCTTCCGGTTGTGGCTACCGTTGGCGCCCGAACTGGCGACGCCACACACGCTTCCGCCGACAGGTACGCCGTTGACCATCGGCGGCCACGAATGAGCGCCGCCGGGCCGCTCCCAAGGCGCTCGGCCTTGCAGGCCGCGGCGTCGCGAGACGCGACGCCTCCTCGTTCCGTCCATGCCCACGCAGGTGGGCATGGAGCCGCGGAACTTGGCGCCCCTGGGGGGACAGCGCGCAGCGCGATGGGGGCCCATACGAGCGCCTGGTTCTGCCGCTCGTGGGTCGCGTTCGCGGCGCTGTTGCTTGCCGGGTGTGCGACGCCTCCTCCTATCGTCGCTGCCGACGACGACGAGCTGGAAATGGTGACGGTTCCGTCGCTGCTGGTCGAATACCCGCCGATCGAGCCGGTGGAGCCGCCGATTGCTTCGCCGACGGTGCCTCCAGCACCGGCACCCGCGCCTGTGCGGGCGCAAGCCGCAACCGCGCCAGGTCCAGTGGCCATGATTTCTCCTGCGCTCGTTGCCGTGCCGCCGGCGGCGGTCGACACTCCCGGAGAAGACGTGCAACTCATCCTGCTGCTGTCGGATCTCCAGCGTTTCGGCGGCATGGGTGCGGAAGAAGTCAGGCGCGAGCTGGGAACTGCAACGCAAGCGCTTGCGCGGCAACGAAACGACGTCAATCGGGTGCGCCTGGCGGTGTTGTACACGCTCATCCGGTCGAACCCCCAGGACGACCAGCGTGCGTTGCAACTACTCGAAAACGTGGCCAAAAGCAATCCCGGGACTCCGTCAATCAAGCAGCTTGCGGTCATCTTGCAGGCGCAGATTTCCGAACGCTTGCGCGCGGTCCGCGACGAGCAGCAAAAAGCCGACGCAGCGTTGCAAAAATTGGAAGCGCTGCGGCAAATGGAGCGCAGCCTCATTCGCGATCGCGCGCGCAGCGGCAGCGCCGGCGGCGGTGGGGGTGGCTCGGCTGGTGGCTCCGCCGGTGGCGGTGGTGGCGGTGGCGGTGGAGGCGGGCGGTGAGGCGAACATGACTGAGGCGATTCGATGAGCGGCGACATCCTTCTGGTCGACGACGACCCCGACCTGCTCAAGCTTATCAGCCTGCGCCTGGCATCGGCGGGTTACCGCGTCCGCACGGCCGAGAGCGGCGAGACGGCGCTGGCCGCGATGGCGATTGCGCGCCCGGCAGCGGTTGTGACCGATCTCCGCATGCCCGGGATCGATGGCTTACAGTTGTTCGACGCCATCCATCGGCAACATCCGGGTCTGCCGGTCTTGATCCTTACGGCGCACGGCACGATTCCCGACGCGGTCGCCGCGACGCAGCGCGGCGTGTTCGGATTTCTCACCAAACCTTTCGACAGTCAGGAGCTGCTCGCCAAAGTCGCTTCGGCGCTCAAGCTTTCCGGCGACGACACGGGTTCGGGCGACGTCGCCAGCCGCGAATGGCGCGCCGGCATCATCACGCGCAGCCCGCGCATGGACGACCTTTTGCGCCAAGCCAAACTGGTGGCGGACTCTGACGCCAGCGTGCTCGTATACGGCGAGTCCGGCACCGGCAAGGAGCTCCTTGCGCGCGCGATCCATCGGGCGAGCCGCAGGCGCGAAGCCCCGTTCGTCGCCGTTAATTGCGGCGCGATCCCGGGCGAGCTTCTCGAGTCCGAGCTCTTCGGCCACGCGCGCGGCGCGTTCACTGGCGCGGTGCAGGCGCACAAGGGTCTCTTCCAGGCAGCCGACGGCGGCACGCTGTTGCTGGACGAAATTGGCGATATGCCGCTCCCGTTGCAAGTAAAACTGCTGCGCGCGCTGCAGGAGGGCGAGGTCCGTCCCGTTGGCTCGACCCAGTCGATCCCGGTTGATGTCCGCGTCATTTCGGCGACGCATCGGGACCTCGATGCGCAGAAGGCGTCGGGTCAGTTCCGCGAAGACCTCTACTACCGGCTAAACGTCGTGTCGCTGCGGCTGCCGGCGCTCGCCGAACGACGCGAAGACATCCCGCTTCTGGCTGCGCATTTTCTGCGCAAGCTCGCCGAGCGGTACCGCAAGCCGGTACCCACGCTCGCGCCTGATGCGATGGCGTTGCTGGTGGCCGCGCCGTGGCCCGGCAATGTTCGGCAACTGCTCAATTTGCTCGAACAGGCGCTGGCGTTGGCGACGACGACGATGATTCCGGCGACACTCGTGCAGAACGCGCTCAAGGAGGATGCCGCGGCGCTGGTGCCGTTCGAAGAAGCGCGCAAGACGTTCGAACGCGAGTATCTGGTGCGCCTACTCAAGATCACCGGCGGCAATGTCACGCAGGCGGCACAGCTCGCGAAACGGAATCGAACTGAATTCTACAAATTGCTGCAGCGCCATCGCCTCGAGCCGGCGATGTTCAAGGAAGCCAAGAGCTAACGCGCGCGGCGCGTGTGAATCCACGGAAGGATGTCGTTGCACCACGACACCGCTTGTCAAATCGAATCAGCGGGTTAACGCAACCGTCACAAGAGGTGTCGGTGGCTTGCGACAATCGGACAGGTGAGACCCGTTTAATCGAGCGGGTCGCGGATCGTAGGCGACCGTTCCTCGTTGATTCAGTGACGTTACGCGGCTTAACCGACGGCCAATCAGCGTTGGCATGTCGCTTGCTTATATTTTTGCATAGAGTGTCGACTCAACGACCAGCCGATCATGAGTACGTTCGCCCCGGAATTCGCTCAGTACTGGCTGCCTCGCGTTACGGGGACGACGACCACCGGCGCGCAACCGGCACGACGCGACGAAGACAAGCGTGCCCAGGACGTCGCGTTGGAACAACTCGAGCACCGGGTGACCGCAGCGCGGAGCGTCGTGTAACCAATCCTCTCATCGTCCTGCGAGCCCGTCGCCTCGCGGCACGAACGTCCGGCTACGCATTTCGAAACCCCCTTGCCCGCCAGCCCTCCCGGCGGGTTTTTTTTCGGCTACGACACGCGCGTCGAACGGGACCCAAGCTTGCCTATTGAGCGGGCAAGCCGGTCGTGCGCGGTTTCGATGGCGGCTGCGGTCTTATCACGCCCGGCTCGTTTGAGGGTGGCGATCAAGCCCACCAGCGCCCCGTCGAGTTCGGCCGTGAGAACATGATCGCCCAGAGCCGTCAACGTGCGTAGCAGCAGGTCTTCGGCGCGGCGTTGTTGCGGCTCCGGCAACCGGTCGAACGTGAGATCCACGCTGCGCAGAATTTCGGCGATATTCTGGTGTTGCATCGACTCCGCACAGGAAACGGCAAGCGACTCGAACGCATTCATGAGCCGCGCGAATACATTGTCCTCGTAGACGATTGGCAATTTACGCATCGCCGGCCCCTCGTCGCGTTCATTCGACCAGCGGGCGAGCAGGTCGCGCAGGATGAATATCGTCAACTGTCCGGGATCCGGATCCGATTGCGCGGTTGAGATCGTCGTCCAGGCGATCGTTTCCAGCTCCTCGATCCCATCCAACGGGTCGAGCGTGATATCGCGCTGCCGCTTGGGCCGAACCGCTTCGTGCAAGACGCGGCCGACGGCGTCGGCGTCAGCCTCCAAGTGAGATTTGATTTCGGCCAAAACCTCTCCAAACGCGACGTAGGTGCCGACCGACACCTTCAGCACGACTTCGACCTCGGCCTCTGCTCGCGCCGCCGCCGCGGCGATCGCATCGACGTCGATGCGCGTGACGAAGCCGTTCTTGATGGCGTGAACGCGGACGTTCAAAGGCGCTGCGCAACTTGACGTGCGCCGGGTTTTGCGCAGGAGGCCCCTCTGCACCTTGCGCGCTCGCAGCACGTGATCGTGAATCGCCGCGATGATCACCACCGGGCGCATCTGATCGATGGTCGTATAGAACAGCACGAGCAGCATGTACAACGCCAACGCGGTCAAAACGATGGTGACGGCGCCGCCAAACGCCGGATTGATCGGCCCCGCAGTCGCCAACGTGACCAGAGCGTACAGCGTAAGCCCGACAAAGAACCCGAAATAAAATTGGTTGTGCCGCCGGCGCAGGAACTGATCGTAGACCTGGTGCGTCAGCGCGCTTGCCGCTTGTTGCAGCGCGATCAAGAGCAAAGTCACGGTGATCGAAGTCACCGTAAAGAGCCCGCC
>Ga0136617_10004535_pt1 | contig 12434 bp, 9 predicted proteins | sample AntDrymUQ3222106_2_FD_129672 | JGI IMG/M metagenome (GOLD analysis project Ga0136617, IMG submission 129672) | Polar desert sand microbial communities from Dry Valleys, Antarctica - metaG UQ322 (21.06) | ecosystem: Environmental > Terrestrial > Soil > Desert | place: Antarctica: Dry Valley...
CGAGACCCGTCAGCACGAGGACGATGATGATCGGCAAGAGCCAGTACTTCTTGTTGTATCTCAACATCTCCCACAACTGGAGTAGAACCCGGGATTTTGACATCTGCCAGTCACCTTCCTAGTACATCTTTTCGTAGTGCTTGGGGTCAGCGCGCCGCTCGGTGTAAGGCTTCCAGTAAGACTCCGCGCTGCGTGCTCGACGGTTCAAGGGATCGCCACCGAACATTCTTCTGACAAGGCCGATGGGCGTCACGAAGAGGAAGAAAACGATACTCAGAATAACCCGCGTCATCACGAAGCCCATCGCCTCGGCCAACCCCATCCAGAGGCGATTGGGCACGACGAGTGCTTTCGGATAGACTGCGCCCAAGATCGCGAGCGCGGCGCCTGCTGATAGCAGTAGGAACGAGAGCGCCAGATATTTGCCGCGATATAACCACCAGCCGCCGAGCGCTAAAAAAACGCCACCAACCAGTAGGCCGAAGTCGCGTTCGGAGCGATACGAACGTTTCTGTGGCGCTGAATGCAGTGCTCTCCCCCTCACCTTTAGCAAAACTTCTCTCTAAGAGTTTCCGCGGGCGCGCTTTTGCGGCTTCAATTCACGCTCTGATCGCCCGGCGATGCGAAACGTCACACCTTACAAAGAACCCAATGTAACCGTGCTTTCTTTTGAGCGTCAAGCGGCTCATCCGCCCCGCGACTCACAACGGGTCGGTGAAGTTTAAGCGGGCGAAGTGTGCGCGTCTCTTTTATCAACCTTGCAACTTCTGACAATGCGAACGTGCGTGGCGCACATGTTTGCGTTTCTTGACACTGTTTTGCGCACGCACCTATACTTCGTTACTTACTGAGCCAACAAAATTCCAGCAAAGCGATAGGAAATCATTCAAGCCAGAAGTTACCGCGATGCGCGCCGCCGCTGGATTTGATCTGAACTAAGGGGCGCGTCTCAGGCTCATCGAACTCTTCCCCGCTAAACATCTCATGCAAAAACTTTTCGTCACAGGCGGCGCGGGCTTCATCGGCTCGGCCTTTATTCGACTGGCGCTTGAGCGCTGGCCGGGTTGTGAAATCACAAACTTCGACGCGCTCACCTACGCGGGTAATCCAGACAACCTCGCGGGGCTCGACGAGACGCGCCACCGCTTCATCCGCGGCGATATTGCCAACGGCGAAGGGGTGCGCGTCGCGCTCGCAGAGGGCACGGACGCGATTTTCAACTTCGCCGCCGAGTCGCACGTTGATCGCAGTATCGAACGCGCGGACGATTTTCTGCGCACGAACATCATCGGCACGCAAGTCCTCCTCGACGCGGCGCGCGAGCGCGGCGTGCGCCGCTTCGTGCAGGTTTCCTGTTATGACGAACAAACTAGAGCTTTAACCAAGGCGGGGTTGAAAAGCTATTCGGAACTACAGCCAGACGATATAGTGCTGTCGCTCAACCCGCAGACAGGGGCAATAGAAGAAAAGAGAGTTTTGAAAGTCATCATCCAGAATTACGAAGGAGAAATGATCCATTTCAAGAACGCTTTAGTTGATATGCGTGTCACTCCGAATCATAGGATGTTGTTCAAGCAGAAAGGGCGAAAGGGACTTGGGACGATGCTTGTTGATGAAGCCCAAAATATTTTGGGTAAGAATTTCCTGTACTACCCGAAAGGGGTGTGGGAAGGCACAGCCGACACGTCAGTTGACGTTGCAGGAGTTGGCAAAGTTTCCACCAAAGAATTGTTCTACGTCGCCGGCGTCTTTCTCGGTGACGGCTTTATTGCCACGCAGCGCAAAGAGGTTCCCTCATTAACCGGCCTGAGCAAAAGCGAAAGTGATGAACACAGGCGCGATCCGTCCACCGGCAGATTCGGAAAGTGCGCCACCCGCGTGGGAACGAAAACCCATGTGATAAGCACAAGCTGGAGAATATTTTTCGATGTACCGGAACACGATAAAGCCAGAGGAAGATTGGAGCGCGCTTTAACGAATTTGGGAATTGAATGGAAAGCTCATTGGAATAAATCAGGCGAGCACATCTATTTCACTTCGAAAGAATGGACTGCTTTCTTCGAGCAGTTTGGCAGGGGTTTTCGATATAAGCACATACCCAATTGGATGCTCTCATTTGGAGGCGAAGCGCTTACAGCATTATTTGATGGACTGATAGACAGCGACGGGCACTTCAACAAATCCGGGAATCCCATCTTTTCAACTTCCTCCCCCCGCCTGGTGGAGAACATCTGTGAATTAAGTATCAAGTTGGGACTATCGCCAAGAATAGCGAAGCGGGATGTTTCTGCTGTTAGCTGGTTTGGTGCGGAAAATAGAGCGATTCGTGCTTCTACTGACGCCTATATAGTGCATTTCAGGCGCGGAAACATCGGGGTCGGGCAGAGAGATTATGTAAAAGAAAATTACCGGGGCAAAATCTGGTGCGTTAAAGTTGAAGACAATAAAAATCTGATAGTCGAGCGCAACGGCCAATTACAGTTCTGCGGTAACACTGATGAAGTGATGGGCAGTCTGCCCGAAGACGAGAGCGCGTTCTTCACCGAGGCCTCACCGTATGAGCCGAACAGTCCTTACGCCGCGTCGAAGGCCGCAGCGGAACACATGGTGCGCGCCGCGCGTCACACCTTCCGACTCGACACCATCATTACGCGTTGCGGCAACAACTACGGCCCGCGCCAGTTCCCTGAAAAGTTGATTCCGCTCTTGCTTTCAAACGCACTGCACGATGAAGCGATCCCCGTTTACGGCGACGGGCGAAATGTCCGCGATTGGATTTACGTAGAAGACCACTGCCGCGCCGTCATGCTCGCTTACGAGCGGGGCGAGGCGGGCGACATCTACAACATCGGCGCGCGCAACGAGCGGCGCAACATCGAAGTGGTCGAATCAATTCTCGGCGCGCTCGGCAAACCTGCGTCGTTGATTCGCTATGTCAAGGATCGCCCCGGCCATGATCGCCGCTATGCGATTGACCCGTCGAAGGTCGAACAAGAACTTGGCTGGAAGCCTGTGGAGACTTGGGAGAGCGGCCTTGCCAAGACAATTCAGTGGTATGCGGAGAACACGGAATGGATCGCGCGCGTGCGCGGCGGCGCGTATCGTGATTTTTACGCGCGTCAGTATGGCGCGGAGGTCGGCGGGAAGTGAGAATTATAATCACGGGAGCAGGCGGGATGGTCGCGCGTGCGCTCGCCACGCATTGCACTGAGCGCGGCGACGAAGTTTTCGCTCACACCCGCGAGACGCTCGACATCACAAAGCCCGACAACGTGCGCAACGTGTTCGAGAGCGCGCGACCGGAGGCGATTATCAACTGTGCCGCGTGGACGGACGTTGACGGCTGCGAGTTGAATCCTGAACGCGCCGTTTTGGTCAACGCTGAAGCCGTCGAAATTCTGGCAACTCACAGTCGTCTCGTGAACGCCTCGTTCGTTACCATCTCGACCGATTATGTTTTTGACGGCGACAAGGAAGGTTTTTATACCCAACGCGACTACCCCGAACCGCGAAGCGCCTACGGGATCGCCAAACTTCAAGGCGAGCGGCGAGCGGCGCGTGCCTCGGCGCGCACCGTTATCGTCCGTTCGGGCTGGATTTTCGGCTTAGGCGGGAGAAACTTTCTCGCTACCGCCGTCGAACGCGCGCGGCGCGGCGAACATCTCAAGGCCATCAGCGACGCCTACGGGACGCCGACTTATGCGCCACATCTGTCCGCGCGCTTGCGCGAACTGGCGGCACGCGATCTGCCCGGCACGTATCACGTCGTTAATAGCGGCGCGGGCGCGAGTTTTCTTGAGTTTGCGCGCGAGGCCGTGAGCGCGGCGGGCTTCAAAAATGTTGAGATCGAGAGTGTCCGCATGGATTCGTTGCAACGTCCCGCGCCGCGCCCGCGCAATTCGCGCCTGCGCTGCCTGCTCTCGGAGGCCATCGGCCTCGCACCCATGCCCGACTGGCGGGAGGCGCTCGGAGAGTTCGCTGCAAGCGGAAAGTAAGAAGTCAGGAGAAAGGGGGAAGAGTAAAAACGCGAGGTAAATTAAGTATCGCAGGGTTTTAATTTCCTTTACCCCTTCCCCTTTCTCCTCATATAACCTCCGGCCAGGGCGATCGCACGAAAAAAGTTATCTCACTGATGAGGCAGGAATTAAACAATTCCAACAACATCATTTGAAACTTTGAAGTGCAAGGGCTTCAACTGCTTACAAATTTAGATGCGTTTGCCCTATCCGGCCTTTACGCCTTCATCCTTTCCTTACTCTCTGTTATCATGCGTTGCTTGCATGTGTGCCCGACCGAGTTGGTATTTTTATAGTTCTAAGGTTGAAACAAGATGTCTCAAGATAATCGTCTGCTGCCGTTGACACCCGGTACGAATCTCGACCGCCCGTTGCGCGAATTGACGCATCCCGAGAAGCCGAACAACACCTACTCCCTCCCTGAGCCGACCCACCTGCGCGACTATCTCTCGGTCGTCTTGAAACGCAAGTGGCTCATCCTCAGCCTGCTCGTCGTCGTCACGTCGCTCGTCGCCATTCAGATGTATCGGATGCCGACAATTTATGAGGCTGAATCTACCATTCAAGTTGAGCAGAAAACCAAGAATCTCTTGAAGACCAAAGAACTGGTCTTAAACGCGCAGAACGACCCGGCCTACTGGGGCACACAGCTCGCACTGCTTAAAAACCCGCGCCTGCATCGTAAAGTGATCCTCGCACTCGACCTGCAAAACAACCCGGCGTTTTTCGGCGGGCAAGCGCGCCCGAGCCTCTTCGCCACCGTGCGTCGCATCTTCTCGCGTCAGAACCCGGAAGCCGCCCCCACGCCCGCCGGCGGACTCGCCGTAGTTGACGACGCTGCGGCAGGGATTACCACCAGTCCGGCTCAAGTCGACCAACTGACGCCGGAACAGACGGCACGGATGCTCGCCTACGAAGATGCCTTGAACGACAATCTCACGATTGCCCCGGTCGAGCGCACAAGCCTCGTCATGATCCGTTACCAGCACACCAACCCCGAACTTGCGATGAAGATCGCCGACACGCTCGCGCTCGTCTTCATCAACGACACCCGAGAACGCGAGATGGCCGGCTCGACTTCGTCTGCGGATCAACTCGCGAAGAGTATTACCGACCTGCAACTCGACATGCGGCAGAAGCAGGAACAGCAGATCAACTTCAGGAAGAATAACAATTTGCCGCTCGGTGAAATCGCGGGGCAGAACCTGACCGCCTCGATCCTGACGACCTCCACCGGCCAGTTGATGGAAGCCGAAGCGGAACGCAATAAATCACAGGCCGCCTATGAAGCCGCATTAGCCGCGCAGAAAGCCTCCGACATTTATGCTATCCCGGAAGTGCTGGCTAATAAACCGGTACAGGAGATGCGCGATAAGCTACGCGCGCTCGACGAACAACGCGCCGTGCTGCTCATGAAATACACTTCGGAATGGCCTGAGGTGAAGAAGATCGAGGAGCAGAAAATTCAAACCGAGCGGGCATTGGACAAGCAAGCAAAAGATATCGTCCGCTCGTTGCAGGCCACTTACCAATCGGACAGGTTGCGTGAGGAGCAACTGCGCTCAAGGAGTGCACAGGCGCGCGGCGCGGCCAACAGCCAGAGTCAGGCCGAACTCAGACTTGGCATCATCAATCAGGAATTAGAGACCACCAAGCAACTTTACAACACCGCCATCCAGAAGCAGAAAGAACTCGACATCACCGGCACGGATGTGCCGAACAACATCACCATCTCCACGCCCGCGCGCCGCGCCGAGATCGTCGGGCCCCCGCGCGTGCGCAATATCCTGATCGCGCTCCTGCTCGCGCTCAGCGCAGGCATCGGCCTCGCCTTCCTGCTCGACTATCTTGACGACACGCTCAAGTCTATCGAAGACGTGGATCGCCACATCCATCTGCCAACGCTCGCCTTGATTCCCGCGCCGCGCCAAGAACGCCGCATCCTGCCCGGTCGCTCGACTGCCGTGGCTGCAACGATAACCGGCCACGAGGGTACCGCGCTTGCGCTCATCGAAGAAAAACGCTCGCCCGTCGCCGAGGCTTATCGCCACCTTCGCACGTCGCTCCTGCTCTCCTCGGCGGGACAACCGCCGAAGACCGTCCTCGTCACTTCGAGCCAGCCGTCCGAAGGCAAGACGACGACCGCCGTCAACACCGCCGTCATGCTCGCGCAGACGGGCGCGGAAGTCGTGATCCTCGATTGCGACTTGCGCCGTCCGCGCATCCACTCGCATTTCGGGCTGCCGAACGCTCGCGGCGTGACGAACTACCTGTCGGGCGACGCGAACGTCAGTTCGCTCATCCAGCAGTATGACAAGTTGCCGAATCTCAAGATCATCACATCCGGCCCCGTCCCGCCGAACTCGGCGGAACTCTTAGGCTCCGAAGAGATGCGCCGATTGCTCGCGCTCCTCAGCGAAAACTTTGCGCACATTATCGTTGACTCGCCGCCCGCGATCTCCTTCACGGATGCTTCGATTCTTTCGACGATGGTGGACGGTGTGATGCTCGTCGTGCATGGCGGTCGCTCGTCGCGCGCTGTGGTGCGCCGCGCTAAGCAGCAACTCATGGATGTCGGCGCGCACATCTACGGCATCGTCCTCAACAACGTCAAGCTCGAATCCTCCGATTACTACTATTACTCCGGCTACTACTCGAGCTATTACGCCAACGAGGACGATGATCAGACAATCGCCACGGACGCGGACGAATTGGCCGAGGCCGCAAAATCGAAATAAGATAGTTTCAGGTTTCAAGTTTCAGGTTTCCCGTCTTTAACTTGAAACTTGAAACCTGAAACTTTATGAGAGAATTCTGCGCCATCGCCGACGACGTGAAACTGGGGCGCGACGTGCAAATTTACAACTTCGTCAATCTCTACGGCTGTGAGGTCGGCGACGAGACACGCATCGGCACGTTCGTGGAAATCCAGAAGGGCGCCAGCGTCGGCGCCCGTTGCAAAATTTCCAGCCACACATTCATCTGCGAAGGCGTCCGCGTGGAAGACGAAGTTTTCATCGGCCACGGTGTGCAATTCATCAACGACCGCTACCCGCGCGCCACTACTCCTGACGGCACGCCGCAGACGGAAGATCACTGGACCCTCGAACGTACCGTCGTCCGGCGCGGCGCATCCATCGGCACGGGCGCAACGATCCTCGGCGGCATCGAGATCGGCGCCGGCTCAATCGTCGGCGCGGGCTCAGTCGTCACCCGCGACGTGCCCGCCGGAGCGACGGTGGCAGGCAACCCGGCCAGAATATTGCGGAATGCGGATTTCGGATTGCGGAATAAAGATTGAAAGACGAATTGTTTTCTAATCCGCAATTGAAGAATCCGCATTCCGCAATCCGAAATCCGCAATATGAATGTTCCTTTCGTTGATCTGCAAGCGCAGTATCGCGCCATCAAGCGGGAAGTTGACGAGGCCATCGCGCGCGTCGTCGAGAGCGCGGCCTTTATTCTCGGTCGTGAGGTCGAGGCGTTCGAGGCGGCTTTCGCCGATTATCTGGGCGCGCGTTTTTGCGTCGGCGTGAACAGCGGGACGGCGGCGATTCAACTCGCCGTGACGGCTTGCGAAATTGGCGCAGGCGACGAAGTGATCGTGCCCGCCAACACGTTCTTCGCCACTGCCGAAGCCGTCTCGACTGCGGGTGCAACGCCCGTCTTCGTAGACGCCGATCCTGTCTCTTATACGATTGACGTAAACCACATCGAAGCCGCGATCACTGAACGCACGCGCGCCATCATCCCCGTCCATCTCTACGGGCAGCCCGCCGACCTCGACCCCATCTTTGAGATCGCCGCACGCCACAAACTATCCGTCATCGAAGACGCGGCGCAGGCGCACGGCACGCTCTACAAAGGCCGCCGCGTCGGCGCGCTCGGTCGCGCGAACTGTTTCAGTTTTTATCCCGGCAAAAATTTAGGTGCGTATGGCGAGGGCGGCGCGGTCGTGACAAACGACGCGGAAGTGGCGCGGCGCGTGCGCCTTCTGCGCGAACACGGCTCGGAGCAGAAGTATCGCCATGAGATCGTCGGCTACAACTTCCGCCTCGAAGGCATTCAAGGCGCGGTGTTGAACGTCAAACTAAAATACCTGAACGCCTGGAACGATCTGCGCCGCGCACATGCCGCGCGCTATCACGAACTACTGTCTGACGCGAACAACGGTGGCAATTCGATCATACTCCCGCAAGAGTTGCCTTACGCGCGCCACATCTATCATCTTTACGTCGTGCAAACGGGGGCGCGCGATGCGCTGCAAAAACATTTGAGCGCGGAAGATATTCAGACCGGCATTCACTATCCAATACCTGTCCACCTGCAACCCGCTTACCGTTCGCTCGGCCACGGGCGGGGCGACTTCCCCGAAGCCGAACGTCAGGCCGCGCGCGTCCTCTCGCTCCCGATGTTTCCCGAGTTGACCGATGCCCAAATCGTGCGCGTCGCGGAAGCCGTCTGCTCCTTCACCAGTAGTCAGTTGTCTGCCGCTCATGTTTAACTATCCCGCATGAACAAGCTCGCGCTTCGCCGGCAACGTTCAACTGCGACGACACAAACCACCGGCTGCCGGCTACCGGCTACCGGCTACTGTCTATGATCACCATCGGCGTCATCGGCTGCGGCTACTGGGGGCCGAATCTCATCCGCAACTTCGCGGAGAACGAGAGCGCCCGGCTGCGCTGGATTTGCGACACGGATGAGAAGCGCCTGCACACCATCGGTCGCCGCTACCCGGCCACGCACACCGTATCCGACTACAACCAACTGCTGGCCGACTCCGAACTCGATGCGGTGGTCATCGCCACGCCCGTCGCCACGCACTACAAGTTCGCCCGCGCCGCGCTCAATGTGGGCAAGCACGTCCTCATCGAAAAACCTTTCACGACGAACAGCCGCGAAGCCGGGGAGTTGGTGCAACTGGCGACAAAGCGGGGACTGACCCTGATGGTTGATCACACGTTTGTCTACACGGGCGCGGTGCGCCGCATCAAAGAGATCGTCGAGAGCGGCGAACTCGGCGAGTTGCTCTACTTCGACTCGGTGCGCATCAACCTCGGCCTCTTCCAGCGCGACATCAACGTCGTCTGGGATTTAGCCCCTCATGATCTCTCGATCATGGATTACCTCGTCGCGCGTCAACCCGTTGCCCTGACGGCGACGGGCAGCAGCCACATCGAAGCCGGAATCGAAAACATCGCCTACGTAATGCTGCGCTTCGCCGATTCTTTCATCGCGCATTTTCATTTCAACTGGCTCTCGCCCGTCAAAATTCGCCGCACGCTTATCGCCGGAAGCCGCAAGATGATCGTCTACGATGACATCGAGCCGACAGAGAAAGTGCGCGTCTATGACAAAGGCGTGACAACGAACCGCACGGAAACCGACACCGACAAGGAAGCGGCCTACCAGACGCTCGTCAGCTATCGCACCGGCGACGTGTGGGTTCCGAAACTCGACTCGACGGAAGCCTTAACGCATGTCTCCGCCGAATTCCTCGACGCCATCACGCAAAAACGCGCCCCCTTGACCGATGGCGCGGCGGGCCTTCGCGTCGTGCGTCTGCTCGAAGCCGCGCAGGAGTCAATCAATCAAGGCGGCAGATTGATTGAGTTATAAAGTAAGTTGATAAAGCCCCGGCAGTGGCTGTCCGAACCTTATCTTCTTCGATCCGCTTTGATAAATTGGAAAGTTTAATGACCCAAGCATCAGCGCAAATGAACGTACCGCTGCTCGATCTGAAACAGCAGCACGCCGCTTTGCGCGAAGAGTTGCGCGCGGCGACGGATCGCATCATTGATTCACAACAGTTCGTTTTAGGCGAAGAAGTGCGCCTGCTTGAAGAGGAGATCGCGCGCTATTCGCAAGTGAAGCACGCCGCCGGTTGCGCTTCCGGTTCGGATGCGCTCCTGCTCGCGCTGATGGCTCTCGACATCAAAGCGGGCGATGAAGTGATCACGACGCCGTTCAGTTTCTTCGCCACCGCCAGTTCGATTGCGCGAGTTGGCGCACGCCCCGTCTTCGTGGACATCGAACCGCGCACCTACAACCTCGATCCGTCGCTTGTCGAAGCCGCAATCACCGAACGCACGCGCGCCATCATCCCCGTGCATCTCTACGGCCAGTGCGCGGAGATGGACGCCCTTCTGGAAGTTGCCGCGCGCCACGAGTTGCCCGTCATCGAAGATGCGGCGCAGGCCATCGGCGCGGAGGATGCCGGAAGATGCGCCGGGTCAATGGGGGCGATTGGTTGTTTCAGTTTTTACCCGACAAAGAATCTTGGCGGCGCGGGCGACGGCGGCATGCTCACAACCAATGATGACTCCCTCGCCGCACGTTTGCGTCGCTTGCGTGTTCACGGCGGCGCGACCGAATATATCCACCGGGAAATCGGCATCAACAGTCGGCTCGATGCGTTGCAGGCGGCAATCTTGCGCGTCAAACTGCCCCATCTCAATAGTTGGTCACAAGGCAGGCGCGAGCGAGCGCAGACGTATTCACTGCTCTTGACGAAGGCGTATCTCGCTTTCGATTTGCGCGCGCCATTTATCCGCGAAAACGCCCGGCACATCTTTCACCAATTCGTCGTGCGCGTCCCCGAACACCGCGATGCGCTCATCGAGCATTTGAAGGCGCACGGCGTCGGCGTCAAAATTTACTACCCCGTGCCGCTGCATTTGCAGGAGTGCTTCGAGTATTTAGGCTACCGCGAGGGCGCGCTTCCCCTGGCGGAACGCGCCGCACGCGAAACACTGGCCTTACCGATCTACCCGGAACTCCGGCTCGAACAACAGCAATACGTGGTTGACGTGCTCAAACGCTTTCGTCCCTGACGCGATAAGCATCAAACGCGCCGTCGCGATCTTATTTTCGGAGAACAACGCTTGAGCAAGAAGGCATTAATCACAGGCATCACGGGGCAGGACGGCAGTTACCTCGCCGAACATCTCCTCTCGCTCGGCTACGAAGTACACGGCCTGGTGCGCCGCGTCGCGCTCGAAGACGCCGCGCGCCGCTTTACGCGCATCAGTCATTTGCTTGACCGCATCGAACTTCACGCCGCGAGCCTCGAAAGTTATCCTTCGATCTTTCACGTCATCAGCCAGCATGAGTTCGACGAGTGCTATCACCTCGCCGCGCAATCGTTCGTCGCCGAGTCGTTTGCCGACGGCTTCTCGACGATGAGCACGAACATCAACGGCACGCATTACATGCTCGCCGCCCTGCGCGAACTGCGACCGCATTGTAAGTTCTACTTCGCGGGGTCGTCGGAGATGTTCGGCAAAGTCGCGGAGACACCGCAGACGGAGACGACGCGCTTCCATCCGCGCTCGCCTTACGGTATCAGCAAAGTGGCGGGCTTCGACCTCACGCGCAACTACCGCGAGGCTTACGGGATGTTCTGCGCAAGCGGCATGCTGTTTAACCATGAAAGTCCCCGTCGCGGCTACGAGTTCGTCACGCGCAAGATCACTTCGACCGTGGCGCGCATCAAACTGGGCTTAGCGGGTGAACTCAAACTCGGCAACCTCGACGCGCAACGCGACTGGGGGCACGCCAAAGATTATGTCCGCGCGATGTATCTCATGCTGCAACAGAGTGCGCCGGACGATTACGTCGTCGCCACGGGCGATACGCACACGGTGAGAGATTTCTGCGAGCGTGCGTTCGCGGAAGTCGGACTCGATTACGAGCAGTATGTAATAATTGACGAGCGGTTTTTGCGTCCGGCGGAAGTTGACCTGCTCATCGGCGATGCGTCGAAGGCGCGCCGCGAACTGGGCTGGCAACCGGAATACACGTTCGCCGGGATGATCCGTGAGATGGTCGCCGCCGACATGGAAGTAGCCTCGCGTGAGAGCGGCAGGTCGAACATGGCGCGGAGTCTTTAAGCTGCCATCGGGCGTTGAGACACTTTGGGCAGGACGCGCCCCGTCAAGACCTTTCTCCCGCGTGATATAATCGCCCTTGCATCAGTCTCCTAAAAAACCTCGCGACAAATCAAAGTCGCGGCTGTAACGCCAGTTATCTTTGAAGTCACAGATGAGTTCTCACGATTCAACATCCGACGCGCGCACGGGCACGGTGAAAGGGCCGGGCGAGCGTCCGCACGAGTTCCTCTTCATCACGGCGGACAACCGGCGCGCGCGCATCGGCGAATTCGTTTATTACCTCGCGCACGACGGCGCGGACGAGCGGCAAATTCTCGGCAACATCACTTCAAGGCGGCTTGTGCGCAATCTGCCCGATGCATTTTTGTCCGACCCGGAGACGCCGCCCGCCGTCATCTCTGCGCTCATCGGACTCGACGCGGAAGGTTGCGAACTCTACGAGATCACGGTCGAGACCATAGGCTATTTCAGCCGGCAGATGGGCGACTTTGTCAACCCGCGCATCCCGCCGAACGCAGGCGAC
>Ga0136617_10004537_pt1 | contig 12433 bp, 12 predicted proteins | sample AntDrymUQ3222106_2_FD_129672 | JGI IMG/M metagenome (GOLD analysis project Ga0136617, IMG submission 129672) | Polar desert sand microbial communities from Dry Valleys, Antarctica - metaG UQ322 (21.06) | ecosystem: Environmental > Terrestrial > Soil > Desert | place: Antarctica: Dry Valley...
GAACGTTCGATTGGGATAGGTCCTACTGGCGGGTCCCGATGTGATGATCTTGCTCATGTCCGGCCCCCGCTTTTCGGTCCAGTTCGTGTGAGAGTGCCGCGAGTGTTGTGACCGGCTTTGGGGGTTGTGATGCCTGGTAAGCGGTACTCGACTGAGCAGATCGTGGCGAAGCTACGGGAGGCGGAGCGGCTGCAGGGGCAGGGGGCGACTGTCCCGTTGGTGTGCAAGAAGCTCGGGGTCTCGGAGCAGACGTTCTACCGGTGGCGGTTGAAGTACGGGGCGTTGAAGGAAGACGAGGCGCAGCGGTTGAAGGCGCTGGAGCTGGAGAACGCCCGGCTCAAACGCATTGTGGCTGAACAGGCTTTGGACATCTCGATGCTCAAGGACTTGCAACGGGGAAACTGGTGAGCCCGGACAGGCGCCGGGCCGCGGTGGGGCACTTGCAGCGCAGGTTCAAGGTGTCCCAGCGGCGCGCGTGCCTGGTGGTCGGGCAGATCCGCTCGACCCAGCGCTACCACCCGGTGCCCACGGACTTCGAGACCAGGTTGGTCAAGGCGATGAACGCCGAGGCGCAGACGCACCCGAGGTGGGGCTACCGACGGATCCACGCCTTGCTCGTGGCCGATGGGTGGGCGGTCAACCTCAAGCGGATCGAGCGGCTGTGGCGCGCCGAAGGTCTAAGAGTGCCGCCGCGGCGGGTCAACCGCCCCGGCGGCAAAGGCCCAGGTCAGGATGGCAACAGTGCGTGGGCGCGGCCGGCGCTGGCACCGGGTCACACCTGGTCCTATGACTTCGTGTCCCTGCGCACCAACGACGGGCGGTCGTTGCGGTTGCTCAACGTCGTCGATGAGTACACCCGGGTCTGCGTCGGGTTCCACGTCGCCCGATCGATCGGGGCGAGGGCGGTGATCGCCACCCTGGACCGGCTCTTCACCACCCACGGGGCACCGGTGGTGATCCGCAGCGACAACGGCCGGGAGTTCGTCGCCGACACCGTCGTGGCCTGGTTGCGTGAGCGCGGTGTCGAGGCGGCGTTCATCGCGCCGGCCTCTCCGCAGCAGAACTGCTACGTCGAACGGTTCAACGGTGCGATGCGCGATGAGCTCCTCGACGGGGAGACCTTCGACTCCGTCCTGGAGGCCCGAGTCGTGATCGGGCGCTGGACCGAGGACTTCAACACCCAGCGCCCGCATCGTGGCCTGCGAATGGCCACGCCGCTAGCCTTCGACCGAACCGAACGACAACGACTCCGAGACCGTGATGAGGGGGGCGGATGAGAGTCCCTGCCACCACATCTCGTGGACCAAGATCATCGACCCTGCGGCCGCCCGGCCGGGCCGACTCTCACAACCCCTGGACCAAACGCAGGGGGCCGGTCACCAGTGTCAACCAGACCCTGCGCAGACCCTTACTTAGGCCGCTGACCTGCGGCTTTTCCGGTGGGCGCAGACGGATTTGAACCGCCGACCGCCTGTTTGTAAGACAGGAGCTCTACCGCTGAGCTATGCGCCCGTGCGCCGACCAGCCCAGACTACCGGCGCGTCACAGCGCCGCGACGGCCTTGCGGACGTCATCGATGTCACGTGCGTCCGGGATCTCGTTGACGACCGCCCAGCGCACGATCCCGTCGGTGCCGACCAGGAAGCTTCCCCGTCTGGCGGCGCCGGCCTGCTCGTGCAGGACGCCGTAGGCCGAGGCGACACCGCCGTGGGGCCAGAAGTCTGCGAGCAACGGGTAGGAGAAGCCCTCCCGCTCGGCGAACACCCGCTGGGAGTACATCGAGTCGACCGAGATCGCGAGCAGGGCGACGTCCCGGCTCTCCAGCTCCGCCCGCTCGGTTTCCAGCGCATGCAGCTCGCCAACGCAGACGCCGGTGAAGGCGAACGGGTAGAAGACGAGCAGGACGGCCTTGTTGCCGCGGAAGGACGAGAGCCGGACGAGCTGGCCGTGCTGGTCCTTGAGCGCGAAGTCCGGCGCGACCGCGCCCACCTGAATCGGCGGCAACGACGCCGTCAACGGCCGGAGCGGCGGGACGCCAGGCGCGTGCCCGACCAGTCGCTCGCGGCGCTGATGCTGCTGGTCTGGTGCAGGCCGGCCGTTGGGGCGGCGTCGGCAATGTCGCTGGGCTCGACGTGCCCCGCCCGGCCTGCCTTCGGCGTCAGCACCCAGACGACGCCGCCGTCACCCAGGGAGACCAGCGCGTCCACCAGGGCGTCGACCAGGTCGCCGTCGTCGTCGCGCCACCAGAGCAGGACCACGTCGACGACCTCTTCGAAGTCCTCGTCAACAAGCGGGCTACCAGTGAGCTCGGCGACGGCCGCGCGCAGCGCCTCGTCGCAGTCCTCGTCGAAGCCGAGCTCCTGGACGACCTGGCCGGAGCGAATGCCCAGCCGTGCCCCCAGATGGCGCTGTCCTTCCGCGTGATCCGCGGTCGCGCTCACCGAGTCCTCCACTGCGTCGCTGTCCGGCCCGCGATCGGGCCCGTCGGGTCTGTCGCGCGTAGTCCACACGCCACGGGCCCGTCGCGCAAGCGCTTCGGGCCCACAGGTGGGAATCAGGACGCCCCGGAGGGCGGGGATCAGGCCGGGACGGCCTTGACCAGCTTCGCGAACACCACGACGTTGTCGAGGTAGCGGTCGTTCTTCTTGTCGTAGGTGCCACCACAGGTGATCAACCGGAGCCCGGCGTGGTTGATGCTGCCGTAGACCTCGTCGGTCGGGAACTTGTTCTTCGCCACCTGGGTGACCTTCTCGACCTCGAAGACCGCCGTGCTGCCGTTGCGGCGCTCGACCTCGATCTGCTGGCCGGGCTTCATCGAGCCCACCTTGAAGAACACAGCCGGGTCGCCGTCCCAGGTGACGTGGCCGGCGATGACCGCGGGGCCGAGTGCCCCGGGCGCGGGGCCACCGACGTACCAGCCGGTCTTGTCCGGGTCACGCGGCACCGACAGGTTCTTGTCGGGCTCCAGGTCGAGGCGCTCCATCGAGCTGGTGACCTTCAGGTCGGGGATGGAGATGCTGACCGGCGGCGAGCCGGCCATCTCGGGGCCGACCGGGCCTTCCTGCAGCGGCTCGGCGGGGGCCTGCGACGCGGGTGGCCCGGGGGCGTCCGAAGAGGTCGTGCCGTCGGTCTGCGCCGACGGAGGAGCGGGGTCCTGCGAGAGGAACCCAGCGGTCAGCAGCCCGGCCGCGACCAGACCGGCCACCCCGGCCGCCGCCGACGCCAGCAGGCGTCGGCGGCGGACCGTGGTGTCCGGCTCGGAAGGAGGTGCCACGGGCTCAGGCTGCTGACCGGTCATGGGAGTCTCAGCCTGATATCAGCTAGATCAGCTGGTCGGCTGAAGGCGACGACGGTAGACGAGCGCACCGCCGACACCGGCGAGGGCGACGCCACCGAGCGCGAAGAGCGCAAGCGACTCAGGGCCCTCGGTGGAGCCGGCGCCGGTCTCGACGCCGCCGGTCGGAGCTGCACCAGCAGATGCACCGGAGACCGTCCCGCAGGTGGCGGGGTTGGTGCCTTCCTCCGGAACGCCATCGACGCCCAGGGACTTGGCGAAGGAGGACTCGCCCAGCGCCTCGAGGTCGTACATGTCGTTGCCGTTGGCGTCCAGGCCGTGCTGCACGATGTGCAGGTTGCGCAGCGCGTCGCCAGCACCCTCGGGCAGGTCGAACGTCCGCTCGTAGGACAGGTTGCCGTCCGCGTCGGCGACCGGGAAGCGCTCGAGCGCGAGGCCACTCTCCGCGCTGGTGTCACCCTTGGTGGTCAGCGAGATGATGATGTCGCCGTAGTCCGGCAGACCCTCTTCGGTGTTGACCTGGCCGTCATCGTCCGCGTCGGCGTCCGACGTCGGGCAGGTGAAGTCCTTGGCCTCGTCGAAGGAGCCGTGGAAGTGCTGGGCGTGGGGCGAGTCGGGGGTGAACCCGGAGCCCTCGATCGAGATGGTCATCTCGTCGCCGTCGATGCTGACATCGGCAGTGGCCGTGGAGCCGCTCTCGTTGCCCATCGTGTCGGTGAGGTCGATCGTGTAGTTCTCGGCTGCGAACGCGCTGGTCGAGCCGGTGAGGCTCAACGCGAGGGCGGCGGGAAGCGCGAGGAAAGCCTTGGTCGTGGTGCGCACGGTGCTGTCCTTCCGATAGTCCGTCGACCCTCTGTTGGGCCGTTATAGGGACTTCGGGGCTGCCGCAGGGCCCGGATTGGGTAGTTCGCGACGTTTCTGGGTCACCCGGGCAGGAAGGACAGCCGCACGCTGCGCTCAGCGTTGTCCCGGTTGAGGTCGACCAGGCAGACGGACTGCCAGGTGCCGAGCGCCATGGTCCCGCCGACCACGGGGATGCTGGCGTACGGCGGGCACAGTGCCGGCAGGACGTGGTCCCGCCCGTGGCCGGGCGAGCCGTGCCGGTGCCGCCACCGGTCATCGGGCGGCAACAGCTCGCGCAGGGCGGCGAGCAGGTCGGTGTCGCTGCCGGCGCCGGTCTCCAGGATCGCCAGCCCGGCCGTGGCGTGCGGCACCCAGAGGTGCAGCAGCCCGTCTTCCGGTCCGAGGTCGGCCAGGAATCGCTCACACTCACGGGTCAGGTCCAGGACCGACTCCTGCGACCCGGTGCTGACCTCGATCACCCTGCTGTCCATGAGCCCACCATGGCCGGAGGACGACACCGAGGGGAAGGGGATACGGTCGGGGTATGGCCTCTGGAGCAGACGGACAGGACGGGCAGGACGGGCAGGAACGGCCTCCGCTGATCAGCAACGGCCTGCCCAGCCAGCTGCTCGACATCGACCCGGCCGAGACGGCGGAGTGGCTCGAGTCGCTCGACGCGGTCGTCGAGCACGGCGGACGCAACCGGGCCCGCTACCTGATGCTGAGCCTGCTCCAGCGGGCCCGCGAGCAGAACGTCGGCGTGCCCAGCCTGCGCAGCACCGACTACATCAACACCATCCCGCCGGAGTCCGAGCCGTGGTTCCCGGGCGACGAGCACGTCGAGCGCCGCATCCGGGCCTACAACCGGTGGAACGCCGCGATCATGGTCCACCGGGCGCAGCGGCCCGAGATCGGTGTCGGCGGCCACATCTCGACCTACGCGTCCGCCGCCAGCTTCTACGAGGTCGGCTTCAACCACTTCTTCCGCGGCAAGGACCATCCGGGCGGCGGGGACCAGATCTTCTACCAGGGTCATGCCTCCCCCGGCATCTACGCGCGCGCGTTCCTCGAAGGACGGCTGACCGAGAACCAGCTCGACGGGTTCCGCCAGGAGCTCTCCCACCCGGGCGGGGGGCTGCCGTCGTACCCGCATCCCCGCCTGATGCCGGACTTCTGGGAGTTCCCGACCGTGTCGATGGGGCTGGGCCCGCTCAACGCGATCTACCAGGCCCGCTTCAACCGCTATCTGCACAACCGGGGAATCAAGGACACCAGCCAGCAGCACGTATGGGCCTTCCTCGGCGACGGCGAGATGGACGAGCCGGAGTCGCTCGGCGCGATCGGCATCGCGGCCCGCGAGGAGCTGGACAACCTCACCTTCGTCATCAACTGCAACCTGCAGCGCCTCGACGGGCCGGTCCGCGGCAACGGCAAGATCATCCAGGAGCTGGAGTCGTTCTTCCGGGGAGCCGGGTGGAACGTCATCAAGGTGATCTGGGGTCGCGAGTGGGACGCTCTGCTCGCTGCCGACACCGACGGCGCGCTGGTCAACCTGATGAACATCACCCCCGACGGGGACTACCAGACCTACAAGGCCGAGGACGGCGCGTTCGTGCGCGAGCACTTCTTCGGCCGCGACCCGCGGACCCGCAAGATGGTCGAGCACCTCTCCGACAAGGAGATCTGGGGCCTGTCCCGCGGCGGCCACGACTACCGCAAGATGTACGCCGCCTACGACGCGGCCACCAAGCACACCGGGCAGCCGACCGTGATCCTGGCCAAGACCATCAAGGGCTGGACGCTGGGCTCGCACTTCGAGGGCCGCAACTCCACGCACCAGATGAAGAAGCTGAAGAAGGAGGACCTGATCGGCTTCCGGGACCGGCTCTACCTCGACATCCCGGACTCCGCGCTCGACGAGGTCCTGCCGCCCTACTTCCATCCGGGCAAGGACTCCGACGAGATCGCCTACATGCACGAGCGGCGCAAGGCGCTCGGCGGCTCGATACCGCAGCGCCGGCTGACGGCCGAGCCGCTGGTGCTGCCCGGCGACCCGGTCTACGACGTGATGAAACGCGGTTCGGGCAAGCAGCAGGTAGCGACCACGATGGCGTTCGTTCGGCTACTCAAGGACCTGGCAAAGGACAAGGAGATCGGCTGGCGGTTCGTGCCGATCATCCCTGACGAGGCGCGCACCTTCGGCATGGACTCGTTGTTCCCGACGATGAAGATCTACTCGCCGCACGGCCAGAACTACACCTCGGTCGACCGCGAGCTGATGCTGTCCTACAAGGAGTCCGAGCAGGGCGTCATCCTGCACGAGGGCATCAACGAGGCGGGTTCGACCGCGTCCTGGACGGCGGCCGGCTCGTCCTATGCGACGCACGGCGTGCCGATGATCCCGATCTACATCTTCTACTCGATGTTCGGCTTCCAGCGCACCGGCGACGGCTTCTGGGCCGCCGCCGACCAGATGTCCCGGGGCTTTGTGCTCGGTGCCACGGCCGGCCGCACGACGCTCAACGGCGAGGGGCTCCAGCACGAGGACGGCCACTCGGTCCTGCTGGCCTCGACCAACCCGGCATGCGTCGCCTACGACCCGGCCTTCTCCTTCGAGCTGGGCCACATCGTGAAGGACGCCCTGCGCAGGATGTACGGCGAGCAGGCTGAGGACGTCTTCTACTACCTCACGCTCTACAACGAGCCCTATGTGCAGCCGGTCGAACCCGAGGGGGTGGACGTCGAGGGCATCCTGCGCGGCATCCACCGCTACTCCCCCGCTCCGGAGGGCGACGGCGCGAAGGCCCAGCTGCTGGCGTCCGGCGTGTCCGTCCAGTGGGCGCTCGAGGCGCAGCGGCTGTTGCAGGAGGACTGGAACGTGCAGGCCGACGTCTGGTCGGTCACCTCGTGGAACGAGCTCCGCCGCGACGGCCTCGAGTGCGACGAGCACAACTTCATGCAGCCCGAGGGGGACCTGCGCCAGCCCTACGTCACGCGCACCCTGGAGGGCGCGCCGGGGCCGTTCGTCGCGGTGTCGGACTTCCTCCGGGCCGTGCAGGACCAGATCGGTCAGTGGGTGCCGGGCGACTTCGCCTCCCTGGGCACCGACGGCTTCGGGCTCTCCGACACCCGGGGCGCGCTGCGACGGCACTTCAAGGTCGACGCGTGGTCCATCGTGGTCAAGACGCTCGGCGAGCTCGCCCGGCGCGGCGAGGTCAAGCAGGAGGTCCTGCGCGAGGCGATCGAGCGCTACCAGCTCGGAGACGTCACCGCGCCCCCGGCTGGCGAGACCGAGGGCAGCTCCGAATAGCTCTTCGCAACTTGTCAGACTCTTGTGGCCCTATAGGGGCACCACGGTCTGACAAGTCGCGGGTTCGGGTCAGCCGGTCAGGTCGGCGCGCATCTCCCACACCAGAACTTCGGCGTCTCCGCTGGCGGTGACCTGTTGCCCTTCGGCGGCGGTGATCCGGGCGGCGTCGCCGGTGTCCAACCGACCTGCACCCTCGAGGTCGACCACGCCGCGGGCGACGTAGAGATGCACGTAGGGCGCGGTGGGCAACACGACCGACTCACCGTCGGCCAGGCGCGCCGCGAACAGTGCCGCGTTCTTCTGCCGGATCCGGATCGCCGACTCGCTGCGGTGACGCTCCATCCCGGACGCCACAGTCACCAGGCCACCGCGGGACAGCTCGTCGGTGATGTCGAGCTGCTCATAGCCGGGCTCGATGCGTGACTCGTCGGGTGCAACCCACATCTGCACGAAGTGCACCGGCGTGATGTCGCGCACGGCGTCGGGCGTGATGACCGAGGTCGGGCGGTCGTTCTTCTCCGAGTGCAGGATGCCGGTCCCGGCGCTCATCCGTTGCGCCAGACCGGGATAGATGACCCCGTTGTGCCCGATCGAGTCCTGGTGCACCAGTCCGCCGTCCAGCACCCAGGTGACGATCTCCATGTCGCGGTGCGGATGGGTCTCGAACCCGGTGCCCGGCGCAACCACGTCGTCGTTGGACACGAGCAGCAGGCCGAAGTGGGTGTTGCCCGGATCGTAGTGCGGCCCGAACGAGAACGAGTGCTTGGAGTCCAGCCAGCCCAGCCGGGTGGCGAACCGCTCGCCGTTGCGTTGCACATCCAGGTCGGCTGGAGCACATTGGTCACGATCGGGCCCTTTCGTCGTCGGATCGAATAGTTGTCCGCGCAACAAGGGCCGGGACGCCGTTGTTCCACCCGGTTCGCGACGGCGCTCTCATCAGGCCCGACCCGCCCAGGCGAGCAGCTCTTTGACCGGTTTGGTGTTCACGATCGAGTCCACCGGCACCTCGCACTCCTCCGTGCGCTCGCAGCCGAACGGCTGCCAGTCCAGCTGACCGGGCGCGTGCGCGTCGGTGTCGATCGAGAACAGGCAGCCGGTCTCGACCGCGAGCCGCAGCAGCCGACGGGGTGGGTCCAGCCGCTCCGGGCGACAGTTGATCTCGACCGCGACCCCGAACCGGCGGCACGCCTCGAAGACCAGTTCGGCATCGAACTCCGACTCGGGGCGCACCCGCCCGCCCCGACCCTGCGACGTGACATTGCGCCCGGTGCAGTGGCCGAGGATGTCGGTGTGCGGGTTGGCCACCGCGGCGACCATCCGGGCCGTCATCGCATCGCCGTCCATCCGCAGCTTGGAGTGAACGCTCGCCACCACGACGTCGAGTCGCGCGAGCAGCTCGTCCTCCTGGTCCAGCGAGCCGTCGTCGAGGATGTCGACCTCGATGCCCGTGAGCAGCCGGAACGGCGCGAGGCGATCGTTCACCTCGGCCACCACGTCGAGCTGCTGACGCAGCCGCTCAGGTGACAGCCCGCGCGCCACCGTGAGGCGCGGTGAGTGGTCGGTGAGGACCAGGTAGTCGTGGCCGAGATCGCGGGCCGCGAGCGCCATCTCCTCGATCGGGCTGCCCCCGTCGGACCAGTCCGAGTGAGTGTGGCAGTCACCCCGCAGCGCGGCCCGCACCGCGGCGCCCCCCTCGGTCACCGGCGCCGACGCCGTCCCCTCGAGCCGGGCGAGATAGGCCGGCACCTGCCCGTCGTACGCCTCCCGTGCCGCCGTGGCGGTCTTGTCCCCGACACCCTTGAGCTCGGTGAGCGAGCCACCGCTGATCCGGGCCGCGAGCTCGCCGGGAGGCAGTGCGGCGAGCGCGGCCGCGGCGGTGCGGAAGGCCTTGACCCGGTACGTCGGCTCGTGGGCCCGTTCGAGCAGGAAAGCGATCCGGCGCAGCGCCTCGACGGGGTCCACCCGAGCACGGTAGCCAATGCACCGGTTTGTCGCTCCGCCACAACTAGGCTTCCCCCATGGCACGCCGCTCCCCGGCCACCGTGCGCCGCCTCGAGCGCAGCATGGGCACCCTCGCCGACGCGGCGATCGCCCGGATGGACGAGGCGCTGCCCTGGTACCGCGCGATGCCGGCCGAGAACCGCTCGTGGGTCAACCTGGTCGCCCAGGCCGGTGTCGCGGCTTTCGTGGAGTGGTTCCGCCACCCTGACGCTGCGCAGGCGATCAGCGCCGACGTCTTCGGCACCGCGCCACGCGAGCTGACCAGGTCGGTGACCCTGCAGCAGACCGTCGAGCTGGTGCGGGTGGTCATCGCGGTCGTCGAGGAACAGATCGGCCAGATCGTGGCGCCCGGTGAAGAGGCGGTGCTGCGCGAAGCCGTCCTGCGCTACTCCCGCGAGATCGCCTTCGCGGCGGCGGAGGTCTACGCGCAGGCCGCTGAGGCCCGTGGCGCCTGGGACGCCCGACTCGAGGCGCTCGTCGTCGATGCCTTGCTGCGCGGTGAGGCCGACGACTCCCTGCGCTCGCGCGCCGCGGCGCTGGGCTGGGGAGCGTCGGAGTCGGTGGTCGTCGTCGTGGGCCAGACCCCGGACGCCGAGCCGGAAGTCGTGGTCGACGAGATCCGGCGCGTCGCCCGCGCCAGCCACCTCGACGTGCTGACCGGCGTTCAGGGCGACCGATTGGTCGCGGTCCTCGGTGGCGGCAGCGACCCGGTGCGCGCTACCCGTCAGCTGGTCGCGCAGTTCGGGCCTGGTCCGGTCGTGGTCGGTCCGGCGGTGCCCGACCTTCTCGCCGCCGGACGCAGCGCGGCCGCTGCGGTGGCCGGCCTGCTGGCCGCGCCAGCCTGGCCGGAGGCTCCGCGGCCGGTGCTGGCCGACGACCTGCTGCCCGAGCGGGTGCTCGCCGGCGACTCGATCGCCCGCCAGACCCTCGTGGACGACGTCTACCGGCCGCTGCAGACGTCGGGCTCGGCGTTGCTCGAGACCCTCGCCGCCTACCTGGAGCAGACGGCTTCCCTGGAGGCGACCGCACGAGTGTTGTTCGTGCACCCCAACACGGTTCGCTACCGGCTGCGTCGCGTCGGCGAGATCGTCGGCTACGTGCCCGGGGACCCGCGAGATGCGTTCACTCTGCGACTGGCCCTGGCGGTCGGACGGCTGGCTGATGGCGGACCGCTATTGTAGGGAACCTCCAAAGGGATCGGTCCAGTTTCGTCAGGCCCCACACCCGCACGGCGGCCCGGGTCCGGAAGGGTGGGAGCCGTGCTTGTCATCGTCGCCCCCGGCCAGGGAGCCCAGTCCCCCGGCTTCCTCGCCCCCTGGCTCGAGCTGGCGCACTTCGAGGACCGGCTTCGCTGGCTCTCCGCCTGCGCGGGGCTGGACCTGGTGCGCTACGGCACGGAGGCCGACGCCGAGGAGATCAGGGACACCGCAATCGCGCAGCCGCTGCTGGTGGCAGCCGGCCTGGTTTCCGTGTTGGAGATCTTCCCGCACCCGTCCGACGCGTTCCACGTCGTCGGCGCCACCGCAGGTCACAGCGTCGGTGAGATCACCGCGGCTGCGGGCGCCCGGGTGATCACCGCCGAACAGGCGATGGTCCTGGTCCGCGAACGGGGCCGAGCGATGGCCGCCGCCGCCGCACTCACCCCGACCGGCATGACCGCTGTCATCGGCGGGGACCCGGCCGAGGTGCAGGCCGCGATCGAGCGGCACGGCCTCACCGCCGCCAACAACAACGGCGCCGGCCAGGTCGTCGCCGCCGGCACCCTGGAACAGCTCGACGCCTTCCGCGTCGACCCGCCCACCAAGGCCCGCCTCATCCCGCTGTCGGTCGCGGGCGCGTTCCACACCTCGCACATGTCCTCCGCCGTGCAGACCCTGGCCGGCTACGCCCGTGCGGTCAGCGTCCATGACCCCCGCACCAGCCTCATCTCCAACCGGGACGGTGCCGTCGTTCAAAGCGGCGCTGCAGTGCTGCAGCGGATCGTGAAGCAGGTGAGCAACCCGGTCCGCTGGGACCTGTGCATGAAGGCGATGGCCGACCTGGGCGTCACCGGCATCATCGAGGTGCCCCCGGCCGGCACGCTGACCGGCCTGATCCGGCGCGCGCTGCCCGACGTCGAGACCGTCGCGCTCAAGACGCCCGCCGATCTGGAAGCGGCCCGCGACCTGGTCGCCCGGCACGGCAGCGCCTCGGCCATGGACGACTCCCCGACCTGGCGGATGCTCGTCGCGCCGGCCAAGGGCACGTTCCGCATCGCCGACTTCGCGGTCGGCGCCACCCTGGAACCGGGGGTCACCATCGGCATGCTCGTCACGTTGCGAGACCAGCAGCCGGTGACCGCACCGCACGGCGGCACGGTCGTCGAGTGGCTCGTCGAGGACGGTGACCCGGTCTCTCCCGGCCAGCCCCTCATCCGGCTGCACCCGGAAGCCCTCCACCCCGAGGCCGTGCACGCGTGAGCGCCATCACGGCATCCGTCGGAGCCGCACACGGGCGCATTCTCGGAGTGGGCGCCTATCGGCCGGCCCGGATCGTCACCAACGCGGAGATCTGCGAGCGCATCGACTCCACCGATGAGTGGATCAGGGAGCGGTCCGGCATCATCAGCAGGCGCTTCGCCGCCCCCGACGAGTCGGTCGTCGACATGTCGGTTGCCGCCGCCGGCAAGGCGATAGCCCAGGCCGGCATCACCCCGGAGCAGGTGGGCTGCGTGATGCTGGCGACCGTCACCCACCCGCTGCAGACTCCCTCCGCCGCGGCGGACGTGGCCTTCCGGCTCGGCACCACGGCTGCGGCGTTCGACATCTCGGCCGCCTGCGCCGGCTTCTGCTACGGCGTGTCCATGGCCAACGACATGGTGCGCGGGGGCACGGCGAAGTACGTCGTCGTGATCGGCTGCGAGAAGCTGTCGGACTTCACCGACTCCTACGACCGCGCCTCCGCGTTCATCTTCGGAGACGGTGCCGGGGCGGTCGTCATCGGCC
>Ga0136617_10004539_pt1 | contig 12433 bp, 11 predicted proteins | sample AntDrymUQ3222106_2_FD_129672 | JGI IMG/M metagenome (GOLD analysis project Ga0136617, IMG submission 129672) | Polar desert sand microbial communities from Dry Valleys, Antarctica - metaG UQ322 (21.06) | ecosystem: Environmental > Terrestrial > Soil > Desert | place: Antarctica: Dry Valley...
CGGACACCTCACCAGCAGTGATCGCGACCATCACCTCGTCGAGCATTTGAACTGCCTCGGCACTGGACCCGAGTTGGATCAATGCCTGGCCGCGACCGAGCCGCCCGAACGCCACGAGGTCTGCGTCGCTGAAGCGCTCGCCGATCTCAGCCGCGCGAATGAAGGTGGCATGGCCGGCTGTGGGATCGCCTTCGGCGAAGTTCTGCAGCCCGACGGGCACAAGCAGGTAGCCCTGCTCGACGCAGTCGAGCAGTCCGTCCTCGAGCAGCCGCCCAGCCCGGGCGAGCCAGCCGGCCCCGTGCGCCTCGTCTCCCCGGAGCAGCAGGGTGATGCCCAACCAGATGGCGCACCGCGCGGCTCGGGCAGGCTCATCCTGGCGAAGCCAGCCCTGGTGAGCCCGTACCCAGGCATCGACGCTCGGCCCGTCCCGCCCGCTCAGATACGCGGCTGTTGCCAGCCGCTCAAGGTCCTCTGGCTCGAGCGGCGACTCGCCATCGGCGGCCGACAGCTGGGCATACGCTTCCGGCCAGGCCATGTTCTGGACACAGGATCGGCCTTGGTCCAGAGAGTCACTCACGGTATTGCTCTCCCTACGGCAGCAGCCGGCGTCAGCGAGTCCGCGCAGCAGCGCCTCGTCGTGCTCTGTTAGTTCAGGCGCGGCTCGTCGGGAAGCTGGAGATCGGGCTTGTCGAGCTCTTCGACGTTGACGTCCTTGAACGTGACGACCCGGACATTCTTCACGAACCTCGCCGGGCGGTACATGTCCCACACCCAAGCGTCCGACATCTGGATCTCGAAGAACACCTCACCATCTGCATTACGGACCTGCAGATCGACCGAGTTCGCGAGGTAGAAGCGCCGCTCGGTCTCCACGACGTAGGTGAACTGGCGGACGATGTCCTTGTACTCGCGGTAGAGCTGTAACTCCATCTCGGTCTCGTACTTCTCGAGATCCTCAGAACTCATTCCAGTCACCACCCTCGGGGTCGTCGGGTTCAACTGCGAACACGGCCACCGCGTCCACCGCGTCCACCGCGTCCACCATGTCACGGCCAGACCTTGCCCGTAAGCGACTGGCCACGGTGATGAACCTCCGGCGGTGCTCGGGGCACGGCCCACGCAGATCGAGAGCGTCGGTGTGCCCAGGGGTGATGTAGCCCTTGTGCGTCGCGAAGTCGTAGTCCGGGTACACCTGATGCAGGTCGACCATCAGCCGATCCCTGGTCACCTTGGCTAGCACCGATGCCGCTGCCACGCACGCCGCCGTACGGTCGCCCTTCCAGACGGCCAGCGCCGGGACGCCGACCCCGGCGATCGGAAAACCGTCGATCAGCGCGTAGTCCGGCACCACCCGGAGCGCGGCGATCGCGCGGCGAAGTCCCTCGATGTTCGCCTTGTGCAGCCCACGCGCGTCCACCTCGCCGGGCGGGATGATCACCACGGACCAGGCACGGGCACGACGCACGACTTGGGCATAGACCCGCTCCCGTGCGGCGGCGGTCAACAGTTTGGAGTCAGCCAGTTCCGGAACCCGTCCGCGCGGCCCGGACGGCAGGATGCAGGCCGCAGTGACAAGCGGTCCTGCACAAGCCCCACGACCAGCCTCGTCGGCTCCGCCGACGCTCCGGAACCCGCGGCGGTGCAACGCCTCTTCCATCGCCCACAGTCCAGCGTCCGCGTTCACGATGGCACGGCGGGGCCGGGCGATCAGACCCGTCGTCGAAGGGGTCACAATCCGCCGGGTGGGTGTCGGCCGCGCGGACCCGCGCCCCGTCGTCGTAGACCGAAGGGCGCCACGACGGCGAGCCCGAGAGCCAGCGGCGCTCCGGCAGCACCGGATCCGGCTAGCCCCGCCGACGCCGCAGCGTCCATGCCCTGGATCTCCGGATCGTCGAGCATCGTGAAGCGGCTGAACGGCCAGACGATCACGGCCGCCTTGCCGATGACGTCGTCCACCGCGACGGTGCCGCTGTACTTGTCTGTGCGGTGCGAGCGGGAGTCCGCGGATCCGGCGCGGTTGTCGCCCATCACCCACAACCGTCCCTCGGGAACGGTGATCGGCTCGAACGAGCGGGATTCCAGCGGATTGTCGGTGACGATGTAGGGCTCGTCCACGGGGACACCGTCGACCAGGACCCGGCCATCGGCATCGCAGCACTCGACGGTCTGACCACCGACCGCCACGACCCGCTTGACGTAGTCCTTCTCGTTCGGCGGGCCGACCCCGATCGCGCGGCCCAAGGTGGCCAGCGCTGATGAGAACCAGTTCGCCGGCTCGGCGATCTGCACCTCGGGAGCCCAAGTCTCAGGACCCTCGAAGACGACGATGTCACCGGGCGCGGGATCACCGAAGTAGTAGACGATCTTGTTCACCAGCACCCGGTCCCCGGAGCAGCCCGTGCAGCCGTGCAGGGTCGGCTCCATCGAGCCGGACGGGATGAAGAAGGCCTGGAACAGGAACGTCTTGATCAGCACAGCCAGCCCGAAGGCGACAATGAGGAGAACCGGCAGTTCCTTGAGCAGCGAGCCCTTCTTCTTGGGTGTGACCGTCTTGCTGCGCCGACCCCATCTCCGAGTGCCCGAGGCCTGCGCTGTTGGTTCATCCTCGGCGCTCAGCGCCTCAGTGCGGTCGTCCTGATCAGCGGGAAGCTCGGATCGGTCCGCACTGTCGGCGTCCTCAGCGCGGTGCGCCGCATGCGATGGGGTGCTCATGTCCGACTCAGCCTACGTTGATCAGCGCATTCGTTGACATCGACGGTGAACCCGCTCAGCGCGTCGCGATGTCGCGCTTCTCCTTGATCTTGGCGGCCTTTCCACGCAGATCGCGCAGGTAGTACAGCTTCGCTCGGCGTACGTCGCCGCGGGTGACCACCTCGATCTTTTCGACAACCGGAGTGTGCACTGGAAAGGTGCGCTCCACACCGACGCCGAAACTGATCTTGCGGACGGTGAAGGTCTCCCGGATCCCGCCACCCTGACGGCGCAGGACGACGCCCTGGAACACCTGGATCCGCGACCGGTTGCCCTCCACGACGCGCACGTGCACCTTCACGGAGTCCCCGGGCCGGAAGTCCGGGATGTCATCGCGCAGGGACTCGGCATCGAGTGCGTCCAGGGTGTTCATCGGGTGTCCTCGTTCGTAATAGGTCTCGGGGCGGTCCTCGGGCAGCATCGCAGTCGTCCGCAGAACCCGGTCGCCGCTATGGCCGTTGCCAGACGATGAGATCGCTGGCCAGCAGCCCTCAATGGTGCCACATCCACCTGGCGGCTCCCAATCGGCATCCCGCCCTCCGGCCTCGTGGCCGGTCAGCTCGGCCGGGCAGCGACCTGGACGTCGACGAACGTCGGAGCCCCCGACCAGGGGCCGGCCAGTACGGCCGGCAGCAGCCGCGCCATCTCGCGCGGTGCGAAGACCTCCTGACTGGCGGCGATCTCGTCGAGACTCCACCAGTGGTGGGGCTCGTCCTCCTGCTGTTCCAGTTCGGTCTGGCCACTGACGTCCACCAGGTGGTCGATCCCGCGCAGGGCGAAGAACGTCTCCCGGGAGTCGACGTTCCTGCCTAAGAAGTAGGCCACCCATCGGCGTAGCCAGACCGGCCCTTCGAGGTCTGCATCGGATACGTGCAAACCGATCTCTTCGCGGAGTTCGCGTACTGCAGCTGCTCTCAGGGACTCCCCCGGGTCGACGCCCCCTCCGGGCGTGTACCACCAGACAACCTCTCCCGGAGGAGTGTCCGGATCCACTGTCCGAGCGCCGAAGAGCAGTACGCGGTCGTGGCGGTCGATGACGAGCACCCGGCTGGCTTGGCGCAGCGCCGGACTACGCCGATCAGGGGAGGAATGGTAGGAACCTAGCGTTGCAGGGTGCCCCTGAGTCGGCTCGGGAAGGCTCATGTCGGGCCGTCGTTTTCGGGCAGCAGATCCGGGCGTCGAGCGACGGTACGAGCCAGGGATTGAGCCCGCCTCCAGCTGGCGATGGCCGCGTGGTCCCCGGAGAGCAGGACCTCCGGTACGTCGTGCCCGCGCCAACTCGCCGGGCGGGTATAGCTGGGGCCCTCGAGCAGGCCAGCCGAGTAGGAGTCGTCGGCGGCAGATCCGGAATTGCCGAGCACCCCGGGGACCAGCCGGGCAAGTGCTTCGACGATGACCAGAACGGCGACTTCACCGCCGGCAAGGACGTAGTCGCCCAGAGACACCTCGTCGACCGGACCGCGTTCGGCGGCCCACTCGACGACCCGCTGATCGATACCCTCGTACCGTCCGCAGGCGAACACCAGCTGCGGCTCCAGCGCGTATGACGCGGCCATCGCCTGGGTGAACGGTGACCCGGCAGGCGTGGGTACGACCAAGCGTGCGCCTTCGGGCCGTACGGCGTCCAATGCCCTGGCCCAGGGCTCGGGCCGCATGACCATGCCGGGTCCGCCGCCGTACGGGGGATCATCGACACTGCGGTGTACGTCGTCGGTCCAGGCCCGCAGATCATGTACCGCGATCTCGAGGAGCCCGTTCTCACGGGCCTTGCCGACCAGTGACTCCTTGAGCGGCTCTAGGTAGCCGGGAAAAATCGTGACGACGTCGATCCTCAATGCTCTCGACTCCTCGCTCGCTCCGCTCACCGGTCGGTCCGCTCCTCGGGCCGCGGACGGCCCTGCGATGCTCCCGCCCCTCTCGTCATAGGTCGAGGAGCCCAGGGGGCGGGTCGATGACCAGCTTGCCCGCCGCGACGTCGACCTCGGTTACGATGGCAGAGACGAAGGGCACCAACAGTTCTCGGCCGCTTGGCCGCCGAATGATGAGTAACTCACCGGCGAGGTGCGAGACTCGGACGACCTCACCGAGTTCGGTTCCCAGGGTGTCCTCGGCCCTCAGCCCCATCAGCTGATCGTCGTAGAACTCGTCGACCTGGTCGAGTCGGGGCCGTTGATCGGCCGCAAGCAGGAGCAGCGTGTTGCGCAAGGTCTCCGCGGCAGGTCGGTCCTCGATGCCCTCGATGGAGAGCACCCAGGCCGACCCGTGCTGGCGCGCGGCCGTGATCCGCAGCGGCCCGCGCTCGGGCGGCTCGGTGGCCAGGCACGAACCTGCGGTGAAACGCTCCTCGGGAGCGTCGGTGCGCAATTCGACGGTGACTTCCCCACGGACGCCCTGGGGCCGGCCGATGCGCGCGACAATCACCATGCCGTCGGGGACGCGGACCATGCCGTCGGGGACGCGGTCGTCGGCCATCACGAGGTCGAGGCGGTCAGCGCCCGTCGGTGTCGACGACGTCGACCCGTAGTCCGCGGCCGCCGACGCTGGTCATGACCTGACGTAAGGCCTTGGCCGTGCGCCCGGCCCTGCCGATCACCTTGCCCAGATCCTCCGGGTTGACCCGCACCTCGAGGGTCCGCCCGCGCCGGTTGGTCACCAGATCGACCTGGACGTCGTCGGGATGATCGACGATGCCCCGGACCAGGTGCTCGAGAGCCTCCTCGAGCATCAGACCTCAGAGCCCTCGGAGGGGACCGCAGCCGCGTTGGCATCTGGCTGGGCCGCTGCGCTGTCGTCTGCCTTGTCGACTGCCGTGTCGTCAGGCTTGCCGTCTGCTTTGGTGGCTGTCTTGGCAGGCGCCTTGGCGGCTGCCTTCGGCGCAGTGGCCTTCTCGGCCTCCACGTCGACCTCGACGTCGGTCTTGTCGGCCCGGTCGACCCGTACGTCGGCCTTGGCCTCGGCACCCTTGACCGCCTTCTTCTTCGGCGTGGTGGCCGCGGCGTCGGGTTCGCTCCCGCCGAGCTGGGTCGCGGCCTCGAAAGCGGCGCGGCGATCAGGCTTGGCGGCCTTGACCTTCATCGGCTCGGGCGCGGGCTCTCCGGTGAACTTCTGCCAGTCGCCGGTCACTCGCAGGATCGCACGGACTGAGTCGGTCGGCTGGGCTCCGACGCCAAGCCAGTACGCCACCCGCTCGGCGTCGACCTCCATGTAGGAAGGATCCTCCTTGGGGTGGTACTTGCCGATCTCTTCGATCGAACGTCCGTCGCGCTTGGTACGCGAGTCGGCGACGACGATGCGGTAGTACGGCTGGCGCCTCTTGCCGCGCCGCATGAGCTTGATCTTGGTGGACACGTGCGGGACTGCTCCTCGAGTTCTGGTGCGGCTGAGCGCGTGACCGCCGGGTGGGTCCGTTGTCACGACACTTCGTGGACGTGGTCCGCAGCGGGTAGAGGGCCGCACGGCACGTTCGCCTGACCATTCTGCCAGACCGGCAAAGGTGATCCCGCGTGGCCGTCATCTCGTTCCGGATGTCGAAACTTGTAACCATCCGTGCACTCCGAGTTACTGGCACAATGAGGCTTTCAGCGACACGAGATGGGGCGTAGTGGTCGCGAATTTGTCCGACGCATATGCCCCGGTTGTTCGGGATCTTCGCGTCGCCTTGAGCGAGGCGGCCGACCTGGCCGCCGCCGTGGATGTGACCCTGGATCATCTGCTGGGCCTGCACTTGCCCAGGCCCAGCCTCTATCTCGCGCGCGGTGATCGGTTGCGCTGCCATGGGCAGCGTGGATTCGCTCTCGTTCAGGACGGCCTGCTCATGACGGCCGGCGTGATCGGCGGCACCTACCAGAGCGGTAGGGCAATCCGCACTCTCCCCAGGGATGCACCCGAGTTCGTCGGTGTGGTCCCGGGGATCGCAGAGGAGGTGTGTGTCCCGATCCGCATGGCGACGGAGGTGGTGGGCGTTCTCAACATCGAGTCCACTGCCCCGCTGCCCTCCGATGCGCTCGAGATAGTCAAGGATTGTGCGCGTCTGTTCGGTGATCGGCTAGCCGCCCTGGGTGGCCCGCCGCGCGAGTCCGCTGCTGATCAACGGATCCGGCACGCAGCGCGGCTGGCCGCGATCACCCAGGCCGACGAGCTCTCGGGTTACGTCGTGGACGCCGCCTGCGGCATCGCCCGGACCTCATCCGCCGTGATGATCGACCTTGATCGAGTCGGCGGGGCGGGCGTCGTCGCTGCGGTTGGCGTACTCGGTGAGGGCCTGCGGACAGTCCCCGCAGCGGACTGGACGACCATCGCCGCACAGGTCAGCTACGGCACGTCGTGTCATACATCGGGCGTCGGCGAGGGCATTGCCTTCGCCGGACACAGAGCACTACTCGAGGCAGGCGCGCGCGCCCTGATCATCGTTCCCGTCCCCGCTGCGGGGAATTCCCGCGCGCTCCTGGTCTGTGCCGACAGCAAGCCGGGTGCTCCCGACAGCGTGGCGGTCGAGCGGTTGGAGCTATTGGCCACTCACCTGGGTAACTGCCAACAGACCCTAGGAGCTCTCGACGAATTGCGCGGGCAGACCATGCAGGACCCGTTGACCGGCCTCGGGAACCGCAACTGGTTCGTCGCAAGGGTCCAGGAACGACTCGACGCCTGGGCGCGTCGAGGCGGCCGCGGACAGTTCGCCGTGATGTTCTGCGATCTGGACGGTTTCAAGGACGTGAACGACAGCCTCGGGCACGCCGCCGGCGATCAACTGCTCGTCACTGTCGCCGACCGGATGCGCGCGCGCCTGGCGCCCCACGAATTGCTCGCCCGCCTCGGCGGAGACGAATTCGCCCTCTGCACCGACCGGTTCATGAGTGTGTCCGACGCGTTCAGTCGCGCCACGGCGCTACCCGAGCTGTTGGCCGCACCCTTCGATCTGGAGGGGGTCGAGGTCGCTATCTCCGCGAGCGTCGGGGTGGCCATGGTCAGCCGGGACGACGCGTCACCACCTGATGCATTTCGGCTACTACGTGAGGCCGACGCGGCAATGTATGAGGCCAAACGTCGCGGCAGGTCAGGGGTCGCTCTGTTCACCGATGGGCTGCGCCGCGCCGCTACCGAACGGCTGGCCATAGCCACCGGCCTACGCAAGGCAGTCTCCGAGGATCAGCTCCGCCTGGTGTACCAACCGGTCGTGGCACTGCCCAGCGGCGAGGTCGTGGGCGCTGAGGCACTGCTGCGCTGGCATCACCCGGAGCGCGGGACGTTGCTGCCTTCTGACTTTATCGCGGTCGCCGAGGACACGAGACAGATCCTGGAATTGGGAGCTTGGGCACTCCGGGAGGGCTGCGCTCAGCTCGCGCGCTGGGACGCTTCGCGGGTCGACGCGCTGCCGCTGACCCTCGGGGTGAACCTCTCTGCGCGACAGCTCACTGATCCCTCGCTGCCGAGCATCGTTCGCAGTGCCTTGATCGACAGTGGGATCGATGCCAGCAGGTTGATTCTGGAGATAACCGAATCGACGCTGATGCAAGACGTTGCCGCCGCTCAGGCCGCACTGGCCGCGCTGAAGGCCATCGGCGTCGCGATCGCCGTCGACGACTTCGGTACCGGATTCTCCTCACTGGCCTATCTCAAACGCTTCCCTGTGGACATCCTCAAGATCGACGGATCATTCGTAGACGGCTTACCCAGTGACGCAGAGTCCAGTGCGATCGTGGCCGCGATCGTGGCTATGGCGACCGCGCTCGGTCTCGATCTCGTCGCCGAGGGAGTCCAGACCGATGAACAACGGGACAGCGTGACCCGGCTGGGCTGTCCATGCGCCCAGGGGCACCTGTTCGCCTCGCCCCGGTCAGCTGACCAGATGCTGACCCTGCTCGACAACGGGCCGTTCGTACGGGGTGCTTTCTCGGCCGGTTGAGGCAATCTCGAGTGAGCAGTTTCGGCGAAGCAGGTGTGCCGTGGCGCGCCCTAGCGTCCTTGGCATGGGAACGCCGCCAGAACTCATCCTCGCCGAGAAGGACACACCGCCATGACACTCGATTGACACCGCCACCAACCGCCTCCCGGACAACACCTGCGACCGCGCCACGAGTACGACGAAGAGTTTGTTGGGTTACGGCGTGATCGCCGGCCCGGTGTACGTCGTCAGCGTCGTCAGCGTCGTCAGTCAGGCGCTCACCCGCGACGGGTTCGACCTGAGCCGGCACGCGGCGAGCCTGTTGACCAACGGCGACCTGGGCTGGATTCAGATCAGCACCTTCGTCGTGACTGGCCTGATGTGTGTCGTCGCTGCGATCGGGATGCGGCGGGCGCTGACATCCGGCCGAGGCCGAACCTGGGGACCGCGGCTGGTCGGTTTGTGGGGGGTCGGATTAGTCGCCGCCGGTGCCTTCCGCGCCGACCCGATGGACGGGTTCCCGGTCGGCACGCCCGACGGTGGGGGGGCGCTCAGCTGGCACGGGGCGATTTCGGACCGACTCGGGGACGCCATGCGCATGACGTGCGCTCGCGTGAGGGTCAGTACGAGCGGCCCACGACTGCGATCAAGCCCGGCTCATGCTCGTTGTCGGGGACCGTCCCGTCGGCCCGCAGCAGGCATCGCACACTGACTGCCTGTTCGGCCAGAATCGTCTCGCCCTCGGGGCCCAGGACCGCCCAGTCGATCCGAGCCCATCCGCTGGCAGCGGCCTCCGCCGCCTCATCGACCGTGCCCACATCGGCCGTGCGGTCCTCGCGTCGGGCCAATGCCTCGGTGTGCAACAGATCCTGATCCTGGCCAAGGGCCTCCGTGACCGCCTGCACAATCTGGGTTAGGGCCATCGCAGACCTGGTGCCCGGGATCCGCCTGACCAGCACCCCTGTGCCCTCGGCGAGTTCGCGCGGCCCGACCTCGACCCGTACCGGCACTCCCTTGAGCTCCCGATCGATCGCCCGCCGGCCGAACGGGATGTCCGTCCGGGCGTCGATCTCACAGCGAACACCTGCGGCGGTTAGCTCCGAGACCACAACTGCGGCAGCCTCGCTCACGCCCTCCCCGTCCTTCACCACCATGACAACGGCCTGCGTCGGGGCCAGTCTCGGGGGGATCCGCAGCCCGTCGTCGTCGCCGTGGCACATGATCAATCCACCGACCATGCGGGTGGACACTCCCCACGAGGTCTGCCAGACGTAGCTCTGCTGTCCATCGGGCGCAGAGAAGCGCACACCGAAGCTCTCGGCGAAGTTCTGCCCGAGCTCATGGCTGGTCCCCATCTGCAGCGCCTTGCCGTCTCGCATCATCGCCTCGCAGGTCAGCGTGTTCACCGCGCCGGCGAACCGTTCACGCCGGGTCTTGCGGCCACGCAGCACCGGCATCGCCAGGACCGACTCCATGAAGTCGGCGTACACCTCGTCGAGGATTCGACGGGCATACGCGCTGGCATCCGCCTCCGTGGCGTGACAGGTGTGCCCCTCCTGCCACAGAAACTCAGTGGTACGCAGAAAGATTCGCGGCCGCAGTTCCCAGCGCACGACGTTGGACCAGTTGTTCACCAGCATCGGCAGGTCGCGGTAGGACTGCACCCACTTGGCGAAGAAGCTGTTGACGATGGTCTCCGAGGTCGGGCGCACCACAACCGGCTCCTCGAGTTCCTTGCCGCCGGCGTGGGTGACCACGGCGAGTTCGGGGCTGAACCCCTCGATGTGCTCGGCCTCGCGATGCAGATAGCTCTGCGGGATGAACAGCGGGAAGTAGGCGTTCTGGGCGCCGGTGGCCTTGATCCGGTCATCGACCTCGCGCTGCATCCGTTCCCACAGTGCGTACCCCCACGGTCGGATCACCATCGTCCCGCGGACCGGTCCGTTGTCGGCCAGTTCCGCCTTTGCGATGACGTCCTGATACCAGCGGGGGAAGTCCTGTGCCTGGGGCGTCAGGACCGGAGCGCGTGCCACGGGCAGCAGCCTAGGTTCGCCGCCCGGTCGCACGACAGTCAGCCGCTGACGGAGACCAGGACCGTCGAGGCTGCGTCGGCCACCGGAATCTCCGACCGCGTGTCGGTGCGCCGGTCACGCAGCTCGATCACCCCGTCGGCCAGTCCTCTGCCGACGGTGACGATGGTCGGCACGCCGATCAGTTCGGCGTCGGTGAACTTGATCCCCGGGCTGACCTTGCGACGATCGTCGTAGAGGACCGTCAGTCCGCCGGCAACGAGCTCTTGGGCGAGCCCTTCGGCCGCCTCGAAGACCGCCGGGTCCTTACCGGTCGCCACGATATGGACATCGGCCGGCGAGACTTCGCGTGGCCAGCACAGTCCGGCCTCGTCGTGAGTGGATTCGGCGATCGCGGCCACTGCCCTGGACACTCCGATCCCGTACGAGCCCATGGTGACCGTCACCAACTTCCCGTTCTCGTCCAGGACTCTGAGGTCGAGTGCCTCGGCGTACTTTCGACCGAGTTGGAAGATGTGCCCGATCTCGATTCCGCGGGCAAGTTCGAGGGGGCCCGATCCGTCCGGCGCCGGGTCCCCCGCTTTGATCTCAGCTGCCTCGATCGAGCCGTCCGGCGTGAAGTCCCGGCCGCACACCAGGTCGAAGACGTGCCGGCCGGGCTCGTTGGCTCCGGTCACCCATCGCGTACCGACGACGACGCGCGGATCGACGAGGTAACGGATCCCGCTCGAGGACTTCTCCCCCAACGCGGCGGGACCGATGTAGCCCTTGACCAGGACTGAGTTCGCCGCGAAGTCGGCCTCCGTGAATGGTTCCACGGTGGCCGGATCCACTTGCGCCTCAAGACGTTTGGCGTCCACCTCCCGGTCGCCCGGCAGCCCAATGGCAAGAGGTTCCCGGGTGCCGTCGGGGTGGGCGAGCATCACCAGCACGTTCTTCAACGTGTCGGCAGCCAACCACGGCTGGCCGGCTCGCGGGAATCGCTCGTTGGCCACCGCGACGAGGGTGTCGATGGTCGGCGTGTCCGGGGTGTCCTCGGCGTGCGCTGACGGGACGTCGTCGTACGGGATCGGATCGGTCACCGGTGTGCGTACGGCCTCGACGTTCGCGGCGTACCCCCCGGCGCTGCGGACGAAGCTGTCCTCGCCGACCTCATTGGGATGCAGGAACTCCTCACTGAGCGAGCCGCCCATCGCGCCGGACATCGCCGAGACAATCACGTACTCCAAGCCGAGCCGATCGAACGTGGCGATATAGGCGGCCCGGTGCGCGGCGTAGGAGGCATCGAGCCCGGCGTCGTGGGTGTCGAAGGAGTAGGAGTCCTTCATGACGAACTCCCGTAGCCGCAGCAGTCCCGCCCGGGGCCTCGCCTCGTCGCGGAACTTCGTCTGGATCTGGTAGATCCAGAGTGGAAGGTCCTTGTAGGAGGAGTAGAGGTCCTTCACCAACAGGGTGAACATTTCCTCGTGTGTAGGCGCTAGCAAGTGGTCGACGCCGCGGCGGTCCTTGAGCCGAAAGATGTTGTCGCCGTACGTGGTCCACCGACCAGTCGCCTCGTACGGCTCGCGTGGCAGCAGCGAGGGGAATTGCACCTCCTGAGCGCCCATCCGGTCCATCTCCTCGCGGACGATCCGCTCGACGTTGCGAAAGACGCGGTAGCCCAACGGCAACCACGTGTACCCACCGGAGGCGGCACGCCGGATGTAGCCGGCGCGCACCAGCAGCCGGTGGCTGGGAATCTCGGCATCGGCCGGATCCTCACGAAGGGTCC
>Ga0136617_10004540_pt1 | contig 12433 bp, 8 predicted proteins | sample AntDrymUQ3222106_2_FD_129672 | JGI IMG/M metagenome (GOLD analysis project Ga0136617, IMG submission 129672) | Polar desert sand microbial communities from Dry Valleys, Antarctica - metaG UQ322 (21.06) | ecosystem: Environmental > Terrestrial > Soil > Desert | place: Antarctica: Dry Valley...
GCCACGTGTACATGCTGCCTCCCAGGCCGTGTAGGGCGAGAATCGGTTTCCCGCTTCCGTAAATCTTGCAGTGGAGCCCGGTACTCGTGACGCAGGGACTCTCCGGCGGCGCGCCGGTCCCTGCATTTGGTTGTGCCAGGACAGAAGCACCGAGCAGGGTGAGAGCCGCAATAGCTCCAAAAACCTTCGCAAGACATCGCTTAACTGGCATATAGATTTTGTTATCCCCTTGAGTGGACTTCGCGCAACTCGCGATTGCTCTGCGTATAATAGTAGGAATTTCCGAACGGCGTCATTGATTTGAAACCTTAGTCTGAGATCGTGAATGCAACTGGAGAACTGAAACAATGATAAAAGGAAGCGAAAAACGGAAAGCCGACCATCCGATTGATAAACTGTTTCTGGATCGCTGGTCGCCGCGAGCGATGTCAGGCGAGGCGATTTCGCAGGAAGAACTGATGGTTCTTTTTGAAGCCGCGCGCTGGGCGCCTTCTTCCTACAACGCCCAACCCTGGCGCATGCTCTACGCGCACCGCGACAGCGAACCCTGGCCGCTGTTCTTCAATCTGCTGGTGGAATTCAATCAAAGTTGGGCCAAAGACGCTGGAGTTCTCGTGATCTTCATCTCCCGCACCCACTTTGACTTCAACGGCCAGCCAGCCGTCACCCACTCGTTTGACACCGGTGCGGCGTGGGAGAATCTTGCGCTTCAGGGCTGGCTCAGAGGTTTAGTAACGCACGGCATGCAGGGGTTTGACTACGAACGCGCGCGCACCGGCCTAAACATTCCAGAGGGATTTCACGTGGAAGCAATGGCCGCTATCGGCAAGCCGGCCGACCCGTCAACGCTCTCAGCGGACCTGCGGGAAAAGGAAGCGCCCAGCGATCGTCGCCCGCTTGAACAGACCATCTGTGAAGGACCGTTCTGCTTTTAGGGAGTAACGCAAACTGTTAGTTTGCGATCTTCACACGCCAGAAACCGCATACAGAGGATCGTTAAATTTCATCGGAGATACTTCAGCGGTCTGAACACCGTCTTCGGCGCGTAGCGTCGGTATGAATTTAGCCCGGCGTCGCTACGCGACGCGAACACCTGATTGAACTCTCCCGGCCTTGAAAGGCCGGGCTAAATTCATGCCGACGCTACGCGTCGAAGAGCTTTCCTGGTTGTAAAGTCATTTGCAAGGCGTTTTTAAGGAACACTGTTCGGGTCTTTCAAGAATTTCAGGATCGGCGAATCGTCTCCTCCGGTTGTTCTTCCTGGGGCACATGGCCGGCCTGCTCTATTAACAGCAACCTTGAATCCGGAATAGCCTGTTTCAGTTTCTCTCCGATCGACAGCGGAATAACCTTATCGTCGCGTCCCCACAAGATGAGCGTAGGAACACTGATGGTTGGGTACCTGGAAGTTATTTCATCGATGTTGTCCGGCAGGGCTTGCTTTGCAGTCTCGAGCAGCCCGTGCCTTCCGCCCGGTAAACTTAGCGGTCTGGCGTAGGCCTTGACTTGTTCCCAGGTAATCCGTCGTTTTTTGGAGTAACCATACAAAAGGACGATGAGGGCGTTCAGCTTCGGTGGTCCAAGATAAAGCGCCAGCCAACCCAGCACAGGCGTTCTGAGCAGCTTAAGATGCCACGGCAAGTCCTGATTGTATCCACCGCTATCGATCAGGATTAGTTTCGACAACCGCCCGGGATCCCCGTTGCATAGTCTGATGGCCAGCAGCAGAGAGACGGCGCCGCCATAGGAGTTTCCCATGAGAGTCAGGTTCTTCAGATCGTGTTCCAGAATAAACTGGTGAACCAGTTCTGCCTGTTCTTGAATGGAATAGTGTTTGTCATGAGGTTTCGGTGAATCTCCGTGGCCCCTTAGGTCCACCATAATAAGAGTATGCTCTGGTAGACGGCCTTTCAGCTTCCGCCATGAATAAACACTGGCTCCCAAACCGTGCACGGCGAGAACCGGATCTCCGCTTCTGCCATATATCTCGCAGTGAAGACCGGTTGTGGAACTGCATGGAGCATCAGGTTGATCACCAGGCATCGCACTTTTCCTTTCGCTCGATTAGCTGAGGTTGAGAGCGTTTAGTTTGGAGTTTGCCGCACAGTCTTTTAATCCAGGAATCCGACCAGCGCAAGTCATAACTGGATGCTCTTGACCACTCAAGCTCTTCGCTGGGACCGCGGGCGTCCCCGCCCGCATCTGCAACGAGTTCACGCAATTCACGTTGAAGCTGATAGCTCGCGCAATGTGGCATTCCAGGTAGGCGGGCGGGACGCCCGCGGTCCCAGTGAAGAGCTTGACGCGGGGGTTTGTTGTGAATTTGAGCACCCAAGAATGAAGGGTGGTGTCGTCGAAGAGACCAGGCCACAGCCAAAGCGCCAAAGGCGCGAAATATCGATCCTGATTCCGCGGTTTCAGCTTACTTTTGATTGCAACAGTTTCCTGGGCCATTGGCCCAGGCTTTTACATCTCGCGCTTTCAGCGCTTGGACTTGGAAGTCCATGACGCTGCGCGTATCATTATTAAAGATGTCTCCACCGCTCAAAGATTCCTATGGCCGACCGATTCGCGACTTGCGCGTGTCCCTTACTGATCGCTGCAATTTTCGCTGTTTTTATTGCTTGCCACACGGCGAACCACCGATTGCCCCGAAAGAGCAGATGCTTTCCTACGAGGAAATTGAGTATGTCTCAGACATCTTTGTCTCGTTGGGAATTGAAAAGATCAGATTGACGGGCGGCGAGCCGATGATGCGCCGCGATATCGAAACCATCATCGAGAAACTCGCGCTGCTGAAACCGAAAGGCCTGCTCGATCTCGCCCTTACAACCAACGGATATTTCCTGCCCGATCGCGCGCAGGGCTTAAAGGACGCCGGCCTGGATCGCATCACAATTAGTGTGGACAGTTTGAAGCGCGACATATTCAAGCAGATGACCGGAGTGGATGTGCTGGACCGCGTGCTAGCCGGAATTGAGGCTGCGAAACAATCAGGTTTAGAGCCGATAAAGATAAATGCCGTGATCGTGCGCGGGCATAATGAAGATGAAGTAGCAGACTTTGCCGCCTTCGCGCGCGAACACGATGTAAAGATGCGCTTCATCGAATTCATGCCCCTCGATTCAGGGCACGATTGGTCGCGCACAGACGTGGTTTCCGGACGGGAGATTCGTGAACGGATAAATGAGAAGTTTCCCTTGACTCCGATTGACGTCGCCCGCGGTTCAGAAACGTCTTTGCGTTATCGCTTCACCGATGGCGCACCCGGCGAAGTCGGGATTATTGCTCCGGTGACGGAAGCTTTCTGCGGCGCCTGCTCGCGCATACGCCTCACCGCCGACGGCCAGATCCGCACCTGTCTTTTTTCCACCGTCGAACATTCCCTGCGCGACGTTGTCCGTCTGGGTGCTTCCCGCGCCGAGATTATCGACTTCATTGAAGCCGTAGTTTTGAAGAAAGAGCCGCGCCACTACATCAACGAGCCTCAGTTTGTCGCTCCTTCACGTTCGATGAGTTTCATCGGCGGCTAATCAGAAAAAAGATTCGATCCACTAAACACACGAACCAACACGAAATGTTGTTAGTGTGATTTCGTGTGTTTTAGTGGATCGTATTGCCCATGTGCTTTTTGTAAAACGCCTCGGTTTGTAACGCTAGGTTCTCTGTGTATCAGTGGTGAGCATTTCCGCAGTCAAGATCCACCACAGAGACACAGAGAACACGGAGGCCGCACAGAGATTAGGTCAAACTAAGGACAATAGCGATTTCATTTGCTAGCTTGAGCCAGCCGCTTGAGCGCTGTCGGTCTGCATCGTCTTAATATCGTCTAACAACACCCGTTCATGACCCTCAGGATTTACTTTGAGATAAGTCTTTCTCAGCGTGCCCTCGGGATCGATGACAAACGATGTTCGGTCCCAGTACATCGTGCCTTTGTACTCGCTCTGGCCCACACCCGCTGCCTCGAGGAGTTCATGATTCGGATCCGCCAGTAAATCGATCGAGAAGGAAAACTTGTTGCAGAAATCCTTGTGCGAAGCCACGTCGTCGGCGCTGACGCCCACGACAGCGATGCCGGCCTCGTCAAACTCCTGCTTCGTAGCGGTAAAGGATTTTCCCTGGATAGTACAACCGGGAGTGTCGTCTTTCGGATAGATATAAAGCACGAGCCACTTGCCCGCGAAATCGTCTAACTGCGTCGCCTTGCCGTCCTGGTTCTGCAAGTTGAAATCTACAAATCGTTTGCCGGTTTCTGCCGTCATAGTTGTTTCCTCCATCATTAGCTAGGTCTCATTCGTAATAAGTATTCGCATTTAGTCGCATGCCTTAGGTCCGAAGGACCGGCAGTTAATTAGCCCGTCCGTCAGGGCGGGGAACCCTATCGTTTCACATTTGGAGGTCCGAAGGACCGGCACAATTGGTGTCGCACCTTCGGCGCTCCGATATCAACCCTTCATTGAACCCCACCCTAACGGACGGGCTACTAACTGCCGGTCCTTCGGATCTAAGACTTCGTAATTGAACCAGCACCTTCACGTAGTCAGCCGGCGATAGATTCCCGGCAGCCGTTCAGGCAGCGAGAGTACATCGTCAATAATGGTGTAGCCAATGTCGCCGTAGAGATCGCGCAGCTCGGCTTCGGATTCGCGATCGATCGTGATGCAGAAGGGTGTGATCCCGGTGTTTTTTGCCTGTTTCAATGCCTCGCGCGTGTCTTCACGAGCATAACGTGCATCGCCATAGTCGTGATCATAAGGACGCCCATCTGATAAGACGATTAACAAACGCGTGCGTGCTTCCTGCTTCGCCAGTTTTGCCGTCGCGTGACGTATCGCCGCGCCCAGCCGGGTGTTGTTTTGAAAGGTGATGCCGCCAATTCTTTGTTTCACCTCATCGGAATACTTCTCGTCAAAATCCTTCACTACATAGAACTTCACGTTGCGCCGGCCTTCCGAAGTGAAACCATTAATTGAATAAACATCGCCCACGGCTTCCAGCGCTTCGCTCATCAACACCAGACCTTCCTTTTCGATTTCGATGATGCGGCGACCCGGACGCGTGTACGGCTGCAGGGGATGGCGTCCGATCGTGCGTGCGGTAGAGGAAGACTGATCCAACAGGAATGACACGGCCACATCACGGCGCCGCCTCAGGCGTTGGGTGTAGAGGCGTTCCGATTGATGGCCTTTTCCAAACTTAGCCGCGCGCCGATCGATGACGTAGTCAATGACGGCATTCAGGTCAAACTCTTCCCCGTCCAACTCGTTTGTGACGCGCGTCAAGTCTTCGGGCTTCATCAGTTGAAACTGGTGGCGAATCGAAGAAATCGCGCCCTTGTGACGCTCGCGGGTTTCTTCGACAAAAGCTCGATCGCCATGCTTTACGCGCTTTTCTACAACCCGGCACCAACCGAGTCGATGATCAGTCAACTCGCGGTCCCACTCGTCATAGTTGTAAGCCACCTCGCCTTCTTCAATCATCTGCTCTGGAAGCTCGGCTTCGGTCCAGGCTTCGGCGCCCGCAAGCGCGTCGGGTTCGCCTTCGCCATCTGGATCGTTCCAGGAGTTGAAGAGCTCGCGCGCATCGCGTCGCGGCGGCGATTGTTCGGCCTTGCGCCGGTTGAAACTTTCGGTCGCCACAGCATTTTCTTCCTGATTCTCAGAATGCTGTTTCTCCGTTTCAAGCTCCTGGACCGAATTCTCGTTAGGAGTAGTGGATTGAAACAACGCGTAGACACGACTTGTCGCCATTAAGCTGTCGGCGACTGTAGCTGAAGGACTTGATAGATACTCAGCTACCACTGTTTCCAGTTCAGAAACAATTTGACCGTAATACTGCCGTGCGTCCTCAGTCGCGCCCCCGAGCAGCGTAGTTTGAAAAAGTAATTCAAAAGAAAGCAACGCGGCCGGCAATTCGAGAACGGACGGGCGGCCGCGGCGCAGGTGTTCGCGAATCAGATCAAGATCGCGAGCGAGTCCGCGATACCGGTGGCGAAGAAGACGGTCTATGCGGCAATTCTCCAGGGTGCTGAAAATGCGGCGAGCGAGCTGCGGTTGGGGAAATAAATGCAGTGCCCGCCGGTAGTCGACATCGGTAGGACAGATATTCCTGCCTGTCCCTGCCTCCCCGGATGACTCTTTGCCGGCGGGGACAGACAGGAATGTCTGTCCTACCATTTCGTCGGGGACCGAAAAGGCGTCAAGCGCACCTGCGTTTTCAGGATTGTAGTTCTCCGCGAGTGACATATAAGCAGCGCGCAACGCCGGAGTACCACTCTCATAAGTTCCAAACTCGATTTGTCCCGCGGCATGCGCCGCCAAAACTTTGTAGAGGCGGAAATCGAGGCCGTTGTCGCCAAACTCCGACACGGCGGCAGGAAGATGTATGGTTCTCCCATCGGCGATTCGAGATTCGAGTGGCACCGCACCTAACGGGCTTATCTCGACTGTGTGGCCCGCAAGACCCTCGATGTAAAGCTGGAGCAGATGTCGCACATCATCGAGCGATAGCCCATTGGCGCCGCCGCGCAACGCGTCATTACTGCCACGAGTTTCCAACGCAAAATAGCTGCGGCGCGCCCGCGCATCTTTATTGTGTTGTGAAAGGCCCTGGCGCCCCCACTCCTCAAACTGGGCGATGTCGACAACCCTCAGAGCGATCGAACTAGAACGAAAACACGCCAGCGCCGCTTCCCCATCGACCGCGGCGATTTCACCCGTCAACACGATCACGCGACGGCCGAGTTCGATCCTGCCCTGGTGATCTACCTCGCTTGCCAGTGCATGCACAAATCTGGGACTGCTGCGCACAAAAGCAATCAAGCTCGCGTTTCCATGCTGAGCGACCGTCCACAACAGTTCGACCCAATTGTTAAAGAGTTCCGGCAACGTCCGTAGAATCTCTCCGCCAGTGATCAAAACTTGCAGAGCCGAGCCGCCGCCGCGCTCGAGAAATTTTATCGAGTGGTCGAGCAGCCTCAACGCGTCGCTTGCGTCGAGCCTGGCAAGGGCCGCAGGTAGCGCCGCCCAGGCGTCTGCGGCAATGCCGCCTGCGCGAGCGGCAAACTCAGTCGCCAGCTCGATTCCCCTCTGCGTAACTTCCGGCGTTCTGAACCGATCCAAACCTGCTATCACTCCAGGAGTTTGGTTGAGAAACTCGGCGCTGTGTTTGGCCGAACGACGCGAGATCTCGGCAGCAACGTCCAGGATATTTCCCAGCATTTCAGGATTACTGACGGTCCTGGCGAGTGCTGGCACGTTTCGAAGCGTGTCGATCGCGATTGGTATGGAGAGAGTGATTTGCCGCGAGCATAGTTGGAACAGAGATGGAAAGACAGCCTCAGGAATTCTCCGGAGGTCGGTTACTCCTTCCTCGTAAAAAGTGACCGCAGTTTCGAGGTCGCTCATCGCGATTCGCCGGCCCATCTCGCCCCACGAGCGCAACTCTGCTGCTTGCAAAACCTCAGCGGCGGCAGGCGCCGCGCGCAGAAACTCAATACCCGCACGCAGGGAGACTCCGGCTATCGCGGCGCTGGTCTCCAGGGCCGCCGCGGATTGCTCGAGCGGTAAACCTACGAGTTCGCGAGTTAACTTGAGAAAAGATTGCCGCTCAGCGCTCTGTGGCTGTGTATGCAGGTTTTCGTCGTGCATTGGTGGTTCAGCGGGCATACAACGAGTCGGACCCTAACTGGACGATAAGAGGATCCACTAAATCACACTAAGAAACACTAAACTTCTTTGTGACATTTCGTGTGACTTCGTGGATCGCTTTCTCCTGTGGTCACACCGGGGCACTCTAGATTACCGTGGTCACGATCTCGCGGATACTGCGTTGCAGGTCACGGTCGTCGGTGATGGGGGAGCACATGGCGGTCTCGGCAGCGGTGACTGGCGGGATGCCGAGCATGATTAGTTGGGCGGCGTAAATCAGCAAGCGAGTGGAGACGCCTTCTTCCAATCCATGCCCGCGGAGGTTCCGCACCTTCTGGCCGATGAGCACGAGATCCCGCGCGGTGCCTTCGTCTACTCCGCCTTCTCGCGCCACGATCTCGGTCTCCAGTTCCGGCGGCGGGTAATCAAAATCAATTGCGACGAAGCGTTGCCGGGTCGACTGTTTCAGATCTTTGAGAATCGACTGGTAACCAGGATTGTAGGAAACGACCAGCATGAAATCTGGCGGCGCCTCTAGTATTGTCCCGCGCTTCTCGATTGGCAGACGCCGGCGATGATCAGTTAGCGGGTGAATGATGACGACGGTGTCTTTACGCGCTTCAACAATTTCGTCGAGGTAGCAGATGGCACCATTGCGCACTGCGGCAGTCAATGGTCCATCATGCCAGACCGTTTCTTCGCCCTCCAGCAGAAATCGTCCCACGAGATCCGTGGAGGACAAGTCCTCGTGGCAAGCGACGGTTATCAGAGGCCGCTCGAGCCGCCACGCCATGTGTTCGACAAAGCGAGTCTTGCCGCAGCCCGTTGGGCCTTTGAGAATCACCGGGAGGCGAGCAGTGTGGGCCGCCTCAAATAGATTAATTTCGCCATTGACGGGCAAGTAGTAGGGCTCGTCGATGACTCGAAATTCTTCAATAGCTCGTTCTAACATACTTATCCAGAGTTCAAGTCAGCCAAGATGCCGTTTCAAGTTTTATGTCAAGACAATGTTAGCACTCGGCATTAAGCCCAGCAAACGAGCCATTATCGTACTGAGGCATTATGTGACGTCGAATGCTTTGGGGCAACGAAAGTAGGACGATCCACGAAGTCACACGAAACTTCACGAAGAAGGGTTAGTGTTGTTTAGTGTGATTTAGTGGATCGTTTGCTTATTGTTTTTACTGCCTTTTATCGCTTATGCCCATGGCGACTTGAAACTTGGAACCTGAAACCTGAAACTGCAGGTGATGAAAGTAGCAGTAGCAATGAGCGGCGGCGTGGATTCTTCGGCGGCCGCGGCGATCCTGAAGGAACAGGGCCACGAACTTGTCGGATTTACGATGCAGCTCTGGAACCAGCGCCGCGGCACCAGTGTGGACGAGAATGGCGATCCGCTTCCTTCACGCTGCTGCTCGCTCGACGATGTTTACGATGCGCGCCGGGTTGCCGAAGAACTTGGCTTTCCGTTCTACGTGCTTAACCTTGAACGGGAATTTGAGCGCGATGTCGTGCAACCCTTCGTCGACAGTTATCTCAGCGGCGAGACCCCAATCCCCTGCGTCTCGTGCAATAGTCGTCTGAAGTTTGCTTCACTCGATCGACTTGCCGAAAGTCTTGGCTGCGACAAAGTGGCAACCGGACATTATGCGCGGGTGGAATACGATGAAGCCGCTAATCGCTACCGGCTTTTTCGCGGTCGCAATCTCGATAAAGACCAGTCTTACTTTCTCTGGGAGCTCACTCAGGAGCAATTGTCGCGCGCGATGTTTCCGCTCGGTGAAATGTCGAAGCCTGAGGTGCGCGACGTGGCGCGGGCAAGTGGCCTGGCGGTGGCGGAGAAAAAAGAGTCGCAGGAAATTTGTTTTGTTCCTGATGGCAACTACGCGGGATTCATCGATCGTTATCTCGCCGCGGAAGGTTCCGAAAACCGCTTACCCGGTGAAGGTGAGATTGTAAGCGCAACCGGGGAAGTGATGGGCCACCACGACGGCGTCCACCACTACACGATCGGCCAGCGGCGCGGAATCGGAATTGCCCATGAGAAGCCGTTGTACGTTATCAATATCGACGCGCCTAAGAACAAGGTCGTTGTCGGACGCGAGGATGAACTGCTAAGCCGGGAATTCACCGCCGCCGGCGTCAATTGGATCGCGTTTGATAAACCTGCAACCGAGGTTCGGGCTGAGGTGCGGGTGCGCTACCGGCATGCGCCACAACCCGCTACGATCACGCCAGTGCCTGATGACCGAGTGCAAGTTGTTTTCGACGAGCCGCAACGGGCCATCACTCCCGGCCAAACTACCGTTTTCTATCGCGGCGACGAGGTCGTTGGCGGCGCGTGGATAGTTAAGAGATAGGAGGCAGGAGCAGTCGGCAGTCGGCAGTCGGCAGTCGGCAGGAAAACATACCCTATAAGGCTTCTCCGACTAGAAAAGGTCCTGTTTCAGATTCTTCCTGCCGACTGCACCTGCCGACTGCTCCTGTCTTTTCCCTGCCGACTGCTCCTGTCTTTTCCCTGCCGCCGCCCACTGCCCACCTTCAAGAAAACCTTTTCCCCACCGCCAACGTAATCACGAGGGCGATTAACTCTCAGCAAATTAGACAAAATTGAGGTAGGAAATACTTATGGCGATGTCGCGTTCACGAAAGACTCTAATAATTGTCACAAGCATTGTGGTGGCGATGGTGTTGGTGGTGTTGGTTGGGCTGGCAGTATTAGTTGCCGCCGTGCGCGGTAGCGCGCCCTCCGTTGAGGACAACAGCGTGCTGTCGCTCCGCGTGGCCGGGCCTTTGCCGGATTACATCACCGAAGATCCCCTGCGAAAATTCTTTGGTGGTCCAGAGCAGTCTCTCTCAAATCTTGTGCTTCAGTTTAAAAAGGCGAAGGTCGACAATCGCATCAAGATGATCCTCTTGGACGTGAAGATGTCCGGGGCTGGGTGGGGCAAGTCCGAAGAAATTCGCGACGCCATCGCCGACTTCCGTACCTCGGGAAAACCCGTTTACGCCTTTTTGGAATTCGGGATGAACAAGGAGTACTACATCGCCAGCGCCTGCGACAAAATCTACGTGGCGCCTCCGGGCCAACTCTTCATCAATGGTCTCGCCGCTGACGTGATGTTCTTCCGCGGCTCCCTCGACAAGCTCGGTGTCTATCCGGACATGTACCAGATCGGAAAGTACAAGAGCGCGGGCGATATGTTTACCCAGAAGGAGATGACGGAAGCGCATCGGGAATATATCAACTCGCTAATTGATGATCTCTTCAGCCGCTACGTTGAAGGGATCGCGAAGGCCCGCGGTAAATCGGCCGAAGAGGTGCGCGCGCTTATCGACAATGCGCCCTATAGCGCCGCCAAAGCCAAAGAGGCGGGTCTCATTGACAACGTCGCCTATCGCGACGACCTCGAGAAGGAGTTGAAGACCAACCTCGGTTACAAAGACACGGAGCAGCTCCGTCTCGTGAGAGGCTCCACATACAGCGACATCGAACCTGAATCCCTTGGTCTCGATAAGGGCGAGAAGATTGCCGTCATTTATGCGACCGGAGACATTGGTTCAGGACAATCGGAAAATAGTCCCAGCGGCAGCCAGTCCGTCGGCTCCGACACGGTAGCAAAAGCGTTGAATGACGCTCGCGACGATAAGACAATCAAAGCAATCGTGATCAGAGTTGACAGTCCGGGTGGTTCGGCCCTCGCATCTGACATCATCTGGCACGCGGTAGTGTCGGCGAAGGAGAAGAAGCCGGTCGTCATTTCCATGGGCGACGTAGCTGCTTCCGGTGGCTATTACATCGCCGCAGGGGCCAGCAGGATTGTGGCCCAACCGTCAACCATCACCGGCTCTATCGGCGTGGTTGCGGGTAAACCCGTGCTGCGAGGTTTCTACGACTGGCTGGGAATCTCTAACGAGTATGTGCTGCGCGGAAAAAATGCGGGAATGTTTCGTGAGACCGAAAAATTCTCACCGGAAGAACGCGCGAAGTTTGAAGAGTGGATTAAGGCCACTTACTACGAAGACTTTGTGCCCAAGGTCGCCAAGGGTCGCAACAAAGACGCCGCCTACATCGACTCAGTCGCGCAGGGTCGCGTGTGGACAGGAGCGCAGGGTAAGGATCGGGGCCTCGTCGATGAGTATGGCGGATTGGACCGCGCTGTGGAGGTAGCCAAAGAGTTGGCCAACATTCCTAAAGACAAGGGCGTGCATCGCGTGATTCTGCCGTACCCGCGCACGTTCCTGCAGCAGTTGATGGCCGCCGTCGATGAGACTCGAGCCCCAAGCGAAGTGAAGCAACAGCAGGCGGTTTTTGCCGCCCTTCCCGAAGATGCGCGCCGAGCTCTGCGCTACATGGCGCTGCTTGATCGCATGAAGAATGGGGAATCGATGCTGCTCATGCCGTTTGATCTAAGGATCAAATAAGGAGGGGGCAGTAGCCCGACCGTCGGGCTACTGCCCCGTTCTCGTGCCTCCTGCTCCTGCCGCCTGCCTACTGCCGACTTATCTTCTCCATCCCCCCCATGTAGGGACGTAAGACTTCCGGAATGACAACCGAGCCGTCGGCCTGTTGGAAGTTTTCCAAAATTGCGAGCCACGTCCTTCCGATGGCCAATCCTGAACCGTTCAACGTGTGTACAAATTCCGGCTTGGCGCCGCCCGCGCGGCGAAAGCGAATCTGCGCGCGGCGCGCCTGAAACGTTTCGTAGTTAGAACAGGAAGAGATTTCACGGAATGCGTTCTGCGAAGGCAGCCAAACTTCTATGTCGTAAGTCTTTGCC
>Ga0136617_10004541_pt1 | contig 12432 bp, 10 predicted proteins | sample AntDrymUQ3222106_2_FD_129672 | JGI IMG/M metagenome (GOLD analysis project Ga0136617, IMG submission 129672) | Polar desert sand microbial communities from Dry Valleys, Antarctica - metaG UQ322 (21.06) | ecosystem: Environmental > Terrestrial > Soil > Desert | place: Antarctica: Dry Valley...
CGGCCGTCAGCCGTCAGCTTCTTCGTGCCGGCGAGACGTCGGTCAAGGATCGCAGCGAGCCCGCCGAACGGCACAAGCTGATGGCTGATCGCTGATGGCTGATCGCTAATGGCTGACGGCTCGTCGGTCGAGTTGCGTCCTGGGCGCGAGGACACGAGCGAACGGCTCGACAAGTTCGTCGCCGCGTCGCTGACGGACCTCAGCCGCTCGTACGTCCAGCAGTTGATCGAGGGCGGTCAGGTGCGGGTCGATGGGGTCGTCCGGCGCTCGAAGTTCAAGGTGACGCCGGGCGAAGTCGTGGTGGTCGACGTGCCGCCGACGGTCGTCGAACCGCTTGAGCCAGAGGACATTCCGCTCGACGTGGCCTACGAGGACGCTGACGTGATCGTCGTCGACAAGCCGGCCGGTCTCGTCGTCCATCCCGCGCCCGGACACGCCCGCGGCACGCTCGTCAATGCCATGCTGCACTACGCGCCCGGTATCTCGATCGCGGGGACGAACCGGCCCGGCATCGTCCATCGCCTCGACAAGGACACCTCCGGGTTGATGGTCGTCGCCAAGACCGACCGCGCCCATGCCGCGCTCATCGGGCAGTGGGCGGCCCGGTCGGTGCGCAAGGGCTACGTTGTGCTCGCCTCCGGTGTCGTCGAACCGAACGAGGGGACCATCGACGCCCCAATCGGGCGCGATCCGATCCAGCGCCAGCGCATGGCCGTCACGCCGAAGGGACGCCCGGCGGTGAGCCTTTTCGCGGTCCGCGAGCGATTCGCCGCCGCCACCCTGCTCGACGTCGAGATCGAGACCGGCCGCACCCACCAGATCCGCGTCCACCTCGCCTTCATCGGTCATCCGGTCGTCGGCGACCCGGTCTACGGCCGGGCCAGCACCAGGCGCCCCGGGGAGCCGTGGGCACCCCGCCAATTCCTCCACGCCGCGCGGCTCGGCTTTCGCCTGCCCGATGGCCGCGAGGTTGCGTTCGAGTCGACGCTGCCGCCGGACCTGGTCGCGGTGCTGGACGAGCTCAGGACCGGGGGGTAGCAATGGTGACCCCGACGGCGCCGGAACTCATCGAGCGGTGGTATCGGGCCGGTCTGGCCGCTGTCGAGCCGGAAGCCGCGGTGCGGCGTCACCTGCGGCGGGAAGGCCGCGACCTCGTCGTCGGCGATCGCCGGCTGACCGTCCGCGGACGCCTGATCGTCGTCGGCGCCGGCAAGGCGGCGGTCGCGATGGCTCGCGGTGCCGAGGCGGTCTGCGGCGACCTGATCGCCGACGGTCTGGTGATCACGAAGGATGGGCACGCCACGGAGCCGCTGCCGAGGCGCATTCGCGTCGCGGAGGCGGCGCATCCGGTGCCGGACGAACGCGGGGTGCGGGCCACGAGGGGCATCCTCGGGCTCCTCGCACACCTGACGCCCGCCGACGTGGTGCTGGCCTTGGTCTCGGGCGGCGGCTCCGCTCTCCTGGAGGCGCCTGCCGCGCCGGTGACGTTGGCGGACCTCGCGGCCACGACCGACATCTTGCTTCGCGCTGGCGCGCCGATCCACGACCTGAACGCGGTGCGAAGTCCGTTGAGCTTGGTCAAGGACGGCGGGCTCCGCTCTGCCGCGCCGTCCGCCACCTTCGTCACGCTCATCCTGTCAGACGTGCTCGGCAACGACCCCCGCACCATCGCGTGCGGACCAACGATCGTACCTTCGGAGCGTGAGCCTGCCTGGGACGCGGCGGAGGTGCTTGATCGTTACGGGGTGACGGCGCAGATCCCATCCGCTGTCGTGGAGGCGCTCCAGCGGGGGCGCCGAACGCTCGACCGGCGTCGCATGGCGCCGAACGACCAGGACATCCTGGAGATCGTCGGCGACAACGCCGCCGTCGTCGAGGCGGTGCGACACGCCGCGCGGGACGACGGCTTCCATCCCCGCGTCGTCTGGCGCGAGAAGCAGGGCGAAGCCGCCGACCTCGGCCGCGCCTGGGTCGATGCCTGTGCCACCGCCGGCGATGACGTCGACGTCCTGCTCGGCGGCGGCGAGGCGACCGTCGCCGTGCGCGGCGACGGTTTCGGCGGTCGCAACACGGAGTTCGCACTGGCGGCGGCGTTGGCGTTGGCGGATCGCCACGAGACCGACTGGGTCGTCGCCAGCCTCGCCACCGACGGTCAAGACGCCCTGACCGGCGTCGCCGGCGCCATCGCGGACGGCGAGACGGCGTCCCGGGCCCGCGCGGCGGGCGTCGATCCCGTGGCCGCCCTCGCGCGAAACGACAGCCTCCGCGCGTTCGACGCGGCCGGCGGCGGCGTCCGGCCGGGGCCGACCGGGACCAACGTGAATGATGTCTATCTGGCGGTGCGCCGCACGGGTCGCGACGCCTTGATATAGTCCACCGAACGATCCCTCGTCGCGCCGGAGGAGGCCGCCATGCAAGGCGCTCGCGCGCTGGTTCGGGTGCTTGCCGAGAGCGGGGTGGAGCACGTCTTCGGGTTGCCCGGCGACACCGGGATGAGCTTCTACGAGGCGCTGCGGGAGGAACGGGACCGCGTCACCCACGTCATGACCCGTGACGAGCGGTCGGCCTCGTTCATGGCCGACGCATACGCTTGCGTCAGCGGTCGGGTCGGGGTTTGCGAGGGACCGAGCGGCGGCGGTGCGACCTACATCGTCCCCGGCGTCGCCGAGGCCCACGGCTCGGCCATCCCGCTCGTTTGCTTGACCTCGGACACGCCGGTCGGGCAGCAGAACAAGGGCGTGCTCACCGAGCTCGACCAGGAGACGCTGTTTCGCCCGATCACCAAGTGGAACACCCGCGTCAATGCCGCCGCCACGATGGCGGAGGCGGCGCGGCGTGCCGTCCGGATGGCGACCACCGGTCGGCCCGGCGCCACCCACCTCTCGCTGCCGACCGATGCGCTCGAAGGCGAGACGCCGGACGAGACCGTCTACGGGGTGCCCGAGTACGGCCACGCGCCCGCGCTGCGGACGCGACCCGACTCCGCCCTCGTCCAACGCGCGGCCGATCTCCTCGTCGCGGCCGAGCGGCCGGTGATCGTCGCCGGCGGCGGGGTGCTGACCTCGCGGGCGTGGCACGAGCTGACCGCGCTCGCCGAGGCACTGGACATCCCGGTCGCGACGTCGATCAACGGCAAGGGGAGCATCGCCGAGACGAGCCGCGTCGCGATCGGGGTCGTCGGCGGCAACGGCGCCCGTGCCTACGCGAACGCCTGCCTCGCCGACGCCGACCTGGTGATGTTCGTCGGCACCCGCACCGAATCGACGACGACCTGCCACTGGACGCTGCCGGCGCCGCACCCCGGTCCAACCGTGATCCACATCGACGTCGAACCGTGGGAACTCGGCAACAACTACCGGACCGTCGCCCCCGTCGCCGGCGACGCGAAGCTGGCTCTGGCCGATCTGCTGACGGCCATCGACCGACCGGACGCCGTGCGCACCCGGAACGGCGAGCGGATCGACGGACTTCTGGCGGAACGCGATCGCTACTGGGCGGACGTGGAGCGGCAGGCCGCCGCCACCGAGCGCCCGATCAAGCCGCAGCGGATCGTCCGCGCACTTCGCGAGTTGCTCGACGACGACGCCTTGATCGTTGCCGATCCTGGAACGCCGACCCCATACCTGAATGCCCAGTACGAGCTTCGGCGCCCAGGACGGACGACGGTCATCCCGCGTGCCCACGGCGGGCTCGGTTATGCCATTCCCGGGGTGGTCGGCGCCGCCCTCGCCGCGCCTGGCCGGCGCGTCGTCGCGATGACGACCGACGGCAGCTTCGGCATGTCGGTCGGGGAACTGGAGACGATCACCCGGCTCAACCTGCCGATCGTCGTCGTCCAGTGCTCCAACGGCTCGTTCGGTTGGATCAAGGAGTTGCAGCACCTCTACCACGACGATCGCTACTTCGGCGTCGATTTCAATCCGGTCGACTACGCCGCCATCGCCCGCGGCTTCGGTTTTCGCGCCCGCCGGGCGCTCGATGCCGAGGACGTTCGCCCCGCCATCGCCGAGGCCCTCGCGGATGGAGGACCGTTCTACCTCGACGTGGTCACGGCCTCGCCGATCGCCGAGACGCCGCCCGTGGCCGCCTGGACCGCGGCCGAGGCGGCGAAGGACCGGGCCGAACCGGCGATGGCCGCGGTCGGTGGAGCGCATCGGCCGTGAGCGAGGAGCGTGTCCCGCTCATCCTCGACGTCGATACGGGCGTCGACGACGCGCTGGCGCTCGCGCTTGCCGTCCGCTCGCCGCGCGCCGAGCTTGTGGCCGTGACGACGCTGGCGGGCAACGTCGACGTCGAGCGGGCAACGGCCAACAGCCTCACCGTGCTGGATTGGCTTGGTGCCACAAACGTACCGGTCCATCGCGGGGCGAGCCGGCCGCTCGTCCGCCCGCCTCAAGACGCCGCCGACGTCCACGGCACGAACGGTCTCGGCAACGCCGACCTGCCGCCCAGCGAGCGCGCCCCGGATCCCCTGCGCGGCCCCGCCGCCATCGTCCGCCTGGCGCACGAGCGTCCCGGCGAGGTGACGCTCGTCTGCGTTGGGCCGTTGACCAACCTCGCGATCGCACTCAACGTCGAACCGCGCCTGCCCGATCTGCTCCGTCGCCTGGTCGTCATGGGCGGCGCGTTCGACGTCCCCGGCAACATCACCAAGCACGCCGAATTCAATGTCTACGCCGATCCCGAGGCGGCGGCCCAGGTCGTCGCCGCTCCCTTCCCGCGGTCGACGGTCGTCGGGTTGAACGTCTCCCACCAGACGGCGCTGCCGCTCGCGGTCTGGGAAGCGACCGTCAGCGCGGGCGACGTGGACCCGGCGGCGGATTTGATGGTCCAAGTCTGCCGACGGACGTTCAAGGAGCGCGGCTTGAGCGGGTTCTACCTCCACGATCCGCTGGCGCTTGCGGTCGCGTTGGACCCCACGCTGGTGAGGGAGGAGCCATCGACCGTCGAGGTCGAACTGTCCGGCGAGGCGCGCGGCCGGACCCGCGTCGTCGGACCGGGGAACATCGGCGTGGCGCGGAGCGTCGACGGCGAGCGGTTTCTGGCGGGTTTCTACGCCGCGCTCGGGGCGCCAACCCTGGCGGTGGACCAGCGTTCGCTCCGCTCCGAGTGACCCGCGGTTGGTGGCATGCGTAGCAAGGGAGACTCCTGGGAGAGTGGTCCCAGATGTGCGAGAGGCATCGCGCCCGGTGAAGCCCGGGGTGTTTTCAAGCGCGCCGCGATGTGCTATGGAATACGGAACCACCGAGCGCCCCTCCCGCCGGGGACCCCGCGGGACGCGGACCGGGGAGGTCGACCATGGCGGACGCAAGCCGAATCGTCGAGCAGGCCCCCTTGCAGGATCGGGATCTGCTCCAGCGCCTCAGCCTCTACTTCGACGCCTTCGACACGCGGCTGCGTCAGGGGCAGGGCTGGTTCATCTTCAACGCGCGCGCTGGCCGCTCCAGTCGGATCGCGTCCTTTATCCAGCACCGGCTGACCGACTACCAACCGTCCGTGACCTCCTACGTCATGCCCTGGCGCGACTTCGCGATCAGCGCCTACGTCGACGAAGTCGGTCTGTCGGAGCTCGCGCCGCGGGCGGCGCACGACAGCGGCAAGGTCCGGCGCGAATACGAGCTGGCGACGCGTGTCACGCAGAACACCAAGGCGCAGATGATCACCACCGACCTGCTGGTGCTGGTCGGTCTGAAACCATCCCACCGCCACGAGGCCGAGCTGCTCGACCGCACCCTCGAAGGCCGCTACGAGCAACGCCTCGCCACCATCCTCCTCACCCCCGACATGCCCCAAGAGCTCGAAGCCGAGTTCGAGACGGTCGATCCCTCCCGCATCTACTGGGACCGCTTGTTCCGCCGGATGTACGAGACGAGTTTGGTGGCGCTCTGAAACGCCGCCAGGCCATTCGCTCGACTCTGCGATCTCGCGCGAGACTTCGCAGTTCGGTCCGCGCGGCGCGCGGCGGCGTTCCGGCGCGATGATGGCATCGGTGACGATGGGCTGGTGGTGGCGTCGTTGATCCTTCCTCCGCGCAAGGTCAGGAGCGGTTCATGTCGGTCATCGAGCAAACCTACGAGCGTCTGGCGCTTGACGAACCGGAGCGACGGTGGGAACTGCACCAAGGAGTGGTGCGGGAGAAACCGCTGATGGCTCACGGGCACCAGCATGCACTACGGCGCCTGGCTCGGACGCTTTACATTCAGTTGGATCCAGCGGAATTCGAGGTTGGTGTCAACGCCAGTCGAGTTCGTTATGCGGCGGAAACCTTCTTCATCCCGGACCTGTTCGTGATCCCTGTCCAGCAGATCGAGTTCTATCGAGGCCGCGGCGCGGCGCTTGAGGTGTTTGCCGAGCCGCTTCCCTTGGTCGTCGAGATCTGGTCGCCCTCCACCGGCGACTACGACATCGACACCAAGATTCCGATGTACCGGACGCGAGGCGATCTCGAGATCTGGCGGGTCCATCCCTTCGAACGCACCCTGACCGTGTGGCGTCGGCAAGCCGATGGTGGCGACACCGAGTCGGTCTACAACGGCGGCACGATCGCACCGGTCGCATTGCCCGGTGTCACGGTCGAGATCGACGCGCTGTTCGAGTGAGCTCACGAGTTGCGGCTGAGGGCGAAGTCCGCGAGGCCGGCGAGCAGGTCGCGCGTCTCGGCGTCCGGCACGATGCCGACCCGGTCTTTCGCGCGCTCGACGAACTCCTCTGCAGCCCGCGTGGCGACGTCCAGCGCGCCGGACGCGCGGATGTCGGCGACGACCTGATCGACGGCCGCGGCGTCTTCGTCGTCGCCGCCGACGACGGCGTGGAGGCGGATCGCCTCGGGTACGTTGGGCGCGAGTCCGGCGGCGTAGAGCATCGTCGGCAGCGTGACGGTTCCCTGGCGGAGATCCTGGCCGGCGGGTTTGCCGAGCTGTTGGGTGCCTTCGCGCAAGTCGAGCACGTCGTCGATGATCTGGAAGGCCATCCCGAGGTCGGCGCCGTAGGCGCGCAGGGCCTGGACGTGGGGTTCCGGCGCCCCGCCGAGGATGGCGCCCATCTCGGCGGCGCCGGCGAAGAGCGAGGCGGTCTTGCCGTGGATGCGGCATTCGTACTCCTCGCGGGTTTGGTCGAGGCGGTGGGCGTCGAACATCTCGCGCAGTTGGCCGTCGCAGATGTCGGCCAGCGTCGAAGCGAAGACGGCCACCACCCGAGGATGCTGGGTGGCGGCGGCGAGCATCGCCGACTGAGCGAAGAGGTAGTCGCCGAGGAGGATCACGGCGCCGGAGGAGAGGACCGCGTTCAGCGTCGGTTTGCCCCGGCGCAACGCCGCGCGGTCGATCGTGTCGTCGTGGACCAGCGAGGCGGTGTGGAGCAGCTCGACGCCGGCCGCCGCGGTCACCAGGGCGTCGAGGTTGTCGTCGCCGTAGGCGCGGCCGGAGAGGAGGAGGACCAGCGGCCGCAGTCGCTTGCCGCCAGCGCGGACGAGGTCCCGCACCAGGCTGGCGACGATCGGGTATTCGACTTCGGCGGCTTGTTCGACCCGCGCTTCTACCCGAAGGAGGTCGGCGCGCATCGTCTCGAAGACGTCCCGCGCCGGAGCCTGAGTCTGAGCTGTCACGCGCCGCATCCTGGCCGTTGCCGGCGGTTCGTCCGGGCCATCGAGGCCGCGATCCGATTGTGAAAATCGGAACAGACGCTGTGGCGGATTATCGGCGCGCCGCCCGCGGGGTGTCAATCGCGAGACCGCCGAGATCGTGAGGGTATGCTACACTCCGCCGCCGTAGCGACACGAGGTCGCTTGGGAGACCGGTGCCCGCCCGCGCGCACGGTTGGTCGATCCGGTCGATCGTTCCGGACATCGCCCCGCGGTCTCGGGAATCGATCCCCATGACCCGAGGTGCAGCGTTTTGATGCGAGCCCCCGACCAAACCCGCGCCGGCGCGAGCTGGCGCCCCTCCGGCAAGCACCTGCTGCGGGAACGGGCGCTGGCCCCCATCCGGGGCACGCGATCTCCCCGCCGCTGGGACCGCCTCAGTTGGCGTACGAGCCTCCTCTTGTTCTGCGTCCCCCTGGTGCTCCTCCTCGGCAGCGTCATGCTCCGCGGATCGTCGAGCGCCTCGCCGGCGGTCGTCCTCCGCGTCACCGACCGCTACACCAAGCAGCCGCTCGCGGGCGTGCAGGTCGTCGCCGGCAACCAGACCATGACCAGCGATGAGGAAGGCGTGGTCCGCCTCCCGGCGCTCGAAGAACCGGTCCTGCTCACGGTCCAGCGCGACCGCTACGAGCCGATGCACGGCCGGCTCGCCGCGGAGCACGACGGGGACCAATCGCTCGCCCTCCGGCCCACGACCCTCGAAGGCACGATCGCCGACGTCCAGAGCGGCGCGCCGCTCGATGGCCGGCTCGTCTCCTTCGTCTCGGCCGCCGGCCAAGGTCCGCCGGTGACGACCGGTGCGGACGGCGTCTACCGGCTCGACAACGTGCCGCCCGACGCGCGGGTGCGGGTCGATGGCGTCGACTACGGCGTCGTCGAGGAGCCGATCGGCGAACGGACCCGGGTCGACTTCGCGCTTAAGCTGTCGGTCGTCACCGGCGTCGTCACCGACGCCTCGGGCGCACCCCTCGAAGGCGCGACGATCAAGACCGCCCAAGCCGAGGCGGTGACGGGCGCCGACGGTGCCTACAAGCTGACCGGCGCCGGCGACGCGACCGAGGTCCTCGTCGCGGCGCCCGGCTACGAGGAGCAACGCCTGCCGGTCGCCAACGGGCAAGCGGCAGCCGCTGCTCTTGAGCCGAAGCAGATCAAGGCGCTCTATTGGGGCACCTCCGAGCTGTCCGACCCGGCCGAGCTGGACGCGCGGATCGAGATCGCCGATCGGACCGAGATCAATGCCGTCGTCATCGATGTCAAGGAAGACGCCATCTTCTACGACACGCAGGTGCCGTTCTTCCGCGGTATCGACGGCATGATCAACCCGGTCTACGACCCGAAGACGGTTATCGCCAAGCTCCACGAGCGCGGCATCTACGCGATCGCCCGGATGGTCATCTTCAAAGACCCGCTGGTGGCCGAGGCCCGACCGGACCTCGCCGTCACCGACGACGTCACCGGTGGTTCGTGGCGCGACTCCATCGGCGCCGCCTGGGTCAACGCTTTCAACCAGGAACTCTGGCAGGCCAACGCCGACCTGGCCGTCGAGTTGGCCAACCTCGGCTTCGACGAGGTCCAGTACGACTACATCCGCTTCCCGTCCGACGGCGACTTGACGACGGCAAACTTCGGCCCGGATTACTCCCAGGAAGCGCGGCGGGGCGCGATCCGCGGCGCCCTCGAAACGGCCCGCGACAAGCTGCGGCCGACCGGCGTCGCCTTCGCCGCCGACTTCTTCGGCATCGTGGCCCTGTTCGACGACGACCAGGGCATCGGCCAGTACCTCGAGGACATCGTCCCACTCGTCGACTACGTCTGCCTGATGGCCTACCCGTCGCACTACGAGTTCGGCAACATCCGCGACGCCAACGGGGAACCGCTCGACCCCAACTCGTACCCATACGAGACGATCAAGTTCACCCTCGACCGGGTGCAGGAGCGGATGCCCGACGAATCGAGGTTGAAGCTGCGGCCGTGGCTGCAAGACTTCTACGAGTACGAGTACGACCAGGTGCGCGCCCAGATCCGGGCCGCCGAGGAGTTCGGCACCAGCGGCTGGATGATCTGGGGTCGCGTCCGCGAAGAGATGTACCAACCGGAGGCGTCCGCCACGAATCCCGCCGCCGGAACGGCTGCCGTCTTGGCAACCGGCGCCGCGGCGACGTCTCGGGCTCGCACCCGCCGGCGGCATGGCGACCGGGCTTAGGGAAGGCGAGCCCGGCACGTTGGCGACGGCCGGTGACCTCGGGCGGCGGGCCTGGCTGCTCCGGCTTCTCCCGCGCGACCTGCGACTGCCCGCGCTGACGCGGGCGCTGCGCCCGCTGCAGTGGACCAAGAACGCGGTCCTCCTCGCCGCCCTCGTCTTCGACCAGAAGCTGTTCGAGCCCGACGCCGTCCTCCGCGCCCTCCTCGCGGTGGCCGTCTTCTGCGCCGCCAGCAGCGCCGTCTACCTCGTCAACGACGTGCGCGACGCCGCCGCCGACCGCCTCCACCCCACCAAGCGCCTGCGCCCGATCGCCGCCGGCGCAGTGCCCGCGGGACGCGCGCTCGCCGTCGCGGCGCTCCTCATCGTCGTCGCCCTGCTCGCCGGCTGGGCGGTGCGCCCGGCGTTCGCCCTCGTCGTCGCCGGCTACCTCGGCCTGATGGTCGCCTATTCCCTCGCGCTCAAGCGATTGGTGATCCTCGACGTCTTCGCCATCGCCGCCGGCTTCGTCCTCCGCGCCGCCGCCGGCGCCGTCGCCATCGCCGTCGCCATCTCCCCCTGGCTCCTCGTCTGCACGATGCTGCTGGCCCTCTTCGTCGGCTTCGGCAAACGCCGCCACGAGCTGGCCGCCCTCGACGACGCCGTCGGCCACCGCGCCACCCTCGGCGACTACTCCCTCGGCCTGCTCGACCAGCTCCTCGCCATCACCGCCGCGGCGACGGTGATGGCCTACTCCTTCTACACCTTCGACGCCGCCGCCGTCCCCGACAACCACGCCATGATGCTCACCATCCCCTTCGTCGCCTACGCAGTCTTCCGCTACCTCTTCCTCGTCCACCGCCGCGACCTCGGCGGCAGCCCCGAGGCCCTCCTCTTCGCCGACCTGCCGCTCCTCGCCTCCATCCTCGGCTGGGGGCTCGCCAGCGTGGCGATCCTCTACCTCGCACCGTAGTCGTCAGCTCTCGGCTATCGGCCGATAAAGCTGTTGCAAAGTCGTGGTGCGGCGGTTGGCGACGACGGCGCCACGCCGGGTCGCCCCTACGGTGGACGCCGATCGTAGGGGCCCGGCGTGGTCGCCCGGCCCGAGAACGGACGGGTTCGCCGCTGCCACGACCTTGTTCGGCCGTCGACGGCGCTTGACGATGCAAGACGGTTCGGTGACGATTGCCGCCGTCCCCATGCGCCGAGCGCGACGCATACCTCACACGGACCGTAGCAACTTCCCGGCACCGGATGTATAATGCATCCAGCCGTTCGAACGAAGGCAGCGCCTGAACGGCATGGTGACAAAGCCGACCGACCGCGCGCCTCGTAGTAGCTGATGGCTGAAAGCCGAAAGCTGACCGCTGACCGCTCGCAAGGAGCCCCGATGATCGTCGTTCGCCGCCACCGTCCCCGCGACCCGGAGCGGGTGCAGCAGGAGATGGAGGCCGCCTTCCGGGCGCTGCTGCCCAACCGGCCCGCGGTCGGCAACGGCCAGCGCGCCTTGTGGCGCCCACCGCTGGAGGTCTACGAGACCGACGACGCGCTCGTCGTTCAGGTCGAGATCGCCGGTCTCGGCGGCGTCGACGACGCCGCGTTGCGCGTCGTCATCGACGGCGACGTGCTCGTCATCCGCGGCGAGCGCCACGACCCGCGGGCGACCGAGCGGCGGTCCTACCACGAGGCCCGCATCCCCTACGGCGCGTTCGGCGCCGACATCTACATCCCGTTCCCGGTCGAGACCGATCGCACCGAGGCGGATTACCACAACGGATTCCTTCGCATCGTGCTCCCCCGGACCGCCGCGCGGACCATCGTCCCGCGCCGCCCGGCAGCCGAGCGAGGACAGGGAGCACGCTAACCCATGGCGACAATCGACGACACGATCGAACGCGACGACGAGGTGACCGAGAGCCAGGAGCCGTCGCCGGCCGAGGTCCCGCCCGACCCGGCAATCGAGCCGATCAGTCCCACTGCCGAAGAGGACGGCTTCGCGGCCAACGGCGGCGAGCAAGACGCGCCGCGGGTCCAGACCCTGCCGCTCCTCCCGCTGCGCGGCACCGTCGTCTTCCCGCTGACGGTCGTGCCGCTGGCCGCGGCCCAACCGCGCTCGCTGCGCCTGATCGACGAGGTGATGTCCGGCGACCGGACCGTCGCGCTGATCATGCAGAAGGACGCCGAGCAGGAGGGCGCCGGACCCGAGGACGTCTACGAGATCGGCACCATCGCCACCATCCACCAGATGATGCGGGTGCCGGACGGCAGCGTCCGTCTCGCCGTCCAGGGCCTGGAGCGGATGCGCATCCGCCGGTTCGTCCGCGACGAGCCGTTCCTCGTCGCCGAGGTCGAGCGCGCCCCCGAGACCCTCGACGACTCGGTCGAGGTCCAGGCGCTGACCCGCAACACGCTGGAGCTGTTCCAGCGCCTCGTCTCGCTCGTCGCCCACCTGCCGGACGAGCTGGTCACGGCCGCGCTCAACGTCGACGAGCCGCGTCACCTGGTCTACCTCGTCGCCACCAACCTGCGGATGGACCCGGAGGAGCGGCAGAAGCTGCTCGAGTTCGACTCCGTGCGCGAGAAGCTGGCCGCGCTCAACGCCTTCATCGCCAAG